>Ga0265337_1000488_pt1 | contig 20982 bp, 17 predicted proteins | sample 42122metaG_FD_192441 | JGI IMG/M metagenome (GOLD analysis project Ga0265337, IMG submission 192441) | Rhizosphere microbial communities from Carex aquatilis grown in University of Washington, Seatle, WA, United States - 4-21-22 metaG | ecosystem: Host-associated > Plants > Roots > Rhizosphere >... | reverse complement strand
GCTGATTTTTGTGGCGCCGCGCTCGCACAAGTTTGCGGTCATCGGCGACGAAGGCGTCCATGCGAAGTGCGGCGACGAATTCTGGCAGAAACTGGCGGACGCGATGAGCGGTTATTTTCGCAAATCCGAATTCACGCCGGGCATTGTCCATGGCGTGCAGAAAGCCGGGGAGCTGCTGGCGGAACATTTTCCGAAGGCCAAAGCAATTTAATCAATCTCGTAGCCGCGAATGTCAGTTCGCGCCATATCGTTCTCCTTGATTCAAATTGCGCCGACTGACGTCGGCGGCTACACAATTCTTGAAAAGACTCTAGACGTCTTCGGCGAGGAAGAGGAGTTTGTAGATTTCCGGTCGGCGGGCCTCGGTTGCATGACTGGCGATTTCCGCCGGGTCGGTGCTCGACCGTAACAGTTTGAAGTCCCCACAACAGAGCCATTCTCCCAGTCCAGACTTCACGCACACGGGGATGGAACCTTTCTGCGTGCAGAAGGCGTCGGCCAGCCCGCTGACCTGCGGGTTTTTGCCGGCCAACACCACGAGCGGCGCCTCCGGGTTGAGCTCCAGCGTGAAACAACCCGCCACGACGGCGCCATCCCGATGCAGCAGATAATACGGCGGCGAACCGTCGGCTTCGGTCTTATCCACAATCTCGCTCCAGGTGTAACGACGTCCTTTGATCAGTGACATAGGGGAAGGCCAAAGGCTGAAGGCAGAAGGCTGAAGGCTAAAGTGGGGGAAGTTTCAAGGCGCGCGCAGAGTGCGAGCCGAGCGGTCCGAGTGATTGGCATTTGACTGACGTTTCGCATAAACCATGCAGATTCAATTGCACAGCATTGCACTGTAGGTCGGAAAGGAGGATTTGCAATGGCAAATCAGAAGACAGAATCCAGAAGGCAGAAGTATGGGGAAACATTCAACATTCAACTCTGAACATCCAATATCCAACATGAACAGCAGGCGGCAATACCTGTCATGAATCAACTGTCACTCGTCACCTGCTTAATGATGCCAGCCTCCGCCACCATGCCAGCCTCCACCTCCGTGCCAGCCTCCACCACCATGCCAACCCCCACCCCAGCGGCCGCCCCAACCGAAGGACAGCGATACCGCCGGATAAGACCCGTAATAACCATAATACGGATAATAATAAGGCGCGTAGTAATAGGCCGTCGCGGGTACGGTTTGGACGTAGGTCACCGTCGGCGCGACAGTGGCCGTCGAAACATTCGCGCTCGACGTGTCCGTTGAATAGGTCGGTTGCGGCGTGGGTGCAGCAGGGGCAGATGTCGCCGGCGCAGGCACCGATGCCGTGGTGGTGACAGCACCTTTCGGCTGATTTAACATGGCGGTGATGACGGCATCAGAAACGCCCTGTTGTCGTAGGGAAACGATTTGCGACGCATCCAGGTTATAGGAGCGCCCCGAGTTTTGGACATAGGCAATGATGGTGCTATCGCTGACCTTGGCCTGTTCGAGCTGCAAAATTTCCGCAGTCGAACCCACAGAATTCTGCGCCGACGCGCCCATAGCGAGCAAAAGCAGCCCTCCGGCAGCCATTACCGTCAATGTTCCTTGAAATGTTCGTGTCTTCATAAAATCACCTACAGGTTGGACAACCTTAAGCCTCCAGCGTTCAGGTGGGACTGAAGAAAGGCTGAAGGGTTAAGTGAAAAAACAGAGTTCAGAGTTCAGAGTTCGGGACGCCCCCTGCCCTGTCCGGGGTTTCGTGCCTAGGGGCGTGGACAGGGAACGGAGCATGGCAATTTGCACACATTTTTTAACAAAATCCGGAAGATGGTTGCGTGGAAAAGAATTGAGTTTTGAGGTGGTTAATTCAACATCCGACCATGATGCGAGTATTTTCCCAGTGGTCTTTGAAATTTTGAAGGTTGTGGATGTTGCACTTATGAATCTTTCGCTTTCGTTTCGTCCGAAGCCGTCGGGTTACAAAGCAACACTTCATCTGCCCAACCATCGGGGCGCGAGTTGTCCCAACTCGCAGCCGCTCGTTTCGCGAAGAACGGTTCATCAAAACTTTTCAAACTGCTTTCACATTAGCCGGTGCTGCGGCTTGGGACAAGCCGCGCTCCAGCTTCAACGTCAAAGCGCATCCACGCTGGCGAATGCATGCAACCGTTGGTTGTCTGGGCCCGGCAAAGTGTATATCGTCGGTCCCGTGACGCGCAGCGACTCGGATCAGCACCATTCCACTCCCCGGCCGGAGGTCCCGGCCAGAGTTGACTGAGCGCATCGCCTATGGACCTCACCCCAACGACATTACTGCCCCTGGCCCTGGCGGGTTATGTTCTGGGTTGCGCAATGGGACTGCTGTTTTTTCGGCACGAAAGGCTGGCCAATCTTTGCTCGTTCGGCTGCGGCACCCTGGGCGCATTGTGCGGCACGGTCGCGTGCGTGATGTCCCTGACGGCCGGCACCACCACCACCGCCCCCTTGCAACTGCAGTTGCTTCCGACCCTCATCCCTTATGTCCAATTCACCATCAGCCTCGATCCGTTGTCGGCGTTTTTTGGGCTGGTGGTTTCGCTGCTGAGCTTCGCGTTGTCGCTGTATTCGCTGGGTTATGCCCGCGGATTTTACGGGCGCAAAAATGTCGGGATACTGGGCGCGTTCTTCAACCTGATGCTGCTGGCGACCACGCTGGTGGTCATGGCGGACAACGCATTTTTCTTCCTCATGGTCTGGGAAATCATGGCGCTGTCGGCCTACTGCCTCGTCAGTTTTGAGCACGAGAAACCGGAGACGCGCAGCGCCGGAGTGCTTTACTTTGTCATGTCGCACATTGGCACCGGCTGCATCATGCTCGGCTTTCTGCTGCTGTTCCAGGCCACCGGCGGCTATGACTTCGCCGGCTTTCATGCGCTGAGCGCCAAACCGGAATGGCTGGCCTCCGGTTCGCGCAATGCCGCCTTTCTTCTGTTCCTGATCGGGTTTGGCGTCAAGGCGGGCATCGTGCCGTTGCACACCTGGCTGCCGGCGGCCCATCCGGTCGCGCCCAGCAACGTCTCCGCCTTCATGTCCGGCGTGCTCATCAAGACCGGCATCTACGGAATGACACGGGTGATTTTCAGTTTTCTCGGCACACCGCCGTTGTGGTGGGGCGTCACCGTGCTGACCATCGGCACGATTTCCGCCGTGCTGGGCGTGCTGTATGCCCTGATGGAACACGACCTGAAACGGCTGCTGGCCTATCACAGCATCGAAAACATCGGCATCATCCTGATGGGCTTTGGCGCGTCGTTGATGTTCCTGCAGATGAACCATCCGTTGCTGGCCACGCTGGCGCTTATCGCCGGCCTGTATCACACCATCAATCACGCCGTGTTCAAAGGCCTGCTGTTCCTTGGCGCGGGTGCGGTGTTGCACGCCACGCATACCCGCGACATGGAACAAATGGGCGGGCTGGCGAAACGGATGCCGCAGACGGCGTTCTTTTTTCTCATCGGCGCCGTGGCCATCTCCGCACTGCCGCCGCTCAACGGGTTTGTCAGCGAATGGCTCACCTACCAGTCGTTGCTCCAGGGATTCGGCATCACGGACAGCCTGTTGCGGCTGATGTTCCCGATCGGCGGCGCGTTGCTGGCACTGACGAGCGCGCTGGCGGCGGCGTGTTTCGTGAAGGCCTTTGGCATCACCTTCCTGGCGCAACCGCGCAGCGAGCCGGCGGCACAGGCGCATGAAGCCCCGCTCGCCATGCTGCTGGGCCAGGGCGTGCTCGTGGCGGCGTGCGTGTTTCTCGGGCTTTTCCCGACCTTGTTTCTCCAGGTGCTCGACCCGTTGACGCAACAGCTCACCAGCCTGCAAATCAGCCAGCAACTGACCCTGGCCAATGGGTTGGTGTTGTCCGGGGTCAGTCATACCGGCGGCACCGTTTCAACCCTGGGCATCGCGATGCTGGGCCTTGGTCTTTTGGTCATTCCTTTCGGATTATGGCTGGCCTTTGGGCAGAAAACGAAAACCCGCATCGGACCGACATGGGATTGCGGCCTCAAAGGCCTGACCCCGCGCATGGAATACACCGCCACCGGCTTCTCGAAGCCGATCCGGATGATTTTCAAAACGCTCTTCCGTCCGCATCGCGAGGTGCAACGCGATTATGATTTCTCGCCTTACTTCACCACGAGCATCCGTTTTGAGGCGCACGTGGAGGAAGTCTTTGAGACCCGGATATATCGCCCGTTGCACCGGCAGGTGTTGCGGCTTTCGCGGCGGATGCGCGCCCTGCAGGCCGGCAGCCTGCAGGCGTATCTGATTTATATTTTCATCACGTTGCTGCTGCTCCTGATGTTTGCGTTATGAAGCCGGACCTCCTTGCCATCATATTGCAAACGGCGCTGCTGCTGCTGCTGGCGCCGCTGGTGAGCGGTTGCATCAAGAACTGGAAGGCGCGGCTGCAAACCCGCCGCGGACCGCGGATCACCCAACCGTATTACGACCTGGCAAAATTTCTGCGCAAGGACATGGTCATATCCGAGCACGCCTCGTGGGTGTTCTCCGCCGCGCCGTATGTGGTATTCGTGACCTCGCTGCTGGTGGGACTGATGGTGCCGATGGTGACGAGCCAGGCGCCGTTGAGTTTGTTCGGCGGCGTATTGGCAATCATCGGCCTGCTGGCACTCGGCCGGTTTTTCCTGGCACTGGGCGGCCTGGATCCGGCGAGCACATTCGGCGGCATGGGCAGCAGCCGGGAGATGACCATTGCCGCCATGGCCGAACCGGCGTTGATGCTGGCCATTTTCACCGTGGCCATCACCGCGGGTTCGACCGACCTCAGCCGCATGGCGGCCGATATGCAGAGCCCGGGCTGGAAGCTGCTCAATCCGGCGCATCTGCTGGCCTTCATCGCCCTGTTCATCGTGTTGCTGGCCGAAACCGGCCGCGTGCCGGTGGACAACCCGGCGACCCATCTCGAACTGACCATGATTCACGAGGCCATGCTGCTCGAATACTCGGGCCGTTACCTGGCGCTGTTGGAATGGGGCTCCGCCATCAAGCAACTCGTGCTGATGGCGATCCTCGCGAACATCTTTCTGCCCACCGGCCTCGCGGCGGACTGGTCGCTGCCGTCCCTGGGTTTGGGGCTGGTTCTGTTCCTGGTGAAGATACTGGGATTATCCCTGGCGGTGGTGGTGGTGGAAACCGCCAATGCCAAGCTGCGCCTGTTCCGGGTGCCGGACCTGTTGAGCGCGGCGTTTGTGCTCGCCACGCTGTCGTTGCTGTCCATGTTTTTATTCCAATGAACACCATCACCGACACACCGGATTGGGCGCCGCGGGTTATCACCTTGCTGGCGGCGGGGATGCTGGTGGTGCAGTTCCTGATGGTGGCGCAACGGATGCTCATCACCAACGTCCGGCTGTTCGCGATTCAATCCCTGCTGCTGGCCGGCATTGCGGCGGTCACGGCCTGGTCCCACGACAACCCGGGGGTTTATTTCATGGCCGGGCTGACGCTCGCGGGAAAAGTCTTTGCCCTGCCATGGTTCGTCGCCCGCCTGGTCCGCAAAATCCGCATCGAAAAGGAAATGCAACCCTGGATCAACCCACCGACGGCCATGCTGCTCTGCGGCGGGTTCACGCTGCTGAGTTATCTGGTGGCCCGGCCGTTTGCGACGGCGGAGACGGCGGGTGCCAACACCTTTGGCGTTTCCATTGCGCTGATGCTCATCGGTTTTTTCCTGATGATCAACCGGCAGCAGGCCGTCACCCAGGTGCTGGCGCTGCTCTGCGCGGAGAACGGATTGTTTCTGGCGGCGATATCGCTGACCGCGCACGGGATGCCTTTGGTGGTCGAACTGGGCATCTTCTTTGACCTGTTTGTTGCCGTCATGGTGCTCGGCATCCTGGTCTATCGCATCCGCGCCACGTTCGCCTCGATCGACGTGGAACGGCTCAACCAATTGAAAGGCTGACGATGATTTTGACTGGCATCGTCATTTTGCCGCTGATCGCCGGATTGCTCAGTCTGGCGGTCAAATCGCAGCCGTGGCTGGAGCGATTGAATCTGCTGACCTTCGGCGCGGTGGCCGTTCTCGCCGCCACACTGGCGGGCGAAGTGCAGGTGACCGGCGTGGTTTCGGGATTGAATGGATTTCTGTACGCCGACGCCCTCAGCGCCCTGGTGGCGGGATTGATCGCCTTTGTCGCGCTGGTCACCGGTATTTATGCGATCGGTTATTTCCGGGAGGACGAACGCATCCAGAAAGTCACCGTCCGGCAGACCCGCTGGTATTATCGGCTCACGCCGTTTTTTGTTTTTGCCATGCTGCTGGTGGTGTTGACCAACAGCCTGGGCGTGATGTGGGTCGCCATCGAAGGCACAACGCTGGCGTCGGTCCTGTTGATTGCGTTTTACAATGAGAAGACTTCCATCGAAGCGGCCTGGAAATACATCATCATCGGGAGCCTGGGCATTTCCATGGCCTTGTTTGGGACCATCATGACCTATTATTCCGCGGTGGGCGTGCTGGGGACGGATGCCAGCGCCAGTGGCCTCAACTGGTCGGTGCTGGCTGCGGTGGGCGACAAACTGAATCCGCGCGCCATGCGGCTGGCGTTCCTGTTTGTGCTGCTGGGCTACGGCACGAAGGCCGGCCTGGTGCCGATGCACACGTGGAAACCGGACGCCTACTCGGAAGCACCGGCGCCGGCGACCGCGCTGCTCGGGGCCGGGGTGATCAACTGCGCCATTTATGCCATCATGCGCTTCAGCGCCCTGGGAACTGCCTGTCTGGGACATGGCTTTGTCGGCAACGTGCTGGTGGCATTTGGGCTGGGCTCCGTGCTGCTGGCGGCGCCGTTTGTCCTCGTGCAAAGGAATTACCGGCGGTTGCTGGCCTATTCGAGCATTGAACACGCGGGCATCATGGTCGCCGCACTCGGTTTTGGCGGACAACTGGGCGCGTTGGGAGCGGTGCTGCACATGACCTTCCATGCCGTCACCAAACCACTGGTTTTTTTCTGCGCCGGTAACGTGCAACAGCATTTTGGCACTCCCTACCTGCGAAAAATCACCGGCGTCATCCACGTGTTGCCGTGGACCGGCGGATTGTTTCTGATGGTCACCCTGGCGATAACGGGTGTGCCGCCGTTCAGCATCTTTCAGAGCGAGTTCACCATCCTGAGCGCCGGACTCGCCGCCAACCGCGGCTGGGCCACGGCGCTTTTCGTGGTCGGGGTCGTGACGATCTTCTCGGGTTTTCTCGTTCACATGTCGAAATTGAACCTGGGCACGCCCCGGTCCGAGGCCCCGATAAAAGGCGAAAGCCCGTGGAAACTGGGCGCGATGGTGATCGTGGCCGTGGTCATCATCTGCCTGGGATTCTGGCTGCCGGCGCCCCTGTTTCAGCTCATTGAGGCCGCCACCAAGATTGTCGGAGGCAACCCATGAACGATATGCCCAGCGTGACCGGGATCGTGGCGGAAGTGCAGGCGCGCTTCGGCAACCGGTTGGATGCCGTGCGCGTGAGCCAGCGCGACGAAATTTATTTTGACGCCAAAATGGACCTGGTCGCCGGGTTCAGCGCCCATCTTTACCGGAAATGGGACGCGCGGCTGGTGATCATCTTCGCCGATGACGTCCGCGAACCGAAAAAGGTCTTCCATCTTTATTATGTCTTTGCGCTCGACGCCGCCCGCGCGTTTTTCATCCTACGGGTGCCGTTGCCGGCGGACAAACCGGAGTTCCCCTCGCTCGCCAACGCCATTCCGGCCGCCGACGTGCAGGAACGGGAAATCCAGGATCTGTTCGGCTTGAAACTTATCGGCCATCCCAACCCCCGCCGTTGCGCGCTGCACGATGACTGGCCGGACGTGCATCCGTTGCGCAAGGATTTTGACCTGCACACCCAGTTGCCGCCGTTTGTGGGCGAACGGCACAAATTCCGCGAGGTGGAAGGCGAAGGCGTGTTCCAGGTGCCGGTGGGCCCGGTGCATGCGGGCATCATCGAGCCCGGGCATTTCCTGTTCAGCGTGGCCGGCGAACCGGTGCTGCACCTGCAAATGCGACTATTCTACACGCACAAGGGCACGGAGAAACTGTTTGAAAACCTGCCGGTGACGCACGGCGTGCGGCTGGCGGAAAGCATCTCCGGCGATTCCAGCTTCGCCCATGCCACGGCGTTTTGCCATGCCATCGAACGCGCCGCGGACGCGGAGGCGCCCACGCGAGCGCGAGCGCTCCGCACCCTTTGCCTGGAACTGGAACGCCTTTACAACCATATCGGCGACATCGGCGCGATTGCGACCGACGTGGCCTTTGTAGTGGCCAACATGCACGCCATGCGGCTCAAGGAACGTGTATTGCGCGTCAATGAACAGCTCACCGGTAACCGCCTGCTGCGCGGCATGGCCCGTCTGGGCGGCGTGCGTTTTGATTGGGATGCCGGACAAATCAAAGCCCTGGAAAATCTGGCCGTGGGGCTTGGACCGGAATTTGATTCGCTGGTCGAACTCATCGGGAATTCCTCGTCCACGCGCGATCGGATCGAAGACACCGGCATCCTGAAACCGAAGGTGGCGCGCGACCTGGGTGTCGTGGGCATCGCCGGGCGCGCCTCGGGCTTCGACCATGACCTGCGGCGCGATTTTCCCCATGCGGCCTATGACCGGGTCAAATTTCGCGTGCCGGTTTACCAGGAAGGCGATGTGGCCCGCCGGATGCAGGTGCGCATCGACGAGGTGCGGGAATCCCTGGCCATCATCCAGCAACTCCTGGCGGACCTGCCCGGCGGCGCGGTGCATGCGGAAATCGGCGACCTGCCGGATGGACGGACGGCCCTGGGTTATGTGGAGGGCTGGCGTGGGGAGATTTATCATTGGATCCGCACCGCGCCGGGCAACCGGCTGGCGCGTTGCAAGGTGAAGGATCCGTCGCTGCAAAACTGGCCGGCACTGAGCGAGGCGATTCTGGGCAACATCGTGCCCGATTTCCCGGTCGTGAACAAAAGTTTCAATCTGTCCTACTCCGGCACGGACCGCTGAGGCACATCCATGCAGAAGACTTTTAACGCAAAGACGCAAAGGCGCAAAGGTGCAAAGGTTTTGGAAACCTTCACTGGCCGTCTTGGGTATCACCGTTTGATGAACGAAAGCTGTCGTGCCGCCACTGTTCGGGTTTTGCTGGGTCAACTTTGCGTCTTGGTTTCTTTGCGCCTTGGCGTTGAATTCGGACTGAATACTTGCAGCCAAGGTTGATTATGTTTGAAATTCTCCGAAAAAGTCTGCGCACCGGCATCGTAACGACGAGTTACCCGGAAACGCCCGTGGAAATTTCCCGTTTCGGCCGCGGCCGCCCCGAAATTGACTGGCACAAATGGGAGGACGCCCGCCCGGCAACCGCCGCCTGCCCGACGGGAGCCATCAGTTACCAGGACACCGGGGAACGGCGCGTCGCACGACTGGACCTGGCCAAATGCACCTTCTGCGGCCTTTGCGCCGAAGCCGACAAAAACGTCCGCATGACCAACATCTGCGAATGCGCCGTCCGCCGCCGCGATGACCTGGTGACCGAAGCCAGTTACAGCCTCAAGCCGGACGGCCGGCATGAACGGCTTCTGGCCACCCCGGACAGCAAAAAGTCGCACCTCAACAAAAACGCCCCATTGGAGCATGGCTCCCTTGATATTTTGGGCCACAAAATCAAAATGCAGGCCGACAGCGTGCTGGGCCGGTCCCTGCACATCCGCGAAGTGGACGCCGGCTCGTGCAACGGATGCGAAATGGAAATCGTGGGGTTGAACAGCCCGGTCTATGACCTCGAACGGTTTGGCATTCACTTTGTCGCCTCGCCGCGGCACGCCGACCTGCTGTTGGTGACCGGTCCGGTGACGCGAAACATGGAAATGGCGCTGCGCAAAACCTACGACGCGATGCCCGCTCCACGGCTGGTCGTGGCCGTGGGTGCCTGCGGCTGCAGCGGCGGAATCTTCGGCCGGAATTATGCGACACTGGGCGGCGTGGACGCGGTACTGCCCGTGGATATTTACATTCCGGGCTGTCCGCCCAACCCGCACGCACTGTTGCATGGCATTCTGACGGCGATTGGGCGCCTGGCGCCTGCGACCAAGCCAGTTCCGCCTGCACCGTAACCGTCCATAAGTCGCACCGGGAATAGGTCGCCAAAAAGAGCGAACCTGAAATGGAGCGCGGCTGTCAGATAATCTTCCACCCCAGTTGAATCGGACCGTTTTTTTCTGACACTTCAAGACCGGCCATTCTGATTCAGGGATTAATTTTCCCAGTACGTGGACAAGTCTTGCCGCTATTTTTCCGCCCTCTGGCCATTACATGCCATGTGACCGACTAGTTATTGTTTTTCAGTAACACAATTTTGGCTAATTCAATTGCAATATGTAATTAGCACGTGTCCTGCTTAAACCGAACATAGTCGTATGCAAAGTATTACGTGTAGCAAAATGGTGTCGGTCTGGCCCGGAAATCTTTCGATTGGCAGGGTTTTTCTGATATGTTCACTGGCGTTTTTGGTCCAATTCACGCGGGTTGAGGCCGCGTCTTCCTGTGCCAGCCCCTGTACGCTGGCCTGGGACAACGAACAGAATCCTAACGTCAGCGGCTATTGCCTGTATTATGGACTCACTGGCTCGACGACCACCAATCGTCTGGACGTGGGACTGACCAACCTGGTCATTCTCAAGAGTCTGCTGGCGTGCTCCAACTACTTTTTCTACGTCGTCGCTTACAACAGCAGCCGCATGGAAGGTCCACCTTCCGCCATAATGCCATACATCCCCCGCGCCCTGTCCGGGCTGAAACTCACCCTGTTGGCGAACCGGACCCTGAGTGTTCACTTTCTGGCGGCAACCGGAGCCGTGTGTCATGTCGAATACACCCCCACCCTCAACCCGCCACAGTGGCAAACCCTGGGCAGTGCCACCGCAGATGCCAACGGCAACGTGACCCTGACCGACCCCTTGTCAGGCAATCCGCCGAGCCGCTTCTATCGGACCGCCACACCCTGAGGCAGTTGTTCACGCCCGGGGATGGGCGGCGTCGTACGCCTTTTTCAAGCGCTCGGTGGTGACATGCGTGTAAACCTGCGTGGTCGCCAGATGCGCATGGCCTAGCAACTCCTGCACACTGCGCAAATCCGCGCCGGCATCCAGCAGGTGCGTGGCGTAACTGTGTCGCAATTTGTGCGGCGTCAGGGCCGGATCGAGTCCCGCAATGACCAGATATTGTTTCAAGCGACGGGATAGTTGCACCGGCTGCAAGGGCGCAGCCTTTTTTGTTTCCGCGAAAAAAACCGGTGATGGCCCGGCCGGCGGCTGCTTCAAGGTGCGCCAGTAATTTTCAATCGCCTGGAGGGCGGGCCGGCCAATCGGCACCAGCCGTTCCTTTTTTCCCTTGCCGCGCACCCGGACCAGTTGCTCGTTCCAGTCGATGTCTTCCACGCGCAATCCGCACAATTCGCTCACGCGCAATCCGCACGAATAAATGGTTTCGAGTACCGCCTCATCCCGCCGGCAGGCACCGGGGGAAACGGGACGGCCCGGCCCCGGGCGCCGGGGCAACGCCAGGAGTCTGGCCGGCGCCTTGAGCAGATCGATCATTTGCTGCGCGGTCAGAAATTTTGGCAGCCGCCGGGCTGGTTTCGGCAACGCCAGGTTTTTAATGGGCGACACGCCGGCCTCGCCGTGCCGGTTCAGGAATTTGTAAAATGTCCGCAGCGCGGAGAAACGCAGTTGAATCGCCGCCCGGCCCAGGTTCTGCCGGCCCAGGAACCGCAGGTATCCGCGGAAATCATCACGCTGAAGCTTGTCCCAGGCCGGAAGATTTTGCCGTTCCTCACGGTGCCACCGGGAAAATTCATCCAAGGCCTGCCGATAATTTCGCTGCGTATAAATCGATGCCCCTCGATCCACGGCCAGATGCCGGAAAAATTTTCGGATCCACGGATCCTGGATTTCGGCGGCAGGCTGGGCGGTGTCTTCCATTGCAGATGCAGATTACGCCGGATGCACGGTGGAATTCAACTCTTCCGCAACCCAGACAGAAACCAAGCCCGGACAAGTCAGTTGAAATTTTCCCGAGAGCGTGGGCGGCAGGAGCTTCACGGCTTCAGTGCCGATGGAATGCGCAGGCCGAATCAAGGTTTCCAACCGGGTGACCGCTTCGTTCAGTTCTTGTGCCGTGGGGCCGTCGCCGTCGGGCACAAATTGCAACCGGCAATCGCCGTCCGCAGACTGGCGCAGCAGGTAATGGGCAATCCCGCCGACACCGGCAAAACACCGGTCAACCTCGAGCGTGGTCACCCGCCGTCCATCGGCCCGGTGCAACGCATCGCGCGACCGTCCATGCACCCAATAATTTGTCGCATAAGGCTGCTCCTGCCGTTCCACCAGGTCGCCAATCCGGTAACGAACCAGCGGCATGTAATCATTGGTCAGGGTCGTCACCACGAGATGGCCGACCCCGCATTCGTCGGGTTCGACGTTTTCGAGGAAGGCCGTTTCCAGGCCGGGTTTCATTTCACCGGCCTCGCTTTCCATCAGGAGATGTCCGGTTTCCGTGGAACCATAAAGATTGAACACGGGAACCCGGAAAACGCGTTGCAGGATCCGGCGATGAACCACGCTGACAAATTCGTAGCTGCAGAGGATGAATTTCAATGACGGAAACCGGAGCCCCTGCCGCTCACAGTAGAGCGCAAACCACGCGCCATGCACCGGGTCCAGGTCGAGAAACTGGGGCGACCATTCGGAAACCTCCGCCGCCATCCGCGCCAGTTCGGCGTCTTCCAGCAGGAACGGGATGCGGGACCGGTTCACGTAAAGCGTCGTTCCCACCGCGCGTTCCGCGCGGGAATGCAGATGGGAGAAGCAGGCGATCCCGTTGCAAACGGGCGGCACCAGCGTCGCGCGGCGGGCGCCGGGATGCTCATCCAGCACGCGGGCCACCAGCCGGTTGGTTCGCAACACGATCTGCTCCTGCTGATTCCACCAGCCGCGGCCGAACAGCACCGGCAGGCGCTCCTCCGAGGTGCCGGACGTGTATTCCAGTTCAACCAGTTTCTGTTCGAGCAGGATTTCCAGATTTTGACCCGGCCGCAGAAAATTTTGGGGGAAGGCGTTCCGCATCTCGCGCTTGGTAATCAGCGGCAGGCGGAAAAAATCCGTCTGCAAAGAAACCAGCCGGCCATTTCCAGTATGCGCCAGGGTCTTATGATACAAGGGCACACGGCGCCAGCGCGGCAGGAGTTTTTCCAGCCGCGAAAACTGCGCGGCCTCGCGAATCAGTTCAGGTGTCGACAACATGTTTCCGGCGCGGACGTGCCGCCCACCCTTAAACTTCACTGCTTTTGCCAATCGTCAAGTCCAAGGACGACTATATTTCTGCGTTTGAAAAAACCGCCCGGGGACCGGCTATTTCATTTCTTCTTCCCCTTCCCGCGGGGGAAATTCAAAGGTGACCTTGCCTTTGGCATCCATCACCAGGTAGGCCGGAAACGGTTTTCCGGCCTTGGATATGAATTTGTCGAGCAGATCCGATTTGCGCGTGGCCAGTAATTTTTGCGCCTGCGCCGGCTCGATCGCCTGCTGTAAAATCTCCCGGTTGATCTTGAATTTGCACGGCTTGGCGTCCGCCTGCGATTTTTCACACAGGTAACCGGCTTCGGTGTCGAAGACCTGGCTGCCGCACCGGGGACACTTGCCAAGCGGCGTCTTGCCAGTGAAATCAATCTTCGGCAACGGCTCTTTGGGCGCCCCGCCCCTGGCTTTGCCCTTGGCCTCGCGCGGCGGAAATTCAAAACTGACCTTGCCTTCCTTGCCAATGGCCAGAAACGCCTTGAAGGCGCGATTGTTTTTCTTGGAAATGAATTTTGTCAAAAGGTCCGTCTTGCCCTCGGCGAGGAGCTTTTTCACCTGTTCCGGCGAAATTTCCTGCTGCAAAATGATTTTGCCGGTGCGGAACGTGCAGGTCTTGTCCGGGCCGGTTGATTTCTCGCAGATGTAATTCATCCCGCCGTCGAAGACCCGCGCGCCACACTTGGGACATTTGCCGAGCGGTTCCTTGCCGGTGAAATCCACCGGCGCCGCCGGTTCGCCGTTCTCATTTTTCTGGTCGTTGCCGAAATCGAACTCGACCTTGAACTCGGGTGTCAGCTTCAACACGGCGGCAAACGGAAATCCCTGCTTGCTCCGAAACCCCTGCAACGGCCCGATCTGCCTTTCGGTGATGAGCTTTTCGACCTCCTCGATTTCATACATCCGGCTGCACAATGTTTTCCAGATCTGGAAATCGCATTTTTCATTGACGCATTGGAAATGCTTGTAGCGTTCGTAGATCTCGCCGCCGCATTTCGGGCACCGTGTCTTAAGGACGCCAAAATCCCCGGGAATCGTGTCCTCCTCGAATTTTTTCGCGCGTTCGACGATATGCCGAGTCATGTCGGCAATCTCCGACATGAACTCGTCCCGGCTTTTCTGCCGGCGCTGGATCTGGCGCAATTTGAATTCCCAATCGCCGGTCAGTTCCGGTTTGGTCAATTCCGGTATGCCCAGGCCGTTGAGCAGTTCCATCAGCGAAAACGCCTTGGCCGTGGCCTGCAGTTCGCGTCCGTTGCGATGGACGTAATCCTCGTAAATCAGCCCTTCGATGGTGGCCGCGCGCGTGGCCGGCGTGCCGAGGCCCTTCTCGCGCATCGCCTCGCGCAACTCATCGTCCTCCACCATTTTGCCCGCGCCTTCCATGGCGCTGAGCAGCGTCGCTTCCGAATAGCGCGGAGGCGGTTTGGTCACGTTGTCCTTGACCTCGACGTTGCTGGTCTTGACCTGCTCGTTCGGCGTCACCGGTGCCAGGCTCGGGGTGTCGTCGGATTCCGAGTCCTTGCCGTACACGGCCAGCCAGCCGGGATTCACCAGCACCTTGCCGGCGCTTTTAAACGGTTCGCCTTCCACCCGGGTGAGGCGCATCGTTTCCAGAAATTCCGCCGCCGGATAAAAAATGGCCAGGAACCGCTTCGTCACTAGGTCGTACAATTTCCGTTCCGGTTCGGACAAGTTGTGCGGCGCCTGCGTGGTGGGAATGATGGCGAAATGGTCGGATACCTTGGCATTGTTGAAAATGCGCTTGTTGGGCCGCACCCAGTCGTTGTTCAGGATCGTTTCGGAAAACGTTTTGTAGCCGGTGTCGCCCAACATCTTCAACGCATTCTTCACGGTAACCAGATAGTCCTCCGGCAACGCCCGCGAATCCGTTCGGGGATACGTCAACACCTTGTGCCGTTCGTAGAGCGCCTGGGCCACCCCCAGCGTGTTCTTGGCGCTGAACCCAAAACGCGAGTTGGCGTCCCGCTGCAAGCTCGTCAAATCATACAGCAACGGCGACATCGAAGTCGTCGGCTTGCTTTCCTCGGTGACAATGCCGGGCCGGCCCAGACATTTTTCCCGGATGCCCTCTGCCCGGGACTTGTCCCAGAGCCGTTCGGGCTTGAGCTGGTCATCGCCATTTTTGTCGTCGGCGCGGGTGAATTTTTCGTCAAACCAGCGTCCGGTGTACTGCCCCGCCGCCGCGTCGAACGTGGCCAGGACTTCCCAGAAATCGCGCGAAACAAACTTCCGGATCTTCTGTTCGCGTTCGACCAGGATGGCGAGCGTGGGGGTCTGGACGCGGCCGACCGTCGTTTTGAAAAAACCGCCCAGCTTGGAGTTGAACGCCGTCATGGCCCGTGTGCCGTTGATGCCGACCAGCCAGTCCGCCTCCGACCGGCTGTACGCGGCGTCCGCCAGCGGCAGCATGTCCTTGTCCTCGCGCAGCTGTTCAAATCCCTCGCGGATGGCCGCCGGAGTCATGGATTGCAACCAGAGCCGTTTGATGGGTTGTTTGGCCTTCGCGTGCCGGACAATGTTGCGGAAAATCAATTCGCCTTCGCGGCCGGCGTCACAGGCGTTGACCAGTGCGTCCACGTCGGGGCGTTTGATCAGCTTCTTGAGCAGCCTCAGGCGGCTTTCGGTTTTTTCAATCGGCTGGAGATCGAAATGCGGCGGGATGACCGGCAGGCATTTGAACGTCCATTTGCCGCGCGCGGCCTCGACGCCCTCGGGCGGCACGATGGTCAGCAGATGGCCCACGGCCGACGAAACGACGTAGCGGTCGCTTTCGTAATAGTCATCCACTTTTTTGAACCCGCCGAGCGCCTTGGCGATGTCGCTGGCGACGGACGGCTTCTCTGCAATGATGAGAGCTTTGCTCATTTGATGCCCGCGCTTGTACACCGGGCGCGGTCAACATGCGAAGAAAATCTTTTTTGTCAAACTCAACTTGCGGATGGAATTTTGAAAAATCCAGTCACGGAAGCACAGCCGACACGAATTTTTAAGCCACAGACCTGTCCTCCGCAGCAGGAACTGCGAAGGATGGATGGACGCAAATGAACACAGATGGAAACCACGAAACCCGCCGACGCACGAAAGAAAACTATGACACGAATTACACCAATTGATACGAATTCGAATGGCTTAAAAAGACAGCCGAATTTAGCGAAAGGTGGGGCGCGTCACTCCGTGCGCGCCGTTTTGGTGGAACGAGCGCCCTCGCGAGCCGGAAGGTTGTAGCGTCGAGCCTGCGGCTCAAACCCATCGGCGCACAGTGCCAACGCCACATTAATAAACCAACACCAGCAGCGGTGCAAACCGCCCGTCCGCCTTCAACAAAGCCAGATCATTGGCTGCGTCCACTTGAAATTGTTTCATATTGCTGCGGACGATGTTTTCTTCTTCAATTGAAAATATGCAGAATTGGCTGATTGAATTTCCAAGGCTCAACAAACTCTATGAAAGAATTGGGTCCTCCAAGCCAGACAATGTTCTTGCCGGTTATATCCGACAGGGCGATAAGAAGCACGCGGAGTTATTCGAAGAAATTCTGAAACAACTTGATTCAGATGCGTGGGATATTTTGATTGGTAAAGTCTTGCCGTATTCATGCAGTAAAGACAAAAACCGTGGATCGCAGGAGTTCTGGAACCATCTGGACGAGTCGCGCGGTTATGTGCTGCTCAAAGAGCGCGGTTATTCGAATGTTAAATTCATTCCGACTCCAAAAAACAACAAGGGGAAAAGCGAACAACACGCCGACCTCGAAGGTACGACTTTGGTTTCGCGCGCAATTCTTGAGGTGAAAACAATCAACCGGTCAGATGCTGATCTCCAAAAACACAATCCAACTTTTTGGGTGGGGCGAAAAGGGGAAAAGGGGGAGCCGAGGCGACCCGGTGACATTAAAAATCCGTTGGCCTTCGCAAATAAGTTGCGCAATAAATCTGACCCGGTATCTGCTTTTCTGTGGGAAAAGCTGGATAGTTCAGATCAGGAGTTGTTGACGAATTGCCAGCCCACACCATCCGGGATAGAACAGATGGACTCAATTCTATGTCGGTTCCTCGACAAGATCATTAAGGGTGATTGCATCTACGAAAAAGACCGGTTTCAAGGTGTTGGATTGTCCCCTCGAACGCGGGATTGTATGAAAGATAAACCTGAAGGCAGAACTTTGGTTTTTCTTAACCGCTGGCTCTTAGAAGACAAGTATGGTGATGAATTTTTGAAGAAGCTGCTTTCACCGGTCAGGGTCTTTCGCCCAGATATGCCCTTGCCTTCCGAGCTTACGGAGAAGGCAGAAGATAGGATTGAAACAGCTCGGAATCAGATTATGGCGACTCTGAAACGACCGTCGCAGCAAAATAAGCTTCCAGTTAAGGAGAGGATTGTGTTGCTTGTTATCTACCCCGACGGTGGTCCGCCGGTTTTTCTGAAACAGTTACAAACTGAACTACAGCAAAAACACACAGATTTGGTGGTTATTTGTCAGCATGGAGGTTTTGATCAGCCTGCCGATGCCGAGAGGTAAATCTGGAACAGCGGCAGTGAAAGCAAAAAATCTGCTATATGGCTCAAGTTGATTACTACATCTTGGTCGGTGATAGCGAGTCTGGCCCGTGGACGCTCGGACAATTGAAGGCTTTTTGGCGATTAGGCGCGGTGACTTTGGAAACACTTTACGCCCAGCCGGGCGCGTCCGAATGGAAGCCGCTCTCGACTATTCTTGATGTCGCCATGTCCGCAACACCGACCCAGCAATCAGAAAATTCCTACGCTGGTGAGCAACGGAAAATGACTGAAGCCGTCGTCAATGTGATGCTGCCGGTAGATGCAACCAAGTTGCGGCAGTGGCTACGAGAAAAGCTCGCTGCCATTGGCTTTGCACCAGAAACAGATGGAGACCACGAATCTTTTGAAACTTTCATTTCCCACTTCTCTGGCGAGGAGCAGAAGCAGGCATTTGGTTCGGCTAACCTGTTGGACTACCGCAAGGGCAATTTAACGCCAGCACAACTCATGGCCCGGCAGAAGCACCCGCTGACGATGGACAAGCTCCGTTTGATAAATACCATCACAGAGAAAACAAGCGAGTTTATAATTGAGCTGGCCAGAAAAGGTGCCGCTGAAGCGAACAGGAGAACCAAACTGCGCGAAGCAAACAAGATTGCCAGGCAGCTTGGACTTCCTGAAAAGACAATAGAGGACATCCCGATTGAGGTAACGAAAGGCAACTCTTCAAAAGAACAACCTTCGGCGGAAAATGCTCTATGGACAATGGGGATAAAGAAGCCGGTAATAGATGACAGCACGTTCAGCCCTTGGTTGAGAGAACTTTCCGAAAGCGAACAGAACGTGATTTTCGGAACGGAGAACATGGAGCGTTACCGTGCGGGAAAGATTACCTCGCGGAATTTAATGGACGAGTTGGAGCGCGTGGCGGTTTGTATCGCAGCCGGTAATGGCGACGACCTTTTGGAATTGGCTGGGGAACTGTTTGACCGCGAGGAGCGGATTGCACCGGAGAACGCGCCGCGAGCCATTGCGATAGTTAAACACGCGATTAAAAAGAGTGCGGGGAACACTGCATTTATATCCAGAGCCAATTCGATGCTGGCTGAAATTTACGCTGCCACCGGCTAGACGGACATCCCAAAATGGATTCAGGAAAAGAGTTCCCGTCCGCCTTCATCTGATTTCGGCGCGCCCCGTTGCCCCTGCGGAATTCGGAATGCGGGATTTGTAGGAGTCGAGGTGACAAGACTCATTTCAATTTCGGATTGGCAATTGCGGATTTGCAGATTTTTCAGAATGAGACTCCTCACGTCGTCCCCTACGGTAAAATGGGGCGTAGCGGCTTTCGGCAGAAAGCCGCCATCTGAATTCCCGCACAGTTTGCGGCGCTCTGCCGAGACGCCGCTATGTCCATCCGCTTTTACGTCAGAATTCCCGTCCTTGCACATTGGTACAAAAGCATTATACTCAACATCAATGAAACTGACGCTGGCGATTCTGGCTTATGGGATGATCGCTTTGATCCTGTGCGGGGGTATCCTGCTGGTCATGGCCGGCAAACCGTGGCTGCTCATCTTCGCGGTGCTCGCCTACATCGTCGCCTTCGCCAGATTCGGGTGCCTGTCGCACTGATTTCTTCGGAGGGGCGAATTCTATGAGCCCCAAACTCAATTTGTTCATTCAGGGACTCGTGGAACTCGCCCCTCCGAAATAAAGGTCACCTCTGCGGCACGGCAAATTTCTGCTGCATGGCCGCCTGGATTTGAGCCCAGGTCAGGCAATTCACGCCCCTCGTTCCCGCCGCCACGCCGGTCGCATAGGCCGTTGCCGGCGAAGTTCCCTGCACGATATAGGGCTGCCCACCGAGATAAACCACGCTGGCGCCCGGCAGCGCGAGCGAAACAAAACTGCCGAAGTTTGCATAAGGCGCGAGCTGGCCGGGCTGACCCAATGCGGTCACTGCATAAACACCCGGAATGGCCGCCGGATAGGTTGGCGTGCTGACCGGTTGATTGCCGGCAGCCGCGTAAACAGGAATGCCGGCGGCAATGGCCTGTTGGATTATGCTGTCCAAAATCGGGCTGTCACTGGGTCCTCCCAGACTCAGGTTGAGAATCGTTGCACCGTGATTCACCGCTGCTTGAATGCCGAGCGCGACATTCCAACTGGTGGTCGTTGCCGATGCGCCGTAAACGTCCACCGACATGAGCCTGACGGGACTGCTCCCGCCCCCCACCTGCGAAATCGCGCGCAAAATCGTCTCCGCCATCGCCGTCCCATGCAACAGGCCCGAGGGGCCGGTCCCACTGGCACCACTGTCACCGGCCACCGAGATTGGCTTCAAAATGAAAGGGTCAAGCTGGCTGCCCAGGGATTGCACGGGCGTGTCAATCAAGCCAACAACCGGATTGCAGGGATCGCCGGGGGCAGCGGGATCGAGCGTCAGGGAAACGGGGCCTGCACCGGACGGCACAGAAGACGCCGGAATCAGCTGTGCATCTGGCGGCGGATCAAAATAATAATTGTAGTCCACGGCGAGAACATCCGAGTTGTTTTTCAATTTCGCCAACGCGGCGTCGGTTGCATTGGGATCCTCAAATTGCAGGCGGTAGAGGCCGAGTTTGTCATCGCGACCGGTGATTTTTGCGCCGAGCAATTTGGCCAGGGCATCAATGTCCGTGCCGGGTTTGATCCTCACCAGCAACTCGTTGGGGACATGCCGCGCCTCCAGTTTCGTCGGAACCACCTGCTGGGTCGCGTTTTTCATCACCGTGCGAAAAACATAGAGCTGCGGCACGGCATTGGTTTGGGGTACGAGTGCAAAATTGAGATCACCGAGCAGCCGTTTCAGGGCCTCCCCCGAAGGCAGGTCCTTGAATTTCGCTGAGGCCGTATGAGTGATGTCCGGTTCCACGTAGATGTGCCATCCGGCATCCACGGCGATTTTTTCCAGCAAGGGCCATAACGCCATGCCTCGCATGTCGGCATCCACGCGGTCGGTGCCCCGGTGCCAGGTCAGGGAATTGGTCTCCGCCGCGCGGCCCGCCAGGTTCAGCTGGAGCCAGACGCAGAGGCAGAGGCAAATCCATGCGTTTTGCCGGTTTTTTGACAT
>Ga0265337_1000486_pt1 | contig 21060 bp, 13 predicted proteins | sample 42122metaG_FD_192441 | JGI IMG/M metagenome (GOLD analysis project Ga0265337, IMG submission 192441) | Rhizosphere microbial communities from Carex aquatilis grown in University of Washington, Seatle, WA, United States - 4-21-22 metaG | ecosystem: Host-associated > Plants > Roots > Rhizosphere >... | reverse complement strand
TCTCGCCACTTCGTCGCGCAGTCGATCCCACGTGAGCTCGCCGCTCTCGCCGTCCTCGCCGGCTTCGCGCTCCCACACGACGGCAGTGCCGGCGCCCGTCGTCGCGAGCGCGTGCTCGGCGTAGTTCAAGGTCGCGCCGGGAAACCATTTCGCGCCGGGCATCGCGTGCGACGAAAGGACCCGTTCGTGCGGCGTCTTCGCGCGAATCGAAAAATACTGAAAGAGGCTTTCCCAGAACGCCTCGACGTTGCCGACCGACCACTCCCAGAGCTCGGCATAGTCGCGAAACGTGAGCGAGCGCTCGCGCCGTAACCACTTCATGTACGACGACAGATTGCTGCGTTCGCGTTGGACGTCGCTCGGTTCCCAGAGCAACGCCCCTTCTTCGATTGCCTTCGTCGCCATCAGCTCTCGAGGCGGGCCGTCGCGACGTCCGTCACGTCGGTGACGCCGAGCGTGCTCGCGGCCATCGTGAACGGCCCGCGACCGACGAAGGCGCCCGCCGTTTCACGGCGCCGCCAGATGAACCCGTCGAGGACGTAGTGCGTGATTTGCGGGACGGCGAGCAGCGGCACGACGAGCGCCGCCGCGAACGCGCCGAGCGTCAGGTTGCTCGCGCCGAACAGCCAGGGACGTTCGTGCCAGGCCAGCCGATCCCACGCCGCTTCTTCGACGAACGACGAGAGCAGCAAGATGCCGAAGAACGTCGCGAAACCGGCCCGCGTCACGCCGGCGACGAACGACGTCGGTCGGGTGGAAGCCGCTTTCTTGGCGACCGTAAAGACGAGCCAGAGGTAGGGGATGCCGTGCGCGAACACGTTCGTCACGGTGAAGTCGAAGTCGCTGTTGGTCGCCACGATGCCGACGTACCAGGACGATGCCGTACTCGTCACGACGACGATCTTGCCGACGTCGGCGCGACCGTTGCGCGAAAATCCGACGGCCTGGTTCACGGCGAAGGCCGTGAGCGACACCGCCCAGACGGCCTTCGCCGCCGGCAAGATCGCGCGAGCAACGGTGCCGACGTCGACGAAATCGCCGGGTGAAAACCAGGAAAATGCCCGATCCGCGAGGTGCGCGTGCCAATAGACCAGCGGATACACCGTCGCCGAGTAGATGGCCGCGGAGTCGACGAGTCGCGAGCGCGCCGTCACGTCGCGCGCGCGAGCCCGGTACAGGGCGAGCCAACCCGCTTGCTGCCGCACGAAGTGAAACACGGCAAGGTACGCGAGCAATCTCCAGAAGAACGACGCGCTCACCGAATGCGCGAGCACGCCGCCGAGGTATGCGAGCGCCGGGACGATCAGATAGCGAAACGGCCGCCGCCGGAGCTCGTCAACGTCGAAGTAGGTGCGGAACGACGTGGCGTAGACGTGCGCGACGTCGACCGCGAGGACGCCGAGCAGAAATCCCCACTCCGGAAGCGTCGGACCGAGGTGCAGCACGCGACGAAGCAGGACGAGCGCGAGCCCGAATACGGCGCTTCCCCCGAACACGAGCGCGTCGGACGCCGGCGAGAAGAGCCACGCGCCCGCGCGATCGACGCGCTCGCTCTCCGACTGCCCGTCCATGAAGATGCCAGGACGATACTCGCCCGCGGGTCGTTCGATCTAGATGAGTGACGCGATTGTCCGTCCTCGAGCGACGAGCACCGCTTCGGCGGCCCGGACCCCGTGGTGTTGCGCCTCCTCGAAGAGGGCGAGGCCGGATAAATCCGTATGCGCGAAATGGACGCGGCCGAGCGGCTCGGACGCGCGGCGTCGCGCCTCACCCCAGATGAACCCCGGCACGGGTCGAATCATGGCGTGCCCCCATTTCCAGGTATCGACGCGAGTGACGAAATCTTCGAGGCCCGGATGCGCGCGCCCGACATCGGCCATAACGCCGTCGACGAGCGCGTCGTGGTCGAGCGAAAAGAGGCGTCGCCGGGCGTCGCTCGGGTCGCGATCGACGAAGGGGTGATAGTAGGTCCACACCGTGGGACCGGTGTCCGCGAGCTGCTGGTGCGTCGCGACGACGTAGCCGAGCGATGGGCTGTCGTAGAGCACGTTGTCCCACGCGAACGGAAAGCCGTCGCTCGGCGGGCGCGCCCGCAAATGAAGATTCGCGACCATCCACGGCGACGTCGTGAACGCCGCTGATTGCGGCGGCGGTGCGTCGCGGAACGGGCGAAGCAGCCGCAGCGCGACGAATCGCGGCACCGCGAGGATCACGTGGTCGGCGATCACGCGCCGGAGCGCGCCGCTCGCCACGTCGAAGACGGCGAGCTCGACGTGGTCTTCGCCGGGCACGACGTCGGTGACGAGGCGTCCGAGCGCGAGCCGGTCGCCAATCGCGCCAGCGAGGTGGCGCACGAGGCGCCCATTTCCTTCGGGGAACGTGACGAACGGCGCTCCCGCTCCGCCCGGCGAACGCACGCGCGCCGCGAAGTAGAACGCCATCGCCCACGCGCTCGTCTCATCGAGCGCGAGGCCGTAGTCGTCGCGACAGGCGTACTCGACGTACCAGCGAAGCCGCGGCGAGCGATACCCGGCGCGCGCGAGAAAACTCGCCGCGGAAATGCGATCGAGTGCCGTGAAGCGCGCGTCGGTGGAACACCGGTGGAGCGGCACGGTGAACGCGCGCCGTCCCGCGACGTCGACGGCGCCCACCCACTCGTCGATCTGCTTTGCAAAGCGACCGAGCTCGCGCAGATCTTCGGCGGACGCGCCGAAAAATGGATAGAGGCCCTGGCGCCACGCGCCGTCGATGAACAGACGTTCTTCCGGCTCGCGAACGAGCGCGCGCTCCGACGCGCGAACGACGGCGCGACCGTCGCCGTCCGTTTCGACCGCCTCGATCGCGCCGATCTCGCGAAGGAGCTCGACGAGCGCGCGATTGTCGGCGCTCGGCAGCGGCACGTAGTGAGCACCCCAGGGGTACGGGACGACGCCGTCCGTTCCATAAGCGGACGTGCCTCCCGCCTGCGCCTCCAAGTCGAACACCGCGTAGCCACGCTCGCCGAGTCGCTCGAGACGCCACGCCGCGCTGAGCCCGCTCGGGCCGGCCCCGACGATGGCGATGTCGACGCGTGTAGGTGCGCCGTTGCCAGACGCCCTCTCGACGGTCGCGTCCGCATGCCGGATCCTATGACCAACCGCGGCGGCGCCGCCGCGATTCGCGCCGTCGAAGCGGCGCTTCGGTAAAAACCGGCAGGCCTCGGCGGCGAGCGGCGCGCCGAGGAGAAGAGCGAGCGCGTCGCGTCGACTGAACGTCGAGCGCGCGTCGTCCTGTCCGGCGCGTGTAGCGGCGCGAGGAGTCTTCATCGGTGCATCGGGACGAGGCGAAGGGTGGTATACTCGCGATGCTTTGTCTTCTGCTCTCCTTCGGATCTTCGCGCGGGTCTCTCTGGCAGGGAGCGGCGCTCTGGTGGGTGCGCTCGCGGCCCAGAGCTGCGGCTTCCCCCAGCACGAATTCAGCGACAAAGCGTTCTACGGCGCGGGCGGGTCCGGCGGTTACGACGCGAGCGCGGGCGGCACGGTCGCCGTTTCCGGCGGCGCGACGTCGACCGGAGGCGCAGGCGGCGCGAACGGAGGCACCACGGCGATGGGCACCGGGGGCCTCATCATCGCTCGAGAAGGAGGTCGATCGCGCTTCGAAGGCGGGTTCGACACCGGAGGAAATCCGGGCCTCGACGCCGGACCGCAAGACGCCGGCGATGCGGGGCCGCGCTGCACCCTCGGACTCAGCTTCTGCTCCGGTACCTGCGTCGACTTGTTGAGCGACGACACGCATTGCGGCACCTGCGAGACCAAGTGTGTAGCACCCGACATTTGCAACGCGGGTAACTGCGCGCCTCCGTGCTCGCAGGGTCTCACGCTGTGCGGCGGGAACTGCGTCGACATCAACTCGGACGAGAATCATTGCGGCACGTGCAGCAACGCGTGCGGCACCGGCCAGCTCTGCGACACGGGGACCTGCGTCGTCGATTGCGGTACCCTCACCCGCTGCGGCACGTCGTGCTTCGACACGCAGACCGACGTGAACCACTGCGGCGGCTGCACGAACCCCTGCAATACCGGCGAGAAATGCTCGGGAGGCGTGTGCAGCGCGAATTGCACGACGCCGTTCGTCAATTGCAGCAACACCTGCGTCGACACGACGTCGAACCAGGACAACTGCGGCGCCTGCGGCGCGCCCTGCACCGCGCAGCAAAAATGCGTCAACGGCAGTTGCCAGAAGCTCGTCGAAAATTGCACGAACGGGGTGGACGACGACAACAACGGCCTCGCCGATTGCGCGGATCCGGCCTGCGCCGCCTACGCCTGCGCGAGCACGCCCTCGGGATGGACGGGCCCGATCGCCCTCTGGACGGGCGCCGCCGGCGCCGCGCCGGCCTGTTCTGCGGCGGGTCCCTACCCATCGGGCGTCCTCAATGCACACAGCGGTCTCTCGACGCCGGGCTACACGTGTCCGGCGTGCAACTGCGCGCCGTCGGGCGGCTCGGCCTGCTCGTCGCTCAGTTTTTACTACGACACGACGCCCGGCTGCACCGCGAGCACGGCCTGGACGGTCACCGTCGCGCCCGACGGGAAATGCGAGTCCGTCGCGCTGAGCTCGGCAACCCCGAGCGCGAACAGTTCGCAACTCGAGGATGCGCCGTCGACGTACGTCACCGGAAGCTGCGTTCCCAATCAAGGGACGCCCCAGTTTCCGGACGCCACCTGGAGCGGCGACGTCCTCGGGTGCGGCACCGGACCGTCGACGCCGAACGGCGGCGGATGCGCCGTGGGCGCGTGCGTGCCGAAACCGAAGGCGCCCTTCGGCGCACACCTCTGCATTTTCCGCTCGGGCGTCGCAACCTGTCCGTCCGAATACCCGACGCAGACGCCCGCCGCGTCGCAGTTCTACGAGACGTGGTCCGAAGGCCGAACCTGTAGCACGTGCGGTTGCGGCGCTCCGCACTGCGGCGGAACCGTCCACACCTTCACCGATCAAGCCTGCACCGCGAACGACACGGTCGTCGCGATCGACGGCACCTGCAGCACCATTCCTCAAGATCCGACGCAGGGCGGCGGGGGGCTCGGCTCGAGGACCGACTCGCGCTCGATCCGATGGGACAACGGCGGCCCGGTTTGCGGCACGGTGTCGAGTCAGCTCCAGGGCTCGCCGACGCCGGACAGCCCGGTCACCGTCTGCTGTCAGGGCACCTGAACGCGGCTCAGAACACGCCGTCGAGACGAACCGCGCCCATCCCTGGGCCGATCGCAGCGTCCCACTTCACGCCGGTCGTGGCGACGTTTTCGGTGTGATGGGAGCCCGAAATGAACAGGTACGTCGCGAGTCCGACGCCGACGACTCCGACGCCGAGTGACACCATGGAGAGCGTCGAGAACAGCTCGCCGTCGCTCTGTTTGCTCTTCAGCGACTCGGGACAGACGTTGCCGTGGCACCCGTGGTCGAGGTCGTTCTTCGCGCCGTTGCGGAGCAAATAGAACACGCCGCTTCCGGCGAGGCCCGCGACACCGACGCCACCGACGACCCACGGAAGCGCGGAACTGTGCGGGCTTCCGCGGCTGGTGTCCGCGACGTTCGGCAAGTCGCTGCTCGACGCGCCGGCGGTGGCCGGCGCGGGGAAATCCGGAGCGACGAGCTCGACCTCGGCCGTCTCGCTCTCCTTCACGTTCGTCGACTGCTCGAATTGCCGATCACCCGTGAGCTTCGCGACGACGGTATGCGGGCCCGGGTCGACCGCGAAGGGCTCGCCGATCTGCGCCTCGCCGAGCGCGACGCCGTCGAGCTCGATCTTCGCCGATTCCGCGCCTTTGCCGCGTTTGATCACGAGCTTCGGAACGCGTGCTTCGAGCGCCTGACGCGCCTGCGTGATTGCGGACAGCTCCGGGATGTTCTGTTGCCCACCCTCGTATTCGGCCAGCCGATAGGCGCCGAGCGCTTCGTTCAGGCGCCCGAGGTGTTCGTAGCAGCGCGCGGTGTGAAACCTCACCTGCGGCGTCAGCTTCACTTTCCCGACGTCCTCGAACTTCGCGAGCGCGGAAGCCCAATCGCCGGCGGCTTCCAGGCTGAGCCCTTCGCGAAAAAGCGTCCTCGCCTGCTCGAGCACATCGGCGGATTGCGCCGACACGTTCGGGGCCGCGAGTGCCACGGCAGCTCCGAGAGGGGCTGCGATAACCGCAATGCGGAGGCCACATGCAGCCGCAACCGGTAGAGCGACCATCCGTCGTATTCGTGAGCGCATGGATAGAGGACTAGAAGATACCGCCTCTTCGGAAAGGGTGCTAGCGTCCGGGCCCTCAAATGGGAATCGATTGGGCGAGCTTCGAGAGGTCCGTGGTCGCGACGATCACGTATTGTTTCATCGGCATCGTGATGTTCGCCATCAGCTTCGCGATCATTCGGTTCATCAGCCCCTTCTCGCTGCGTAAGGAGATCGAAGAAGACCAGAACGTCGCGCTCGCGGTGCTCATCGGCGCGGTCATCATCGGGCTCAGCATCATCATCGCGTCCGCCGTCGGTGGCTGATGTTACGGGCGGCGGCGGCGGCGGCTCGAGCGCTCGAGAGGCCCTTTCGGGCGGAAAACGGCTGCCGCCGTGGGGTTCGGCACCGGCATCTCCCGGCCCCTCGCCGGCCTTACTCCTCACCCTGGTGCTCGTCATCGCGACGGCGGGGCTCGTCTACGAGCTCACCATGGCCGCCGTGGCGAGCTACCTGCTCGGCGACTCGGTCCGACAATTCTCCCTCGTCATCGGTGTGTACCTGTCGGCGCTCGGAGTAGGCGCGCACCTTTCCCGCCATGTAGGAAAACGGCTCGGCGCGACGTTCGTGGACGTCGAGCTCTGCGCCGCGGTGGTCGGAGGGTGGAGCGCGCCCGGACTGTTCTTGACGTTCGCGTACACGCGCCTCTTCCAGGTGGCGCTCTTCTCGGTCGTGACCGCCGTCGGCGTGCTCGTCGGCCTCGAACTTCCGCTTCTTCTCCGCATCCTCGAGCGTCGCGTCGAATTCAAGGAGCTCATCGCGCGCGCGCTGACGTTCGACTACGCGGGCGCACTGGTCGGTTCGGTCGCGTTCTCGCTCGTACTCGTGCCGCGGCTCGGGCTCGCCCACACGTCGGTGGCGGCCGGCCTGGTGAACGCGCTCGTCGCGCTGGTCGCAGTTCGAACGCTGCCGCCGGCCGACGCGGACGAAGCGCGGGCGCTGTCCGGTGCACGGGTTCGAGCCGTGGTCGTCGCGCTCTTCTTGCTCGCGAGCCTGTTCGTCGCGGGCCGCGCCACGGACCTCGCCGAGAGCGCGATCTATCCCGGGCGCGTCGTCCTCGCTCGCCAATCGCCGTACCAGCGCATCGTCGTCACCGATCACGACGGCGCGACCGAGCTGTTCCTGAACGGGAACCTCCAATTTTCGTCGCGCGACGAATACCGATATCACGAGGCGCTCGTGCATCCCGCGATGGCCGCCGCGGCTTCGCGTCGAACGGTCGTCGTCGGGGGCGGCGGCGACGGGCTCGCTGTCCGAGAAATCCTGCGGTGGCCGACGGTCACGAGCGTCACCTTGGTCGATCTCGATCACGAGGTCACCGACCTCGCGCGGACGTTTGCCCCGATCGCAGGATTGAATCGTCATTCGCTCGACGATCCGCGGGTCGCCGTGGTGAACGAAGACGCGATGCAATGGTTCGGAGAAACCTCCGGCACCGCCGACGTCGTGATCCTGGATTTTCCCGATCCGAGCACCTACGCCGTCGGAAAGCTCTATTCCACCGCGTTCTATTCGCGCGTGCGCCGTCACGTCGCACCGGGCGGAGCGGTGGTCGTGCAATCGAGCTCGCCGTTCCTCGCGAACGCGACGTTCTCTTGCATCGTGCACACGCTCGAGGCCGTGGGATTTTTCGTGCGGCCGTATCAGGCGTTCGTTCCCGCGTTCGGCGCGTGGGGGTTTGCGCTCGCGCGCCTCGAGCCGTTCTCACCGCCCGACGAGCTTCCGCCGGCAGCGCTTCGCTTCCTCGATCACGCCGCCCTCGCCGCGCTGTTCGCGCTCCCCGACGACGCGAAGCCGCGCGGCGCGGAAGTGAACCGCCTCGACAACCAGGCCCTCGTCGCCGACTACCTCGACGAATGGGACCGCTGGAGCGGGCACTGAAATGGCGCCCTCAAACCGCGGATGGCACGAATCCCTGACCGGCCGCCCTGGAGCCGCAGCGACCCGGGCGAGGTGCAAAGCACCCTGGGTCAAAAGGACCATCGCACACCGAACCATGTAGAACTACGTCGGTTATTTTTTGGCATAGCCGCTGCTTAACGCCTGGTCGAACGGGACATTCGGACACGACCCCGGGGGACGAACGATGCAGACGGCCACGACCTATAAACATGAATTCCCCTCCGCGCGAGAGTCGAAGGCAGCGGAGCTCTTGCCTCAAGTTCGCCGCATCGCGCGAGCCATCGCACGCGGCCTTCCCGGCCACGTCGACCAGGACGACATCGTCGGCGCGGCATACCTCGGCGTCGCCGAGGCGCTGACCAAGCTCGGTCTATCGGAAGAGACGACGTTCGAAGCGTACGCGCTCCGTCGCTCGCGCGGCGCGATCGTCGATCAACTCCGTAACGCGGACCTCCTCACACGAACCGAGCGCGCGAAGCTGAAGACGCTCAACACCGCGATACGCGAGCTCTCGACGTCGCTCGGTCGTCCTCCCACCGAAGAAGAGCTCGCGAGCTCCGTCGGGATGAGTGCCAAAGCTTGCGCGCGCGTGCTCGTGGCGGCATCGCGGCGGAGCCCGGAGCCATTGCCCGACACCGAATCGGTCGCGTTCGCGAGCCGCTCGGACGGCTCCGCCGACAGCCCCGAGTCGTTGCTCATCGAACGGCACCGGGTCGAAGCCGTTCAAAACGGCATCGCGCTCTTGCCACCCCGCCTTCAGCAGGTCATCGACCTCTACTACGGCTCCGGAATGACCCTGCGCGAAATTGGGGCCGAGCTCGGCGTGTCCGAAGCGCGCGCGTATCAGCTCCGTCAGCACGCGATCGACGAGCTGCGCCTCAGCACCCGCGCCGCCTGAGACCCCGTGGAGCTTTCGGGGAGCGCGAGGGGGCTCTGCTCCCCTCGAGCGAGATAGTCAGCGAACGCGTTCGTTGATGAGGCTGCGGAGCGTCTCGGGGTTGAACGGTTTCTCGAGGCGAGGCGTGTTCACGCGCTCGAGAAACTCGCGGGCGTGCTGCGTGAAGGCGCCCCCGGTGAGAAAGATCATTCGCTCGGCGAGCTCCGGCGCGATTCGGCCGAGCTCCGAGTAGAGGTCCATTCCGGTGACCTGCGGCATCATCAGGTCGCAGATGATCGCGTCGAAGCGCTCGCCTGCCGAGATGCGCTCGATGGCGTCGAGCGCGCTTCCGGTAACGACCACGTCGTGTTCGCCCGACAGGCAGCGTCGCGCCGCGCTGGCGGCTAGGGGTTCGTCGTCGACGACGAGGACCCGTCCCCGGCGAGACGAGGGCGGCGCCGACAGAGACGGGCGTTCGATGGGCAAGACGAAGTCGTCTTTCGCGACGGGCAGCACCACGAGGAACGACGTGCCGTGGCCGACCGTGCTTTCGACCGTGATCTTCCCGCCGAGAGCGGTGATGATCCGATGACAGATCGAGAGACCGAGGCCGGTCCCCACACCGACGGGTTTCGTCGTGAAGAACGGCGTGAAGAGCCTCCGCAGCACCTCGGGCGCCATGCCGGAGCCGGTGTCGGCGATCTCGACGGAGACCCATTCGTCGTCGTTGCGCACGGCGATGATCCGGATTTCGTTCTCGTTCGCCTTGCCTTCGGGGATGGCCTGCGCGGCGTTCACGATCAGATTCAAGAAGACTTGCCCGAGCCGCGACTCGTTCGCCAAGACCGGCGGCAAGTTGCCGAGTTGAGTGACCAGGCGCGCGCGATGCCGGATCTCGTTGGAAGCCATCCGCAGGCACGACTCGACGACTCGACGGACGTCGACGGGGCCGCGCTTTTCTTCGTCGGAGCGGGAGAAGATGCGGAGGTCGCGCACGATGCTGCCGACGCGCTCGGCCGCCTCGAGAGCGTCTTGGAGCTCGGCGCGCAGATCCGTCAAGACCGTCGCGTCTTCGATTACCGGAGCGACGGTCCCGAGCTCCTTCGACGCCATGTGGAGATTCAGGAGCACCGCTCCGAGAGGGTTGTTGATCTCGTGCGCGACGCCGGCGGCGAGTGTTCCCACCGACGCCATGCGATCGGCGACGAGGAGCTGCTCGCGGAGGAGCCGCTGCTCGGTAATGTCGGTGACCATGACCAGCGCACCACGAAAATTCGCGGCGTCGTCCACCATCGGGCTCATCGACATGGACGCCCAGAAATCCGTATCGCCAGTGCGAGATAGCTTTACCTCGTGAGGGTCGACGACGCCGAGACGGCATCGACCGAGGTTCTCGAGAGCGACCTCGCTCCACTCGCCGGTGAAGTCGAGCAGGGATCGACCGAGTAGCTTCTCGGCGCTCTCACCGAGAAGGGAAGCCATCCGACGATTCACGTACGTCGTCCGCGCGTCGGGATCGATCATCCAGATGCCCTCCTGGGCCGTCTCGACGATGAGACGATACTTTCTCTCGCTGGTGCGGAGCGCCTCTTCGGCGATGCGTCGCTCCTTCCTGCCGACGGCTTCTCGGAGCTCGCGCTCGACGGCTGGGACGAAGCGAGGGAGGCGGCCCTTCACGACGAAGTCGTGCGCGCCGGATTTCAACGCTTCGATCGCCGTATCTTCGCCGATGGTGCCCGATATGACGATGAACGGAATATCGAGCCCGCTCGCCTTCAGTATCTTCAACGCGCCGAGAGCGTTGAAGGCAGGCATCGAGTAGTCGCTGATGACGATGTCCCAGGGCTCGTTCCCGAGAGCGAATTCGAAGTCGCGCGCCGTTTGAACGCGGCGCCCGGTGATTTCGTAATCCGCCCGCTCGAGCTCGCGGAACAGAAGGAGCATGTCGTCCTCCGAGTCTTCCGCAATCAATACTCGGAGGGGACGTTTCACGAACGCCTCGCCGTCTCGTTTCGACGCGCGATCGCTGAACGCGAGCGATCCGTGAGCGAGCACCGGAGACGCACTCTATGAAGCTACCGAGGATGCTTCGCGCTGTCCCCTTCAATCGGATATTCGCCTTTCGAGCTCGCCGAGGCGCCACTGCCCTGAATCGTGGACATGGTCAGATAGTGTCGCGCCATACTTCGTCGTTTCGAGGCGGCGGCATTCGCGCAGTGATGCGAAATGCCACTCCCTCGTCGCGTGCGAGTGCGGCGTGAAAGCTAGACCCAATGCTTCCGCCGACGTCCTTCCCGCAATCGGGTCATTTTTCGACGGCAAAGGGCCAAAAAACCAACCCGACATCGACCTTGCGTGGACCGAATGAAATAGATGGTGGTGTGCGATCCCTCGCGATGCCAGACGAACGACTGCGAACCCGCGCAGCCGATTCTTCGATCGCAGCGCGAGCGCGAGTTCTCTCGGGTCGGACGGCATACCGTACGCGAACGATGGTACGTCCAGTTCGAATCGATTGATTCATCGAACGACGTAACTGGAGCGCACGAGCGCGTTTGACGATCTCGCCATGCTCGGGCAGGCTGCTGAAGAAGGAGAAGATGGGAGTTCCGGAGACCAGCGGCGAGGCGGGACGCGTCTTCGTCGTGGACGACGACGACATGCACCTTCGCAGCGTCGTGCGACATCTTCGCGCAGAACGATTCGAGGTCGAGGGCTTCGAGTCGGGACAGCGCGCCATCGAAGCGCTCGAGGCGGCGGACGGCCAAGTTCACACGCTCCTCGTCGACCTGTACATGCCGGAAATGACGGGGATCGAGCTCCTCCGGACGCTGAACGAACGATGGCCGGCGGTCACGCCGATCCTGATGACGGGCAAGGCCGACGTCGCGACGGCGGTCGAGGCCATGCGCGGCGGCGCGTACGACTACCTGATGAAGCCGATCGAGCCCGACACCCTCGTGCACGCCGTTCGGCGAGCCACGGAGCGGGCACGGCTTCTCGAGCGGAACCTCTACATCCAACGGCAGCTCGACGTCGCGGATCGCGTGGAAGGAATGGTGGGCACTTCCCGAGCCATGCGCGAGATCTTTTCGCTCATCGCGACCGTGGCGCCCACCGAAGCGACGGTGCTCGTGCTCGGCGAGAGCGGAACCGGCAAGGAGCTCGTGGCCCGCGCGGTGCATCGGCAGAGCAAGCGCAGCGCCAAGCCGTTCATCGGCCTCAACTGCGGCGCCCTCACGGAAAGCGTCCTCGAGAGCGAGCTCTTCGGTCATGTGCGCGGCGCGTTCACCGGCGCAGTAACGACGCGACGCGGTCTTTTCGAGGAAGCGTCGGGCGGCACGCTCTTTCTCGACGAGGTCGGCGAGCTCTCGCCTGCGACCCAGGTGCGGCTCCTTCGCGTCCTGCAGGAGGGCGAAGTCCGTCCGGTTGGCGCGAACGGCAATCTCCGCGTCGACGTGCGGGTCATCGCCGCTACCAATCGCAATCTGCGCAGCGAGGTCGACAGCGGTAAGTTCAGGCGAGATCTTTACTACCGGCTCGAAGTCGTCACGCTCGAGCTGCCGCCGCTCCGTGAACGCCTCGACGATCTCGCGCCGCTCGTTCATCACCTGCTTCGAAAGCGCTCCGCGCGTCTCGGCAAAAAGGTCACCGGCACGGACGAGGCCACGCTCGCGCGACTCGCGCAGCACGACTGGCCCGGCAACGTCCGTGAGCTCGAGAACGTCATCGAGCGAGCCATCGTCATGGCCAAGGGCGAGATCTTGACGATCGACACGTTGCCGCCTCAGTTACGCTCGGAAAATCCTCGCGTATCCCCGGTCGTGGACGACGTGTTTCTGGGAGATCGCGTCGAGCTCCTCGCCGACGCGCGCTCGGCGTTCGAGCGACGCTACGTCCAGGAAGTGTTGAAACGCTCGCAGGGCAATCTCTCGGCCGCCGCCCGCATGGCCGGGCTGGATCGCTCGAATTTCCGGCGCCTCCTCCGACGTCTGGAGGGCGCGCCGGAACTGTCGCCGAACGGCAAAGAAGAAGACTGAGCGGCGTCGACTGACTAGTGTCGCGTCTCAAAAGTCGCAATCGTTCGGGGGAACGACGTCCGTGGGGAGCGCGACAGTAGGCCATTCGCGAAGCGAATGACTCGGGGGAGCCGGCGCAGCCGGCGGGGGCGCGAGGCGCCCCAAGAAAAAAAATAGTGGCGTGCGGCGCCGAAGGCGCCGGTCGGCGAAGCCGACCCTCGCAAGGCGATTGTGACTTGCGAGATACGACACTAGAAACCCGGATCCGACATCGGGGGCGGAGAAAATCCGCTCTTCACGACCGACTTCGACGGCCCGTTACGATCGGCAACCGTGGACTTCGCGAGCGCCGGAATCGCATGCGCCGGCGATCGCCACGCGAGATGCTTCTTCTTCGCGAGCGCGGCCGGATCTTCGAGGGGCGTCGCCGATGCTTGCCCGCTCGGCGCCGGCTCCGCGACGACGGTCGCCGTCTCGGGCGGCGCAATCTCCGACGGCGTGGCCGACGCCGAAGGACCGGACGCGGGCTGACCCGGCGACCTGGCACCGAGCGCGTTGCTCGCCGAGGCGTGCATCGCCGGTCTGAGACCGAACGCAGCGCCGGCCACCACCGCGACGGCGAGCGCGAGCGCGACGAACGCGCCGCGACGCTTCGCGCGAACGGGTGTCGTGAACGTCGCCGCGAAAGGCGTCACGGGAACACCGCGCGGATCGGTCCCTCGCAGTCGCATCGACGCGACCGTTCCCGAGGTCGGCGTCCGGGCCGTGCTCTGAACGGCGAGAGCGGCTTCGCTGAGATCGGCCAGACTCGCCCGCCCGGCGGCGCGTTCGTCGGCGACACGGACCGCCTCGGCGAGGGCGCGGCGGCGCTCTTCACCGCGTCCGCCGAACAACGCCTTCATGAATTTCCCGGTGTCCTCGGCCCGAGTGCGCGCCACCTCTTTGTTGAAGACGTCCTCGAGGGCCGCCTCGAGCTCCGCGCAGGTCTGAAAGCGGGCTTCCCGGCGCCGATCGAGCGCCTTGGTCACCACCAGCTCGAGCGACCGCGGATACTGCTTGTCGTAGGCCCGCGGCGGTACGATGGACTTGTCGGAAACGATGTTCTGGAGCGTGACGAGATCGCTCTCGCCCCGGAATGGATGCTTACCGGTCGTGAGTTGGTAAAGGATGATGCCGAGCGCAAATACGTCGGTTCGACGATCCACCGCTTCGCCGAGGGCTTGCTCGGGCGACATGTACGGCGGTTTTCCCTTCACCTGCCCGGCCGTCGTTTGACCGGAGGTGCGCCCGGCGGCCTTCGCCACGCCGAAGTCGACGATCTTCACCATTCCGTCGAACGTGACGAGGATATTTTGCGGAGAAATATCGCGATGGACGAGTCCGACGGGCTGCCCGTTTTCATCGCGGATCTCGTGCGCGGCGTGCAGGCCTGCGGCGGCGTCCGCCACCATGCGCATCGCGATGCCACGAGGGATTCCGCCCTGCTTGGCGGCGGCGCGCCGCACGTTCGCGAGCGGTTCGCCGTCCACCCACTCCATGACGAGGTAGAGCACCTCCTCCTCTTCACCGAGGTCGAGGATCTCGGCGACGTTCGGGTGGCGGATGCGCGATGCGATCTGCGCCTCGTCGAGGAACATCTGCTCGAACTGCGGATCGTCGGAGACGCTCGGCAGCATCGTCTTGACGGCGACCGTCTTGGAGAAACCACGACTCCCCTTGAGCCTCGCAGCCCAAACGGAGGCCATACCGCCTTCGGCGATCGGGACCAGGAACTCGTACCGCCCGAGCGTCTGGCCGGGCTGGATCTCCTGCAGTGTCCGCATCGGCAACCAGTCTCGCGGCCTACAGGTTTACAGAGCCGGCGCGACGCGACAACATGCGCGGCGGCAATCCTTCACGACACCCGATGTAGGATCAAGTGCGACAATTTCACGACCCACGACATTTCAAGAGCGTTGCTGAGCGACGCATTGCTTCTTTCCACCGTGCACGAATTTCGGCGCTGTTCTTTTTTGCAGCGGCGAGCGCGCATTCCGCGGAACCCACATCGACGCCACCGGCTCGAAGCCTCGCCGTGTCGATCCAGCGCGCGACGCTCCAGAACGGCCTGCGCGTCGTCCTGAACGTCGATCACAGCTCCCCGAACGTCGCGGTCTCGGTGACGTACGACGTCGGCTCACGCAACGAGGAGCCGGGGAAGAGCGGCTTCGCGCATCTCTTCGAGCACGTGATGTTCCAGGGCAGCGCGCACGTGAAGAAGGGCGAGCACTTCACGCTCGTCACGGCTCGCGGCGGCACGTTGAACGGCACGACGAGCACCGATCGAACGAATTACTTCGAGACCCTTCCGGCGAGCGAGCTGCCGCTCTCGCTGTGGCTCGAAGCGGATCGCATGAAGAGCCTCGCGGTCACCGAACCCAACGTCGAAAACCAGCGCGCGGTCGTTCAGGAAGAATACCGGATGCGGGTATCGAACCAGGTGTACTCCGGCGGGTTCATCAAGCTCAGATCCCTCGTGTTCCAGGGTTACTTTCCGTACGAGCACGACACGATCGGTTCGATGACGGACCTCGATCAGGCGAAGTTCGAATGGATCGCGACCTTTCACGACGCTTACTACGCGCCGGACAACGCGGTGCTCTCGGTCGCCGGCGACTTCGACCCCGACGAAGCGATGCGCCTCGTTCACGAAGACTTCGACGACGCCGCACGCCGCAAATCGGTTCCGGCGTACACGCCGCCGACGCTCGCGGAGCAAACGGCGCCGCGCCACGCCGACGTCGCGGACACGAACGCGAACACGGCGGGGCTCTATCAAGGCTTCGCCATTCCCGCGTCGCGGACCCCGGAGCACTACGCGCTCGAGCTCGCGGCGAGCATCCTCGGCCAGGGCGAGAGCTCGCGGCTCTATCAAAAGCTGGTTCGCAAAGACGGCAAAGCACAGAGCACCAGCGTGTGGACCGAGGGGCAGCGCGGGCCCGACATGCTCGCGCTTCGCGTCGTGCTCAGCCAGCACGCGAAGCTCCCCGACGTGCAGCGCGAAGTCGACGCCGAGCTCGATGCCTTCGCGAAGAACGGCCCGACCCAGGTCGAGGTCGATCGAGCGAAGACGCGCGTCTCGGCCGACTTTCTGTTCGGCCTCGAGTCGAACCAAGAGCGGGCCATCGAGCTCGGTGAGTACGAAACGTATTGGGGCGACGCACGGCTCCTCTCGACGGAGCTCGAACACTATCGAGCCGTCACGCCCGAGCAGATCAAGGCCGCGGTTCACGCTTACTTGGTGAAAGCGCGGCGTTCGACGGTCCACGTGCTCCCGCCGGGGCCGGAAGCAGATAAAATATTGAGCGGCAAAGCGCCGGAGGGCTCGCTATGTGGTGGTCCGTGATGGAAAACGTCGAACGCTCGCGGTTGCCGCGTCTGACGCCTTTGCTCCGAGGCTCGCGGGCGGCCTACTCGTCGGCGCTGACGGCGCTCCTCGTCGCGTGCTCCGCTGCTCCCCCACCGCCGCAAACGGCCGCAGCACCCCCACCGCCGGTGCCAACCACGGTGCCCTTCACCGCGCCGACCGTCGACGAGCGCGCGCTCCCGCCACCCTCGGGCCTCGCCCCCGACTGGCTGTTTCCGGCGATCAAAGACACGTCGGAAGCGAACGGCCTCGGGATCCGTCTCGTTCAACGACGAAGCTTGCCGCTCGTCTACCTCGAGCTGGTCGTGAAGAGCGGCTCGGCGTCGGACAAGGACAAGCCGGGGCTCGCGGCCGTAGCCGGCGAGCTGCTCAAAGCCGGCGGCGCCGGCAAGTGGACCGGGACGACGTTGGTCGACGCCGCCGAGTCGCTCGGCTCGAGCCTCGAGGTGACGACGGATCGAGACTCGACTCGCATCACGCTCGCGGTGGCCGTCGAACACTTCCGCGACGCGCTCGACATTCTCGCGGCCGTCGCCACCAAACCGCGCTTCGACCCGGGCGAATTCGCGAAGCTGAAGCAACGCGAGCACGACCGCGTGGCGAGCCTGGCAAAAACGAGCGCCGGGTGGGCGGCGTCGATGGTGCTCTACCGTCGTCTCTTCGAATTGCCGTCGGCCGTGCACCCCTACTCGAACTACGACGCGACGCCGGCCGCGATCGAGGCGATCAAGCTCGCCGATTGCAAGGCGTGGCACGCCCGCGAGTTCTCGCCGAAGAACGCCTTTCTCGTCGTGGCCGGAGACGTCGAGGACGCGCCGCTCGCCGAAGCCGTCCACGCGTCGTTCGGCGCCTGGAAGGGCGACGCCCCCGAAGGGCCGAACTTCACTGCGCCGGTACCGCCGAGCGCGCTCTCCATCTTTCTGGTCGATCGTCCGGCGAGCGCTCAGGCCGAGGTGTACGTCGCGACGTTGGGCCCGGAACGGAAGAGCGCCGAGTGGCCGGTGCTCCGCGCGACGAACCAGATCCTCGGCGGAGGCGTCACCGGTCGACTCTTCCTCGACGTCCGCGAGAAGCGATCGCTCGCGTACCGGACGCGTTCTTCCGTGGACTCACTCGCGCACGGCCCGGTCCCCATCATTCTCTCGGCAGGGACACAAACGGCCAAGACGGGACTCACGTTGCAAGCGCTTCTCGAGCACTTCGACGGCCTCACGAAGAACGCGCCCACCGACGACGAGACGGCCATCGCGACTCGCTATTTGTCGGACGTCTTTTTGGTCGGCGTCGACACGGTCGGCACCATCGCCGGCATGACGGCGGATCTCGGGATCTATGGGCTTCCAAACGACTACTACGACACGTACCGGACGGCCGTCCGAGCCGTTTCGAAGCAGGCCGTGTTCGATCTCTCGCATGAGTATTTCAAGCCGGAGACGGCCATCGTCGTGGTCGCAGGCGACGCCGCACGACTCACCGCGCCCCTGAGCCATTTCGGCCCCGTTCAGGTCGTCGACGCCGAACATGGGTTCGTCATCAAATCTAAGGCTGCCCAAGATCCGACGGCTCCGATCGAGCTCCCGCGCATAAACGGGACGTAAACGAGGGCAACGTCGTCCACGACGCGGCGACGCGACACGTCAGATCTCGCGAGATTCATTTCGCGATCTGCTCCGTCGGCGGCGCGAGAAGATCGCGCTCCCGAATCGGACTCGCGTGTCGGCGATTTTCTTACCCGCGAAAAAAGAGCCGATTGTTCGGGCCCAAAACCATTTTGGGCTCAAACTGTCCATCGAGGAGCAGCGTCTCTTGAGCGTCGTGAGTAGCGCCGTCCCCATTCCGTTGGGGACGAGGACCGGATCGGAATGGCAGCGGGGTCGCGATCGAGGCGACCAGCGCGGACGTCTCGTCGTCGAGGAGATCGATCCGTTCGATGCCTTCTCTCCGTTCACGCGGGCGTGGCGGGCTCTCCAGCGCTCGGCGGGTCGGCTGCCATTCACGAGCTACGAATGGAACGCCGCGTGGTTTCGCCACTTGTCGAGGCGGCGCTTCGGAGTCGGCGATCGCGCGATGGTGAAAGCGATCTGGAATCGCGACGGCGAGCTCGTCGGCGTAGCGCCGTTCATGTTGACCGAGTTGCCGTCGCGCGGTCCGTTGCGCCTTCGTTGTCTCCAATTCTTCGGCGCCGACCCGAACCTCACCGAGGTTCGCGGCATGCTCGCGCACCCCGATTACGAAGGCGCGGCGTATGGAGCTCTCCTCGACCATCTCGACGCTCGCAGCGACGATTGGGATTGGGTCGTGCTCGCCGGCGTCCCGAACGACGAAGCGGCTGAAACGCTGATCTCGCGATGGCCGGGAGCCGAGCTCCGGAACACCCTGCAACAATGCGTCGTCGAGCTCCCCGCGACGTGGCGAGCGTTCAAGACGACGCGCGCGCGAAACATCAAAGAATCGCTCCGAAAGTGCGAGAACTCGCTCGCTCGCGACGGGCTCGAACCGGTTTTTCGCGTCGCCGAGCCCGGCCGCGCCTTCGCGACGGCGCTCGACGATTTCTTCAGGCTTCACCGGGCGCGAGCTCTGCGTGAGGACACCACTCGTCACGCCGATTTTTTCGAGAAGCACGACGCCAAGCGGTTCCTGTCGGCGCTCGCAACAGCGAGCTCGATTCGCATCTTCACGATGGACATCGGCGGACAGACCGTCGCGGCACGGATCGGCTTCGTCGAAAGCGACACGCTCTATCTCTACTATTCGGGCTACGACACGGCGTTCGCGCGTTACAGCGTGATGACCCACCTCGTCGCCGAGGCCATCCAGTACGCCATCGCGCTCGGCCTCGGTTCGGTGAATCTCTCGCCGGGGATCGACGTCTCCAAAACGCGGTGGTCGCCGCGGATCGTCGAGACCAAGACGTTCCTGCTGCCGTCGCGTGGCGCGCGCGGAGCGGCCGCAATGCGCGCCTACGACGACGTCAGACGACTTCTCAAAGCGCCGCTCGCGCTGATCGATTCGCTCCGAAAATAAGCGGCAAACGCGGCAAACGACAAACGCGCGCCGCTCGTCTCGTCGTGACTCCCGACGAGCTGCCAGAGGCCGATTTTTTTTAGTCGAGCTCAGCCCGTGAACCCGGCGTTGTGGAAAATCTCTGTCGAGCCTGTTGGGAACCCGGAGGTTCGCGGAGGGGAACGTCGGGGCAAACAGTGGAGAGCCCCCGTTCAGGAGGGCGAAAGTTCAGTACTTGCCCGCGCTTACGACCGATCGTCACTAGCGGTAGGGGTTTTTTGTTGCCGCACCCCAAGGGGTTGGGGTATGAAGATCGCTCCTTCGCGGAGCGCCTGCGCAAAATAGCAGGCCTTTGCGGAGCGCAAGTTCGCCCCCCAGAAGAGTTCGTAGAGCAGTTCGGAGGCGCTTCAGCCCGTCGTGGCGTGCTGAAGAACCCGACCGAACCCGAGATGTGTGTGTCCGAGGGTGCCTCGGGCAATTGGCAGGAGTGGGGCTTCGGTGTGTCTTTTTGGTCTGTCTGTCGAAGGAGGATCCGCATGGCGCAATCGGAGATCGTGGGACAGGTAAGAACGATGAAGGGTGCGTCTTCCGGAGGGGGGTCGACCGTTCCCGGCGCGACCGATAAGCCCCGCGCCGGAGCCAAGAAGCGGAGCAAGGGCGTCAGCCTCGAGCGCCGGTACACGACCGCCGGCAAGCCGCCCCTCGCCGACGTCGTGTGGGAGCGTCGTCGGAGCGTCATCTCCAATCCCGACGGGTCCGTGGTGTTCAAGATGGACGGCGCGGAGATCCCGTCCACGTGGTCGCAGCTCGCGACCGACATCGTCGTGTCGAAATATTTCAGGAAAGCGGGCCTTCACGGCGACGCGACTCAGGGGGAGTCGAGTGTGCGCCACGTGGTTCACCGCATCGCGCACACCATTCGTGTCGCCGGCGAGGAGTTCGGCGGCTACTTCGCGACGAAGAAGGACGCGGACACCTTCGAGGACGAGCTCACGTACATGCTCGTTCACCAGTACGGCGCGTTCAACTCGCCGGTGTGGTTCAACTGCGGCCTCTTCCACGAATACGGCATCGAAGGGTCGGGCGGTAACTGGGCCTGGAGGCCGGAGACGGACACGATCGCCGAGACCGCGAACGCGTACTCCCGACCGCAATGCTCGGCGTGCTTCATTCAGGAGGCGAAGGACGACCTGATGTCGATCTACGACCTCATGAAGGCCGAAGCGCGCCTCTTCAAGTACGGCTCCGGCACCGGGAGCAATTTCTCGTGCATCCGCGGCAAGCAAGAGAAGCTCTCGGGTGGCGGGACGTCGAGCGGGCTCATGAGCTTTCTCGAGGTGTTCGACAAGGCGGCGGGTTCGACGAAGAGCGGCGGCACGACTCGGCGCGCCGCGAAGATGGTCTGCCTCGACATGGACCACCCCGAGATCGCCGATTTCATCCAGTGGAAGGTGCGTGAGGAGAAGAAGGCACAGCTCCTCATCGCCGCCGGGATGGACTCGGACTTCAACGGCGACGCCTACAAGACGGTGAGCGGACAGAACTCGAACAACTCGATCCGCGTGACCGACGACTTCATGAAACAGGTGTTCTCGGGCGG
>Ga0265337_1000482_pt1 | contig 21095 bp, 18 predicted proteins | sample 42122metaG_FD_192441 | JGI IMG/M metagenome (GOLD analysis project Ga0265337, IMG submission 192441) | Rhizosphere microbial communities from Carex aquatilis grown in University of Washington, Seatle, WA, United States - 4-21-22 metaG | ecosystem: Host-associated > Plants > Roots > Rhizosphere >... | reverse complement strand
GATTTATCTGCCCGTTATCCACCGGGGCTCGGTTTACGTGTCCATGAACCAGCTTCCCGGCCTCGATTTGTCAATTCTGTCGCGCCGGCTCGGCAGCGCCCTGACTGCCCGGAGCAGCGCTCAACCCCCCGGATTGAACGGCCCGGAGATCTGGCTCTGGGTCATGCTGTTGTTGGGCGGGTCAGGGGCAGCGCTCATGATGCAGTGGACGCACAAGCATCAGGCGCAGGACCGGCTGGCTGCCCCAGCAATCACCGGCAGGGGATGTGCTGATCGGGCGCTGTTCTGTGTGGTGAGCATGCTTTTTGGTGTTGTGGGGTATATGGCTTTCCTGCTGAAATTACAGTATGTAACGCAGACGTGGTATTACGTCGGAATGCTCTGTCTGTGCGCCATTTCGCTCGACGGTGTGTTGGGTGCGAACTGGCCGGCGTTGCGTCCCTGGGGGTTGCTCCGCATCGGATTCATGGTGGTGATGATGACGTGGAGTGCCAGGTCGGCGTGGGAGGAAGCGCATACCCGGCGGAGCAATGTGGATCTCATTGCCGACGTGCTGGGCAAGAATGCCTCGGCAGGAGATCTGATCGTGGTGCAAAGCGCATGGGAGGGGATCACCTTCAACCGGTATTACCGGGGCCATGCCCATTGGGTGACCGTGCCTCCGATTGACTCCCACCTGGTGCATCGCAACGACCTGGTCATGGAAAAGCTGAACCAGCCGGATCCGATGGCTCCGGTGTTGCGTGAGATTGCCGACACCTTGCGCAGCAGCAATAGTGTCTGGATGGTGGGAACCATGGCGGTCATGTCCCCGAAGCCGTCGCCAGCGGCCGGCGAGCCGATTAAATGGTGGGTAACGTATTTGAATTACTGGAGTTCCCAGGTCACGGCCGTGCTGCAGGCTCACGCACGGCAGGAAAAGATTCTGGAAATACCTGTGGATGGACCCGTGAACTGCCTGGAGAACCTTCCCGTGCGGAAGTTCTCGGGTTATAAGCCTGATGCAAACTGACCAACCGGTCGCCGGCGGGAGCTCAGTCGGAGCAACGCATGATCAGGTGGGTATAAGGCATGCGAAGCAGGTCATGTCGGATATGGGGTTCCACTTTCGAAAAGCGCGCCTGAGCCAGTTTCAGGTAATCCTCGCGGGTGCGGACAAATTTTCCACGGTCCCTGGCCAGCAACCATCTTGCGATTCGTGACTGTTGGGGGACATAGCATCCATCATAAGTGACGAGGCGTCCGGTGGGGCGCAGAGCCCGGCGCGCCAGATCAAACAAACCGGCGGCTTGCGTATCGTCCAAATGGTGGACCACACCGATGGCCAGCACCCGGTCAAAAGTGCCTTGCTCTCCCTCCATCATGGCCAAGCCAACATCGTTGCACAAAAAGCGCCCCCGGGACCCAAAACGCTTTTTCGCCGAAGCAATATATTCCGGGCTGATATCGAGTCCCGTATAGTTGACCGCCGGGAGGTAATCCAAAATGTCGGCCGGCCCGCACCCGATGTCGAGGATTTTGTCCCCGGGAGCCGGTTTGACGTACTCGGTCAGATACGCTCTCCGGGCAAACGCGGCTCCGACCATCCACTGGAAAAGCCGGTAACCGGCCGGGTTCTTCAAAACCCATGAAAGTCCTTCCAGGGTTTTCATTGCTGGGATTGTCGGACGGCCGTGATCACCCGATCCTGATCGGCCTGACTAAGACTGTTGTAAAACGGCAGCCGGACCAGGCGTTCGCTTTTTTGTTCACTGACCGGACAAGCGCCCTGCCGCCCTCCCACGCGCTGGCCCATGGGGGAAAGGTGGAGTGGCACATAATGAAACACGCTGAGAATGCCGCGCGATTTTAGAAAGGCAATGAGTGCCTGGCGTTGTTCCAGGGACGGCATGACCAGATAATACATGTGGCAGGATTGCTCGCAGTGGGCCGGCACCACCGGACAGCCAATCCCGCGTTCCTGCGCCCAGTCGCGCAGGTGCTGGTCATAATATTTCCAGATGCGTTGCCGGGCTGCCTGGATGGTTTGCCAGACCTCCAGCTGGGCGTACAGAAAGGCTGCCAGGACATCGCTCATCACATAGCTGGAGCCGATGTCCACCCAGGAGTATTTGTCCACCTGCCCCCGAAAGAACCGGCTGCGATTTGTCCCCTTTTCACGAATAATCTCGGCCCGTTCAATTAGGCGCGCGTCATTGATGAGCAGTGCGCCGCCCTCGCCGCAGGTGATGTTCTTGGTTTCATGAAAACTTTGGGCCGCCAGGCAACCGAAGGTACCCAGCCAGCGGCCGCGGAACTTGCCGAACAATCCGTGCGCATTGTCCTCCACCACGGACAAACCACGTCGCGCGGCAATTTCACCGATCACATCCATCTCGCAACCCACGCCGGCATAATGGACCGGGACCACCGCCTTTGTCCGGGAAGAGATGAGGCTTTCCAGTTGCCGTTCATCCAGATTCAGCGTGTCGGGCCGGATGTCGGCAAAAATAATTTTTGCTCCGCGCAAAACAAAGGCGTTGGCCGTGGACACAAAGGTAAAAGAGGGGACAATCACTTCATCGCCGGGCTGAATGTCGAGCAGCAGGGCGCACAGCTCGAGGGCATGGGTGCAGGAGGTGGTGACCATCGCCCTGGGCACGCCCAGCGTCTGCTCCAAAAAGGCATGGCACCTTTTGGAGTAAGTTTGGTCGCCGGCGATCTGGCCGATGGTCATCGTCCGGAAGATGTGCTCCAGTTCCCGGCCGACGAGCGAGGATTGGTTGAAAGGGATGGGATAACTTGGGTCCATTTGATCTGTTTTATCGTCCGGACATGGTTGCGGTTCCTAAATCGGATACCACTTGTGATACCAGAGCTGCAGGTCCCGGGTCAGAAAGCCGCACTGCTGGTAAAGCCGTTGCGCGGCGTGATTGTTTCCCTGGGTAACCACCGTTACCTCCTGCGCGCCTTGTGCCCTGAACCATTCCATCGCCGCCAGGACCAGGTTCTTTCCAATGCCTCTCCCGCGGGCTTCCGAACTGACCCCGACCAAACCGATTTGGCCTTCCCGGTGCGCCGGATCCAGGTGGCAGGATACATAACCCAAAGGTTGATGGGCTGTGGAAGCGGCAATCCATACTGCTTGTGCCCGACCTTGGGATTCCAAGGTGATCCAGTTCGAATAAAGGTCTTCCGCACGTTGGCGGGAAAAATGTGAATCACTGAAAAAACGCGTTCCCGTGTGACCCGACCGGGCCATCGCCTGCAATTCGGACAGGTCGCCGGGTTGAACCGGCCGGAGGCTGACGCCAGCCGGCAGGGCAGGGCAGTCGGGTTCATGCGAATTCACGATCCCGCACTCAAAGGTGACACGAACATCAACCAACCCGAAGCCATGTTGCTCGGCAATCTGGATGGTCGCCGGGTCATCCGCCCGCGCCAAGAAATACAGGCCTCGAACACAATGGCTCCGGCTCCACTCATCAATTCGGATGGCTTGCTCCGGTTTCAGGGTGTCCCCACAGACGCGGGCGATGCGGCACTGAAAAAACTCCGTGTCCCAAGGCAGCAACTCGCAAGAGTCAGGCCCGGGGGTGCTCATACCTTCGCCCCGTCACGAGGGGCAATTTCCTCGCGGACGGTATACGTCGGACGTTCCATCATCCGGAAATGCATCCGGGCCAGGTATTCTCCAATGATTCCCAGCGCCAGCAATTGGGCGCCTGAAAAAATGGCGATGATGGAGGCCAGAAAAGTGAACCCTTGAACGCTGGTACCGTACAGCAGATATCGTCCCACCACAAACGCCAGAATGCCTCCACCGAACGCGGTACACAAAAAGCCCATGAGATTGGCCAGTTGCAGGGGCAGAATGGAAAAGCCGGTCATCATGTTCATCGCGTGCCGGAACAGCATGGCAAAAGTATAGTTTGAAACGCCGGTCTGGCGGGGATCGTGCCGGACTTGAATGGCGGTAAACCTTGTGGTGGCCCAGGTCAACACGACGTCGATGGAAACAAACGGGCTGTGATAGCTCGCAAAGGCGTCGCGGGCCTGCGTGCGAAACGCGCGGAAAGCTGACACATGCCGGGCGGTTTCCGCTCCCATGGATCTTTGGAGGGCCAGTTTGGTCAGCCCCGAGGCGATGTCCCGCAATAAACCGTGCTGCTCGTGTTCGGGATAACCATAAACCACCTCGAAACCCTCATCGAGTTTGGCCACCAGCTTCTGGATCTCTTCCGGTGGATGTTGCAGGTCATCGTCCATCGTCACGAGGATGTCGAACCGGGCCGCCCGAATGCCGCAGAGGAGCGCATTGTGCTGGCCGTAATTGCGCATCAGGTTGATGCTGCGGACCCAGGGAAAAGAGCGCGACAGGTCCTGGATGACTTTCCAGCTTTGATCCCGGCTGCCATCATTGACGAGTATGACTTCAAACTGGCCGGCCAAGGAGGCCAGCGCCGGTTCCAATCGTTTGATCAGGGCAGGCAGGATCAATTCGCTGTTGTAAACCGGCACCACCACCGAAATAAAGCGGGCCATTCTCGATCCAGCATCCATTGATGTTGTCAATGCCCAAGATTGGATGCTTTGTCACGTCAAAAAGCAAAGCGGAACCGGTTTTAAAGCTCCGGAAAAAATCTCGCGAGCCCTTTCAAGCAACGCCAAATTCTGTTGCACCGCCAAAAAAAATAAAAAGGCCGAACGCGGCTGCTGGAAATTGAAGCGGGTTGTGGCTGCCTGAAGCCGGCAACTTTCAAAATATGGAAAAGCCGCGTTCCGGGTTTAAGGTTGCTTTTGAGTGGCATCCGCGCTCGCCGGTGCGTCGATGAATTCAACCACATCCGCCGTGATGGTGATTTTCGGTATCGAAAATAAAATCAAATACAAGGTGGATCGGTCTTCCGTCTCATTGGCGAGGGCCACGGCTTTGCCGGTCAGCGGCTGGCCCACCGACTTGTACAAGGATGCTTTGGCTCCGGCATAGTTGGGGCTGGCAAAGGGGATGATGCCCAGGAGACGGAAGCCGGAACTATGGCCGCTGGCGCCCGGCTTGAGGAGGCGGTAATTATTTCCAGCCAGGGATACGGAGGTTCCGGATTCGCTGATATGACCGACATTGGTGCAGCCAATCAGCAATCCAAAAAGAGCAGCGGCTGCCATCAGGTGTGAAATCTTGTATTTCATCTGAAACTCCTTCTGATTTCTTCGGATTCGGATTTGATTTCATCGGCTCCAGATGCTGGACGCCGCACATCACCGGCAAGCCTAACGGAGGCCGTGAAATTGTCACCTGAAATCTAACGGCGGCATCCGGCTGTCCGCCTGCGCCGTTTGCCGCCAAACCCGCTGTTTGGCGGACTTGACCGGCTTTGGACTTGACTGTTTCCACCGGGCGCGATTATTTACGACCCGTCATTAATGGGAAGGAATTGAATCAGCAGGAATCCAGCAATTAAATCTCAGTGGAATGCCCGAATTTATGAGCCAAAGCCCAAGATTTCAAACGGCCTGCATTGTCTGTTTGTTCATTGCCGCAGCGGGACTTTCTTTTCCGTTGGCCGCCGAAGCGGATGATGCAACAAACACAACTGCTCCTGCCACCGTCACCACTCCGGTAACTGCGGTTGCGCCTGAAGCTACAAATAGTCCCGCGCCGGACAACACCAATTCCCCTGCCGCCACGGGTGCATCGGTGGATACGAATGCGCCGGCACCAGCAGCTGCGCAGGCCATCACTAACACGCCGGTGGCAAACGCACCACCGCCTACCAATACACCTGCTGCCGTGATGGCGCCGGTCACCGAAACACCCGCTGCCGCGAAACCGGCCGCCACCGTGCCGCTGGTAAAGGCCACCAGACAAATGGCATCTGCTCAAACAACAGCGCTATCGTACCAACCTTTTAACCTGTGCGTTGAAGCTGGAACCACCGGCGTCGGTGGTGGAGCCGGTTGGCGTTTTGCCGATCATTTGGCCCTGGTGGGAGGCATAGATTATTTGAAATTTTCATTGAACAAGACCTACAGCGGCATTCCGTATTCCGGGGATATTCGCATGCAATCCGAGTATGCCGGAATCAATTTCTATCCTTCAGCCAAAAGTTCCTTCCGCATCAGCTTTGGCGCTTATTTCAATCAAAACCAGTTTACCGGCACTTCCGTCAGTGACGGGACGCTCTCGATAAATGGCTCGCCTCCTATACCGGCGGGGCAGTCGGTAAGTTTGGAATACAAGCAGCAACCGGTGAATCCGTATGCGTCCATTGGCGGGAATTTATATTTCGACAAAGCACACCACTTTTCTTTGGGCGCTGAACTGGGCGTGTTTTATCTTGGCAACCCGCGAGTAACCGTCAGCTCCACCGCCCCAGTGCCTCCAGTTGACCTGGCTGCCTATCAACAACAGGTCGAAAACGACATCAAGAAACTTCCGGTCTGGCCGATCCTTAAACTATCCTTGAATTATTCGTTTTAGACCGCCCCTCGGTCAAAGCCGTAGGGTTGGTTGCCGCCGGGTCGTTCGGGGTCGTCCGGTGAATGAAATTCAGGATTGCTTTCCGCATCGCAGACAGGCATGGTGTTCTACTCTGGTGTCGGGGCGTAGCGTAGCCTGGCTAGCGCGCTTGTTTCGGGTACAAGAGGTCGTGAGTTCGAATCTCACCGCCCCGACCATCTTTCAATTTTTGATTGACGATTGACGATTTACGATTTGGAAACCCGCGTGGAAGGTCACAACAATCTCGTCGTTCAGCTTGCTTCCGTCATCGCACCACTCAACCTTGAAGTGTTGTTTCCCGCACCGCAGCAGTTGGAGGTCGAGCTGGGCTGCGGGGACGCTTCGTTCCTCGTCGAATATGCCCGGCGCCATCCCGACCGGAATTTCATCGGTGTGGAGCGGTTGCTCGGACGCCTTCGCAAACTGGACCGAAAAGGGTGTCGCGCAGGATTGACGAACCTGCGGGGAGTGCAGATTGAATCATCCTATTTTTTGCAATACCTGCTGCCGCGTCATTCCGCTGCCGCGCTGCATATTTATTTCCCGGATCCCTGGCCGAAGAAAAAGCACCGCAAAAACCGGCTCATCAACGTTTCATTTCCGCGCCTCGCCCGGGCCGCGCTGGTCCCGGACGGGGTGGTGTATCTGCGGACCGACGATGCGGATTATTTTGCGCAGATGACCGAAGTGTTTGGCGGGAGCGCGGAATTTCGAGCGGCGGAAACGCCTGCCGGACTGGCGGATTTGCCGACGGATTTTGAATGTGAATTTCACGCCCGCGGAATCCGGACATTGCGCGCGGCCTATCGAGTGGCCTGAACCTCAAACATCAATCACCGGGCCGTTGTCGTCATCGGATTTTCGGTCTGGCGGCCGGCGGTGGACAACGATGCGCGCATTGCCGGTCAGGGCATTCAGGGCCATGGCGATCAGGCTGATGATGGCGGCGCCGGCGAAGGCGTAGCCGAAACTGTCCACGGTGAAGAACGGCAGCAGCTTGGTGATCACGCAAAGCAGCAGGGCATTGATGACAAACGTGAACAGGCCGAGTGTGAAAACCAGCAGCGGCAGGGCGATGAGCATTAAAATAGGCCGGACAAAGGCATTCAGAATGCCCAGCAGGAATGACACCCACAGCAGGTTGCTGACCTTGCCGCCGTAACTGATGTGGTTGCGCAAAATAATCACGGCCAGCGCCACCGCAAGGGTATTGATGGCCCAGTTTCCCAGAAAACGAAGAAATTTTTTGCTCCCGGGCTGCATTATTTTTTGCCGAAACCGTGCTCCGCAAAGTGCGTTAAGCGGCGACAAAAAACAAGCAACGTTTTTTAATGGTTTCACACCGGCGACCGTTGCAATCTGTCTGCATCATTATGAAAAAGCCCTTGCTCCTGCCACTCGCCGGGATTGGCCTGTTTGCCCTTTTGACGCCGGTGGCCTCCGCAGAAAGCGTCATTACGCCGGGCGCCCAACTCCAAAAGCTCGCCGGCGATTTTCAATTCACCGAGGGCCCAACCTGCGATGCGAAGGGCAATGTTTTTTTCACCGACCAGCCCAATGATCGCATCATGGAATGGAGCGTGGACGGCAAACTCTCCACCTTCCTGCAACCTGCGGGCCGCGCCAACGGCATGTTTTTTGACACTAGGGGCAATCTGATTGCCTGCGCTGACGCCAAAAACGAACTTTGGTCCATCGCCCCCGACAAAAAATCAACCGTGCTCATCAAAGAGTATCAGGGCAAATACCTTAATGGTCCCAACGACGTGTGGGTGGCGCCGGACGGCGGCCTGTACATTACCGATCCCTTTTACAAACGCCCGTGGTGGGACCACAAAACCATGGCGCAGGATGGCGAGCAGGTTTATTACCTTTCGCCGGACGGTAAAAAACTAACCCGGGTCACCAACGATTTCAAAAAGCCCAACGGCATCACCGGTACGCCGGATGGCAAAAAACTGTTTGTTGCCGACATCGGCGCGAACCGTACCTATGCCTTCGACATCCAGTCCGACGGCTCGCTTACGAACAAGACATTGTTTTGCGCGAAGGGGTCGGATGGCATGACCATTGACGAAAGGGGCAACGTTTACCTCTGTGGCAGCGGCGTCACGGTTTTTGACAAAACCGGTCGTCAAATTGAACATATCGATGTGCCGGAACCCTGGTCGGCCAACGTCAGCTTCGGCGGCAAGGATCATCAAACACTCTTCATTACCGCCAGCAAATCCCTTTATTCCATCCCTCTTGTGGTCAGAGGCGCCAATCCTGCCAAGTAAGACAAACGCTCGTAAGAACTTGTAGTTCAATTTCTTTCGTGGAGCTGCGACCGGCAACTCTGCGTTATGGCTGGCTTAGCGTAGGATTGGAATCAGGCATGAAAAATGCGTGTCGCTAATCCAATCTTAAACTACGAAAAATTATGCCAGCACAAACGGAAACAAAAAATGAGCGGGTCATCCGCATCGGACCGGACCAGGTGACCGTGACGGAGCCGCAGGTCATTATCGAAGCGAAGCGCGAAATGCCGGACTGGAAGGTCTGCACGGTGAATGCGCCGGCCATTTACTTTGAGGAAAAAAAATATCTTCTGGTGGAGCAGGGTGAAGCCAAACCGCCGTATGCGGTCCGCTATGTTCTTCAGCCATGGCCGGCGGGCAAAATCCCGAACGCAAAATTGTTTCATAACTACGACGCGGAAACAGTGGCGGAGCGGGATGCAGACCAGCGGGGCGAGAAGTTGAATGAGATCATGTGGGTATGCCTGCTGCCTTTGTATCCGGTATTGGGGATGCTCTGGTCCCGCACCCAACAACGGTTGCTGCGATTTGGGTATCTGCCGCGGACCATTACCGGGCTTTCCATTTTCATGACCTTTGGCCTGCTGCTGATGCAATGCACGTTCATTGCCCTGTTGCTTCAGGCCAGCGCCCGCAGCGGAAGCATGATGATTGGTGGAATGATCCGTACCATCGTGGGACAAAATTATATTGGGTTGGGTCCCGTCCAACTGCCCGTTATCATTTTCGATCTGCTGTTTGTCCTCCTGCTGCTGGCGGATTTGGGCATTCGTTATACGCACTACCTGCGCGACGACCAGTGGACCGGCGGTTTCGCTGAATGGCTGCTTCCAAAAACATTTCGCAAGAAACACACCATTGACGGATAAAGGCGGATGGAATCATTGACCCCGGTCGTCCGGGATCGTTTTGTGAGTTTCATGTGAATGGATTGTGAATAACTTTAGCGGAATTCCCCTGTTCCGGGGCACAAAGGTTGCGGCTTTCTTTTGAAATATGCCCCAAAATCTGCAAAATTCTCGTCCTGAAATAGAAGTGATACTTGATGGCTTGCCGGTAGGCTTGCCTTCCGAGCACCAATCCCTTGCCGCCATCCGCTGCCACCTGGAGATGCTCGCATTGGAAAAGCAACGCGTTTTATATTCACTGGTTGTCGATGGCCACGCTGCCAACGTGGCGTTGCCATTGCAGGGACCTGGGAATTTTTCCCGCGTTGAGGCCGGAACGGTCCCATTGGAAGAAACGTCTCTCCTCGTACTCAAGAAAGCATTTCAACAAACCGATTACGCCCGGGAATGTGTCGAAACGGCGCTGACCCTGGTCCTGATCAACAACGATCGGGTTGCCAATGAGGTCTGGTGGAACCTGGCGATGGTGCTCAAGGAACCGGTGCTGACGTTGAGCTTGTTGCCGGATAATTTCTGCGGTGTGGCGGACGCCCGCGCTTCTTCCAGCCGGCTCCGCAAGTGGCAGTTGGAACAAATCGCCTCCATTATCCGCGAGGTAGACGAAGTTTGTCATTCCAAGGATACCATTCTGCTTTCGAATGCGCTGGAAAATCGGGTGTTGCCGTGGTTGAAAAATATGTGCGAACTCATTGGTCTGTGGCATGAAACCGTTCTGGCTGGCTCGCAGATCGGATCAAACTGCGGAGTGCTCTGAACCCGGAATCAGGCCCGCGGCGAAGGTTGTTGGCCGGAACGCACCGGCGGCAGGCCGCCCGCTTCAGCCAGCGTGCGAAACCGCGTATGCCCCTCCGCCGGTCGAGACCGGCGGGGAACTGATTTTGAAGGATGGCGTGAACTTCGCCGGTGACGGAGGCCGCGGAAGGCGACCGCCCAGATCAATGCCCCCAAGGCCACCAGTAAAAGAGCTCCACCATAAATCACCACCTGCGAAACGGTCGATCCTGATGGAATCAACGCCCGGATTGAATTCTCCTCATTTATGCGGAATATGCCGGCCAAAAAACATGGGGTCGTCATAATGACCCAAAATATAAGCCATGTCGGCCGTTTTTCAACTCAGGCGGATTTGATGTTTCCGGCCCCGGGGCGCCTTGCTTTCTTGCTGTAATTGACCGGTCGTGTCCTGATCTCTCCGGCCGTTTGGCTGCCATCCATCATCCGCTTGAGTTCCTTGACCTGATCGCGGAACAGGGCGGCCTTTTCAAATTGCAATTCCTCGGCCGCGGCCAGCATCTGCTGTTCGAGCTCCTGGATGGTTTCCGCAATATCCACGTCTACGTTCGCATCGCGTAGAACCGCCCCGGCGGCATCCCGCTTCGTTTCATAGGTGGCCAGGCTTTCCTCCAGCGCCCGGCTCACGCTGCGCGGCGTGATGTTGTGCTGTTGGTTGTATTCCATCTGTCTTCGGCGCCGGTACTCGGTCACGGCCAGAAATTTTTTTATGCTGGCGGTCATCACGTCGGCGTAAAGAATCACCTCGCCATGGAGGTGGCGCGCCGCGCGGCCGGCCGTCTGGATGAGGCTGGTTTCGCTGCGCAGAAAACCTTCCTTGTCCGCGTCCAGAATCGCCACCAGCGAAACTTCCGGGAGGTCCAGGCCTTCGCGCAGCAGATTGATGCCGACCAGCACGTCAAATTCGCCTTTGCGCAAGGCGCGCAGGATTTCAACGCGTTCGATGGCGTCGATCTCACTGTGAAGGTAACGGACGTTCACCCCGATGTCGCGCAGGTAATCGGTAAGTTCCTCGGCGGTGCGCTTGGTCAGTGTCGTCACCAGCACGCGTTCTTTCTTGTCGATGCGCCGTTTCGCTTCTTCGATGAGATCGTCAATCTGGCCCTTGAGCGGTTTTAGGGTGACCTGCGGATCAATGAGCCCGGTCGGGCGCACCACCAGTTCCACCACCCTGCCGTTCGACCATTGGATTTCCCGCGGGGCCGGCGTGGCGCTCGCGTAAATCGTCTGTCCCTGCATTGACTGAAACTCCAAAAAATTCATGGGACGGTTGTCTAAAGCGCTCGGCAGCCGGAAGCCGTGGTCCACCAGGACCGTTTTGCGCGAGCGGTCGCCTTCAAACATGCCGCCGATTTGCGGCACGGTGACATGGGATTCGTCGATCACGAGCAGGTAGTCCGGCGGAAAAAAATCAAACAACGTGCAGGGTTGCGAGCCGGGCGCGCGTGCCGAAATGTGGCGTGAATAATTCTCTATGCCCGAACAGACCCCCATTTCCTCCATCATCTCCAGATCGTATTCGGTGCGCATCTTGATGCGCTGGGCCTCGAGCAGCTTGCCATGCTTTTCGAACCAGGCAATGCGGTCGCCGAGTTCCTCGCGGATGGCGAGAATGGCGCGCTTCATCTTGTCGCCAGTGGTGACGAATTGCTTTGCCGGGAAAACGGTGACGGCTTCCAACGTTTCAATTTTGTGTCCGGTCAACGGTTCGAAGCGGGTCAGGCGCTCGATTTCCTCGCCGAAAAACTCGACGCGCAATCCGTCTTCGCGACCCGCCGGGCGGAGTTCCACGGTGTCTCCGCGAACGCGGAACTGGCCGCGGGCAAATTCAATGTCATTCCGGTCATACAGCAAATCCACCAGCCGCGTCAGGAACTGTTCGCGCGACAATTCCAGCCCGGTGCGCAACGGAATAATCATCGCCTCATAGTCCTCCTTGCTGCCAATGCCATAAATGCAGGACACGCTCGCCACCACAATCACGTCCCGCCGCGAGAACAGCGAACTCATGGCCGAAAGCCGGAGGCGCTCAATTTCTTCGTTCCGGCTCGAATCCTTTTCGATGAATGTATCGGTGCGCGGAATGTAGGCTTCAGGCTGGTAGTAATCGAAGTAGCTGACAAAGTATTCGACTGCATTTTTTGGGAAAAAGCTCTTAAACTCGGCGTAGAGCTGCGCGGCCAGCGTTTTGTTGTGCGAAATGACCAGGGTGGGTTTGTCGACATTCCGGATGACATTAGCGACGGTGAAGGTCTTGCCGGAGCCGGTGACGCCGAGGAGCGTCTGGTGCGGTGCGCCGGACCGGATGCCTTCGGTCAATTTTACAATCGCCTCCGGCTGGTCACCGGCGGGTGGGTAGGGCGCAACGAGTTCAAACATCCATGGCGAAAGTAGGAGCGGAATGGCCGGGTGTCAACGTGGGCTTCGGGGTTGAAACGGCGGTGGGATGTCGTAAGCTCCGTGGTCAACAGACCATGAAAACTCTTTTGCCAGCGGCCGTGGCGGCTTTGTTTTACCCATTATGATTCGTTCATTTGCCTTCACCACGCAGGGCCGATTACATACCCAGAACATCGATTTGTTCCTGATGCCCACGTTGCTGGCAGATACCAACCTTTTCCTGTGGGTGGACCTGGAGGCGCCGACGGCAGAAGAAGTACGCGAGATTCTAGAGGGCGTCTTCCACTTTCATCCCTTGTCCATCGAAGATTGCATCGCGGCCAGTGCGTCGCCAAAGGTGGAGGAGTATTCGCCGAAAGAAGGGGATTTGTTCACCCCTTACCTGTTCATGGTCATTCACGCGGTGGATTACAGCCGTCAGAACGGGCAGTTTGCCACGAACGAACTGGATTTCTTCCTCGGCAAAAATTTTCTGGTGACCTATCACGAAAAACCGGTTCGCAGCGTGCAATCCGTGGAGGACCGCGCCGTCAAGAGCACTGTGCTGATTGCCCGTGCACCGGACCGGGTGGCGTATTCGTTGTTGGACTCCCTGGCGGACAATTACAAACCGGCGCTGGATGAACTTTCAATGGAAATTGCCGAACTGGAACAACTGGCTTTGCAGCAGCCGGACCAGAAAACGCTGAATAAAATTCTCCGGATCAAAAAGGAGGTCCTGCATCTGCGCCAGATCATCGGGCCGCAACGCGAGGTGCTGGCCCGGTTCGCCGCCGGCGAGTTCAAACTCATCCGCGCCCATATGGTGCCCTATTTCCGAGATGTCTATGATACGCTCTTTCAAATCAGCGAACTGGCCCAGGGCTATACCGATTCACTCACCGGCATCTTGCAGGTTTATTTGAACATGTCATCCAATCGCACGGGCGAGGTTGTCAAACTGCTTACGCTGATTACCGTCATCACCACCCCCCTGATGATGATTGGCACCTGGTATGGAATGAACTTTCATAACATGCCCGAATTGAGCTGGCAACACGGCTATCTGATCGCCGGAATTGTCACCGCTTCCTCCACGGCGCTGACTTATTGGTATTTCAAAAGGAAGAAATGGTTTTGAAGCTGTTTTTGAAACGAAAAGAAAAAATGAAAATGCTGTTTATATGGATCGTGTTGGCCTTTTCCATGGTTTCACACGCTGAAATGCAAACGCCTATACCGCTCTGGCCCGACGGTGCACCCGGTGCATTGGGCGGCACCACCAACGATATTCCGACGCTCACGCCTTATCTGCCGGATGCAACCAACCTGAGCGGCGCGGCCATTGTGATTTGTCCGGGCGGCGGTTATGCCTACCTCGTGCCACACGAAGGCAATGATTATGCCTTGTGGCTGAACCGGCATGGCGTGACCTGTTTCGTTTTGAGATACCGGCTTGGGTCAAGTGGCTACCGGCATCCGGCGATGTTGCAGGATGCGGCGCGCGCGGTGCGTTTGGTGCGCGCCCGGGCCGCGGAATGGAATATTGATCCGAAACGGGTGGGCATCATGGGATCGTCGGCGGGCGGGCACCTGGCCTCCACGTTGATGACGCATTTTGATGCCGGCCAGCCCGAGGCTGCCGATCCGGTTGAACGCCAAAGCTCCCGGCCCGACATCGGCATTCTGTGCTATCCGGTTATCTCCATGAGGCAATTCACCCATCAAGGTTCAAAAAACAATCTGCTCGGCGCCCATCCGGCTCCGGAATTGGTCGATTTGCTTTCCAACGAATTGCAGGTGACGCCGAAGACGCCGCCGTGTTTCATCTGGACCACTTTCGAAGACCGGACCGTGCCGATGGAAAACACCATGCTGTTTGCCGCCGCGTTGCGGAAAAACGATGTGCCCTTCGATTTGCACATTTACCAAAAAGGCGGGCACGGCATGGGGCTGAATGACAAACCACCGTTTTCCCATCCGCATCCCTGGGCGACTGACTGCCTGTTCTGGCTCCGGCAGCAGGGGTTCTTAAAAGACTGAGGATTTCAAAACAGGCGAAACTATTAGATTATTGAAGCCTGCCGGAAGTTTGGAACAGAAAGGTCGCTGCTCCGCCAAGCGCTATTTGCTGAAATGGCAGGCACTTGGGCATGTGCCCACCCGGATGTCTCAGTTCGAGAATTGGACAATTTGCCTTGGAGCAGGGCAGGCTGGCTTTGTCTGACCAACTCAATGACTTGAGCCAAATCTTCTCAGGCTCTTGGCATCACCTATGCTAGCAGTCCTTTGGATTTATTTATAAAATTAATAGAAGTGGGCATATGAATGCGTCGAATCCGTTTCAAATTCCAGTTTGTTTGCAAAGAGCAGATTCTCAGCAACGTCGTCGGGAGCGATTTAAAAGGGGATTTATAGCCTCCGTGGCAGCGACCGTGGTTCTTTTGGTTGGACTGCTGATTGAAGGTTGCATGAGCGAACAAAACGCGAATGGAGCCAAAAACACCCCGATTGACAGTTCCGCGGTGACTGATTTACCGACATCCGGCGTGAAACAGGCCATGGCGGTGTCCCCAGTGCCGGATTCAAGCCTCCAGCCGGCCATCGCCACGACCACCAAGCCTGCAAATGTTTCCAGCGGCGAGAATGCAACGGTCACCGGCCATTCGGATAATGTTTACGTGATCAAACCCGGCGATACCTTGACCCGCATTGCCAAAACTCACGGTACAACCGTCAAAGCCCTCAAAGCTGCGAACAGCCTCGCCAACGACCGCATCGTGGTCGGTGCCAGGTTGAAAATACCCGAAGCGTGATTTTAGGAGGGTGGGGAATCGAAAATTGAAACGGCGCTCTCGGAGCGCCGTTTCGTTTTTTATAGATTAACCCCGGATACCCAATAGTGGGGATAATTCACGCTTGCTTTTCCCCGCGATTTCCCTATTATCCATCCTGCCTGAACGCCGCGTGTGCGGATGTTCATTGAGGCTGAGAAAAAACAGTCAACGCACAACCTAACCTTTAACCTCCGTTGCCGTCTGCAGCGTCGGGTTTGTTAGGCAATGGAGTCTTCAGTATCCCCCGCGGGATTACCAAGCCTCCCATAACAATCATAGAGTCAAATTATGCTCACAATGGAAGAAGCCATGAAGCAAAGCGGTTCGCTGCCGTTTGCTGCTGGCAATATCGTCAAAGGTACCATCATCGAATTACGCCCCAAGGAAGTCCTGGTGGACATCGGCTACAAAAGCGAAGGCGTCATTCCCACCAACGAATTTATCGACACCAATGCCCTCAAGGTCGGTGACCAAATCGACGTCCTCATTGAAAAACTCGAAAACAAGGACGGCACCGTCGAACTCTCGCACGAAAAGGCCGAGTTCAAGAAAAACTGGGAGCGCATCCTCACCATTTGCAACGAGGGCGGCACCATCCAGGGCAAGGTCAAGTCGGTCGTCAAGGGCGGCTTGGTCGTCCACATCGGCGTCGAGGCGTTTCTGCCCGCGTCGCAAATCGACGTCATCACGCCCAAGAACCTGGCGCAGTTCGTCAACAACACCTACGAATTCAAGGTCGTTAAAATCAATCAGGAGCGCCAGAACATCGTTCTCTCTCGCCGCGAATTGATCGAGCAGGAGCGCAACGAAAAACGCGCCAAGTTGCTGGCCGAAATGGTGCCCGGCGACATCCGCAAGGGCACGGTCAAGAATATCACCGACTTCGGCGCCTTCATCGAATTGAACGGCATCGACGGCCTGCTTCATATCACCGACATGAGCTGGGGCCGCATCAATCACCCGTCCGAGATCCTCAAGGTCGGCCAGGAAATCGATGTGGTCGTACTCGACGTGAACAAGGAAAAGGAACGCGTCAGCCTCGGCCTCAAGCAAAAGATGGCCAACCCGTGGGATGCCATCGAGACGAAGTATCCCGTTGGCGCCAAGGTCAAGGGCAAGGTCGTCAGCCTCGTGCCTTACGGCGCGTTTGTGCAGTTGGAAATGGGTGTCGAAGGTCTCGTGCATGTCACTGAATTGTCCTGGACCAAGCGCGTGGCCAAGCCCAGCGACGTGCTCAAGCAGGATCAGGAAATCGAGGCCGTCGTGCTCGGCATTAATCGCGAGGAGCAAAAAATATCCCTCGGCGTGCGCCAGCTCGAATCCAATCCGTGGGACAATGCCGAGGCGAAATATGCGGTCGGCGCTCACGTCAAGGGCAAGGTGCGCAACCTCACCAGTTACGGTGCGTTTGTGGAACTGGAAGAAGGCATTGACGGCATGATTCACGTGTCCGACGTGTCTTGGACGCGCAAAATCAATCATCCGTCCGAAATCCTCAAGAAGGGCGACGAAGTCGAGGCCGTGGTGCTCGAAGTGGACCGTCCGAACCAGCGCATCGCGCTCGGCATGAAGCAGCTCGCGCAGGATCCCTGGGCCAACATCGACCAGCTCTACAAGGTGGGCGACGTCGTCACCGGCAAGGTCACCAAACTCGCGAGTTTTGGCGCGTTCATCGGCTTGCAACACGATATCGATGGTCTCGTGCATATCTCGCAGGTCAGCGAGGAGCGCGTGGACAAGATCAAGAACGTGCTCAAGGCCGGCCAAGATGTGACCGCCCGGGTAATCAAGATCGACAAGGGCGAACGCCGCATCGGCCTGTCCATCAAGGCGGCCAGCTACACCGACGAACAGCTCAAGGAAGAGCAGAAAATATTCGATGCCCTCAAACCCGGCGAAGACCTCGTGGCGTTGCAACACGCCTTTGATGCCGCCGACGAGGCGCGGGCGGACGACAAACCGGAGTAATCTTCCGAAAACATCAAATTCATCAACAGGCGGACTGGAAACGGTCCGCCTGTTTTGTTTTCTGGGAGCCCCAAATCGGCATAGCCGCCGACGTCAGCCAGCGCATGCTATTGAAATGGCGCGGACTGACGTCCACGGCTACGAAACCAGGCTTCGATGCCGGTAGTGCAGGATTTTGAATTCGGGCGTATCCCGGATTTCCTCCACCAGCACAAATTTGTCTTCAAACACGGGGAACAAGACGTCACCCTGCGCTTCGCGCTTTACCAGGGTTAGGTAAAGGTCGGAACACAACGGCAACGCCTGCTCATAAACCTGCGCGCCGCCGGCGATGAAAAATTCCAGCGGCGAGCTGGCCGGGTCGAGCTTCAGGAAGTCCTTGATGATGCGCAAATCCACCGCCGCTGCGCTGCCGACCTTCGGCAGTTCAAATTGATGCGGCTGGTCGGGAATGTGGGTCTTGCCCCTGGCCACCCAGGCGTTGCCAAAGATTTCCGGAAAATCGCGCTGCAACCGGCCCGGATGCCGGCTGAGGATGATGTTGATGCGGTTGGGCAGCGGCTTGCCGAGACTTTCGAAGGTCTTGCGTCCCATGATGACGACATTGCCGGAAGTCATCTGCTTGAACCATTTGAAATCCTCCGGGAGGTGCCAGGGGATTTTGCCGTCCGCGCCAATCACGCGGTTCAGCGACATCGCCGCAATGGCTTTGAAATGTTTCATGTTGGAGTTCAAGCTTCAGCTTGGCTGGATTATAAATTGATTTTGGAGCAACCTAAAGGTCGAACTCCAGCTAAAGTTCCGGCGGATCCCAGTTTTTGCCATATTCATCAACCGGATATTCCCGCCAGATTTTCTCCGCCGGCTCATGCCTGCTTGTTTCACGCCCCGGCCGAATGCCCCCTTACTCGGTCATAGGCTGTGAGTAATAGTCCTTGTACCGGTGATAGTAAAAATCGCTGGCGGTGGGCTGAACCGCATTCAAAATCAGACCGGTTATATTTATATTTCGCGAACGGAGCTGTTGCAAGGCGGCTTGAGCCAGCCGGCTGGAAGTAAATCCAGCACGGACGACCATGACGACGCCGTCCACATGAGGGCACAAACTCAGAACGTCATCCGCCACCAATGCCGGTGATGTGTCAAAAAGACAATAGTCGTAATGCGCTTTTATTTTCGCCAGGAATTGGCCGCCCTTCGCGAACAGGATGTCGGAATTCGGTGGAGCCGTTCCGCAAGGCAATACAGATAAATTAGGGATGGCGGTTTGAGCCACCGCTTTGGACCAGTCACATTGTTCGGTCAATACTCCGGCCAGGCCGGGGTTGGCGGCCAGCGAAAAATATTTGTGCAGCACCCCCCGACGCAAATCAGCATCAATCAAGAGCACGCTCGCGCCGGCCTGCGCGAGCGTGATGGCAAAATTGGCAGCCGTCGTGGATTTGCCATCCCAAGGACTGGCGCTGGCGATAGCAATGCTTTTCAACTTGCCGTTCTGCGAATCTTGATGGCGGCAAAGGAGCGCGGATCGAATGCTGCGATAAGCTTCAACCAGTTCGTGGCGTTCATCATCCAACTGGAGAAGGGTCACACCCGCTGCTTCATCTTCCGCCTTGACCAGTGGGATTTGTCCCAATACGGGCAGATTAAAATGTTGTTCCAACTCGGTGAAGGAATGGATGCGGTCATCTAATTTGTCTATAAATAGCAGGATCCCAGCTCCCAAAACCAAGCCGATCAAGCTTGCCATGATAAAATGCTCAGGTATTTCTGGGGTAACGAGCGTCGCCGGTGTGGCCGGCTCAAGGATGACCACGCTCTCCTGGCCGATACCCTTGTTCGCCTCAAGCGTCTGTACGTTGGCCTGCATTTGGTCATACCTGGTCTGCAGCTGCTGCTTGTGTTCCTTTAAGGCCTCAAACCCGGACAGTTTTTTACTCACGTCAACCGCCTTTAGCTCCCATTCCCTGATTTGGCCCTGAAGATCCTGGATTTGTACGGTAAGAGTGTGCTCCCGATCAAGCAACTGTTCTTCGCTTTGCTCTTTATAAACCTGCAAGAGGCTTTCCTGGTGGGCGATTTGTTGATTGAGTTCAGTCATATCGTATCCGTTGGATGCCAGGACCTGGTTCGATATGTCCCGACGGGCGGTCAACAATATGAGCTCCTGTTTGGCCTTCAGGTAGGCATCTTCAAATTCACCCAGAGTAGGGGGCATATTATTCTGAAACTCATTGTCATTGGCCGGGACGGCGCCTGAATTTGCCGGAATTGAACTTTGTTGAGGAACCGTGTTGGATTGTGACCCAGAGCTCTGCCCAACGAAAAGGCCCTCTTGCCGCTCCAGATTTTGATCCAAAGTCAGTGTCTGGAGCAGGAGCAATTCTGATTTGTGCTCGGCCAGTTGTCGTGCCATCTGTGACAGATAGTCTGCGGCGCTGTTTCCTCCATTGGCTTGCAGAAAGACAACACTGTTGCTCGATTGGTAATTAAGCAAGTCTTCCTTGCTCTTCTGGAGCTCCACAGCCATTTGCTTGAGTTCTTCCTCCATGCCGGATTGGGTGGCGGCAGTGGCGTTCGCAAGCAAGTCCCTTTTAAGTCTGATATATTCGTCCATGGTTACCCGCAAATACGCTTGGGCGTAATCCGCGTCTGCACCCACGGCCCGCAGGTTGAAAATACTGGTTTTGGACAAGAGTGCCACCTCGATCTTGACGGGCACGCTATGCAATTCTGGATGGACGGACTGTAATTGGGACTTTACGCGATTGACGACTGAATCAGACTGCATTAGCGCCACTTGGGTGCCAAAAAAGTTGTTCAGTTCTTCGGAATAAACATTCACGTCGGGAATGGCGAGCTTCACATTCACGATCATACTGCCAACGGACGCGAAGGCGGGCGGGGCCTGCTTGAGCAAAAACAATTCGATCCCTCCACCCAAGGCAACGGTCGCCAAAAGTATCCACCAATATCCGAGGAGAAGGCGTTTGTAATGATGCCACTGAACAAAAAAACGGGCCGCAAAGGCAGTGTGTGATTGATAAGCTGGCTCGTCGTCTTCCATGTTAGCGTTATTTGACTGACTGATTGGCCGCAATCGTGAAATCAAAGGAATCACTGAGGTTGCTCATTTAAAAATCAGCGTCTCAGGACACCGTTTAGGTGGCTGGCTTTCCCGCACCATTATCACCCCCTATCGCATTGTTGCCATTGGCGCCATCGCATAAGTGCCAAGGCAAAAAACTCCAGACTTCATATGCGATAAATTGAAAATTATAACCACCGATTTAACAAGTTCTTTCTAGGAGCAAATATTCACGCCAAGCAAATAGGTGACCGAAAACCTGCGGTGGGGACGCAATTTCCCAGGCGATCTCGATGAAGTTTCTTGGTGCCCTGGTTCGTATGGATACATATCCAACTGGGG
>Ga0265337_1000481_pt1 | contig 21115 bp, 16 predicted proteins | sample 42122metaG_FD_192441 | JGI IMG/M metagenome (GOLD analysis project Ga0265337, IMG submission 192441) | Rhizosphere microbial communities from Carex aquatilis grown in University of Washington, Seatle, WA, United States - 4-21-22 metaG | ecosystem: Host-associated > Plants > Roots > Rhizosphere >... | reverse complement strand
GCTGCGTCGGCGGGAGGCGGATCAACGCGTTTGGCGGACAGCGCAAGTCCGCGAAATTTCAGCAACTCGGCGGCCACTACGCGTTTTTGTTGCGCATCGAATTGCACGCGCAGGTCGGACTCGATGTCGCCGGGGAAAAATTCGCGCAGCCAGACGGCATCAATCGCCGTGGCGAGGGAAAGAATGGTGTTCACTTCCCTGCCCTCCACCTCGCTGACTTCGGCAACCACGATAAGTTCGCTGTGGCCGACCACACTTTCGCGCGCGAGCACTCCACGGCGGTTATGGACGAGTTCGCAGCGCAACGTGCCTTGATCCAGCCGTCGGGCCACGCGGTCGCTGAAGCCGATGAGGATGCATTTTTGCAAAGCCTCGTCCTTCACCTCGCGGGGTTTGGTGTCGAGGCCCTCGCTCTTCGCGATGCGGAGGAATTGTTCCAGGAGCGGGCCGACCTGCCTGGCCGTGACGGCGTGAATGCCGAGTTTGCGGCAGGCGTCGAGACGAAACTGGTTTTGCGCGGCATAATTCCACGCGCGCATGAGAATCCAGAAGTCGGACGTGGCCTTTTCACCGAGCAAATCCTCGCGAAATTCGGCGGTGGTCTTGTCAACGTTGCGCAAAAGGAGGTCGCGCCCCTGCGTCAAGGCCGCCACGAGGCAGGCTTGATGAACACAACCAAATTCCTGCGCGGCCAGCAGCATCCGCGCGTAACGCGGATGCAGCGGAAAAGCCAGCATCTTGCGGCCAACGGGAGTGATTTGAAGTTGGGGAGCACGCGCGCCCTCGCGCGTAGTTTCCGACGCCCCGTCGGAAACATTCGGACGGCGTTGCGTGTCATTCGTTTCGGTCAGCGGGGCGCTGACCGATGCCGGGGCGACTGCGCTCCCCATTTTTTCCAACGCACCCAAATCCGTCAACAATTCTTCGGCGTGAGCGAGGAAAATCTCGTCGGGTTTCTCCAGCCAGCGGAAATTTCTCAAGTCCTCCACGCCGGCGGCTTTGAGCGTGAGGACGACTTCCGCCAGATCGAGCCGTTTGATTTCAGGCAATTCCTGAGCGGGGCGATGCAAATGTTCATCGCGCGACCAAAGCCGCATGCAAACGCCCGGTGCGGTGCGACCGGCGCGACCCGCGCGCTGGTCGGCGTTCGCCTGCGAGATTTTATCAATCAACAGCGTGTTGATGCCGCGGTTGGCGTCGTAGCGGGGAATCCGCGCGAGGCCGGAATCAATCACCAACCGCACGCCGTCAATCGTCAGGGAAGTTTCGGCGACATTGGTGGCGACGACAACCTTGCGCTGCTCGTAGCGGGCGACCGCTGCGTCCTGCGCCCTTGGCTCAAGTTCGCCGTGAAGCGGCAATAAAATGAATCCCTTCGACCCCGGCGCATGGCGGATGGCCTCGAGCGTCTGGGAAATTTCAAATCCGCCCGGCATGAAAACCAATACGTCGCCTTCGCCGCCGGAATTGACGTAATAACTGAACGCTTCGGCGGCTTGTTCCCAGACGGAACGCTTGTCGTTGTAACTCGGCTGCACGGCGTAAGTGATTTCGACGGGATAAACACGCCCTTCGGATGAAAGAACGGAGCAGCCAAAATCGGAGGGACGATCGGAGGGACGAGTTCCACGAGTCCCCGAAATCTCCCCCGATGAAGTTTGGGACTCGTGTAACTCATCCCTCCGAACTTCCGATAAATATTTCTCCAACTCCACTGCGTTCAGCGTCGCGGACATGACGACGAGGCTCAAATCCGGACGGTGTTGCTCCTGCAAATCGAGCGCGCGGGCCAGCGTAATGTCACCGTAAAGATGCCGCTCGTGAAATTCATCGAAGATGAGAATGGAGACGTCCTTCAACTGCGGGTCGTCAATCATCTGCCGGAGCAGGACGCCCTCGGTGACGAAACGGATTTTGGTTTTCGCCGAGGTGACATTCTCAAAACGGATCTGGTAGCCGACCTCGTCGCCGAGTTTGACGTCCAGTTCCTGCGCGACGCGCGCGGCGAGCAGGCGGGTGGCCAATCGGCGCGGTTGGAGAATCACGACTTGTCCACTGCGAAGCATCCCATGGCGTAAAAGCATCTGCGGCACCTGCGTGGATTTGCCGGAGCCGGTGGGCGCGGACAAAATCAGCCGTCGGTCGGATTTCAACCGCGCGACGATGTCGCGCTCGATGTCGTAAATGGGCAGCCGGTCGTTCATGGGCGGGCACATCGTAGCGGTATGCGTCCGGGCTTGAAATTATTTTATAAGGCACATTTGAATTTACGCCCTGCTGAATTTTTAATATTCTTTAATTCCATGAAGACTTGGATGAGAAAATTCCATTTAGCCGCACTGGTCACCCTTCTTTTTTGCCTGTCATGCTCGCGGCATCACGGGATTTCTCCTTTCGATGACGGCATGAACAAGCAACAGTCGGGGGATTACAAAGGTGCCATCGCCGACTTTGACAAGGCGATCGAATCAAGCCCGACCAATGCCGAGGCATATATCCGCCGGGGCGACACCAAATGCGCTTTGAAGGATTTCACCGGGGCCATTGCCGACTATACGCGCACCATCGAACTCAATCCGGCATATTTGCGGGCGTATTATGCCCGCAACAGTGCCCGGTTTCAAACCGGCGACTACAAAGGAGCAATCGCCGACTGCACAAAGACCATCGAACTCAATCCGCAATACAAGTCCGCCTACCACGCCCGTGCCGCCGCAAAATTTCAAATTGGCGATTACAGCGGGGTCATCGCCGATGAAAGCAAGAGCATCGCGCTCGATCCCAACATTCCGGCCGTCTATGCCACGCGCGGCAATGCCGAGTTCGCGTTGAAAAATTATCACGCCGCCATCGCGGATTTCAACAAGACCATCCAACTCGATCCCAAATACGCGGCGGCCTATTATTTCCGGGGCAATATGGAATCCATATCCATTAATTACGCGGGTGCTCTCGCCGACTTTGACCGGGCCATCGAACTGCAACCCCGTTACGCGGATGCCTATACCGCCCGTGGCAGAGTCAAAAGCAGCATGCAAAGATATGACTCGGCCATCGCCGATTTCGATCAGGCCATCGGGCTGAATCCACAAAATCCGCAAGCTTACTACGGTCGAGGCGACGTCAAATTCCAACTTCAGGATTATGCCGGCGCCAAAGCCGATGACACAAAGGCCATCTCGTCGAATCCGCAATATGCCGACGCATATTGCTCGCGCGCCAATGCCGGGTATTTCCTCAAGGATTATAACGGAGCCGTCGCCGACGCTTCGAAAGCCATTTTATTGAATCCAAATGACGCGCTGGCCTATCGCATCCGTGGCGGCGCAAAATATTTTCTCAAGGATTATGACGGCGTCATCACCGACTGCGACAAGGCCATCAGCCTGAATCCGAAGGACGTCACCGCTTACGACTTGCGAGGGCGGGCCAGAAACCGGCTGAAGGATTATGACGGCGCGTCCGCCGATTTTGACCAAGCCATCGTCATGGATTCCCGAAATTCCCGCCATTATGTGAACCGGAGCCTGGTCAAACTGGCTTTCCGGGATTTCGATGGAACCATCGCTGATTGCAGCAAGGCAATTGATTTGAACGCGAATGAAATAGAGGCTTACGACCTTCGCGGCATTGCCAGGCATTTCCTCAAGGATTTCGATGACGCCATCGCCGATTTTAACAAGGCAATCGCAATGGATCCCAAACACGCGCCGACCTACTCATTTCGCGCTTTAACCAAACAAAGCCTTCAAGACAATGACGGTGCGGTCGCCGATTGTTCCAAAGCCGTCGAACTCGGCCATCAAGATGCAGGCGTTTACGAAACTTTCGGTTGTGTGGAGAACAACCTGTCGCAATTCCAACCCGCGCTGGAACATTTTCGCAAGGCCGTCCAACTTGATCCCTTGGTGGACTATGCGCGTCTTCGCATCTGGCTCATACGGTCGCGGCTCGGGGAACAGGCCGACGCCACAAAGGAATTGACCGGCTATTTGAACTCGCTTCGCGGCGCACAACCCAATGGCTGGACCACCCAAATCGGGCGGTTCCTCACCGGCACGATGACCGAGGATGATTTTCTGAATGCTGCAAAATATTCCGCCCGGAATCCGAAGCAGCGAAGCGGCCAACTCTGCCAGGCGGATTATTATGCGGCCATGAAATATCTCATCGCCGGCGACAAGGACGGCGCGGCGGCGTTTTTTAAAAAGTGCATCGGCACGGGAGAAAAAAGTTACACGGAATACGTCAGCTCTGGAGTGGAACTGAACGCGCTTAAGAAATAGAGTTTGTCCTGGACCCAACCGGGTTGGTTTCTCGTCAGATACCAAGGCGTCAAAGAGCGCAAGGCGGCGGTTTGCATAATAAGGAAGAGAAAGTTGCATCACCTCGCCGCCCTCACATTGACTTTCCATCAACAGTATGGCTTACTTTTCGCCATCATGGCAGAAGTTAAAACAGAAGACACACTGGTCATCATCAAACCCGATTCGTTCTGGCGCGGCCTGAACCGTCAGGTCGAGGCCCGCTTGAACGCATTGGGATTAACGGTTGTGGCGGAATGCACACTGGCTGACGGCGGGAATCTTCCCGAAGAAATATGGAGAGAATTTTATTTTCCAGTCATCGGGGACAGGCCGCCCTGTCTGGAGGGGACGTCGAAGTATATGGCTTACGGCCCTGTGAAGTTCATCCATTTGCGGGGCGAAGGCGCCATCCTGAAGGTTCGCAAGGCCGTGGGCGCAACCCGGCCGTGGCAGGCCGATCCCGGCACCATTCGCGGAGACTTTTGGCCCGGCGCCGCGGAAGCGAATGCCCCATACCGGCTGAAATTCCAGCAACCAGGTGATGACAAATTTCTGTTCAACATGATCCACGCCTCGGACTCCGAAAAGAGTTTTGCACGGGAAGTCCTGTTTTTTGACAAGCTGAAGACCCCGGGCGGCCGCGTTCAATGTCGTAAATGGGAAAACAGCCGGGCATCGGCGCAATGAATCTGCTCAAGCCAACACCCAGCCGGGCTCGATGTCCTCATCGAGGGCGGAGGGAGGGATTTTTTGAGCCAGTTTTCTTTCGGCGAGAATGCCAATCATCGCGGCGTTGTCGGTGCACAGGGATTTTTCCGCGAGGTGGAGGGCGAAGCCGTTCTTTTTGCACGCCAGCGCGAGTTCGTGGCGCAGAGTGCGGTTACAGGTGACGCCGCCGGATGCGGTGATGCAGAGGACACCGTTTCTTTTGGCCGCGCGGATGGTTTTGGCAACGAGCACTTCGACGATGGCGGCCTGAATGCTGGCGCAGAGGTCGCGGATTTTTTGAGGATCATCCAGCAACGCCGGATTGTCACGTAAAAAGTAGCGGACGGACGTTTTCAACCCGCTGAAACTGAAGTCGTCGCTGGCGTCGTTAAGCAGCGGGCGCGGGAAGTCGAACGCCTTCGGATTCCCCTGCTCTGCCAGCCGGTCAATCTCCGGCCCGGCGGGATACGCGAGGCCCATCATCTTGCCGGTCTTGTCGAAACATTCGCCGGCAGCATCGTCAATCGTCGAGCCGAGCACGCGGTGTTCCAATTCGCCTTCCACCAGAACCAAAAGGGTGTGCCCGCCGCTGACGATGAGCGAGACGTTCGGCTGAAATTTTGAAAAATCTGCGGTGGGCGGGTTGCCGGAAATCCAAGGCGAATACAAATGCGCCTCGTGGTGATGAACGCCGACAAAGGGTTTGCGCAAGGCGAACGCGACCGCCTGCGCAGCCTTGAGCCCCACCAGCAGCGCCATCGGCAAGCCCGGTCCTTGCGTGGCGGCGACAGCGTTCAATTCTTCAATGGATATTTTTGCTTCGCTCAATGCGGCTCGCGTAACGGGCAGGAGATTCTTCAAATGTTCGCGCGCGGCGAGTTCCGGCACCACGCCGCCATATTCGGCGTGCAATTCAACCTGCGACGAAACTGTGTTGGACAGAATCTTCCCGTCGCGCACCACGGCGGCGCTGGTTTCGTCGCAGGAAGTTTCAATTGCGAGCAGGGTCATTTTGTTTCGCCGCCATTTGTTCAGGCGAATCGCCGAGTTGACCGTAGAGCAAAATGCCCTTGAGCAAATCCTTGGCGCGTTCAAGCTGCACGTCCTGGATTTGCGCGATGCGGACGCGATTGGTCGCGTCCAGCGCCTCCAGTCCGCCGGGCAGGCGTGTGAGGAGAAGCGCGGCTTCCTGTTCCTGGGTCATTGGGACAACGATGTCCGGTTCAATGCCGTGCTCGTGGATGACGCGGTGGCTGGGCGTGTAATATTTGGCGACGGTCAGCTTGAGCGCTCCAATGTTGTCGAGCGGAAAGATGCTCTGGACAGAGCCTTTGCCGAAGGTTTTCTCGCCGAGAATCACCGCGCGGTGCAAATCCTGCAAACAACCGGTGACGATTTCCGACGCGCTGGCGCTGCCGAGGTCAACGAGGATGACCATCGGCATGCCCTTCAATTCATCGCCCCGGCCTTCGGCGCGCCGGACGGAATTTTGCGCCGGGTCGCGGCCTTCGGTGGAAACCACCAACTGGCCGCGCGGCAGGAATTTCTGGCAGACGTTCACCGCCTCGTCGAGCAACCCTCCGGGGTTCAAGCGCAAATCCAGAATCAACGCCTTCATGCCCTGCGCCTTGAGCTTGCCGAGCGCGGCTCCGAGTTCATCGCCGGTCCGGTCGCCAAATTCCGTGATGCGGATGTAGCCGATGCCGTCCGCGCCGAGTGGAAATTCCTTCTTGCCATTGCTGTCCTTGACCATGTCCATCTGGATGATGGCGCGCGTGAGCGTGAGATTTTTTTCCTCGCCGGTCGCGGGACGCTGGATGGTCACCTTCACCGGCGTGCCCGGTTCGCCGCGAAGCCGCTTCACGACTTCGCCGAGCGGCATCCTTTCCACGCCCTTGCCTTCCACCTTCACGATGCGGTCGCCGGTCAAAATGCCCGCGCGAGATCCCGGCGAGCCTTCCATCGGCGCGACGACGGTGACGTATCCGTCCCTCATTGAAACCACAAGGCCGAGTCCGCCAAATTGTCCCTCCGTGTCGTCCTGCAACTGCTGGTAATCCCGCGCGTCGAGGAATTCGCTGTGCGGGTCAAGCGAGCCGATCATGCCTTTGATGGCCGCGTCAGTGAGGTTGCGATAGGTCAGATTCGTGCCGTCCACGTATTCCGCGCGGACCTTTTGCAGCACATTGGCAAACAAATCCAGATTCGCGTCCATCGAATCCTTTTTCTCCGCCGCGCGCGCCGTGTTCAAATAAATCGCCGCGCCGAGAATCAGGTTCAACCCGAGCGCCGCCGCCACCACGCCAAAAATCAAACGTCGTTTCATAACCGGAAAATGCTAACGCAAAGACGCGGAGAACGCAAAGACACAAGGAACTTTAAGTTCTCTTGGGCGCATCTTGACACTGCCCCTGATATTGAGCCTGTAGAAGAATCGGAACGCCGCGTTTACGCGGCAGCGGTGTGGTTTGCGTCGTTGCTGCCGCCTGAAGGCGGCGTTCCGGAGGGGCAGTGCCCGAATGCGCCCGTTCTCTTCCATTGCGCATTCCGCGTCTTTGCGTCTTTGCGTTAAATTTTTCGCAACAGCATTTCCACCAGCGGCAAATCGCCGGGCACGGTGACCTTGGGATTGGGCGCAATCCGCGATATCAGCCGGACGGGCTGGCGGATCAACTCGCACGCCGCCGTGTCGTCCGTTAAAATCAACTTTTGTTGCCGGGCCGCGGAAATCGCGCGACGGATCAGCTCGACTCGAAACGTCTGCGGCGTCTGCACCGCCCACAATTTTGAACGATCCAGCGTCCGCTCAATCAATCTACCGTCGGCGGATTCCTTGATGGTGTCCGTGACCGGCTTCGCCGCGACCGCCGCACCGGATTCCTCCGCGCGTTTGACGGTCGCCGTGATCAATTCCTCGCTGACACAGGGCCGCGCCGCGTCGTGAATGGCGACAACCTCCGCCGTCGGCGAAAGCGCCTCCAAACCGTTCCAGACCGAATCCTGCCGTTCCGCGCCGCCGGTGACGATGCGAAACGGCTTTTGGAAACCAAATTTCGCCGCCAGCCGCTCGAACTTTTTCTGCCTCCCTTTCCGCACGACCAGAATGATTTCGTCAATGCATCCCGCATCTTCGAACCGCTGCCATGTATGCGCCACGACCGGGCGGCCGGCCACCTCCAAAAACAACTTGTCCTTCCCGGCGCCCATGCGGGTTCCCTTGCCGGCGGCGACTATAATTGCACTGTTCATAAGTCCCAGCTTGTAGCATTCCTGATGCCAGACGCAAGCCCGGCATCATGCCGCGCGCCAGTCCAAAACTTTTAATTGCACCGTGCGGTTTCCATTGAATTCATTGACTTGCGGCGCGAACGCCAGATCGAATTTGCCGACCGGAAGGGATTTTTCGCCACCGTTCCACCAAACAGCCTCATGCGTGGTCATGCCGTCCGTCACCCACATTTTCACGTGCCGCTTTTCCGCGCCGATACGCTGGAGCGGGCGTTGATGCGTAAGGTTGCACGCGCAGAATTGCACCGCCGGATTCCCCTGCCCGTTTGGCTTCAAACGGTCCAATTCGGCGAGCATTTCAAAATTGATTTCGTCCAACCCGACCTCCGCATCAAGGCGCAATGGCGGCTGCAAATCCTCCGGTTTGAGCGCGCGGCGCGCCAGTTCGTTCAACCGCTGGCGCAACAAGTCAATCTTGTCCGGCGCGATGCTCAAACCCGCCGCCATCGCGTGGCCGCCGTGACGCAGCAGCAGATCGTCGCACTCGCGCAGCGCGGCGGCCAGATCAAAACCGGCGATGCTGCGGCCTGAACCGCGCCATTCGCCGCCCTCGCCGCCGATAATGATGGTCGGACGATAAAATTCCTGCAGCACGCGCGACGCGACGATGCCCACGACGCCGATGTGCCAGAGCAACCGGCCTTCAACGATGACAAAATCCATTTGCGGATTGAATTTTGAACGCAACACGCCGGTGACTTCCTCGACGATGCCGCGTTCGATTTTCTGCCGCTCGCGGTTCCGTGAATCCAGATTTTGGGCCAGCGGCATCGCCTCGTCCAAATTTTGGGCAAGCAGCAAATGCAGGGATTCCTCGGCGGTTTCGAGACGGCCGGCGGCGTTCAAGCGCGGCGCGAGTTGAAAACCGACATCGTAAGTGCCCAGTTTCTCCGGCGATTGCGCGACTTTTTTCAGCGCGACGAGCCCCGGGCGCTGCGTTTTGTTCAACCGCTCCAAACCGGCTGAAACCAGGATGCGGTTTTCGCCGATCAGCGGAACGATATCGGCAATCGTGCCGAGCGCGACCAAATCCAGCAGCGGACGCAAATCAAATTCCGCCGCGCCGGGCAGATTGATTTCGCGTCCGCGCTTGACCAGCGCGTGAGCGAGCTTGAACGCAAGGCCGGCGGAGCAAAGCTCGGTGAAGGCGGTTGATGGTTGAGGGTTGAGAGCTGAGAGTTGTGGATTTACGAGCGCAACGGCGGCTGGCGCGGGATTTGAAACCTGGTGATGATCCAGAACAATCACCTCCACGTCGCGAGCGCGAAGTGAAGCGATTGTTTCAACAGCGGTCGAGCCGCAATCCACCGCCAGCAGCAGCGTCGTCGGGAATTTTTTCAGGCAGTTTTCAACGCCGTCGGCGCTCAAGCCGTAGCCTTCATCCATCCGGTTCGGCAGGTAAAAATCCACACGCCAGCCGAGCGGACGCAGCACTTCCAACAGCAACGCGGTGGAAGTCACGCCGTCCACGTCGTAATCGCCAAAAATCACCAACGGTTCGTTTTGTTCGCGGGCGCGGAGCAATCGCACGATGGCCGCGTCCATGTCCGGCAGCAGAAACGGGTCCGCAAGGATTTTCAGCCGGGGTTGAAGAAAATTACCGATGGCGGACGGTTCGCTGAAGCCGCGATTGAGCAGGCACTGGGCAAGCAGTGGAGAAATTTTGAGTTGCGACGCGAGTGAACCGGCAAGGAGCGGTTGCGGCGGCGCGGGCGACCAGCGAAATTTCATTTTGGTTTAACCACGGATGAACGGGCAAGTGCCATCTGATGTTGGTCAGTTTTGAGAGCGATTAGACCCCCATGAATACAAGGCCGAGCAAAATGAAGACTTCGACGACAGCCCCTGTTAGCAGGGCGTTGGGGCTTGTCGTCGAAGTCTTCATTTTGAGTTCGTTTCATTATAGTTTCCCCAAAATAGTGACCAACATCAGATGGCACTTGCCCGATGAACACGGATAAGACAAGCAAAATTCAGCCGCAAGATTTTTCATCACTGAAGTTTCATCCGTGTCCATCCGTTATTGTCCGTGCGATTTACCCAAAAATAGTCAATCGTGCCGTGGGTTATTGCTGCGGCCCGGCCAACTTCCATTCACCGCCGATTTCTTTCATGGCCATCTTTTCGGTATGAAAATCGTTCGGCCCTTCCAACTCCACCGTAAACACGACGGTGCTATTGTCCGGAGCCTCGCGGTTAAGGATTTGGACCGATTTGAGACCATACGTTTCGTCCGCGAGTCGAAAGGCGGCTTCAGCTTCTGATTTCCCCTTAAATTCTCTTGCCCATTCCTCTTGAGCCTCGGGGGTGCCATGGGCTAATAAATTTGTCACATCGCCGTTGTAACCGGCCCAAAGCAGGGTTTGCAGCGCGGCTTCCGGGCTGCCATAGCCGCAATTCGTCCAGGAATGCTGCGGCCAGTAGTCTGCCGTGGCTTTCGCATTCGTTTCGGTCAGCGTCTTGAGGCATCTTTCGAGCACGGCGTGGATCTGGCGATTTTCTTCGCGCGCTTGATCGAGATCGTGTTGCTGCCGGCTGAGAACGCCCACTTCGCCGCGCAGGCGGAGCAGTTCCATAAGCTGGTCTGGCGGCAACGGTGCGGGAGCGCTCGTTTGAGCCAGGCGGTTTGACAACTGCTGATTCAGAGCGACGAGGCCGGCCATTTGATTTAACTGCTGTTCCAATGTTTGATGTTCCCTGGTCCGTTTGAGCCGGGCTTGGTGTTCAACGGCGAGCGCAATCGCCAGGCTGGCTACGATTGCGGGCAGGAGGGTGTTGGCCAGTGGGTGGTTCAGTTTCATATCTGCGCGGCTTATTGTTCCGTTGGCGGCAAAATGACCACGTCCCCTTCACGAAATTGGTTTGTCTGGATCGCCCCGCCAAAGCGATAAACAACCGTCAGAGACTTGACGTGCCCAAAATCCGGATCCCCAGCCAGCTGGTTGCTCGCGATGATTTTGAGGCTGCCGCCTCGGATTCGATCATTGAGTTCAGCCACGACATCCATGTTGGTGAGGTCGGTCCCATAGCGTGCTTCGAGAATTTCAAACGGCGCGTCCTTCGCGGCGCCGGGGTTGGGGCGGCTGGCCAGCCGGCTGGCGCGGCGCGCCTTGGCGGCCTCGTCCAGAGCGGCGCGCGTCGCGACGGTGTCACTGCGCAAGCTTTCAATAGCACTGGTTTGCTGGTGAAATGCCTCCACTTCGCTGCGCAGCCGCGCCAATTCCTCCAGCCGTTCATCCGGCGCGGCGTTCGTGTGCGGACCGGAAGCGTTGGCCTGAGCCAGAAGGTTCGATAATCGCCCGTTCTCCGCAGTGAGTTCCGCTATTTTGCTCAACTGGCGGCGCAAATCGTCATTTTGCGCGTCCAGGTTCAGGCAGGCTTGGCGTTCATGCATCAGGCAAACTGCCAAGCCCACTGCGGCCAGGATGCACACAGGAACAATTATGTCCGTTGCCTTCAATCTTAATGCACAGCCTATTGCGTTTGCGTTAATCGAGTCAAACCCGCAAACCGAGAAAAGTTGCGGCGACAGCGCTGGCGCTGGCGTCCGACCCGCACGTAACTTTTTTTATCCGTGTCCATCCGTGTCCATCCGTGGTTTGGTTGTCTTTTCTCGGCGCGCGGCGGTGACGGAGAACGCAATGGAGATCAACAGAATGGCCGCCACTATGAGCAGCGAGACGCTGGTGGGTATTTCAGCTCGAAACCACCATCGCGGATGGTCGTGCGGGTCGAGCAGCATTTTCACGCCGATGAAGGCCAGCACGACGGACAGGCCGATTTTCAAATAACGGAAATAGCCGAGCGCGCCGACGAGCAGAAAATACATCGAGCGCAGGCCGAGGATGGCAAAGACGTTCGAGGTGAAAACGATGAAGGCCTTGCGCGTCACGGAAAAAACCGCCGGCACGGAGTCCACGGCGAAGATCAAATCGGTGGTCTCCACCAGCAGCAGCACCAGCGCCAGCGGCGTGAGGGCGAACCGGCCGCCGAGCCGGGTGAAAAACTTCTGGCCGTCGAAATCTGGCGCGACGGGAAAAAGTTTCCGCACCAGCCGCAGCGCGAGGTTTTTTTCCGGCTGCACCATGTCCTGTTTTGAGAAAAACATTTTCGCGCCGGCAAAAACAAGGAACCCGCCGAAGACGTAAAGCACCCAGTCAAATTGGCGGATGAGCGCAACGCCAACGGCGATCATCGCGCCGCGCATTACGAGCGCGCCCAGGATGCCCCAAAAGAGAAGCCGGTGCTGATATTTCACCGGCACATGGAACCAGGTAAAGATGAGCGCGATGACGAGGATGTTGTCGAGCGAAAGTGAAAGTTCGATGACATAGCCGGTGGTGAAGGCCTCGGCGTCCTCGTGTCCGCGCCAAAAAACCATCGAGAGGGCAAACGCCATGGCCAGCGCGACCCACAATGCGCTCCATGCGGCGGCTTCCCTGAATTTGACGGTGCGCGCATGCCGGTGAAACGCGCCCAAATCCAGCGCCAGAAAAACGAGCACGCACAGGACGAATCCCGCCCAGTGCCAAGGCGTGATTTCAACGAAACCCAGCATGGTTTTGAAATGTCAGACCTTGGCCGACAACGCATTTTGCACCGTCACCGCCGACGCACCGATGTTCGGACGCTGCCCTTTGTGCCACCACAGCACAAACGCGCTGGCGATGAAGATGGACGAATAGGTGCCGGCGATGATGCCGATGAGGAACGTGAAGGCGAAATCGTTGATGACGCCACCGCCCCAAATATACAAACACGACGTGGCGATGAACACCGTGCCGGAGGTGATGATGGTGCGGCTCAAGGTCTGGTTGAGCGCCGCGTTGATGACTTCCTTGAACGTGCCCCTCATGCCCAGCTTCAAGTCTTCGCGGATGCGGTCGAAGATGACGACCTTGTCGTTGATGGAAAAGCCGATGATGGTCAGCACCGCCGCGACGACGGTGGCGTTGAACTGGCGTCCGGAACCGGTAACCCCGTTGGCGATGCAATAGCAGCCAATGGTCAGCAACACGTCGTGAACCACCCCGACGATGGCGCCGACGGCGAAGGAAAATTCGTAGCGGAACGCGACATAGACCAGGATGCCGAAGAGCGCCAGCAACGAGGCGATGATGGCCGAGTTTCGGACATCCGCGCCCACGGAAGCGCCCACCTGCTGGCTGCCGCGCCATTGAAAGTGCGCCTCCGGAAATTTTTCAGTCAGCGCCAGCTTCACCTTTTCCGCCGAGCCGCCGGAGGTTGTCACGCGCAGCGTTTCCGTGCCGCCCGCCACGTCCTTTTGATACTGGATTTGCGCGTCCTTCTCGTTGATGCCGGCCATGGCGCCGCGGATTTTGTCCACGTCCAGCTTTTGCGCAAAGCTGAATGTCGTGCTGTCGCCGCCGAGGAAGTCCACGCCGAACAGCTTCTCCCCGCGCGTGAAACCGTAGCCGAGCGAGAGGATGGCGAACGACCAGGTGATGATGAACAGCGGCTTGGCGACGCCCATGAAGTTGACCTTCGAGCTGCGGATGAGATGAAACATCCCGAGCGATTTGAGCCAGTTCCGTTCAAGCAGAAAGTCGAAGATGAGCCGCGTCACGACCAGCGCGGTGAAAAGGCTCGCCGCCACGCCGATGGTCAGCGTCACGCCGAAGCCCTTGATTTCGCCCGTGCCCATGAAAATCAGAATGACGGACGAAATGAGCGTTGTGACGTGCGAATCGAAAATCGTGCCGAACGCGCGGGCGTAACCGGCGGCGATGGCGCCGCGCAGGGATTTGCCCTTGGCCAGCTCCTCGCGCAGGCGCTCGTAAATAAGCACGTTCGCGTCCACCGCCATGCCGATGGTGAGCACCACGCCCGCGATGCCCGGCAGCGTGAGCGTCGTGCCGACCGAGCACATGACGCCGAGCAGGATGATGATGTTCGTGATGAGCGCGATGTTCGCCGTAAGACCGGCAACCCGGTAATAGACCAGCATGAAGAGCGAAACCAAAATGACGGCGGCGACGGAAGCGCGGATGCCGCTGTGAATCGAGTCCTTGCCCAGCGTCGGGTCCACGTCGTAGGAATAATCAACCTTGAGCGGCGCGCGCAGTGGATTTTGGAGCACCGCCGCGAGTTTTTGAGCTTCTTCCGAAGTGAAATGGCCTGTGATCTCGCCGTTGTTGTCAATCTCGCTGTTTATGTTCGGCGCGGAATAAAGCTGGTGGTCCAAAACGATGGCCAGGCGCCGGCCGATATTGTCGCGGGTGACATCGCCGAACTTCTTCCCGGCGGAATCCGTGAGCGTGAATTCGATGATTGGCTCGCCCAGATTGCCGCGGCCCATCCGGGCGCTCTTGACGATGTCGCCGGAGAGACCCGGTTCCGCTTTCTTCTTCACGACGACGATTTCGGGCCGCGACGGCTTGCCATTTTGCGGCGGCTCGAAGTGCTTGAGCAGCTCGTAGCCCGGAGGAATCGGCTCGTTATTGTCTATGATTTCCTGGCTGTCTTCCTTGACCAGCCGGAATTCCAAAAACGCTGCCTTCTGGATGTTTGTTGCCGCGCTTTCCTTGTCGGCTTCCGACAAGCCGGGCAACTGGATCAAAATCTGGTTCGCGCCCGCCGGCTGGATGACCGGCTCGGCCACGCCGAATTCGTCCACGCGTTTGCGCAGCACCTCGACCGCCTGCGAAATCGCGCCTTCAATGTCCTTTGCGTTATTGACGCCGTTGGTGTCGCCTCCGGTCGCGGCGTTGGTCAGCGCGCTCGTGTCCATCTCGACGAGGAACGCCGTGCCGCCCTGCAAATCAAGGCCGAGCTTGATCTTGCCGGAGGCGTCGCGCTGGAGCCGGTTCAGGATGAACGTCGTCGGATCCGTTTCATTCGACGCGGTGATGGACTTGAAATACGCCTGGATATCGTTCGTGCTGATGGCGGCGCGCAAACTGGCGAACTCGCTGTTCGTCCCAGCCTGCTGCAACGCATCCGCCCGCGCCATGATGTTCGAGAACGTGGCGTCGTGGTTTTCCGCGCGCGACGCGAACTCCTTCACCAGGCCGCGCGACGTCGGCGGATACATCTGATAAAACGACCAGCAGATGATGAATACGACAAAAAGAAACTTCCAGAGATTGTTTTGCTTCATGGCCGGTCAGGAGGCGGATGAATCGCCGCCGCGTTCAAGGATTTCTGTCACCGAGGACTTGGTCACTTCCATCTTGGCATCCGACGAGCGGAGCGAAACCGTCTTGTCCTTCACCGTGACGACGACGCCGACAATGCCGCTGGCGGTGACCACCTTGTCGCCCGACTTCAGGCTTTCGAGCAGCTTCGCCAGCCGCTTACGCTGTTGCGACTGCGGGCGGATCATCATGAAATACATCATGACAACCATGAGCACGATCAAAATCAGCGGGTTGCCGAACAATGTTTGCGCCGGGGTCGGCTGCGCGCCGGGTGTTCCGGCTGGCGCCGCCGCCGGCGGCGTGGCAGTCGCGTCCGCCAAAAATGCGATTAATAGATTCAAATGCATAATCTGAAAAGTGGCCGCACACTTTACGATAGTAGCGGCTTTTGGCAAGCGTTTTGACTGGACTTAATCCCGCTATTGCGGAAATCACGCAAATTCAACTGAAAATCATCTCAACTGCGCCGCCATTTCCCCGCCCAAAATCGCCGCTTCTTTAATTGGCCGCTTCGCTTCGCCGCGCTTCACCATCGCGGCATCACGGAAGGAAACCGCACGCATCAAGACTTTATCGCCGGAGACCTCGGCGTAAGCCGCCACGGGGCTTTGGCAGCCGCCGCCCATGCCGCGCAGAAACGCGCGCTCGGCGGTCACGGCCTGGAACGTGTTAAAATGGTTCAGCCGCTCGACGATTTTCGCGATGCGCCCGTCATCCGCGCGAATCTCGATGCCAATGGCGCCCTGCCCCACGCACGGCAGCATCACGTCGAGGTCAAGCACCGTCGCCAGCAGGCCGTCCGGCACGGCATCGCCGGTGAGCGTGCCGTCGGGCTTGATGGCAAAATTCAGCCGCGTGATGCCCGCAAGCGCGAGCACAGTGGCGTCGAGTTCGCCGCGCTCGGCCACCTTCTGCATCCGCGTGGTGACGTTGCCACGGATCTCGACCACATTCAAATCCGGGCGAGCAGCAAGCAACTGCTCCTTGCGCCGCGTGCTGCTCGTGGCAATCGTCGCGCCTCTCGGGAAATCTTTCAGCATGGCGTGCGGCTCGAAACCGCGCAACACGCTTTGCCCCGGTGTCCAATCTTCCTTCAGATGATTTTCCGGGTTGGCGATGTATTCGGCCGAGCGATAAATCAGCACGTCGCGCACATCGGCGCGCTTCGGCGTGGCAGCCAGAATCAGCCCGGCGGGCAAATCCGTCGGCAAATCCTTCAGGCTGTGGACGGCGAGGTCGGCCTGGCCCTTGACCAGCGCGACTTCGAGTTCCTTCGTGAACAAACCTTTCGGAAGGCTGGTGTCCGTCTTCGCCATCGAGGCCTTTTGCAATTTGTCGCCGGTGGTCTTGATGATTTTCAACTCGAACCGCAGCCGGGGAAACGCGGCGCGGCATTGCGCGGCAATCATGTTGGCCTGCGCGAGCGCGAGCGCGCTGCCGCGCGTGGCGATTGCAATTGGTCGTTCCGTTGGCATTTTATTTTACCACAGATGAACACGGATGAAAACGGATGAAAAGAAAACTTAACCACCATTTTCAGGCCGGATCAGCCAGCGTGTTGTATCCGTGTCCATCCGTGTCCATCCGTGGTTGAATGTTTTTAACGTCAAGCAATGGTTTCACCTTCTCGGCAATGATGGCCTCGCATCGTGCGATTTCCTCCTGGCGCAGTTTCAGGTAGTCGGCGGCGATGCCCTGCAAGTCGTCAATGTTGTAAAGATAGACGTTCTCCAGAAAATTTACTTCGGGGTCAATGTCGCGCGGCACAGCGATGTCAATGAGCAGCAACGGACGCTGCCGGCGCGCCTTCATCAGCGGCTCAAGCTTCACCCGGTCGAGGATGTGATATGGCGCGGCGGTGCTGCTGATGACGATGTCAATTTTCTCAAACTCCCCTGCCCAATCGTCGAATGGCACGGCGCGCCCGCCCAGTTCGCCGGCCAGGGTCTGCGCGCGGTCTAACGAGCGGTTCGCCACGATGATGCACTTCGCGCCGCGCGAAAGCAAAGCCCGCGCCGTCTTCTCGCTCGTGTCGCCCGCTCCAATGACGAGCACTTCGCGGTCGCCGAGCGAACTGAAAATCTTTTCCGCCAGTTCCGCCGCGACCGACGCCACGGACACGCTGCCGCGCTGGATGTTGGTGTGGGTGCGGACGTGCTTGGCGGTGTGGAACGCACGCTGAAACGCCTTGTTCAGCCGCGCGCCGGTGTGCCCGTGCTTGAGCGCCAGGTCGTAGGCGGCCTTGATCTGGCCGAGGATCTCCGTCTCGCCCAGCACCATCGAATCAAGGCCGCACGCAACCTTGAACAGGTGATGCAAACTTTGCGGCTCGGCCAGCGCGTAAATCTCGGCAGGGACGGCGCGCTGCGCCGTCCGGTCATCGCAGCGCGATGACCCTATCACGAGAAACTCTTTCAATTCAGCGAATGCCTTCGCCGGCTCCAGCGGAGTCGCGGCGTAAATTTCCACGCGGTTGCACGTCGAGACAATCACGGCCTCGCCTGCGACGCCGGAGTCGCGCAACGATTTGAGCGCGTCGGGAATTTTGGCCTCGGCAAAAGCGAAACGTTCGCGCAGTTCCACTGGCGACGAGTGGTGGCTCACGCCGATGACGACGACATTCATTCGGAGAAAGTGGCAGGTGACGGGTGACAGTTGACAGGATGCCAACACGCCCGACATTGCCGTTCGTGCCACCGGTCACTTGTCACTTGCCACGTTTGATTCATGGATGATGCAGTGGTGAAAGAAGGTTCGTGCCCCAAAAGGTCAGGAGCAGAAAGACGAACGCGACGATGAGGCTGATAGCGAGGCCGCGGCTCGATGTCACGCGCATCCGGCGCAGGATGAGCAGCGCCAGATAAACGAACCAGAGAAAAATGGACCAGAGCACCTTCGGGTCCGACCAGTAAGCCGCATCCGCCGGGCGCGGCAAATGCCGCCCGGCTGCCAGTCCGACGGTCAAAAGGATGAAACCGGCGAACACCAGCCGGACAGCGACGATTTCCAGACGCTGGATGGGGGGAAACAATGACAGCACGGCGCGCAACTTGTGGAATTTCAAATCATGCTGCTGCATCAGGAACATGGCCGCCGCCACCGCGCCCAGCCCGAACGCGCCGTAGGCCAGTAATATTGTCGCGGCGTGCAGGCTGACCAGCGCGCCGGAAAATTCCGGTGGCGCTCCCTCCGGATGCTTCGGGTCGAGCGCCGGCATCAGCGTGAACACGCCGATGGCAAACAGAACCGGCGACGCGAACGCGCCAAGGAACCGCAGCCGCGGCAGCAGGCCGATGACGAGATACGCCGCGACGATGGTCCACGCGACAAACGTCGTGGCCTCGTAAAGATTGTTGACCGGACAATGGGCCATCGAGAAACCGCGCTTGACCATTGCCGCCGTGTGCAGCGCGAACGCGGCCAGCAGGAGAAAATAATTCGCATGGTCGTCCTTGCGAAACCCTCTCCGCCACAGGAAAACCGAATACATCGTGCTCACGCCGTAAATTGCCACGGCGAGCAGGAAGAAATGCCGGTCGGTGAACCAAGTCACAGGAATAGCTTAAAAACGGAGGGCCCTCGGCGCAAGCACAAGCGCATCGAATCCATTCCTTGAACTTCTCCGTCAGCACTCCTATTCTCCTGCCAAGGCAATCCATGACATGAGTTACACCGAGCAATACCTCCAATCCGAGAGCGCGCAGCAGGAACTTGAAATCACCGTGCTCGTCAATTGCATGGTGCAGGACGCCATTCATCTGGCCGCGAGCGACCTCCACATCGAGCCGTGGGAAAAATCCATCGCCGTCCGCGCCCGCGTCAATGGCGTGCTCGTCGAGGTCGCCCACCTGCCGCCGGAATTGCTCGACAAAATTTCCATGCGCTTCAAGGTCATGGCCAACCTCATCACCTACCAGGCCGGAATGCCGCAGGACGGCGCGGCGGTGTGCGGGGCGGAACTCGACGGCGTGCAATTGCGCGTCTCCATCTTTCCCACGACCCGCGGCGAGAAAATCGTCATCCGCATCTTCGACCCGCGCGACCGCCGGTTCGATTTGAACGTGCTCGGTTTCGACGACGAAACGCTGCAGGGCTTGTTGAAATTGTTGAAACGCTCCAGCGGCCTGCTGCTGTTCACCGGACCGACCGGTTCGGGCAAGACGAGCACGATGTATTCGTCGCTTTGCCACATCATGCAGCGCGAAGGCTCGGCCGTCAGCTTGAGCACGGTGGAAGACCCGGTGGAATTCAACCTGCCGATGGTCAGCCAGACCCAGATCAACCCCGCGCAGGATTTCACCTACGCCATCGCCCTGCGCAGCCTCATGCGGCAGGACCCCGAAGTCATCATGGTCGGCGAAATCCGCGACCCGGAGACCGCCGCCATCGCCGTGCAGGCCGGGTTGACGGGACATCTGGTCATCAGCACGATTCACTCCGGCGTGTCGGCGGGCGCGTTCACGCGGCTCATCAACATGGAGATTGAACCATTCATGCTCGCCTCCAGCATCCTCGGCGTGTTCGGCCTGCGACTGTTGCGGAAGAATTGCCCGCAATGCGCGTTATCATACGACCCGGAACCGAGCCTGCTCAAGGTCGTGCCGGAGGAACTGCGGGCGCAGGCGCAATTCCGCAAAGGCCCGGGATGCGAGCATTGCGTCAACACCGGTTTCGCCGGGCGCATGCCGGTGACGGAACTGCTCGTCGTGGACGAAACCTTCCGCGAAGCGGTGCTGAAAAAAATGCCCACGCGGGCGCTGGAAGAAGTGGCCATCCAGCAAGGCATGAAAACCCTCTGGCAAAACGGCATGAATCGCGTCGTCACCGGCCAGACTTCACTGGAAGAAATGGTGCGCGTGCTGGCGGCGGACATGGTTTGACGCCGTCCGAAATCGTAGGAGCCGACGCGAGTAGGCTCATGCTGAAAAAAGTCCCTACAATCTGATTTCAATCACGTCAAGGTGACCGGAGGCGGTAGTAGCGGCCGGGATAATTGGTCCACTGCGGGTCGCTGAAATAGGAGATGCCGTCCACGAGAATGTTGGTGGAAACCGGTGTCCAAATGGAATTGGCTAGGTCGGAGGAGGCTTCGACGACGACGGGGGGGTTGGTCGCCCAGGAAATGGTGAAGCCGAAGGCGTTGGTCTGGACGCCGAAGTCAGGCTCGAAATTGAGAATGGTCGGGTTAGAGAGCAACCAAGTTGCGATGGCTAGGCCGGTATTTGCGGAAAAGTCAGCCCACCCCACCGTGCCGGGCAGATAATAGAGGGATACACTAGGAACACCATTGAAGATACTTGAAGCAATAAATGGCGCATTTCCGCCGAAAAAAACCTCTGTCAGGTTAGTGCAAAAGTTGAATGCGTAGGGCAAAATGTCATCGACACTCCCAGGGATCAAGAGCTTGGCCAAGCTGCCACATCTATCAAATGCACCGCCTCCGATGATGTGTAGAGTACCAGGCAGAGTGACATCGCCAAGTCTGGTGCAATCAGAAAACGTAAAACTTTCAAGGGCGGTTAAACCGTTAGAGTCTGTCTGAAAAGTCATGAACGAAGAGGAATCAAGCCAATCGGCGGAGTTGAATTCGAATCATGGCGATATAGATCCATGCTTCGGCGCTGGTTTCCGAGGTTTCGTAATCACGGGCCA
>Ga0265337_1000478_pt1 | contig 21161 bp, 15 predicted proteins | sample 42122metaG_FD_192441 | JGI IMG/M metagenome (GOLD analysis project Ga0265337, IMG submission 192441) | Rhizosphere microbial communities from Carex aquatilis grown in University of Washington, Seatle, WA, United States - 4-21-22 metaG | ecosystem: Host-associated > Plants > Roots > Rhizosphere >... | reverse complement strand
CGCGATTTTGCGACCCGTGCGCTCGCCATGGATGAGCGTCAGACGCACGCCATCTTTTCCCTGGTAAGTGCCGATATTGCGGAGAAATCCTTCGCGTCTGCCGGGGCCCGCCTTGCGCGCGTGTTGGAGGAACCCGCCCTCCCGCCGCCTTACCGGGCGCTGGCCCATGGCCTCATGGGCGATGCGCTCGACGGCGAGGGGCGCTATCGAGAAGCCTTTGCTTCCTATGTCGCGGCGAATGCCGAACTCAAACGCATCCACGGCCCGCAATTCCCGGAGAGCGCGTCGGCCGCGCACGCGCTGAACTGGCTCAAGGATTGGTTCAGGACGTCGCCGCCTTGGCCGCGTGATTCCTTGCGCCGCGTCTCGCCCGTTGCCGCCCATGTTTTCCTGGTCGGCTTTCCGCGCTCCGGCACGACCCTGCTCGAACAGGTACTGGCGAGCCATCCCGATGTGGTCAGCATGGAAGAAAAGGAAGCCCTCTCCGACGCCACACGCGCGTTCATGACCGAACCCGCAGGAATGGTGCGGCTGGCGGGGCTTGGCGACCCGGAACTGTCGCGCTACCGCGACCTCTATTGGAAGCGCGTGCGGGAATTCGGCATCGAGCCGGACGGAAAGGTGTTCCTGGACAAGCTCCCCTTCAACGCAGTGAAGCTGCCTTTGATCGCGAAGCTCTTTCCGGAAGCCAAAATCCTGGTCGCCATGCGCGATCCGCGCGATGCCGTCTTGAGCTGCTTCCGCCGGCGGTTTCGCATCAACGCGTTCATGTACGAGCTTCTGACACTCGAAGGGGCGGCCCGGTTCTACGATCTGTTCATGCATCTGATGGGGCTTTATTGGGCGAAATTGCCCCTCAATCTCAAATCGGTGCGGCACGAGGACCTGGTGGCCGATTTCGAACGCGAAACGCGTGCGATTTGCGCCTTCCTGGGCATCGCCTGGACGCAATCCCTGAGCGGCTTTGCGGAACGCGCAAAAGAGCGGCCGGTTGCAACCCCGAGCGCGACCCAGGTGGCGGCAGGTTTGAGCCGGGAAGGGCTTGCGCAATGGCGCAACTATGCCGAGGAGATGGCGCCCGTTCTGCCGCTGCTCACGCCGTGGGCCGGCCGGCTCGGCTATCCGCCGAAACCGGAAGACGCCTCTCCTTAACAATCGCGGAAGGTGGTCAGCCTTTCCGCCGTCCGCTCGCGCTCGGCCGCCATCGTAGCATGGGTTTTTCCCGTGCGATTCACGGGCGATGAACTACACTTGCGGCCAATGCCGGATCGCGGAACCGCGCCCACGCCTGCAAGCCTCGCTCAATGGGCGAAGGCCGATCCCGTGCGCGCGCTCGCACAGGCTGAAGCGCTCGAACGCGCCGGGCGCACCAGCGATGCCGCCGCGGTCTATGGCGCGCTGCTGCAGCATTTCCCGGCGCATCCGGGCCTCCTCAACAGTTTGGCGCTTCTGATGAAGGGACAAGGCAAGCTGGTCGAAGCCGAGGCCTTGTTCCGGAGCGCGATTGCGGCCGCCCCCGGCGACGCGGCGCTGCACAACAATATCGCCAATCTTCTGCGGCGCGCGGTGCGCCTTGCGGAAGCCGAGGAACACCATCGCAAAGCGCTGGCACTGAAGCCTAATTATCCCGAAGCCGCATACAATTATGGGCTTACACTGGAGGAGATGGGCCGCGCCGATGCAGCCCTTGCCGCGCACGCCCAAGCCGTCCAATTGCGGCCCGGCTACGCGCAGGCGCTGACGCGCATCGGCGCCATCCGGATGCAGCAGGACAGGTCGGAAGATGCGCTCGGTGCCCTCGACCGCGCGGTCGCGGCCGAGCCGTCATCTTTCGATGCAAATTATTATCGCGGCTGGGTGCTGGCGCGGCTCGAACGGTTCGATGAGGCGCTCTTGGGTCTCGGGCGTGCCGCTGCAATCGCACCCGAGCGGATCGAAGCGCTCCTCGCCATTGCCAATACCCTGCGCGATGCCCAGCGTTACGACGAGGCGCTGGCGGCCTACTGGAAGATTGTCGAACGGCAGCCCGCCCATGTCGATACGCATATCGAGATCGCCAAGCTCACCCACGTCCAGGGCCGCGCCGATGTCCTGAAATCGTTCGAATACGCGCGGACCCGCCTCGGCGATCAGCCCGATCTGCTGTTGGCCGAGGCGCGGCTGCGCTTTCGCCGCGACGAATTGGCGGAGGCCGAGGGCCTGCTGCGGCGGGCGGCGATTCTTGCACCCGGGCGCGGCGATATTGCGGGATTTCTCGGCACTGTGCTGGCAAACCGCCGAAAATTCGACGAAGCCGCCGCATTCTTCCGCACCGCCATCGCGGCCGAGCCCGATTCCGCGTTCCATCGCCACCAGTTCGGTTTTGCGCTGCTTTCGGCGGGTGCCGCGCCGGACGCGCTGAGCCAATTCGAGGCCGCGCTCGTGCGGGGACCGTTCGATCAGCTGGCGCTGGGCGGGCTCGCGCTCGCGCTGCGCCAGGAACACGACGGCCGGTACGGGGATCTGGTCGATTTCGGCCGCTACGTGCGCACCTATGAAATCGAAACGCCGGCGGGATATGGAGATCTCGGATCGTTCAATCTCGCGCTCGCGGGCGAATTGAACCGCCTGCACACCAGCAAGGTCGAGCCGTTGGAGCAGACCTTGCGCGGCGGCACGCAGACGATCGGCCGGTTGTTTGCGCAACCGGCGGGGCCGATCGGCGGCGTCCGCCGGAGCATCGATGCGGCGATCGTCGATTACATAAAGAGCGTGCCGGACGATGCGGCCCATCCGTTGTCCGCGCGCAAGAGCGACGGCTTTTCCTACGCGGGATCCTGGTCATGCCGTCTTAGGTCAGCCGGTTTTCACACCAACCACGTCCATCCGCAGGGCTGGATCAGCTCGGCCTATTACGCGAGCCTCCCGGGCGTCGTCGCCGACGAAGCGGGGAAACAGGGCTGGTTCAAGCTCGGCGAATCCAATCTTGCACTGGGCGAGAGGGATTGTCCCGAACGCCTGATCAAGCCGGAAGTAGGATTGCTGGTGCTGTTCCCGTCATTTTATTGGCACGGGACGGTGCCATTCACCGCGCCGGAGGATCGGCTGACCGTCGCCTTCGACGTCGTGCCCGGGCGTGCATGATCACTTGACGCGGCGAACCTTGAAGATGGCGTTGCCGCTATTGAGCTGCAGATTGTAACTGCCGAAGGCGCCGCGCGAGATCGTGATCTTATTGTCGGCGGCCGCACGTTTGAAATTCGCCCGGCCGGTATCGCCGTCGATCTGCCGCCATATCTGGCCGTTGTCGAGAAACACGACGAAGCGCCCGAGCGGCGTGAGAGAATATTCGCTCACCCCCGCCGCGATGGTGTCCACCGTCTCGGGTTTGGACGCTTCGGCCGGGGCGGACGGGGGCGGCGGGCTCTCGGGAATTCTCTCCTGGCCGAATTGCTGCGGCGTCGTCTGCTTCGACGGCCCGAACAGGTTCGAGAAATCGAGGCCGAACAGCGATTTCTGGTCCTCCTTTGTCAGGTCTTGCGGCTTGGCCGCGGTCCTGGCGCGGATTTGCGGCGCAAGCGCGTCATAGCAGGCGACGCGCTGCGCGGCATCGGGAACGGCCGTGCACTTCGCCAAATCCTGCAGCAATTGATCCTGCGCCAGCGCCGGGCTCGCACCCACGCACAGGCACGCGACAACCGAGGCGGCAAGCAACTTTCCGATGTGCGTCATCTTCGACTTCCGCTTTGGCGCCGCAACGCGAAACGCCTCCCGACGGCAGCCCCTTGCAAGATAAGGTATCCGGCGGCTTATAGCATGCTCAACCTGTGCTTTGACGGGATGGGAATGGCGGAGCGGATCGATTGCGCGGTGATCGGCGCGGGCGTGGTGGGGCTCGCGATTGCGCGCGCGCTCGCGCTGGCCAACCGCGAGGTCGTGGTCCTGGAAGCGCGCGAGGCGATCGGAACCGGCATTTCCTCGCGCAACAGCGAAGTGATCCACGCCGGCATGCACTTTGCGACCGGCAGCCTCAAGGCGCGGTTCTGCGTCGCGGGAAATGCGCTGTTGCGAGACTTCGCCGCGACCCGTCATGTCCCGTTCCGCATGACCGGCAAGCTGATCGTCGCAACCGACGCGGAAGAAGAAAAGCAACTCGTCGCACTTTACCAACAGGGACTCGCGAACGGGGTACAAGGTCTCGAACTCGTTTCAGGCGCGGAAGCCGCGCGGCTGGAACCCGCGCTTTCCTGCCGCATGGCGATGGTTTCTCCCAATACGGGTATTGTCGATGCGCACGCGTTGATGCTCGCGATTCGGGGCGAAGCCGAGGCCCATGGCGCCATGATCGCGCTTGGCTCCCCCGTCGAAGGCGGCGTCAGCGAAGCGGACGGGGTGCGGATTAGGGTCGGCGGGACCGAACCGAGCGAGCTTATCGCGAACCGCGTGATCATTTCGACGGGACTTGACGCTTGCCGCATGGGTCTCGCGTTCGGGCTTGCGAACGCGCCCACGCCCTATCTGTGCAAAGGCAATTATTTCACGCTCGCGGGCGCTCCGCCGTTCAAGCGGCTGATCTATCCCCTGCCGGAGCGCGCGAGCCTCGGCATCCATTACACTTGCGATATGTCCGGGCAGGGCCGCTTCGGTCCCGACGCCGAATGGATCGAGAGCGAAAATTACGATGTCGATCCAAAGCGGGCCGCGTCCTTCTATTCCGCCATCCGCCACTATTGGCCGGGCGTCGAGGACCGCACGCTGGAACCCGCCTATGCCGGGATCCGGCCCAAGATTCATGGGCCCGGAACGCCGCGGCCGGATTTCGTGATTGCCGGGCCTGAGCAGCACGGAACCGCCGGAATCATCGCGCTTTATGGGATCGAGTCGCCGGGGCTGACCTCCTCCCTGGCAATCGCCGATTATGTCAGGGACATTGCGGCGCAGGATTGAGGCTCATATCCAGCGCTGGCCTCTGGCAGGAATCGGCGCGATAATCCCAAGGTGCAAATTGGCTTTGCCGGAAGGACGGAGGAGATCATGACATTGGCTCGCGTTTTGAAGCTCTTTGGTTTCGCCATGGCCGCGGCGGCGGCGCTTCCGGCAACTGCGTTCGCGCAATCCCATCCGGAATTCGTGCCGCTCGGCCGCGTCAGCGCCGCGCTCTACAAGCCCGACAGCGGACCGGCACCCCATGTCGCGTTCCTGGTTTCGCATCGCACGGGCAACAATCTCAACAACATCGCTTGCAAGGAATTGGCCAAGCGGGGCTTCCTCGCGCTCTGCTGGAATACACGCTTCGTCAACAACGAGGCCGCCGTCCGCTGGGAAGACATCGCCTTCGACGTGAAGAACACCGTCGATTATGTGCGCTCCATCCCCGGCATCACCAAGGTGATCCTGCTCGGGCATTCCGGCGGTTCGCCCCTGATGAGCTATTACGAAGCGGTCGCCGAAGCCGGACCCAATTGGTGCAAAGGCCCGGACAAGATCATGCAATGCACGGGCAACATGGATTTCAAGCCCGCCGATGGCATCGTCTTCCCCGACGCGCATCCCGGCAACGGCGTGCAGTCGCTGCGCGGCGTCAATCCCTCCGTCACCATGCAGAACGACGGCTCGGTCAAGATCGACGCCTCGCTCGATCCGTTCAGCCCGGCCAACGGCTTCAACCCGGAAGGCGCTTCGCATTACTCCAAGGAATTCCAGGCGCGCTATTACGCGGCGCAATCCAAGGAGATGAACGATTTGATCGCCAAGGCGCAGGGCGAGATGCAGCAGATGAAGGGCAAGCCCATGTATGGCGACGACGACTTGTTCGCGATCGTCGGCGGCGGCTTCTCGGGTGCGGGCGCGGGAAGCGCGGACCTGAATTCCATGGACCCGAGCATTCCAGAACTGATGAGCACCGCGCGTCCGGAGAAGATTCTCAAGAACGACGGCAGCATCGTGAAGGAAATCGCCCACAGCGTCGCGGTGCCCGAGCCCGAGAACGCGAAGGCGAACCACACCTTCGAGCGCGGGACAAAGGTGTTCACGCTGAAATCGTTCTTGAGCGCGAATGCGGTGAAATCGACCAATTCGCTCGATGGCATCGACTGGTGTTCCTCCAACAATTCGACCATGTGCGCGGTGCAGTCGATCAAGGTTCCGACGCTGATCGCAGCGATGGGCGCGTTCCATTTCATCCGCGATCAGGAGATGATGTACGACCTCTCGGCCGCGAAGGATAAGGACTACATCGTCATCGAGGGCGCGGTGCACGGCTACACACCCTGCAAAGCCTGCGAGAAGACGCCGGGGCAATATTCGAACTCGGACAAGAACCTGTTCGATTACATCGCCAAATGGACGAACGAACGGTTCTGACGGGCGTTCATGCGTCGCGCTGCCGTTCTTTTCGCGTCATTCTGGACGGCGGCGGCGCTCGCCGCCGAAACCGGGCCTGTGCCATGGGAGTCCTATGCCGGCTGCGCGGCGGCCTACCGCGCCAACTGGCAGAACCGCCTTACCGGATTCAACCGGACCAGCGAAATGAGCAACATGATCCAGGCCCAAGCGCAGGATTACCGCAAGGCGGCGGCCCATACCTACGCGTCCGAGAAGAAGGTGTCCGAGAATGCCGCCGGGCAAGCCATCGACGCCTACATGCGGTCCAATGTGGACCGGATGATCGCCATGGATAAAGCAGGCACGCTCGAAGGCTTCATCGACAAATGCCCGCAGCTTTGATGCACAGCCAACGCGTACTCCCAGTCCGCGCGATGCACTATTTCCTGGCGGCTCTGATTGCCGCCTCCACGATGGATGGCGCGTCCGCGGCCGGGTTGGACCAGGCAAACGCAGGCTTGGCCGCCGCCGAGCGCGGTGAATTTGACGAGGCCATCCGCCTTTTTTCCGCCGCTCTGGCCGCGGGCGATTTGTCGCCCGGCAACGCCGTGATCGCGATCCACAATCGCGGCAACGCCTTCCAGGACAAAGGCGATTATCGCAATGCGATCACCCAATACGACACCGAAATCCGCATGAAGCCGAACGGCCCGGAGGGCTATTACGCGCGCGGCCGCGCCCGCTTCTCCGTGGGCGAATTCGCCGGCGCCACGACCGATTTCGTTCGAAGCCTGACGTTCGATCCGAGCGACGCCTATTCGGTGCTGTGGTTGTATCTGACGCGCAGCAAGACGGGTCAGGGCAGCGGGACCGAGCTTCAAGCCAATGCCGCCAAGCTCGACCTCTCTCATTGGCCCGGGCCCTTGGTGAATCTCTATCTCGAGAGGACGACATCGCAACTGGCGCAGATGGCTTCGCTGCAGGGCGACGGACGGATGCAGCGCGAACAGAGTTGCGAAGCGGCGTTTTACATCGGCGAATACGAGCTGATGCGCAAGAACGGCGACGAGGCAAAAACCCTCTTCCGGCAAGCGGTCAAGAACTGCCCGTTCCTGTCCGACGAACGGGATGGCGCGACGGCTGAACTCAAGCGTACTCCCTGAAGGCGCGCGCGGCATGGATGGCGACGCCTCTCTGCCCTATCTGGAATCGCTTTTTTCGCTCGCCGGAAAAACGGCCGTCGTCACCGGCGGCGCTACCGGCATCGGCCGCATCATTGCCCAGGCGCTGGTTTGTGCCGGTGCGGATGTGATCGTCGCGTCGCGGAAGCGCGAGGCCTGCGAGGCATGCGCCGCATCCCTGAACGCACTTGATACGCAGGGCACAGCGACCGGGATTGCCGGGGACGTTGGCACCGAGGCCGGCGTCGCGGCGCTTGCCGACGAGATTGGTGCGCGGTTTCCGAAGCTGTCCGTTCTGGTCAACAATGCCGGAAAGACATGGGGCGCTCCGTTGGAGTCGTTCCCCTATGCAGCGTGGGAGAGCGTGCTGTCCGTCAATGTCGCGGGCGCCTTTACGCTCACGCAAAAACTGCTGCCGCGGCTTGCGGCCGCCGCGACCGCGGACGATCCCGCGCGCGTGATCAATCTGGGCTCGGTCATGGGCGCGCAGCCGATGGGAGACGGCGCCTATTCCTACGTCGCGTCGAAAGCGGCGATCCATCATCTGACGCGCGTTCTGGCGAAGGAATTGGCCCCGCGCCGGATCACCGTCAACGCACTGGCGCCCGGCCTGTTCAAGAGCCGCATGACGGCCTTTGCAACAAAAGAGCCTTCGCGGCGCTCCAGCGTGGAAAAGCGCATTCCCCTGGGCCGGCTCGGACGGGAGGAGGACATCGCGAGCGCGGTGTTGTTCCTGTGCGGGCGCGGCGGAGCCTATGTTACCGGCGCCATCCTCCCCATCGACGGCGGCGTCGGGGTGGAGACGGGCCCTGACCTCTGGGGCTCGGAGCGCTAAGGGTTCACGCGGTCTTTCGCCCCCACGGCGCGCTCGGCTATCGTGGTCCACGCGGAGCGCAAAAAACAAATCGCCCGCAGGGAGATGTTCACGAAGCCTTTGGGGGAGCCACCGATGCGCGGCACGATGATGGATTTTCCGCTGACGCTGATCACGATTCTGGAACGCGCCGGAAAATTGTTTCCCACCGTGGAAGTGGTATCACGAAGACCCGACAAATCCATCGCCCGCACGAATTACGGCACCGTTTACAAACGCGCCCGGCGGCTTGCGGGAGCGCTTCGGAAGCTCGGGCTTCAACCCGGCGACCGCGTCGCCTCCATGATGTGGAACCATTCGGGTCATCTCGAAGCGTTCTTCGGCGTGCCTTGCGCGGGCGGCATCCTGCACACGCTCAATCTTCGCCTGCATCCCAACGAGATCGCGACAATCGCCAATCATGCGGGCGACCGCTTCCTCCTGATCGACGATGTGCTGCTACCCATCCTGGAAAAATTCCGGAGCCACGTACCGTTCGAGCGCATCATCGTGGCGCCTTACGGTTCGACAAGCGTGCCGGAGGGATTCCTCAATTACGAAGAACTGCTCGCGGAAGCCGGAGGCGATTTCGCCTATCCGCCCATCGGCGAGAACGACGGCGCCTTGATGTGCTTCACCTCGGGGACAACGGGGAATTCCAAGGGCGTCATCTATTCGCACCGCGCGCTGGTGCTGCACAGTTTTTCCTGCGGACTCGCCGACACGTTCGGCGCGAGCCAGGCAGACTCGATCATGCCCGTGGCGCCGATGTTCCACGCCAATGCCTGGGGCCTTCCGTTCGTGGCGGCCATGCTGGGCGCGCGGCTTGTCCTTCCCGGGCCGCATACCGATGCCGAGAGCCTGCTCGATTTGATCGCGGGCGAGCGCGTCACCATCGCCTGCGGTGTGCCCACGGTCTGGCTCGCTGTGGCGGAACTGCTGGAGAAGAATCCGGGCCGCTGGACGTTCGCTTCGCCCGTTCGCATCGTTTGCGGTGGAACCGCGCCGCCGCAGGACCTCATCCGCCGTCTCGACGGGTTCGGACTCCACATCAAGCATCTTTGGGGAATGACCGAGACCACCCCGCTCGGCATCGCCGGCGGCTTGCGGCCGCATATGCGCGATTGGCCTCTGGATAAGCAATACGAGGCACGCGCAAAGCAGGGCATGCCCGTTCCGTTCGTGGAGATTCGCTTGATGGGGCCGGAAGGCGAGGTGGCCTGGGACGGCATCGCGTCGGGTGAAATCGAAGTGCGCGGGCCTTGGGTGGCCGCGAGTTACTATAATGCGCCCGATCAGGCGGACCATTGGACGCAGGACGGCTGGTTCCGCACCGGCGACGTGGCCACGATGGACGAGCACGGTTATCTGAAGATCGTGGACCGCGTGAAGGATCTGGTGAAATCGGGCGGGGAATGGATCAGTTCGGTGGATTTGGAAAACGCCCTGATGGGCTATCCCGCCGTCAAAGAGGCGTGCGTGGTGGGTATTCCCCATCCCAAATGGCAGGAGCGTCCGCTGGCCGCGATCGTGCTGAAGGACGGCGAGTGCGCCACACCGGACGAGTTGCGCGCGTTTCTGTCCAAATCGTTCGGAAAATGGCAATTGCCCGACGCGTTCGTCTTTATAGAGACGATCCCGCGCACCTCCGTAGGCAAGTTCAAGAAAAGCGAGCTGCGCGCGCAATACGCCGATTGGAGCTGGGATTGAGCCCGGTCGCCGGCGGCTCCCCCCTCCCCGAGGCAGGGCTATCGCATTTGGGAAACCCGCCTAAATTTCCCTCCCCCAAAAAGGGGGAGGACGGGCCGAGTCAGCGGCTCGGGTGGGGGTCGCCTCCTGTCGTGGCATGATCCCTCCCCGAACCCGTCTTCGCCCTACGGGGCTCCGCCGGGTTCGACCCTCCCTTTTTCAAGGGAGGGGGAGAATATGCGATCCCCCCTCCCCGGGGGTGTACGTTGCGCACCGGCGCGAAAACTCCAGTAAAAACAAGGGTTTTTGGGAAAATAAGCCTGGAAAATAAAGGTGCAATTACGGTGCAATAAGGTGCTTTTTCCGGCGCATCGGGGCCGAAAGCGACGTTCAACCGCGCGGCCGCGCGACCGCGGTTTAACTGTAGCAAAGCCGGACTTGTGAAAGAGCCTGCTTTATATGGTGGGGTCGGCTTGGCGTTGCGAGCCCCAAGTGCGCCATTCGGCAAGGGGACGTATAGTTCGCTTTGCGAAATGCGAGGTTCATTTGGTGAAGCTCGCAAACGATCTAAGAGGTCAGAGTAAGCGATGGACGGGGTTTTCGGCGGACTTATGAAGGCTGCACGGCGCACGGCCCAGCCTTACGCATTTACCCTCCGCGCCGCCGTTGGATACATAATCGTCGCAGCTTTGCTTTTGCTTTGCCTATCTCTCATCCGGCTCACCTTCCTCGCGCCGCCGACGGATGCTGGCCCGCAAGTGCCTTCCTCCGTCGTCGCATCACCCGCACCTCAAAGATCAGTTCTTGTGGTCGCTGAAGAGTCTCTTCCTGATTATGCCCGCGCCATCGTGGATCACCTCTCCGCGGCCCTTCTAATAAGCATTATCGCCGCTCTCCTCGTCATCTTTATCACTACCAAAAATCAAGACGACCGACACCTCAAGGCAATAGAGCCCTGGAATATTCATCCCGCCCTGATGGACGCCCTCGCTCAAACGAGGACGTATTGGTTCCGAGGAAGATCCGGACGATTCCTCCGCGACACAGTGCTACCAGAACTCAATGACAGCGCTCGGAAAGAAGCCACGCAGCGCGATGTTCGTTTGAGCTTGCCTGACCCGCGAGATGGCAAAACAATGAACCGCTATGCTGATTATCGAAACTCGATGGCGATGAGCGCGACCGACTCATGGACGGCGGACCGCATCCGCAATGAGGTGCTAGCGACAATATTGTGTGCCGCGGAAATCCGAGCAAACAATCAGTTTATGGAGATCGAAATCTCACTTTCGTCAAGTTTTGCCCTGTACAGAACGGATATGTCGGATCGAAAGTTGATAATGACGCGTGAAGAACCGAAGTGGCCCGCGCTCATGTGCTCGGCTGGATCGGTGTTTTATGATTCATTTCTCGAAGAAATGAGGATTGCGCATAAACTCGGCACTCCCCTGCAGTTGTCTGCCTTGGAGTTCGGCCGGCACGTCGAAATCGACCAAATTCCCACTATCCTCGAAAGTATTGGCCTAAAGGGCCTTAGTCTTACGCCGCAAGAATGCGCGGCCATTCGAAGCGCCATGGAGAAAAAAAGTAGCCCCTATGTCTGAACTGGCTGCTCAGTTTGAAATACTTGTAGCCGCGAGTGTGGCGGGTTGCTTTGCGACATCGTTTGCAAAATCGCCGCTCTTTAATGTGCGTGTGAGCCATCATCCGCTCGGCTTCCGCGTAGCAAAAATTGTGTCTGATAATGGAGAGAGCCTTCGCTTGCATCTCTGGCCTCCAGGCAGCAAAAGCGCGCAGCCAGGATACGAGGTGCACGATCACGCTTTTGATTTTCGAAGCCACGTTCTCTTGGGCGGTTTCAGACAGGATGCCTATTGGGTGTGTGCGGATGAAAGTGGTGAAAGCGCCGCGTATACCGTCGCCTACACTCCCGAGGGATCGCAACTCATGAAGACACCGGGAAGATTTCGTCTCAATTCATATTTGGAAACCTACATCTCTCAATTTGAGACATATCGACTATCGCACGAGACCCCCCATCGAATAATCTCCGACACGACGCAGGCCTGCGCCAGTTTAGTCTTAACGGAAGCTAGAAAATCGCATGTTACAACATTCGGGCCCCATGACGGCCCGGACCTGATCAGATTTCCAAGACTGCCGACCGGGCGGTGCGCTGGGGCAGAATATGCGAGCCTGCTGGCCAACACAGCTTGATAGATTTGGGGTGAAAGTGAAACATCCCTGATTTCAGGACAAGGAGAAATGGGGTCAGAGTGCAATTTATAGAGCCGTGACGCATCCGCCTGCCTACTGCAACGCCGAAAGAAATGGAGTTAGAGTTCAATTAATCTATTTCCAAGAAAAGCGAGCTGCGCGCGCAATACGCCGACTGGAGCTGGGACGCATAGCGCCTATTGCAGCGCTGCCTGCACCGCGCGTCTGGCCATGACGCCGATCAGATGGGCGCGGTAATCCGCATCCGCATGGATGTCCCCCATCAGCAAGGACGGATCGGCGCGAATGGCGTTCAGCGCCTCGGGCCGGAACGATTGCGATAGCGCGTCCTCCATTTCGGGCACGCGGAAGACGCCATTTGCGCCCGCACCGGTCACCGCGACGCGAATCCCCGATGCGGTGGCGGCAACCGCCACGCCCACCAACGCAAAGCGCGAGGCGGGATTGGGGAACTTGGCATAGCCAAAGCGGCGTGGAATCGGGAACTGAACTTCCGTCAATATCTCGTCATCGTCGAAGGTGGCGAAGAGACCAGTGAAATACTCCGCCGCCGCAAGCTCGCGCTTGCTGGTCCGCAGGGTTGCTCCGAGCGCCAGCGCGGCTGCCGGGTAATCCGCCGCCGGATCGTTGTTGGCGAGGGAACCGCCGATGGTGCCGCGATTGCGCACCTGCGGATCGCCGATCCCTTCCGCGACTCCGGCGAGCCCGGCGATGGACGATGCGACCACGGGTGAGGCCGCAATATCGGCATGCGTCGCCATGGCCCCGATGGCGAGCCCGTCGTCGCGGCGCGCGATTGCGTTCAGCCCCCCGATGGCGCCCAAATCGATCACCATACCCGGGCGGTTGAGCCGCAATTTCAAGGTTGGGATCAGCGTCTGGCCCCCGGCGAGCAGCTTCGCACTCGGCTGAGCCTTCAGCGCATTTGCGGCATCGCCAAGCGTCGCGGGACGGAGATAGTCGAATGCGTACATGGTCCCCTCCCCTATTCGGCCGCCAGTTGTTGACGCGAGGCTGCAGCGGCGCGCCAGACCGCCTGCGGCGTTGCCGGCATGGCGATGTTCTCGTGCCTAAGCGCATCCGTGATGGCGTTGATCAGCGCGGCCGGTGCGGCTATCGCGCCCGCTTCGCCGCAGCCTTTGACGCCGAGCGGATTGGACGGGCACGGCGTGTTGGTCATGGTGACGTCGAAGGACGGCAGGTCGTCGGCTCGCGGCATGCAGTAATCCATGAAGCTTGCGGTCACGAGCTGGCCCGCGCTGTCATACACCGCGCCCTCCAGCATCGCCTGGCCGATGCCTTGCGCGATGCCGCCATGCACCTGTCCATCGACGATCATGGGATTGATCAGGTTTCCGAAGTCGTCGACCGCCGTCCAGCGTTCGATTTTCGTGATGCCGGTTTCCGGATCGATCTCGATTTCGGCGATGTGGACGCCGGACGGGAATGTGAAGTTCTTCGGGTCGTAAAACGCACCTTCCTTTAAGCCCGGCTCGATTTCGGCGGTGTCGAATTTGTGCGCCACATAGGCCTGCAGCGAGACGTCGCCGAACGTCATGGTCTTGTTGGTGCCGCGGCCCGAGAACACACCGTCGGTGAATTCGACGGTATCTTCCGGCACCTCCATGACGCGGGACGCGACCTTGGTTGCCTTGGCCACGATCTTGTCGAGCGCCTTGTCGAGCGCCGACATGCCGACCGCGGCCGAACGCGAGCCATAAGTGCCCATGCCCATCTGCACCTTGTCGGTGTCGCCGTGCACGATGGAAACCTGATCGATCGGAATTCCGAGGCGTTGCGAGACAAGTTGTGCGAACGTCGTTTCGTGGCCCTGCCCGTGGCTGTGGCTGCCGGTCAGCACTTCGACCGTCCCCACCGGATTGACCCGGACTTCAGCCGATTCCCACAGGCCCACGCCGGCGCCGAGCGAGCCCACCGCCCTCGACGGCGCAATGCCGCACGCCTCGATATAAGCGGAGAAGCCGATACCACGCAGCTTCCCCGCTTTGGCACTCGCGGCCTTGCGCGCCGGAAAGCCCGCGTGATCGGCGTTTTCCAGCGCCATCTTCATGCACAGCGGATAATCCCCGGTGTCGTAGTTCGAGAGCACCGGCGTCTGATGCGGGAAGCTGCGGATGAAATTGCGCATGCGGAATTCGGCCGGGTCGATGCCCATCTCGCGCGCCGCCACTTCCACGAGCCGCTCGATGACGAAGGTCGCCTCCGGCCGGCCGGCGCCGCGATAGGCATCGACGGGCGCGGTGTTGGTGTAGACACCGTCCACCTCGCAATAGATCGCGGGGATGTCGTATTGGCCCGACAGCAGCGGCGCATAAAGATAGGTCGGTACCGACGAGGCGAAGGTCGAAAGATAAGCGCCGAGATTGGCTTTCGTCTTCACGCGCAGGGCCAGAATCTTGCCGTCCGCGTCCATCGCCGCTTCGGCGGTCGTGATGTGGTCGCGGCCATGCGCATCGGCAAGAAAGGATTCCGTGCGGTCGGCGACCCATTTCACCGGACGCCCCACTTTGCGCGAGGCCCAGGTGCAGACCACCTCCTCGGCATAGATGAAGATCTTCGACCCGAAGCCGCCGCCGACATCGGGCGCAATCACGCGCAATTTGTTTTCCGGCGCGATGCCGATGAAGGCCGACAGCACCAGCCGCGCCACGTGCGGATTCTGGCTGGTGGTGTACAGCGTATAGCCGCCGGAGCCCCGGTCGTATTCGCCGATGGCCGCACGCGGCTCTATGGCGTTCGGGATCAAACGGTTGTTGGAGAGCGCAACCGTGGCCACGTGCTTCGCGCCGGCGAAGGCCGCATCCACGGCCGCGGAATCGCCCAGATGCCACTGATAGACCGTGTTGTTGGGAGCGGCCTCGTGCAGCAGCGGTTGGCCCGCCTCCTGCGTGGTCTGAGGCGAGACGCTGGCCGGCAGCACGTCGTAATCGACCGCGACAAGCTCGGCCGCGTCGCGCGCCTGATTCTGCGTCTCCGCGATGACGACGGCCACGTGATCGCCCACATAGCGCACCTTGTCTCCGGCAAGTGCCGGGTGCACACCCGCCTTCATCGGCGAACCGTCCTTGGAATGGATCATCCAGCCGCAGATCAGCGTTCCGATCTTGTCGGCGGCCAAATCCTTGCCGGTGAAAATCCCAAGCACGCCCGGCGCCTTTGCCGCGGCGTCGATATCGACCGATTTGATCGCCGCGTGCGCATGGGGCGAACGCACGAACACCGCATAGGCCTGACCCGGCCGGTTGATGTCGTCCGTATACTGACCGGCCCCGGTGATGAAACGGAAATCCTCGCGGCGGCGTACGGATTGGCCTACTCCGGTCTCGTTCATGGAAGCCTCCCTCGCCTATTCCGCGGCCTGAACCAGGGGGCGGACGGCCATCGCGCGCGCCCCCGCCTGAACGGCCCTGACGATGTTGTGATATCCGGTGCAGCGGCAGAGATTGCCTTCGAGTTCCGCGCGAACAGTCGCCTCATCGAGGCTCGTCCCTTTGCGATTGACCGCGTCTATGGCGGACATGATCATGCCCGGCGTGCAGAAACCGCATTGCAGCGCATGGCATTCGCGAAAGGCCTCCTGCATCGGATGGAGCTGGCCGGCCGGCGAAAGGCCTTCGATGGTGGTGACGGTCGCGCCATCGCAGGAGACCGCGAGCGCGGTGCAGGATTTGATCGCGAGCCCGTTCACATGAACCACGCAGGCGCCGCACTGGCTGGTATCGCAGCCGACATGCGTGCCGGTAAGCCGCAAGTTTTCGCGCAGGAACTGGACCAGCAGCAGACGCGGCTCGACCTCCGCCGTCACCGCCTTTCCGTTGACGATCATGCCAATCGCAGCCATCGATTTCTCCCAGGACTTGTTATGCAACTCCCTGCTTCTGGACGCGCCAAGGATTTCCCCGCGGCCGGCAGGATTATTGCGCTTCATTATAGGATGTCAGGCGCCCGCTTGATACAACCCGAGCGTCACACTTTTGCGGCTCCGGCGCGATTTCGCTTCAGCCCAGGAGCTTGCGGAGGTCGGCGAAACTCGACAGCGCGGTCTTGATGGCCTCGGTAACGGCCTTCTCGTCCGCATCGTCCTGTTTTTGATCGTCCTTGAAGGTCTTGGTCGCGTCCGCCACCTGCTGCTTCAGCGTTGCATCGCTGTCGACGATGCGCTTGAACGGCGCTGCTTTGAGAACGGTGGCGATTGCCGAGCGGTCGGCGGCAGCGGCCGCATTTCCGGCCCGCAGCCGCTCGGCCGCGGCCGTAAGACTGGTGTGGATGACCTGTTGCAGATCGTCCGCGCTGTTGCCCGCGACAGGCTCGGTTCCCGCGGTGTTGATGCTTGGCCCGTCGGGAACCAGCAGCACCGTACCCGGGCGTATGGCGTTGATGTCGACATGGGGATTGAGCGCCTGCAGCGCCTGAAGCGCGGTTTGCGCCTGGCCGGCCGCGGCGTTCTGCTGGATCAGCATGCCGCTGAGCGCCTTGAGGTCGGTGTTCTGCTTGATGAGAATCGTGCGCATGGTTTTGCCTTTGCTATCTTAAGATCAGCCGCGCAAATTCAACGCATCCCAGGGTGGCTGCAACCCACCCGGGATGTCGATAGAGCCCGTCGTGACATTTCCGAGCACCGCCGCGGTCTTGGCGCCGGACACCTGGATGGACACCTCGCCGCCACGGACGCGATTGGCATTCACGATGGCAACCGATGTCGCCATCCGAACCGCGAGCTTTCCATTCAGGCGGGCCTCGACCCGATTGTCGTTGAACAGGCACTCACCCGGGGCAAAAATGTCAACTGCCGGAGCGTTACCGCGAGCGTAGAACACGTTGCCGATCACCGACCCGCGGGCAAGCTCAGGCTGTTGCGTCGCTGTTGCGTCGGAATTGCCGGAGTCGAAGGAAGCGATGTAGGGACGGCCCGCGCCAAGAACCATCATGCGGTTGTTGTCGACTTTCACGACCGACACATCGCCGGTGTGCGAAACCGGATTTTGCGAGTCGAGGCCGATGACGGCCAGCGCCATCCATGTTCCGCTGTTTGTCTGCTGATCGCTGGGCGCGGCGTCGCGCTGTACCCGATTGTGGTTGACGTCGAATTCCGTGAACGGCGAACGCAGGACAATGCCCGCCGCGAGGCCGAGAAAATCCCCAGGAGGCGCGATTTCCGTCACCTCGTTGCCGGTAATCCGCGCGCGGTCCACACCGACGGTCATAATACCGGCCCGCAAGGTCGAGCGCTCGCTCTGCGCGCCGATGCGCCGGATCATGTTGCCGGCGATGGTCGCCGACTCGGCGCGTGAGATGCCGATGCCCGTAGCCGAGGCGGTGCCGGTCTCATTGAAGGGGCCGATATCCTGGATATGGTTGTTCTCGATCGAAACGGAGCCTCCATCGGCGTCATCGGTCGAGAGAATACCGTTGCCGCATTTCTCGATGATGTTCAGCTTGACGATCAGGTCCCTTGAGGGCGCGCCGATCGCAATGCCGAAGCCGCCGAAGCCGCTGATCTGATTGCTCAAGATCTGGCATTGATCGGAACCGTTTCTGTCGAGCCCGGTCGCGAGTCCGATTCCAACCGTCTTCGCCGCGCGCGCCGCTGTGGTGGTGGCGGAATTGACGACCTTGTTGCCCTCGATCAGCAAGCCGTCGAGGTCGCAGACGATCCCGCTGCCCGTCACCGCTATGCTGTTGCGGCTGATCGTCATGGACGAGCCCGGAGCGCCGAGGCCAAGCGCGGAGATGGCGCGCTGGCTGCAGCCGAGTATCTCGTTGCCGCAGATCCGGGTGCTCAGCAAATGGAGCACTATTCCTTGGAGCGAAACCGCTCTGGTTTGCGCCAAGATGATATTGTCCTCGATGGCGAGCGCGCCTGTGACGAGGAATCTCGTCTTTACGTCCTTATTTGTGGCCGGCACGGCAGGGTCGTTGGCCAGAATCGCAACGGGGGCGAAGATCACGTTCTCGCTGATGCTCGCTCCGACCACGATGCCCTGCAGCGAGATCGCAGCGGATTGTGCGTTCCCGTCCAGTTCGGCGATCACCAGCTGGCGCAGCGAGAGCCCGATCGCGGTCGAAACCGCGATCGCCGATTGTTCGGCGCGCAAGGAAAGTATCGCGAGCTTCTCGATGCCGACCGCGATGCAATTCTCGATGACGAAGGCTGTCCCTGCAGCGGAGATCAGAGTCGCCGGTCCCTCGCCCCGGATGCACAACGACCGGCCATTCCGTATGCTGACGGGTTCCTTCAAGGCATAATGGCCCGGCCCGAGACACAGGGTCCCGCCCGTCACCCGCAACTGGTTGACCCCGTCCTGGATGGTGAATTGGCCGCTCTGATGCGATTCCACCGTGACGCAGGCCTGACAACTGCAATCGTGGCCGTCGCCGCCTTTGGGCGGCCAGGGGTGCCTGCAGTCGCTCACCTGGCCGGCGCCAACGTCCCAGATGCCGAGCCGCGCGTAATGGTGATGGATGCCCCGCGGCGGCGCGCGGTCGAGAAGCTCGACGCTGGCATTGGCGGTGCGGGCGGCGAACACCCAATAGTCGCCCGGGCGGAATCCCTTGGCGCCGGTCGAATCGAACGACACGGTCACGCCGTTTTCCAGGAGCAGCGCCGTGCCGGCCGCCGGCACGGCGACGAGCCCGGTCGAGCCGCCCGCGTCGAGGTCCTGGACCTGCACCGGCGTTCCGCTCGAAACGGTGCGAAAGACGAGGCCCTTCTGGTCCCAGCGGCGCACCCGCAAATTCCGCGTGCGCGGCAGATCGGAGTCCGGGAAGGTGCCGGGGAGCATACCGGCGGGCAGGGCCGGCGAGAACTGAATGCGCCGCGTGGCGTCGATCACGGTGACTTTCCGAATCTCGCCGGGGATCTGCGCGAATTCGTGGATGTCGTCGGTGATCTCGACCCAATCGCCGGTGTTGAATCGGAGAACGTCGTCGCGGCCCAGCGTTTCGAGCTGCAGCTCGCCGCCCGAGACGATGCTGGCGACGCGGCTTCCGACGCTTGAATTTTCGCGCGACCATTTGAAGGTGGCGCCGGCGCCGGGCTGTCCCGGATCGTGGATTTCGATGCGATAGGTCTGGTTCTCCAGCCCGCGATAACCGCCGCTCGGCGGAAGCTCGCAAGGATCATCGACGGGCGCGGCATCGAACGTGCCGGTGGTCAGAACGCCGGTCGAAGCCGCAATCAGCGTGCTCCAGCCGGGAATGTCCGTATCGAGCGAGGTGCAGATAATGCCGGTCCCCACATCGCCATCGAGGACCCGCACCTGCCAGACCGTCTGGACGCGCGCGGTCGTATCCACGCCCAAGGCGGTCTCGACCAGATCGGGATTTTCCAGCGGCGTGACTTCGCGATCCCACACATCGAGATAGACAAGACGGTGACCCGTCGTGGGCAGCGCCGGAGGATTGGGCAGGTAAGGTTGCGCCGGATAAGCAATGGGATCGGCGAATTGCGGCTCCGACATCAGGTCGTCAAAGATGCGCTTCGCGGGATCGACCGACACGGCGCCATGGTTCTCCGCTAGGAGCCCATCGACATAGAGCCTGCCTTTGGCGATCTGCAGCGTGCCGCCGGCAACGGCGATCTTGAACGCGTCCGGTGTCGTGGATGAGACGGTCGCGCGGCCCAAGACATCGCTCGCCAGAGCGCGCAAGCGCCGGTCGAGAATGGCAGCCAGCTCGTTGGCGTCGCCATCCAGCATGACCCGGCCCTGCTGCAGCTCGACTCCGGCATAATCGAGAAGCGGATTAAAACGGACTCTCGAAAGGTCGGCCCCCATAGGTGGTCCTCCAAACAGAAATGATCAGGTGGCGTAGAACAGGCCCGCGTGCAGTCCGAAACGTAGATATTCGTCGAGGCGTATCTTGAGATTGGTCTCGCGCTGCGGCTGGAACAGCGCGTGCAGCACGCCCATCTCGCTTTCGTCGTGGGCGCCTTCGCGGATCGATTTGTCGGTGGCGTGCCGAAGCTGGCCGTAACCGGGATCGCCATAGCGCAGCGAGGTGAAATGCGGCAGCACCTGGGGATGATCCTTATCCGGCACGCAGCGGTAGCGCCTCGGCGTGATCGAACCATTGGGCACGTAGCAGAAGCGGATGCAGCCTTCCTGCCGGCGCTCAGCGATGATGGGCGCTATCCAGGTTTCGGGCGGGGACGGGCCGAGTTGAGCGAAGAAGATGCTGTCGGAAGCGAGTTGGATCAGCTTCGCGTGTAGCTTTCCGATCATGGTGGATTCGGTGAAAGTCAGCGTGCCACCCGGGCCGCCCGCGCCGTCTGCCGCATAGGCGACGTTCTCCGGCGCGCCCGCATCGACGATGGAATTGCCGATTGTGATGGCGGCGCCGGCAACAATCTGAAGCGGACCCGTGCTGCAGCGCTCCATGGTGATTTGAGCAAAGGGGTGCTCGACGATGAGGCTGGGCGCGCCGGGCGAAACGGCGGTGCCATCTGGGTTGAGCGCGAGCCCCGGCACCAGCGTGCAATCGCGCAAGATCAGTTCGCGCGGCTCATCGTCGGCGAACGCGGCAAGCCGCAAGGCGCCGCCCGAAATCACGAGCCCGTCGAGCACCAGGCGCCCGCGCGCGCCGATGGCGAGCGTGATCTCGCCGCCCGCGGCGATCAGCGGCCTCGCGGAATCGCGCGCGGCGGCGACCACTTCGAGTCCGGGCGCGCCGGGCGCGGTGACGTCGTTGATCTTGAACACCGGCGTCTGCGGATAGACGAGGCTGTCGCCGATGAGGAGACGTCCGCCACCGGCAATCGCGTCGAGCTGCGGCTGCAGAGGATCGCCATTGGCGACAGCCGTTTGGGGGAGAAGCGTTTCGCCCTCGGGCGTGCGCTCATATTCGCCGCCGCCGATTTCGCGCGTCTGCCCGTAGTG
>Ga0265337_1000477_pt1 | contig 21235 bp, 20 predicted proteins | sample 42122metaG_FD_192441 | JGI IMG/M metagenome (GOLD analysis project Ga0265337, IMG submission 192441) | Rhizosphere microbial communities from Carex aquatilis grown in University of Washington, Seatle, WA, United States - 4-21-22 metaG | ecosystem: Host-associated > Plants > Roots > Rhizosphere >... | reverse complement strand
CTTTTCCTTCGATAACTCCGTCCGTTCAAGGTCGGATTTCTTTGCAACTTGAGCTTTGTAGGATTCGATTGCAGGACGTTGAGCTTCTGTAGTTAGGTCATTCACAGACGGATGCTCTGGAGACAAAACCATGTAAGTCGCGCCGAAAAGCGTGTCAGGCCTTGTCGTAAACACCCATAATTCGTCATGTTTGGGTGATTTACCAATTGGAAGTTCAGTTGTAAATCTAACATAAGCTCCTTCACGTTTTCCAATCCAGTTCCGCTGCATTTCCTTGAGCGAATCAGTCCAATCAATTGTGTTAAGGTCGTTGAGTAGTCGTTCCGCATATTTGGTAATGCGAAGCATCCATTGACGCATATACATGCGGACCACGGGAAAACCACCAACTTCGCTTTTACCATCTACGACTTCTTCGTTCGCCAAAACTGTGCCGAGTTGTTCGCACCACCAAACTAGCGCATCGGCTACATAGGCTAGACGTTCTGTGACTCGAAAATCATTTTTAAGAATTTCGTTTACACACCATTCTGGATATTCAAGCGTTTCAATCGGTTCAGCTTTATTCGTTTTTGGATTGAACCACGAGTTATAAAGCTTGAGGAAAATCCACTGCGTCCACTTGAAATAATCCGGGTCGGTGGTGGCGATTTCGCGCGACCAGTCGTAGCTGAAGCCGAGGCTTTTGATCTGCCGCTTGAACGTGGTGATGTTTTCCTCGGTGGTCTTGCGCGGATGCTGGCCGGTCTTGACGGCGTATTGCTCGGCGGGCAGACCGAACGCGTCCCAGCCCATTGGATGCAGGACGTTGAAACCCTGCGCGCGTTTGTATCGCGCCATAATGTCCGTCGCGGTGTAGCCTTCCGGATGCCCGACGTGCAAGCCCGCGCCGCTCGGATACGGAAACATGTCGAGGATGTAAAATTTCGGCGGCAGGACCTTGCGGTCGGCCACCTTTCCGGAAAGTCCGTGACGGATTCCGAACGGATGCCCTTCAGGCACGGAGTCGCCGGGATTGAACGCGCGGAAAGCCTGCTGCTCGTCCCAAATCTTCTGCCACTTGGGTTCGATCAAATGAAACGGATATTGCCTGCGGCTGCTTGCCATAGAGCGGCAGATGCTACGCGAAAAAACGCCGGACACAATCGCGGAATGCTGGTTCGTCCAGGCTGAATGTCAGCGCCTGATCCGATAATACGTATTCTCACCATTTGCCGGATTGATGATAAAATTCCGGCCGCCGATGGAGAACTGATTATTGGTTGTGGGCGCCCAGTTGTCTGTGATCGCAAGGTTGGTGCTGCTTTCGAGCACAAATCCGGGCCAGTTCGGCCAGATGATTTTAAAACTGTTTTCCAACGGGTGGATTTGCAGCACAGGCAGGCTTTGGTTCAGCAGCACAGTGACGGCGTTAGTCGCAAGTTGGGTGCTGGCGATGTCCGGCCGACCATCGCCATTGAAGTCAGCCACGCAAATTGAACGACTGGGAGCCCATTTGCCGAGGCCGGTGAAATTCGTAACCGCCGTGTCAAATCGGCCATTGCCATTGCCGGATAAAATGGAAAGGGCCGCGTTTATCGCGGTGTTTGCAGTCAGGATGTCCATGTTGCCGTCGCCATTGAAATCGCTGACGGCAAGTGCTGATGGCTGAAGAGCCTTGGTCGAAAAATTGGTTTCCGCCCCGAACGTGCCATCGCCGTTGTTGGTGCGGACGCTGACCGAATTCGCGTAATAATTGACCGTGGCCAGATCGGGCAACCCGTCGTTGTTGAAGTCACCAACCGCCACCGCGTAATGATATTCTGAACTGGCCCCGCTGTAATTGGTATGGGCCGGGAAACCACCATCGCCACCACCAAGAAAAACACTCATGCTGCTGGAGGAATAGTTGGCCGTTACAAAATCAAGATTGGTGTCATTGTTGAAATTCTCCGTTGCAACGTCAAAACAACCAGCACCGTTGTCATAATTCGTGAATAAATCAAAATACCCATCGCCGTGTCCTCGAAGAATTCGCGGTCCATATGTGGCGACGACTACGTCAAGCTTGCCATCATGGTTGAAGTCCCCGACTGATATTCCAGGCCAATTATAATTGACGGTGAAACTGGTGACACGCGATGTGGGGAACGTGCCATTGCCGTTGCCCAGCCAGACGGTTATCGAGTCGCCGGGATACGATACCACCGCAATATCCAGCTTGTCGTCGTTGTTAAAATCCCCGGTCGCGATGCACTGCGGCGTGTCGGCGCAGGTGTAATTCGTGCAAATGGCAAAGCCGCCATTGCCATTGTTGGTCAATATCAGCAGCTTCTTGGCGTTGAAACTGATCATTGCCAGATCTGGCTTGCTGTCGCCGTTGAAATCGCCGGCGCACAACTGGTCGTAATTCGTGCCCAGATTGTAACTGACGGGAGCCGCAAATTTTGGAGGTGTGGCCGAAAAAACGGTGGTGGTTAAATAACTCATTACTAACACACAGGCTATGCAATGACCAGACAGGTAGTTTTGGCAGTTCATAGATGTTCCAAGTTTCTTTTGAAAATCATGGTGAACGCCTGTTAAAGTAGCTTTGCTGCGTCCCCGCGCAAGCTCATTGTATTTCGGTGTCGCGTAGTTTTTTGGCTGCGATGGCCAGCCAGACCAGCCGCAAGCCTTCGAGCGTCAAATCCGGTGCGACGGCGGAAATCTCCGGCAATTTTGCAGCCATCAATTTTGCGTAACCGCCCGTTGCGACGACCGGCAGTTTTTTCACGCACAGTTCGCGTTTCAACTCCGCGATCAATTCGCGAACGAGCCCGCGATAGCCATGCACCGCGCCGATCAGCATCGCCTGCTCCGTGCTTTTGCCGACGGCGGTATTGATTTCGCGGATGGTGATGCGCGGCAACAGCGCCGTTTTTTCGTGCAGATAATCCGTCATTGCCGCCAGTCCCGGCGCGATGATGCCGCCGGCGTAATTGCCCGCGCGATTGACGACATCAAACGTGACGGCTGTTCCGAAATCCACGACGACCACCGGCGCGCCAAAGCGTTTGCGCGCCGCCACCGCGTTCGCCAGGCGGTCCGGCCCGATTGAATCTGGTTTCGGATAATCAATGCCCACGCCGCGCACGTTTTTCGGCGTGAGTTCCAGCACGCCCACTTTCCAAAGCGCGCGAACGGCCTTACGGACAAGCGGCGTGGCGCGCGGCACGACGCTGCACAAAACCGCGCCTTCAACTTTTTCCCCGCCGGCGAACTTTTTTACGAGCGCGGCGGCTTTCCCGCCAAACCATTCGCGCGTGAGAACATTGATTTGCTTCACGACGCGCCGGTCGTTTGCCAGGCCAACGTGCGTGTGCGTGTTGCCGATGTCGAACAGCAAAATCATAATTCCGCGAATTTCGCGAATTGTCGCAGATTAAAAATCTTTTTCCAAAAAATTCGCGTTCATTCGCGGAATTGGCGGATTATTTCTCCAGCGTCACGTCGCCGCCGGTGATGCGTTCCAGGTGGCCGTGTTCGGTGCGGACGAGCAATGCGCCGTCGTCGTCGAGCGATTCGGCGCGGCCGCGAATCTTTCGCCCGCCAATCTGAATCGTCACGTCATGTCCAATGGTCGCGCACTGCGCCTCCCATTCGTCCGCAACGGCGGTGAATTTGCCCGCGCAAATCCGGGCGTAATCAGAATCCAGTTCGCGCAAAATCGCCGCCGCCAGTTCCGGGCGCTCAATTGTCCTGCCCGATTCAATCTTGAGCGAAGTCGCGAGCTTGCGCAATTCCGGCTGAAACTCGCCGGCGCCCAGGTTGACGTCTACGCCGATGCCGAGGATGACATGCTTGACACGATCCAGTTCCGCGCTCAACTCGGTCAAAATGCCCGCGACTTTTTTTCCGCCGACCAGAATGTCATTCGGCCATTTGATTTCCGGTTTCAAGCCGGTTTCCGATTGAATTGCGCGGCGCAAGGCCGTGGCCGAAGCGACGGTCAACTGCGTCGTTTCCTGTGGACGCAGATTGGGCCGCAGCAAAACGGAAAACCAAAGCCCTTTGCGTTCCGGCGAAACCCATTTTCTTCCGAGCCGGCCCCGGCCCTTCGTCTGTGATTCGGCGAAAACGACGATGCCTTCCTTCACGCCGTCGCGCGCGAGTTTCTCAATCACGTCATTCGTCGAAGTGGTTTGTTCGAACACGCGAATGTCGCGCCCGATGACTTTCGTTTTGCCAAGGCGGGCGAGCAGATCATCCGCGTGCAATGCGTCCGGTGAACTGACGAGACGATAACCAAAATGCGGACCGGCCTCGATGTCATAATCGAGTTTGCGTAATTCTTCGATGCGCGCCCAGACCGCCGCGCGGCTGATACCAAGCTGCTCCGCGAGTTCCGCGCCCGAAACACCGTCGGGATTTTCGCGCAACGCGGAAAGAATTTTAGCGTCCGTTGTCATTCAAAATCCAGGCCGATGTCCACGGCTCGCGCCGAGTGGGTGATGGCGCCGACGGAAATGAAATCCACGCCGGTCTTGGCGATCGCGCGGACGGTTTTCAAGTTCACGCCGCCGCTCGCTTCGGTCTTCGCGCGGCCTTTCACAATCTTCACGGCTTGCCGCAACTGCCTGGCCGTCATGTTGTCGAGCAGGATGATGTCAGATCCGGCGGCGACAGACTGTGCGACTTGTTCAAGCATGTCCGCCTCGACTTCAATCTCCAGCTTCGGGAATTTTTCCCGCGCGCGAACAACGGCGGCGGCGATGGCATTCGGCTTTTCATTCCGCAATGCGGCGAGGTGATTGTCCTTGATGAGAATCATGTCGAACAAGCCGATGCGATGATTTTTCCCGCCGCCGCAGGTAACGGCGTATTTCTCAAAACGCCGCCAGCCGGGCGTGGTTTTGCGCGTATCGAGAATCTGCGTGCGCGTTCCGCGAACCGCTTCAACGAATTGCGCGGTCGCCGTCGCCACGCCCGAAAGTCGCTGGACAAAATTCAGCGCCACGCGCTCGGCGCTTAAAATGGCGCGGGCCGGGCCGGAAATCTGCAGCAGTGTCGCGCCGGCTTTGACGCGCCGGCCATCGCGTGGAGTCTTTTTTATTTCGACCTTCGGCGAAAGTTCGCGAAACGCGGCCTCGGCAAAATCCAGTCCGGCGACAACAAGTGGTTCGCGCGCCCGCATGACGGCGCGGGCCGCGAGATTCGGCGGCACAGTGGCCAGCGTCGTGGCGTCGCCGCTGCCGATGTCCTCGGCCAGCGCGGCGCGGACGGCGCGTTGGATTTCGTCGGTGGTGAGTTCCACGCAGACAAGATGGCGCCGGACGGAAAAAGGAAAAGTAAAAAGACGATCAACCGCCGGGCGGGAGCGAGAGGAATTCCTGGGACAACAGATCGAGGCCGTGTGCGGCGGCGGATCCGTGGCGGGCGACCAGGCCGAGCAGCCAGCCATCGGGCCGCTCAATGAAACGGACCCGGCCTTGGTCAAAGTTCCACGTGCTCCACCGCGGCGCGAGGTCGCCCATGAAGCCGGCGGCGCGCAAATCCTCAAAATGGGCGAGGATCTTCTCCATCATTTCCGCCGGGCAACCCGCTTCGATGCCGCGGCAAATCAGATTTCCGTCGGGTTGGCGCAGGCCGCAGGCGACCAACCCCGGCGGCGAGCCGCAATTCTCAAGCCATTGCTGGAAAGAGCCGTTCATGAGCCGGCGGCCTCCCTGGCCACGCGCACAAAAACCAGGCGGTCAGGCCGGATCAGGGCGACGGCGCGACCGGCGGAAAGCTCCAATTCCGCCCGGTCCAATGCTCCCAGCGGCAGGGTTTCGGCAAACCGCGCGCCCACCTCTGAAATTTTTTTCAGCATGGCCGCGCGGCCCGGCGCGTCGGGACAGTTCTCCTCGTAGAGCGGCTGGCCCTGGCCGGAGCAGATCAACATTTCCACGACACGCGTGGAGGCGACAACCGGGGCGGTGAGCGTCTTCGGGTCAATCTCCGGCTCGCCGGGAACGGCTTGCGAGGCAAGCTCGTCGCGCTTGCGCGCGGCTTCCATGAGCAAAAATTCCCACGACCCGCTGATGGTGTTTTGCGGCGGCGGCTCGAACGGGACGAGTTCAAACGAGCCGCCGGGCAGGGCGAGCAGTTGTTGCAGGGCGCGTTCGCCGGTCAGGTCGCCGCCGGCGGCATGGATGATGTTGCCATCCTCGATGTAGATGCGGCCGAACACATGCTCGTTGTAGATTTCCAGCACGGAGGAATTGCGCCCTAGGCATTCCAACTGGATGACATCCATCAAACCGACGCGTTTCAACATGCCTTGGAACCCCTGTCGCGGCGCCCAGTTCATGAGGTCGTCGAGCATGGCAAAGACGGATTGGAACTCGTTGTCCGTCCGCGGCTTCTCGATGAACAATTCCGCGCCGGCGGCCAGGCAGGCCGAGCGTTTCTCCTCGGTGGCAAATGCGGTGAGCGTCACTTTCTTCAGGCTGGGATGGCGCTTGCCCAGCAGGTCGAGAAACTGGATGCCGTCGAGCAGCGGCATGTTCACGTCCACGACCGCAAGGTCCATCTTCTGCTGGTTGAGCAGTTCCAGCGCGGCGTTGGGGCTGGCGGCGCAATGAATTTCCCAGTTGCCGCCCGCCAGTGGGGTGAAGGTTTCCTGCGCCACCCGCAAAAAATCCTGCTCATCATCCACGAAGAGGACTTTGCGGGGCGCTCGATTTTTTTTCTGACTGGCCACAGGTTGTTTATCGGCTCGTTTCGGCGGACATTCACTCCGGCCGGGTCGCAGTGTAAAATAAAATCAAGTCAGTTCAGCGCCGCGAGCGCCGCCTGCGCCGCCTGCCGCACGGAAGAATCCGTGTCGCGCAGCGCGGCGGTCAGGACGGAGCCGGCGCTTTTGTCGCGCAGCCGGCCCAGCGCGACGGCGGCCGCCAGCCGCAAATCGCGGTCGCGGTCGAACAGCAGGTCCGCCAGCGCGCCCGCCGCCGGATGCGGCGGCGCTTCTCTTGTCATTTTCTCTGGGGCGGCGGCCGGCACCGGCGCCAAATGGTTCGGGTCAACTTTCAGCAGTTCCAGCAGTTTGCCGGCGCTGTGGCGCACCCAGTAATTCGGATGCTTCAAGGCATCGATGATTTTTGGCTCGACCTGGCGGACGTCTTCCTGCTGCGCCCAGTGGCGGTCAAGTTTGTGCAGCGCGGCGGCGGCGGCGCTGCGGACGGAACTTTCCTCATCCATGAGTGCCGTGACCAGCGGCACGATGGCGCGGCGGTCGCCGATCTGCCCCAAGGCGGCGATGGCGCTCTCGCGAACATCGTGGTCCGGGTCGTTCACCAGGCCGCACAAACCTTCCACCGCTGAAGTTTCGCCCAGCAGACCCAGGGCGCTTGCCGCCGCCTGGCGCACCTCCCACGAAGCGTCCTTCAGGCATTTGACCAGTGCCGTGCCGGCGCGTGGGCCGCCGCAACGGACCGCCGCCTCCACTGCGGCGCCACGCACGTTGGTGTCCGGGTCGCGCAGCATCTTTGCCACCTCGGCGAACGCCGTCGGGTCAGCCAGCCGCTCCAGCGCGCCGAGCGCCACAATGCGCACCGCCGAATTGTTCTTGCGCAACGCCTCGATCATCGTCGGGCCGACGCGCGGGTCGTGGATGCGGCTCAGCGCCTTCACGGCGGAAAATTGCTTGTTCGGCGGTCCGTTGCGCATCAGCTCCAGCAACGGCGCCACGCCTTCGGGGCCGTAAGCCTCCAATCGCTGCAGATCGCCCATGGCGAGGATTTGCATCATGCGTTGCGAATCCGTCCCCGACTTCCAGCCAAGCCGTTTCAGGCTGCGCGCCGCAAATGTCCGCACGATCGGCTCTGGATCGCGCAACAGGCCGACGAGAGGATTAACCGCCACGGGGTCGTCCAGATGGCCGAGCGATTCCGCCGCCGCCGCGCGGGTCAGCGAGTCCGGGTCGCGCAGCAGCACAATCAATGGTTCGACGGCGCGCCGGTCTCGATAACGCGTCAATGTCTTGGCCGACAGGCAACGCACGGTCGCGTCCTTGTCCTTCAAGGCAAAAATCAACGGGCCGACCGATTCCTCGTCATGCGATGCGGCGAGTTTTTCAATCACCGCAAGCCGGCTCTTGGCGCTGCCCATCCGCAACTGCTGATATGTCCACCAAAGCATCGGTTTTTGGCGTCTCCGTGAATTGGACCGAATTGGTCGCTTGTTTTCTGGAAAATGCACAATCCACCGGGGATTGGCCAGCGTAAATTGATTTCCCAAAACGGCCCGCCGGAAACGGAGCCGGTTCCAAAAATCCGGCAAATTTATCATCGCCCGGAACCGGCTCTTGGTTTAGAACGGCGTCGTGCAAACCCTGATACCCGTCGTCTTCGTGGCGGTGTTTGTCATCGTCGTCATCGGCGCCATTTACAGCGCCATCGCCGCGCGCAAACGGCGCGAAGGACTTTTTGGGCTGGCGCAGCGGTTGAACCTGAATTTTGCCCCCGAACCGGATTACGGACTGGCGGAGCGTTTTGGTTTCTTGAAAAAACTCGCGCAAGGCGACAATCGCTACGCCTGCAACGCGCTTTCCGGAACCTATCAAAACTGCGACGTGCTCGCGTTTGATTACCACTACCAGGTCACCACCCACGATAAAAACGGCAGCCATACGACTCATTACCTGTTTTCTTTTTTCATTTTGCAAATGCCGGCGGTTTTTCCCGACCTCACTATCCGGCGCGAAAATTTCCTTACAAAGGTCGCCGAGGTGTTCGGCTACCAGGACATCAAGTTCGAGTCCGCCGAATTTTCCAATACCTTCAATGTCCGCTCGCCGGACAAGAAATTCGCCTACGACGTCTGCAACGCGAAGATGATGGAATACCTGCTGGCCAACCGCGACTTGAGCGTTGAAATTGAAAATCAGGCGCTGGCGCTGGCTTTCAATGCCTGCCTGTCGGTCGAACAGATTGAATTCAACCTGCAACGACTGATTGAAATCCGCTCGCGACTGCCGGCATACCTGTTCTCGCAAAACACATGATTGCCGCGATTTCCAGTTTCGCAATCGTCGTGCTCGAGATTTTGGTCATCGCCGGCGTGGGAACTGCCTCAATCTTGGCGGGCTTGCGCAAAGGGCGCGCGGCGCGCTTACGTTCGCTCCAGTTGCAAATGCTGGTGGACCGATTGAAATTTGATGATTTCAACCCGAACCGCGATGTGGGGTTCGCCATGGGCTGGGGATTTTTGAGCCGGCTCGCCCAAGGCCAGGATCGGTATGCGTTCAACATCCTTCGCGGCACGTATCACGAACAGGCGCTGTTCATTTTCGATTACCATTACCAGACCGGCTCCGGCAAAAGCAGGCAGGAGCGTAATTGCACACTGCTCATGCTTGTCTTCAAGGAGGCTTTTCCGCAGGTCAGCATCGGGCCGGAAAGTTTGGGCGCGAAAATCGCAGAGGCATTCGGCGTCGGGAGCGACATCAAATTCGAGTCGGCCGAATTTTCGAGGAAGTTTTGCGTGCGGTCACCGGACAAAAAATTCGCCTACGACGTCTGCAATCCGCAAATGATCGAATACCTGCTGATGAATCCAGGACTGCAAATCGAAATCCAGGGGCCGGCTCTTTTGCTGGCGTTCGAGCCGCAGTTGCCCGTCGAGCGAATTGAATTCAACCTGCAACGATTGATTGAAATCCGGTCGCGTTTGCTGGAATATCTTTTCACAAACGCATGATACCCGTCCTCATCGCCATTTTTGTCGTCGTCGTGCTGCCGGTCATTTACCTGCTAGTGCAATACAACGCGCTCATCGGCCTCCGCAATTACATCCGCGAATCGTGGAGCGACGTGGACGTGGAATTGAAACGCCGCTACGACCTCATCCCGAACCTCGTCGCCGTCGTAAAGGGCTACGCCGCGCACGAACGCGAGGTATTCGAGCGCGTGACGGAACTGCGCAACCGCTGCGCCGCCAACAACGGCCCGGTCGCCGACCAGTCCCGCGACGAGGTCCAGCTCGTGGACGCGCTCAAGCAACTGCTCGTCGTCGTGGAAAATTATCCGCAGCTCAAGGCCGACCAGAATTTTCTCCAGCTTCAAAAGGAGTTGGTCAACACCGAGGACCGCATCCAGGCCGCGCGCCGGTTTTACAACGGCAACGTCCGCGACTACCGGAACAAATGCGAGACCTTTCCGAGCAACCTCGTGGCGAATTTGTTCGGCTTCAAGTCGGAGGGCGATTTTTTCAGCGTGCCACCGTCGGTCAAGGAAGTTCCAAACGTAGATTTTTCAAACTCATGAACCGATTAATTCCAATTTTTCTAGGCATCGTATTCGTTGCCACAATTTCGCGCGCCGACCTCGTCATGAAGACCAGTTTTACGGTTGGAAAAATTACCAACGATACGATTGTAAAAATAAAAGGAGATAAAATCAGTTTGGATTCTTTTCTAAACGGACATGAAGCTTGGAATCGAATTGCGGACATAAAAACCGGCAACGATTTTAGATTGCTTCCCATTGAAAACAGAATTGTAAACTCTTCAATGTTTTCCAATGAGATGAGCGGTTATTTTGTCAGAGCCAAGTGGCCAAAATTTCAAGACGCGGGAAAGGCTGAAAATGTAAACGACTATGCGTCAGAAATTTATGGTTGGACTAACTTTGATGGAACAACTGAAACATTATGGATTGCTAAAAATTTTCCTGATTTCCAAAAAATAAGGGATGATTTTGTCAAACTCGACAAGCTGGACATAATGGGTGGATTGCCAGAATTAAGTTCGCTTTCGGGCATGCCATTAAAATTGGAAATATCCCGAAATATAATAAATGAAGAATCTACAAATAAACTAGACGTGTTATTAACGTTGGTTTCAGCAAAAGCGGAGACAGTTGACGCTTCAACTTATAATATCCCGACGAATTATCATCATTGGTATGGCCCGCAACCAGATGGAGATTTCTTTCGTGCTATGCGAGAGCCGCCAAATTATTCCGTAAATCTCGACCTTAATAATCCTACCAATTATATGGGCATTCCTCCTCCAAAACATTGGTTTCCAATGGGTGCTTTTGAATTTTGTGATTTCGAGGGAACCGTCACCACGCAAATTAAGTTGCCAGATGGAAAAATCATCAATGAAGATTTTCACAGTGTGGAAATTGAACGTGATCACGCCGGCATCTTAAGTATTCAACTCGACTCGCTAGGATGGCTAAAACCAGAAAAAGCAATAAATCATCTTAAACGCGAACTTCGCGATTGGGCGTCCGACGTTCTTTCACCGGACCAATGCAATGAGAAAGAAGCAGAAATCCATCAGTGGCTTACTGCTGATAGGAATGACCAATTCAAAGGATTTTTCGTCAAACGCCCTGGTTATACATTGAGTTTCAATTTCGTTGCTACTGTGAACCCACAAAACGATGGCTTCGCTTATCGCTATCAGATTCAATTGCGCGAACCAACACGGAATTATCATGAATTCCCAACAGGAATTTCCAAACCGCAACCTAAACAATAGATTTTATTTGAACTTCGCAATCACGCGCGCGAAGGCGTTGAGGCCGAGTTCGAGCTTTTCAATTTCCGGACCGAAGCTGATGCGCCTGCAAATGTGCGACCACCGTCTCTAGCGATTCGTCCGGCTTCAATTCAATCCATACCGGGTCAAGCTGGCGGCGGAACCACGTCAATTGCCGCTTGGCAAACTGCCGCGTGCGGATTTTCACCTGCTCGATGGTTTCCGCCAGCGAGCGTTCGCCGCGCAAATGCTCCACCACCTGCCGGTAGCCGATGGCCTGCATCGCCGTCTGGTTTTGCTCAAGGCCGTGCTGGAGCAGTTCGCGCGTCTCGTCCACCAGGCCGCGCCGGAACATTTCATCCACGCGAAAGTTGATGCGCGCATGCAAGTCATCCGCCTTTCGCGTCAGGCAAAAAAAGTTTTCGGTTTTGGCAGGGACGGAGCGCTGCGCCGGTCCTTGCGGACGGCCACCAAGATCATCACAGCGCGATGACCCTACCTTCCACTCCGCGCGTTGTTCGGAAAACTTTTTTCCCGTCAGGCGGATCACTTCCACGGCGCGGATGACACGGCGCGGATTTTGTTTGTCAATTTTCTCGTAAGCCTCCGGGTCTCGCTCGTGCAATTCGCGCAGCAGCGCTTCAAATGACGCGGCTTCCAGTTCAGCGCGGAGTTCTGGGTTCGCTGGTGGCGCTTCGCCAAGTCCGCTCAAAAACGCCTTGAAATAAAGCCCGGTGCCGCCGCAGAAAACCGGCACGCGACCACGCGACTGGATTCCGGCAACGGCCTTTTGCGCGAGCCGGATGAATTGCGCGGCGTCAAACGGTTCGTTCAAATCGCAGACGTCAATGAGATGATGCGGGACGCGGGCGCGTTCGGCGGGTGACGGCTTGGCCGTGCCGATGTCGAGTCCGCGGTATACCTGCATGGAATCGGCGGAGATGATTTCGCCGCCGAGTTGCTCCGCAAGCGCGAGCGCGATTCCGGATTTTCCAACGGCGGTCGGCCCGGCAATGAAAATCGGATTTGAGACAGAATTTACAGAATTCACAAAATTAAATTTTCTAGTGGTATGGCTTGTCGTGTTTGGCGGTCACAGACCGCCGATACAAATGAAATTCTGACCATTCTGTTAATTCTGTCAAAAGCCAGTTTCATTTTGGTTGGGTGCCACGACGCGACAGAACCGCTGCGAGGGCGAGGCCGGCGACAAAAATCGGCACGCTGATCCATTGCGCCGGCGTGAGGCCGAGGTGGTAATGGAGATTGGAATAATCGCCGCGGAAGTATTCGACCAATGAGCGCGTGACGGCGTAGCAAAGCAGATAAGTCGCAAAAACCTGGCCGTCGAATTTTTTGCGTCGGAACAGCCACGCCAGGAAGCCGTAGAGAACCAGATTCAGCAGCGCGTCGTAAATTTCCGTCGGATGCAGGGGGATGTTGAGAGGCGTTCCGGAGAGTTCATGCGCCTGCGGATTGGTAAATGTCAGGCCCCACGGCAAATTTGTCGGGCGGCCATAACAGCAGCCGTTGAGCAGGCAGCCGATGCGACCAAAAACGCTGCCCAGCGCGATGCTGGGCGCCAGCACGTCGGCGGTTTTCCACAGCGGCATTTTTTTCCAGAGGAGGCAAATGATTCCGGCAACCACCGCGCCGATGAAGCTGCCGTAATAAACGAGTCCGCCGTGTTGGATCATGAAAACTTCCCGGAACGGCAGGTCGGCGAATTCCTCCCGCCAGTAGGTCGTCACATAGACGAACCGCGCGCCGATGATTCCGCCGACCATCAGCCACAAGGTCACGTCGGCGATTTTTTCGGCGGGAATGTTTTCGCGGCGGGCGCGGCGCGTGGCCGTCCACAGCCCGGCGAAGAACGCCAGCGCGATCATCACGCCATACCAGTGAATGGTGATGGGGCCGAGTTGAAACGCAATCGGATGCACGGGGGAAAGTTAGAACGCCGCGGTGGAAATGGGAAATTGAATATCGCCGGCCTTCAATTTTGGTTGGTGGCCACCATCGGGCGGACGCGCGGCGGCGATTGCGCCGGCGGACGCGGCACCGGCGGCCTGGGCGGCATGATGTGCGCAGTCGGCAACGGCGGCCATATGGGAACCTGCGCGACCAGATCGCGCCACGCCTGCCGTTCCTTCGGCGGCAGTTGTGACCAGCGCTCGGCGTTATTCAAAAATTCCGCGCGTTCCGCCGGACTCATGCCCGCAAATTTTTTGAAGGCGCGAATGCATTGGGCGTGTTGCGCGGGCGGCAATTTATCGAATGATTGCAACGTCTTTTCCATCTGGGCGCGCTCGGCGTCGGACAATGTGTTGAGGGTCTTTTGCTTTTCATCCGGAGTGAGTTCAAAAAACTGGTTGAACTCGTTGGTGATCCGGCGCCGGTCATTCTCCGTCAATGCGTTCCAGCGCACCTGATCGGCATCACTCGGCACAAAGCGACCTCCCGGCGACGGACTGTTGGTGGAATCCACGTGCGAGATGTAATGGAGCGTCTGTTCGTTGTCCAAAAATTCCTGCCGGAACTGTGGCGGCAGCGCGTCCCACACAGCCAACCGGCTCTGGACCAGTTCACGAAAGTTGTCCGGCATTTGCGCCAGGCGCGCGTCACGATTTGTCTGCGATCCGCGCAGCAATGGCAGCAAATACCAGCGCAGTTCCGTTGCGTTCAGGCGCAGCTCGCGTTCGTTCGGGTCGAGCGCGAGATATTCGCGGACCTTGGCAAGGATGCGGTCGCGGATTTCCGGCGGGCGGTTGGTCAGGTAATTTGCGCGCTCTTGCGGCGTCATTGCCAGCAGTTGCCGGAAAAAATTCACGGGCGATAACGTCTGCGGCGAGGGCGGCATGATGCTCGCCGGCACGGAAGGAGGTTTCACGGAAACCGGAACGCCGGTGGAATCCTGGGCGGACAATGGGCAAACTGCCATTAGCGCCGCCACAAAAAGCGCGAGCCACCAATGCGCTTGGCGCGAACGGTTCATTTCAAGTCAGGAGCGAGCGCCAGCAATTCCTCGTCCGCGTGCGCCGGCTGGCCCATGCGCTGGATGGCGTCAAAATTTTGCAGCGCGTCCACGCTGGGCAGATGCGACTGCGCCACGAGCATGACATTTTTGGCGATCTCGGCGCGCTGGTTGTAAATCTCATGCTGGTAAAACGCGAAACCGGCGGCGATCACCACCGTGGCGGTGGCGGCGGCGCGCGGCAGCAGCGCGTGCCAGTTCCAGCGCCAGCCGCGCGTCCGCGCAGCCTGCAATTCCTCGAGTTCGACCGCCCGCATCACGCGCGCAGTGAAATTTGACGGAACGGGCGCATCGGACAAATGCGAGAGCAGCTCGCGCAATTCTTGCGGTTCATTTTTCATTGTTTCCTTCGGGTTAAAAACCGCCGCCAAAACAAAGTTGCGGAAAAATCGAGCGCAAGTTGCTGTTCAAAGCCGGTGGGGCCTGTTAAAATAAGCCAATGACTGTCACTGTCGCCAATGCGGCCAAACCAACCGCCACCACACTGACCAGCCGCTGGCGGTTTCTCGGTGCCTGTGCCTGCCAGCCGGTGGACCGACCGCCCGTCTGGCTCATGCGCCAGGCCGGCCGCGCCCTGCCGGAATATCGCGCGCTCAAGGAAAAACATTCCTTCCTCCAACTGGTCCAGACGCCCGAACTCGCCGCCGAGGTGACGTTGCAACCAATCCGCCGGTTTGGTTTCGACGCGGCGATTTTGTTCAGCGACATCCTCGTCGTGGCTGAAGGCTTGGGCCAGGGCTACAAATTCCGCGATGGCGGCGGCATCCAGATGGATTTCGCGCTGCGCACGGTTGCGGACATCGAACGGCTTGACGAACGCGCGCTGGCCGCGCGTTTGCAATACGTCCCGCAGGCGTTGCGGCTGGTGAAGCCCGCGCTCGGCGAGCACACCGCGCTCCTCGGTTTCGCCGGTTCGCCGTGGACGCTGGCAACGTTTATGATGGAAGGCGGCAGCGCCGAAAAATACACCCATGCGCTGACCCTGTTTCGCAAGGAACGCAAAACATACGGCGCGCTGGCCGAAAAACTTACCACCGCAATCACCGCCTATCTCGAAACGCAAATCGAGGCGGGCGTGGATGCCATCCAGATTTTTGACAGCCACGGCGGGCTGCTCGCGCCGGCGGAGTTTCAGGAAGCGTCCGGTCGCTGGATGCGGGAAATCATTTCCCGGTTGGGCGGGCGGGTGCCGGTCATCGTTTTTTCGCTTGGAACGCACGGCAACTGGGACGACCTGCTGGCCACCGGCGCCAGCGTGCTGGGCATTGACTGGCGGTTTCCGCTGGCGGACGCACGACGGCTGCTGCCTGCCGGTGTCGGACTCCAGGGAAACCTTGCGCCCGCGCTGTTGAGCGATGACACGCCGGAAAAGGTCGCCGCTGAAACGTTGCGATTGCTGGAGGAAATGCGCGAGCGGAAAGGTTATATTTTCAACCTCGGCCACGGCGTGCCGCCCAATACGAAGCTGGAAAACATCGCCGCGCTGGTCGAGACGGTGAAAAATTTCAAATGAATGAATTTTCCGTAGCAGCGGACGTAAGTCCGCTCACTATTTTGAGCAGAGCCGACTGACGTCGGCTGCTACAATAAAATGAAATGAGTCAATTAAACGTCAACCTGGATTTGGTGAAAAAATACAACGTGGCCGGGCCGCGTTACACCAGCTATCCGCCCGCGACCAAATTCACCGACGCGATTTCGTGGGAGCAGCTTTCCGCCAAAATCGAGGAGAACAACCGCGCGCCGCGCGACCTGTCGGTTTATTTTCACATCCCGTTTTGTGAAACCCTCTGTTGGTTTTGCGGTTGCACCACAGTCATCACGCTCAATCACGCCCAAGGCATGGCTTATGTCGAGGCCTTGGGCCGCGAAGTGGCGAAGATGGCGCCGATGCTGAACAAGAATCGCAAAGTGGTTCAACTTCATTTCGGCGGCGGATCGCCGACATTTCTGCGGCCCGACGAAATTCGTCGGCTCGGCGAAATCATCCACCGGCACTTCATATTTTCGCCGGACATCGAAGCCAGCGTGGAAGTGGATCCGCGCCGGTTGACGCGCGAACACATGGTGGCGCTGCGCGAAATCGGTTTCAACCGCGCCTCGATGGGTGTGCAGGATTTCAACCCGAAAGTGCAGGAGGCGATTCACCGCATCCAGCCGCGAGAAATGACGCAGCAGGCGATGGATTGGATGCGCGAACTCGGCTACGGCTCCATCAACCTCGACTTGATTTACGGCCTGCCGTTCCAGACGCCGGAGACGTTCAACGAAACGCTCAATACCGTGTTGGAAATGAAACCTGACCGGCTCGCCGTGTTCAGCTACGCCCATGTTCCGTGGATCAAGCCGTCGCAGAAAATTCTGGAACAAAAAGTATTGCCTACGCCGGAAAGCAAACTGGAAGTCCTCAAGCTCGTCATCGAACGGCTCACGGCGGATGGCCAATACGTTTATATCGGGATGGACCATTTCGCGAAGCCGACCGACGAACTCGCCGTGGCGCAGCGCAACAAGCAGCTCCAGCGGAATTTTCAAGGTTACAGCACGCGCGCCGGCTCGGACATTTACGCGTTCGGCATGAGCGGCGTTTCGCAGGTGCCCGATGCCTACTGGCAGAATGAAAAGGAACTGCCGAAATGGCAGGCCGCCGTGGACGCGGGCAACGTGCCGTTGCACAAGGCGTATTTCGTGACCGACGAGGACAAAATCCGCCGCGAAACCATCATGCGGACGATGTGCGACTTGTCGTTGGACTTCGTCGCGATGTCGCAAAAGCTCGGCATCAATTTTGAGCAGCATTTTGCCAAGGAACTCGCCGCGCTTGCGCCATTTGCCGCCGACGGCCTCGTGAAACTCAAGCCCGGCGGCCTCGAAGTGACTGACGCCGGTCGCCTCTTCATCCGCAACATCGCGATGTGTTTCGACAACACGCTCGCGCCAGCCGGCGAACGGCGGCATTCGAAGACGATTTGAATTCAATCGGAGGGACGAGTTCCACGAGTCCCCAATCAAAAATGCAAACTCAAACTCGCGAACCAGGCCGTCAAAGGATGCCGCATCTCCCGTCGCGAGAATTCGTAAACCAAACCATTCTCCAATATGTCACGGTTTGCGTGGACCAACGCCGTCCGTTGCTGGCGCGGACTGAAATCGTGTCTTTGTTGCTCGATTCTTGGCGCAAGGCGAATCATTGGCTGGTAGGTCGTTATGCTGTCATGCCGGATCATCTGCATATCTTTTGCGCGCCCGCGACGATGCCCATTACGCCTTTGAACCAATGGGTTCAGTTCTGGCGTGCTGATGCAACCCGCCGGTGGCCTCATCCGAACGAAAAGCCAATCTGGCAGAAAGATTTTTTCGACCGTCAGTTGCGCCACGGCGAAAGCTACCATCAAAAATGGCTTTATCTCTGGGAAAATCCAATCAAGGATGGACTCGTCAAACGACCGGAAGACTGGCCATTTCAAGGTGAACTGAACACGCTCGTCTGGCATGAACCCGCCTGAAAATAATTTAGGGGGGACAATCGCAACGAGCCCCGATTTTTCGGAGGGACGAGTTCCACGAGTCCCCAATTAATTTTAAGTCAGGGACTCGTGGAACTCGTCCCTCCGAGATTTATTACCAATGAAATCCGTCGCAATCATCGGCGCCGGCATCACGGGGTTGACTGCTGCGTTTGACGTTGCGCCGGGATTGGCTAAACTATGGTTGCCATGAAACAAACAGACCAGCAGGCCGATGAGGCGTTCCGCGACCAGTGCCGCCGCCAGATGGCGCGTCCGCTGGCGTTGCGCATCAAATACGGTTTCAACCGCGTCCACAAACCCGTGCTGGACGATGCGCCGTGGCGCGCTTTCGCTTCGATGGCGGAATACCGCGCATGGTGCGAGGCGAACCTGCCGGAGTATCTGGGATTCCAGCGCGCCGTATGAAGCGGGAATTCCGTCCGCTTCAGGCCGAGGAAATTGCGCGTTCGTTCATGGACGAGGGCGTCGAGTATCTTTTCATCGGCAAGAGTGGCGCGATCCTTCTCGGCTATCCCGGCACGACGCAGGACGTGGATGTATTTCCCGCGCGCTCGCCGGAAAATGGACGCCGTATCGTCGCCGCCTTGCGGAAACTGGATTTTGACATCGGCGCGGAACTGGAACGCAAAATCATCGAGGGAAACGATTTCGTGCAGATCAAGACCGGGCCGTTCGACGTGGATCTGGTTTTTGCGCCGGATGGGATCAACAGTTTCGCCGAGGCTAAAATGCGTGGCGTTCAGGAAGGTGTTTTTCAAATCGCCAGCCTGCGCGACATCATCGCCAGCAAACGCGCGAGCGGACGCAAAAAGGACGAGATCGAGCTGCCATTGCTGGAAAACTTTCGGGCGGAATATGAGAAGCTTCACGCGCCGCCGCTCCGTTCGGCCAGCGACATTGCTACGAAAAAATCCCGAGGCGAATGACCTTGCTAATGAAACCCGTCGCAATCATCGGCGCTGGCATCACGGGGTTGACCGCTGCGTTTTATCTGAAACGCAAAGGCGTGCCTGTCACGGTTTATGAGGCTGGCACGCGCGCCGGCGGCGTCATCCAATCCATCCGCAAGGACGGCTTTCTCGCCGAGGCAGGACCGAACACGATTCTCGAAACTTCGTCGAAAATCGCACAGCTCATCCGCGATGCCGGGCTGGAATCGCGACGGTTGAATTCTGATCCAAAAGCCGAGGCGCGCTACGTTGTCCGTTACCGGCGACCAATTGCGATGCCGTCATCGCAGCTTGGAATCTTCGCGTCGGAGCTTTTGAGCGCGAAGGCGAAGTTCGCCCTGCTGCGCGAGCCGTTCGTCCCGCCGCGCCGCGATGGCAAGGAAGAAAGCATTGCGGAATTTGTCGTGCGCCGGTTGAACCGGGAATTTCTCGACCAGATGATTGACGCGCTCGTGGCGGGTATTTATGCGGGAGATCCGCACAAGCTTTCAGTGCAGCACGCGTTTCCGAGACTCGCCGAACTTGAAGCGCGTTATGGCTCGCTCATCAAAGGTCAGATGTTCGGCGCGCGCGAACGCAAACGGCGCGGCGAAATTTCCAAGGATCGCGCGCCAAAATTTTCCTTCGACGAAGGCTTGCAGGTCTTGCCGGACGCGCTGGCGGCGCAGCTTGGGGATTCGTTGAAATTGAGTGCGGCGGTAACGAGGCTCACGCAAACAAGCGACGGCTGGCGCGTGACTTTTTCGGAGGGACGAGTTCCACGAGTCTCCAATTCAGAAAGCGAAATCAGGGACTCGCAAAGCTCGTCCCTCCGAAATTTTGAAGCGGAACACGGCGCAGTGATTTATTGTGGCACGGCGCACAAGCTGGCGGAACTGGAAATCATTTATGATAGGGCTGCGCTGCCGCGCAGTCCTGAAATCGAGGCGGCGCAGCAACGCCGCCCTACCGAAATTTTCTCCGAAATCCGTTATCCGCCGGTGGCGAGCGTGGTTTTGGGATTCCGCCGCGAAGACGTCGCGCATTCGTGCCAAGGTTACGGGATGTTGATTCCAAAAATCGAGGGCTTCAAGATTCTCGGCACGATTTTCTCGTCGGCGCTGTTTCCGAACCGTGCGCCCGCCGGTTACTTGACGCTGACCAGCTATGTCGGCGGTGAGCGGTATCCGGAACTGGCAACATTGTCGCCGGAAAAACTCGTCGGGCTGGTCTGCGAAGATTTGTGCGTGCTGCTGGGCGTGAAGGGACAGCCGGTTTTCCAGCATTGCGTCCTTTATCCAAAGGCGATTCCGCAATACAATCTCGGCTACGGCAGGTTCAAACAATTGATGAACGAAATCGAGGATAAAGCTCGCGGCTTGTTCTTTGCCGGACATTTTCGCGACGGCGTTTCGCTGGGCGATTCGATGGTGTCCGGCGTCAACATCGCCGAGCGCGTCGGGAAATTGTTGGGCGCCGCATGAAAGGCGTTTTACTGGTCAATCTCGGTTCGCCGGACTCGACTTCGGTCGGCGACGTGCGACGCTATTTGAACGAGTTCTTGATGGATGCCCGCGTGATTGACACGCCGTGGCCGCTGCGGCGGCTTATCGTCGGCACGATTCTCATCAATCGGCCAAGAGAGTCCGCCCGCGCTTACGAAAAAGTCTGGACGAAGGAAGGGTCGCCGCTGGTCGTTACGAGCCGGCACGTCCAGGCCCTGTTACAAAAGCGCGTCAGCATACCGGTGGAACTGGCGATGCGTTATCAAAATCCGTCCATCGAATCGGCGGTGAAAAAATTGGCAGGCAAAGGTGTGACGGACGTTTTGCTCATCCCGCTGTTTCCGCATTACGCGATGTCCAGTTATGAAACTGCCGTTGTGCGCGTGCAGGAAGTCGCGGCGAGGCTCGCACCACGGATGCGAATCAACGTGCAGCCGCCGTATTTTGACGATCCAGATTACATCGCGGCGCTGGTGGCGAGCGCGGCGGTTTATCTGAAAAAGGATTACGACCATCTGCTGTTCAGCTTTCACGGCATCCCGGAGCGGCATATCAAAAAATCGGACGCGACGGGCTGTCATTGTCTGGCCACGCCGGATTGCTGTGAGACGCCCAGCCCGGCGCACGCGACGTGTTATCGCGCGCAGTGTTTCAAGACGGCGGCGATGTTCGTCGAGAAGACCGGCATGCCGGCGGGAAAATGGTCGGTGTCCTTTCAATCGCGGCTGGGCAAAGATCCGTGG
>Ga0265337_1000476_pt1 | contig 21239 bp, 22 predicted proteins | sample 42122metaG_FD_192441 | JGI IMG/M metagenome (GOLD analysis project Ga0265337, IMG submission 192441) | Rhizosphere microbial communities from Carex aquatilis grown in University of Washington, Seatle, WA, United States - 4-21-22 metaG | ecosystem: Host-associated > Plants > Roots > Rhizosphere >... | reverse complement strand
GTAGGCGTAGATTTCCTTCACCGACAAAACGCCCGGATCCTCGGCGGGCGCAAATTCCTTTTTCTCCTTCGCTTTATACCAATCCATGATTCGTCCGACGAACGGCGAAATCAATTGCACCTTCGCCTCGGCGCAAGCGACGGCCTGCGCGAATGAAAAGAGCAGCGTCAAATTGCAGTGAATGCCTTCGCGTTCGAGGATTTCCGCCGCGCGGATCCCCTCCCACGTCGAGGCGATTTTGATGAGGATGCGTTCGCGCCCGATGCCATTTTGTTTGTAAAGCTCGATGAATATTTTTGCCTTGGCGACGAGCGCCCCGGTGTCGAACGAAAGATTCGCGTCGGTCTCGGTCGAGACGCGCCCCGGAACGATCTTTAATATTTCCAGGCCGAACAGGACCAGCAGATCATCCACGATGCGGTGCGCCAGATCCCCGCCGCCGCCCCTGTTCTTGTTGTCGGTAATCGCCTTGTCCAGGAGCCACTGGTATTCGGGCATTTGCGCCGCCTTCAAAATCAGCGACGGGTTGGTGGTGGCGTCGCGCGGGCCGTATTGTTTCAGCGTGGCGAAATCGCCGGAGTCGGCGACGACCACGGTGAATTGCTTCAACTGGTCGAGCTGGCTCAACGCGGTTTGCGCCGGCGCCATCAGGGTTTCGACTGCGGTGCTCATAATTATTTCGTATGTCCTCTATTTCCATTCAAAATACGCCGCCGCCGCGCAATGGCAAACATTTTGACACCGCGCCCGCGCCGCATAGAATGCGCGTCGCATTTTCTCTATGGCCACACATTATCTCGCCTGCGACCTTGGCGCCGACAGCGGCCGGCTCATGCTTGGCACGCTCGACAACGGCAAAATCACCGTTGAAGAACTCCACCGATTTCCCAACGGCCCCGTCAAGACCAGCGGCGCGCTGCACTGGGATTTTGCCGGCCTGCTGGAGCAACTGAAGGCCGGCCTGAAAAAAGCCGCCGCGCGCCAGTTGCCCATTGCCAGCATCAGCACCGATTCGTGGGGCGTGGACTACGTGCTCTACGATGACCGCGGCCTTGTCATGGCGCCGGTCTGGTGCTACCGCGATTCGCGCACGGCTTACGGCGTTGAAAACGTGAGGGCCAGGGTGGACTGGCCGACGACTTATGCCGAGACCGGCATCCAGTTCATGGGGCTGAACACGATTTACCAGCTCGGCGCCGAACCGCCCGAACGCCTTGCCCGCGCGAAACAGCTTCTGCTCATCGGCGATGCCTTCAATTATTTCTGCTCCGGCGTCGCAAAGAATGAAGTTTCCCTCGCCAGCACCACGCAGCTTTACAATCCGCAGACCAAGACATGGTCGAAGAAACTGCTCGACGTGCTCAAGTTGCGCGAGGATTTGTTCGCGCCGATTTGTCCCTCCGGCACGCGGCTCGGCCCGATGAAAAAGAATCTCGCCACCGAGACCGGCCTGCCGCAGATCGAGGTCATCGCGTCGTGTTCGCACGACACCGGCGCGGCGGTCGCCGCCGTGCCCGCCAGCGGCGGGAACTGGGCCTACTTGAGTTCCGGCACCTGGTCGCTCGTCGGCGTCGAATGGCCCAAGCCGGTCATCAACGACCAGGCGCGTTCGTTGCAGTTCACCAACGAAATCGGCTTTGGCGATTCCGTCCGCCTCCTCAAAAACATCGTCGGCCTCTGGATCGTCCAGGAATGCCGCCGGCACTGGGCGAAGGAAGGTAAAAAATACGATTTTGCCACGCTCGAAAAACTCGCCGCCGACGCGCCGCCGTTCGTCTCGCTCATCAACCCCGACGACCCGCGGTTCTTGAGTCCGGACAATATGCCGGAAAAGATTGCCGAGTTTTGCGGGGAAACCGGCCAGCCCGTGCCCGCCAACCACGGCGCCTGCATGCGCTGCATTTACGAGAGCCTCGCCTTGTTTTACCGCGTCGTCATGCGCCGGCTGGAACGGCTCACCGGCAAAAAAATCGAGCGGCTGCACATCGTCGGCGGCGGCAGCAAGGACATGATGCTCAATCAATGCGCCGCCAACGCGCTGAAAATTCCCGTCATCGTCGGCCCGACCGAATGCACCGCGCTCGGCAACATTCTCGTGCAGGCCATCGCGCTCGGCCATCTGTCGTCGCTCGATGCCGCGCGCGAAGTCGTCCGCAATTCCTTCGAGCTGAAAACCGTCACGCCGCAGGATTCGGCGCAATGGGACGCCGCTGCCGCCCGGTTTGAAAAATTGTTGAGTTAGCCCGGCAAGGATCGAATCGGCGCACAGCACCGACACCACAACTGATTTGTTGACGGATTTCGAAATTTCAATTATATGTAACTCAATGAATAAAGTTACATATACCGTTTCGGAGGCGCAGGCGAACCTGCCGGGGCTTTGCCGGGCGGGACGGCGGTTTGTAATTTCCCGGCGGGACAAGCCGGTTTATGTGGCCATGCCGCTGGAGGATTACGACGCGCTGCTGGAAACGATGGAATTATTGAGCGATCCGACGGCGATGAAGACCTTGCGGGCGGCGAAGGCGGGACGGCTGGCTTACAAGGAACTGAATCTGGCCGATGAAAATTTTGGCTTCTGAACAGGTGCAACGCTGGCTGGTTGCGCTGCCGCCGGAAACCAAGAAGCGCGTGCGCGCCGCCCTACGTGGACTGCAAATGGGGCGCGGCGACATCAAGGCGTTGCACAGTGAACTGGAGGGGTTTTGCCGGCTGCGGATTGACGGGCTGCGGATTGTCTATTCACAGCATCGCGGGCAACTCATCCGGCTGGAATACGCCGACAGCCGTGACGTGGTTTATGAAACCTTCCTGAAAGTTTTGCACGAACGGAAAATGCAAAATCCTTGAGCGCTGCCAGCCGTCCGGAATGGATGGAATTAAAGCCGGAGGAATCGCTGGAAGATGTGCGCGGAAAATCCCAAAGGGATTTAATCATCCAGCCCGGTGTTGCCGCGCAGCGGCTACGCCGGGTGAAACGTGGAAATGAAATTCAACTCTGAAGGAGTTGAATCAATTTACGGCGAGGTGGTGATACAACTCCGTTGGAGTTGATGATGGTTTTGGGAGATGACCCAGCGTAGGCGCTGCGCGCCAACGCTGGGCTGAATGCTGGAATCCCGTTGGGATTCGGGGTGCCCGTCCTACAGTTTTGCCGCCCGCGCGAAGAATAAAATCCCCGCGCCGCCGAGGAAACAGGCCGAGACATCGCCGTAGAAGGGAAATGGTCCCAGCCCCAGCCGCAAGCCGGAGACCAGCAGGATGACGCCTTCCACAATCATCAGCCAACCGAACCACGGGATGACCACGGCGAATTTGCGCGGCCAGACCGCCAGCGCCAGATACCAGAGGCCGACCAAGGCAAACGCGCCGCAGACCATGCGCAGCCAGTAATCCAGCATCGGGTCGTAGGCGATGGGTTTGGCGCCCATGCCCTGCGCGATGCCATCAATTTGCGGCCAACTGGCGAACACGCCCACGACCGAGATGCCCCACGCGAACGCGGCAAAACCGAGAAACAGTCGTAAAAGGCGGAGATGCACCTGTGATATTACTTGGTAAGTTCGTAAATCTCTGAAATCAGCAATGCAGTCCACAAATAAATTCGCATCGCTTCCTCTTTTGTTGTGTCGGTGCGATGAAGCAAACATTGAGTGTGATCCCAGACAGCACTAATCATCTCGCAAAGTGTCTCTTTTGTCCGGCCTGAACTATGTCGTTTTGTGGCGATGTGCCTTAGGAGATTCTTAACGTCGCCAGACTTAAAATCGTCGGGCATCGATTCGTCGAGGACGACATAAATTTCTGCCGTAAATTTTTTTAGTAATTCCCTGCATGAATTTGATGCGTTGAACCAATTCTCAGAGTGATCCAAAGCAAAAAATTCTTTGGATAGTTTCGCGAGTTGAGACGAAGTTCCCGGAAATCGAGCCGCAAATTGATCTGAAAAAATCATATTCATACGAAAAGTAGCTACGTCGTCAGCACTTAACTGTTCATTCTTCTTGCGGACCTCATCCAAGAGGTAATTGATGAATGGTTGGATGTATTTGCTGACGCCGTCTGAAAAATATCCATCTAAATGACCACCACCCCATTTGTCATCCAACCCAAGTCCAATTAATAACCCAGGCAAGTTGTCACCCTGCTCCTTACAAAACTCGAAAATATGTAGACCCACTCGGGCAATGTCTTCTGGCGTCGCAGCCTTTGGAGGGCATTGAGGTTGGCAATCCTTGCAGATTGCTTCTAAATCAGATGCCTTTCGCAGATTAGATAAAATATCACGAGTTGTCGGCTGGCTTTCCAACCACGCCAAAAAAGCTGTAAATCTTGGGGGCGCTTCTTGAAATCCAATCTCATTGAGATAGGAGATCCTCCTGAAAAGTTCGTCGAGCAAAGTCATAACACGTTTGCGTTTAATTCGTTTCCCTCGGCCTTTTGACGACGACTTCAATCTCCGCCTTGTTCTTGGCAATCGTGTTCGCGGGCAGGATGCCGCGCCAGAAAACGTTCGGGTAAATCACCGCGCCGCGCCCGAGGATGCTGCCGGGGTTCAGCGCGGCGTTGCAGCCCACTTCCGCGCCGTCGCCCAGCAGCGCGCCAAACTTCCGCAGGCCGGTGTCGAACGGCACGCCCTCCACTTCCACCTCGACGTTGCCGGAGAAAAGTTTGACGTTGGAAATCTTCACGCCCGCACCGAGGTGCGCCTTGTGGCCGAGAATCGAGTCGCCGATGTAATTGTAGTGCGGCGCCTGCGCGCCGTTGAAGAGCAGCGCATTTTTCAATTCGGACGAATTGCCGACGACGCAGCCGTCGCCGAGGATAACGTTTTCGCGGATGTAGGCGTTGTGACGTATCTGGCAGTTTTTCCCGATGATGGCCGGACCTTTGATCATTGCGCCGGGTTCCACGACTGTGCCTTCGCCGATGAGCACACGTTCGCCGATGCTCGCGCCGGGAAAACGTTTGGGGGGATTTTGTTTCGGCACCTTGTCGAGCCAGGCTTCAATCTTCTTGAGCGCGTCCCACGCGAATTTGCAGCCGTCGAAAATGGCGGCATGTTCGGTCTGCGTCAGGTCGAACAGGTCTTCAGCTTTGAACATGGCGGCAAGTTAGGCGAAATGGCCGCGGCGGCAAATTTAATTTTCCCGGAAAGCGGGGCGCTTTTGTGCGCCTGTCTGCTTCTCTGCATCGCTTCAACCCGTAAAAAGTTATGAAAAAGCTATTATTCGCAGTCGCGTTATCTTCAACCACTTTATTTTCGCTGATTTGCTCGCCGCCAGCGTTAGCGGATTCGACGCTGACCTTGACTTGGCTTCAGCCACCGGGCTATCAAAGCACGCTTTATGAATCCACGAATCTCAACGGCTCGTGGACGGCATTTGGCGTGGTCAATCCGCCGGTCACGGCGCAAACGACAAACCAGGTCACTTTCTTTTACGTCGCCGTCGCGCCAACGGCGGCAGGAGGGAACAATTTTATTGGCGCTGCCGATGCTACAATCGGCGGCGGAAATTCAAATACAAACACAGGTATTGGGGCGACTATCGCCGGCGGCAGATATAATTTTGCGAGTGCCGGTGATGCAGCCATCAGCGGCGGCTGGGGTAACAGAGCAACCGGCGGAAGTTCAGTCATTGGCGGCGGAACGCATAATTTTGTCAGCGGCGGCGCTGCCACGATTGCCGGTGGTAATTCAAATACCAATACTGGATACAGCAGCACTATTGGCGGTGGCATAAACAACACCGTGGTTCAGGGCTACGCAACCGTGTCTGGCGGTGAATGGAACACTGCATTGTATAATGATTCAGTTGTTGGTGGTGGTAAGCTGAACTACGCTGGGAATAGCTTCGCGTTTGTTGGAGGTGGCGCAACCAACACAGCAAGTGGACAACTTTCAGTAGTAGCCGGGGGTTGGCAAAACAATGCTGGAGGACTCAAATCTTTCGTTGGTGGTGGTGGAAACAACACGGCGGGGGGAGATAATGCAACCATCGGTGGTGGCACCGGAAATATCGCCGATGGCGCACAATCAACAATCGGGGGTGGTCAAAATAATAGCGCGATGGCGTATGGTGCCACTGTTGGCGGCGGGATAGGGCATCTTATTACCCGTGAATACTCCACGATTGCGGGAGGCGAACTCAATAGCGCAGAGAGTTCAGGGGCTACTGTTGGCGGAGGTATATTTAACTCATCTTGGGGAACTAACTCAACTGTGTCAGGTGGCTACCACAACTTGGCCGGAGACATTTACACGACTGTTGGCGGAGGCTACGAGAACTCCGCTCGGCGCGAAGGTGATACCGTAGGCGGAGGCGAAAACAATACCGCATCAGGTGGCCAATCAACCATAGCTGGTGGAACTTATAGCACTGCGAGCGGTCATTGTTCAACTGTCGGCGGTGGTGTTTTCAACATTGCAAGCACCGAAGACGCAACAATTGGTGGAGGGGTGGCAAATACCGTTGGCGGTGTGGGAAATATCTTTGGCGGGCAGGATGCTACGATTGCTGGCGGTGCCGCGAATACGAACAATGCGTATTGCGGGACAATTGGAGGAGGAATAGTTAACGCGATCAGCACAAACGATTGTTGTTATTCGACAATCAGCGGAGGACAGGCCAATAATATATTGCTGGGCGAAGATTCCACAATTGGCGGGGGAGTGCTGAACAATTCCAGCGGCTACTATGCCACAATTTCAGGAGGTGCTTACAACACCAACGCTTCCTTTTACGGGGGCACAATTGGCGGTGGATTTGCGAACTTTATCAGCGGAAACTACGCGACCGTTCCCGGCGGTGCGGCAAATGTCGCCTCTGGCAATTATAGTTTTGCTGCGGGGAACCAAGCGAAAGCTATCCATCAAGGCGCTTTTGTTTGGGGCGATTCCACAGCGGCCAACATTTATTCGACGGCGGCGAATCAGTTCACTGCCCGCGCTTCTGGTGGAGTGCGTTTCTTCTCAAATTCTGGAGCCACGGCAGGTGTCTCATTAGCGCCCGGCGGCACTTCATGGGCAACAATCTCTGACCGCAACGCGAAGAAAAACTTTGTGCCGGTGAACAGCGAAGTGGTTTTGGAAAAGCTGGCAGCCGTGCCAGTAGAACGATGGAATTACAAATGGGAGTCGGATAGCGCGACGCCGAACATCGGCCCAATGGCGCAAGATTTTATAGCGGCGTTTTATCCCGGACGCGACGACAAGAGCATTACCACGCTGGAATTCGATGGCGTTGAGTTGGCGGCGATCAAAGGACTGAACGAAAAATTGGAAAAGGCGGTGACAGAAAAGGACGCCGAAATTGCCGAATTGGGAAAGCGGCTGGACAAACTCGAATCGTTGCTACACAAGCAGAATGAAACAGCGCCGTGAATCGTAACTGATGGATGATGCTTACGCCGCCGCTTCTTCCAAAACTACTTCGGGATGACGCGACGCCACGCGCAATAAAACTCTGGCGGCGCCCGTCGGTCTGCGCCGGCCTTGCTCCCAGTTGTGCAGCGTCTTGACGGAAATACCGAGCAGCTCCGCAAACTTGTTTTGCGACAGCCGCAGTTTGGAGCGGGTGTCCGTCACGGCGTTTTCCCGTTTCGTCTTTTGGTCGTGGCGGTATTGTTCCGGGTCAAGCTGGTGGCGATGCAGCTTGCCGTCCTTGCCGCGCGTGACTTCCCACACGCGAGCGGGCGCGACCTCGCCCCGGCGCACGGCCTTCGCGCGCCGGATGGCTTCGGCCAATTCTTCAAAGCGTTCTTTGTTCATGTCAGTAATCCTCAATCAGCAACCGCAGTTGTTTCAACTGCGCTGCGGTCAAATCTTCTTTCTCGTTCTTCGCATAAATATCCAGCATCAAAATCCGGTCGCGGTCAACCACCCAGTAATAAATGATCCGCGCGCCACCGCGCTTGCCGTGGCCTTTGGCGGCCACGCGCAGTTTTCGCAGCCCGCCGGATTTGGGAATGATTTTCCCCGCGTCCGGTCGGGTGAGCAATTGCACTTGCACCCGTGCCAAGTCGTCATCGTCCAGCAAATCCGCCACGCGGCGGGTGAACGGGGCGAATTCTTCAAAGACCATTGAGGGGAGGTTACGCCATTGGCGTAGGAAGTCAAGCAGGGAAATTTTCATTTGAAAGAAGGCAACCGATAGTCTTGCGCGTGGCGGAGTTGCCGCCGTGCGCCGCTTTTTTCAAGCTGGCCGTCATTGCAAAGTTTGCGGATGACGCGGGCAGCCGTGCGGTAGCTGACGCCCGCCACCAGGCCGGCGTCTCGCGCGCCGATGAAAAAATTATTACTCTTGGATTCGGCGCAATGCTGGCGGATGGCGAACAATATCTTTTCATGCGGCATCGCGGCGTGCGGAAAATCTTTGTGCCGAGTCCAGCGAATCCATTTTTCAGCGGCGGATTTGAACCAACTTTTGCGCCGCGCCCCTTCAACGCTGTCGCGCAGTTCGCGTCGGTATTCGTCAGGCGAGCAACGCAGCCGGACACCCTGCTTTTGGTGTTCACGCAACCATGATTCAAAAGCCGAATCAATCAGCCGTGCGGTTACAGGCTCTTGAATCCGGTCGGCGTGTAATGCGATGGCCAAGCCCAAATCCAAAATGTTTTTGTGCGTTTTAACCGTATCGCCGGACACCGGCGCAATGTTGGCGTAATGCCGTCCAAACCAATTCCAGCAGGTCAAAGCCAATTGCCCACCATAGGCAGATGGCACACAGCGAGTAATCCCCCCTATACCGCTGTGTGACACTGGCAGGATTATCGGCAGAACATCAGCAGATGGATTAACCCACAAGCCACGGTCGAAGCTGACGAAACTGGCGCGGGAAACATCCTTGCCAGATTCGTCAACCTCGCATCCGTAGGTGTTGCGGACGTGTTCGGCGGTTTGCTGAAATGCAATGGCGTGATTTTCTGGCGAGCAAGGCGGGATTCTGAAAAGCAACCGGACACCTTCACCGCGAATTGAACGAAACGCGGCAAGACAAAACCTGTCGGCGACGGCGTTTTGAATCGTGGTGACGGCTTTGGCTTCGCCCAGGTCATCCAGATCAACGCCGATTTGACCGGAGTGCTGGAGCAATCTTTCATTGATGCGGTAGCCGAATACGCCCGCCCATGTCGCATAAGGCAGCAACTTTTTAGCGGCTTTTTGCTCGTCGCTGTCGTGCGGTAGCGAACGGACGCGCAGAACTGGTTCTTGCCACACGCCGGACTGAATATCCACCAACACGTCGCCGGTGGAGCGCGTTTCCAGCTTGCCCGGCTTGGTCACGTCCAAGCCAAAGGAAATGGGCGCGGAGATGTTGGCGGGCGTCGTCATCCGGCTTTATGCCAGTTGTCAGCGGGGCGAAGAAATGGGCGCGGTTTTCCGCGCATTAGTCGCCGTCACGTTTTTGGTGTAACGAGCAATCAAACGCCCCGCCCAAGCCAGCCCGTGACGAAATTCAAAAATGCGGAGATAGCCTCCCGCGACGCCCTGCGCCACAGGACGGGAATCACTCCGCTGTGAAAGTTTCCGTGCGAACTGCGGCGAGCGGGTTTGAATCCAAGTCACGCCGGACGCAACCTGCCATGCAGACAGCCAACGGTCGCCGATGGTTGCGGGATTCATTCGACACCTCCGCGCCGTTGAACCCCGTATTGTGCCAGCATCCATTCGCGCACGGCGGCAAGGTCAAAGCGGCAACGGCGTTTGCCAATTTTCAGGTGGGGCATCCCGGCGGCAATGTGATTGTCCACACTTCGCGTGGACATTTTCAGCATCGCGGCCACGTCTCGCTTGTCACCAAATGGCGCGATGGCATTGTTGTCGTGCGCCGACGACTTGAAATTTCCCGCGTCAGCTTCGGGCGTGCTAGAAAAAGCTTTCATCATGTAGGCATGATGACACCTCACGCAGCCACGCAATAGAGCGCCGAAATTGGAAACAATTATTGAGTCGGACTCAAAAATACTTTTCTATTTCTCAGTCCCCCCTCGCCAGCCTTCGGTGAAATGAATTGGCTTTGCCGAGTCGAGCCAGCCGAAAAGGTTTTGAAAATGACGTAGGGCAAGGCTGCAAGCTCGATTGGCGTTGCTCCGACGCCCGTAGAACATTCCATGCGGTTTGTCCTTTAGTGCCTGCATCTTCTTTTGCGCCTCGGAAAACGTGCCGCAGTGATAGCGCAACCGCATCGCCGCGAGCGCGTTCAATGCATCGCGGATGCTTTTCCTTCCCGGAGGCTTGGCTTTGACCGCTTTCTTTTCGGCTGGCGGAAAATCAAGCATCGCTTTGCCTTCAAAATGCCTGAGCCACTTCCTGAATTCTTCAATTAAAACAGCGTGACCGTATTTCATGTTCACGGCGAAGAAACCGGACTTGATTGGGTCGCCAGCCGGGATGGTCGGCAGCCTCTCTTGACACTGCTTTTTCCACATATCCAGCGTCATTGTTCCCGGCTCATTCAGCGCGAATGTGATCGGCGGATTGTGCCACGTAGTCGCATAAAGCGCCGCGTGGGGAAGCGAGACTATCATTCTTAACAGGCATTTCCGATCTCTATCCGAAAGAATTCTCCAAGGCGTGTTTGGAAAACCGTCAGTTATAGCCAGCGACATGAGAATGTGGCTTTGAATGAGGTTTTGAACACGAGAACCAAAATCAACCCGTCCACTCTTTCCCTCCCTCGCTTTTATCTGATTTTTTGCCGAACCAATTTCGTTAATCGCTGCGCGCGACTCCCGCGCATATTCATACCGATAACACGCCTGCAATTCGTCCGATTTTACATCGCTGAAATCGTAATCCGCTTCCGTGAATTGGTTCAGGTCTCGGTTGCCGGGTGGTTTCATGATGCGTTCATTTGTTTGCGGCAGTTTCCGTCAGTTTGCACTCACGGCCAATGGGAGAACATTCACGGCGGTAGCTGGTTTCACGCTGAAAAATTTCTGCGCGTCGGCGGGCGTCGCAAGCTGGCGATAGTGCCGGTGAATCACGGCGGCAGAGTTGCCGCAATACCCAGCCACGCGCCCGGCGTCCGCGCACAAGGCAAATGAGTAGGACGCGAACGAGTGACGGCAGCCATTTGCTTTCCAGTCCACGCCAGCGGCCTTTGCGGTGTCCTGTTGCGCTTTGTAGAGCCAGCCGCCTTGCCAAACTTTTCCCGTGCGCCCGATGTAGGGCTTCAACCATTCGCCAAGGCTTTCTGCAACCGGCACAATGCGACGGCTGGCAGTCTTGGCGTTGCTCGCGCTGACGACAATGTGCGCTTGTTTCAAATCAATGTCTTTCCATTCCAGCCGTTCAATTTCAGCGGAACGAAGTCCGGCGAACATTCCCAATGCAAGGCACGGCAGAAAATCTTCCGGGGCGGCAGCGAGCAACTTGCGCGTTTCGGCGGGCGTGAAGATTTCCACTTCGCCGTTGCGGATTTTTGGCCGTTCAACTTTGGCGGCTGGATTGTCCATCGCGTAACCACGGGCAACGGCAAACTCAAAAAGCAAGTGCGCCACGCGGCGGTTGTTTGCGTAGGTCTGGCTCGAAAGTTTCAAGCCGTCCAGCCACGCTTGCACGTCCGGCGTTGTCACGCTGCCAATGTTGCACGGAAATTTTTCGGTGAACTTGTCCAGCCGCAAGCGCAAGTCTTGAAGATAGCGCACTGACGCGCCGCGAGTCTTTTTCAGCGCGAGCAATTCGGCGACAACATCGGCAACGCGCTTGGACGTAACGGTCTTGTGCTTGGCCTTGAAAAACCGCGCCGCCGCCATCGCGCCGGACAAGTCGCCCGTCAGCTTCACGATTTCTACAATCGCGGCGACGGCTGCCGAAAGCGTGATGCCCAGCGGTTGCAATGACTGTGCGGCAGCCGAGTATTCCACGGATTGCTCTTTGGTCATGCTCGCGCCGATCACGTCGCGTGCGGACAGTTGCCGGGCGAGCTTGCCAGCCGCGTCCAGTGCGTCGGCTTCCGTGGTGTAGCTGTCAAAGCGGCGTTTTCCGTCCGCGTAGTTGGCAACCATGAAGGAAAAGTTGCCCAGCGGCGTTTTACGGCGATAGACGGTGACAGACTCGCGCCCGACAGTGATTTTGCGCGGCCAAGATTCGGATTGTTTCGGCTTTCGTGATGCGGTAGCTTTCATGCGTGAACTGTTGCACAAGTGTTGCAACCTGTCAACATCATTCACGATTTGGCGGTGTCAAAACGCGAATAATAGCCTTATTTTACAATGCTTTTGCCCCCGTAGCTCAAATGGATAGAGCAGCGGTTTCCTAAACCGTTGATCCCAGTTCAATTCCGGGCGGGGGCACCATTACCCTTGCACCGCAACAAATCCCGACGTGAACGGTTTCCGCAACTAATGTGTCAAACAGTTGTTTAACTCAATAACGGCTTGATGAGAAGGCCCGATTAAAATTATGAAAACCAATCTTTCCAAAAACTGGGCGGTCGGCGCGGTGGCCGCGATTTTATGTCTGACCGGCGGAACCGGCTTCGTCGCCAATGCGCAGGACCAGCCGCCACCTCCATCGCCAACCGACAATGTCGCGCCGGACGATTCCACGGCTTTGCCGCCGGGCGTTTCCCCGTCCAGCCCGCTGGCGCAGGTCATCAAGCTCACCCAGTCCGGCGTGAGCGAGGCCGTCATCATGGCTTACGTCGCCAACTCCGGCAGCACGTTCAATCTGGATCCGGACAAAATCATTTATATGAAGGACATTGGCGCGCCGGACGACCTCGTCACCGCTATGATGCAGCGCGACCAGGCATTGCAGGCGCAAATGGCCACATCGGCATATCAGCCGCCTCAACCCGCGCCGGCAACGGACACCGCCGCGATCGAAATGGCCGATGTCGCCCCGCCACCGGCGGAGGTGACGGTGAATTATTTTTACGACACGCTTGCGCCGTATGGCACCTGGGTGGACGTGGAGGGCTATGGCCGTTGCTGGCGGCCAACGGTGATGGTGGGAAACGCGGACTGGCAGCCGTATTCCGACCACGGGCACTGGGTTTATACGGACAACGGCTGGTATTGGATTTCGGATTATTCATGGGGCTGGGCGCCGTTCCACTACGGACGCTGGTTCCACCATGCGCGCTTCGGCTGGTGCTGGTATCCGGACACGGTTTGGGGGCCGTCGTGGGTGACGTGGCGTTATTCGGGCGATTATTGCGGCTGGGCGCCGTTGCCGCCGCGTTGTGTTTATCGCGAAGGCGTCGGATTTTTTTATAACGGCGCGGCGGTCGGCATCGGCTTCGACTTCGGCCTGGGCGTGAGCGCGTTCACGTTCGTGCATACCCGGGATTTTTGCGATCCGCACCCGTGGCGTCACCGTGTTGAATCCCGCGAGATGACGCAGGTTTTCAATCACACGACGGTCATCAACAACTTCGATGTTGACCGCCGCAACCGGAATTTCATCAACCACGGCATTGATCCTCAGCGCATCACCGAAGTGACGCACGCGCCGATTCGTCCGATTGCCATCCATGAAACGACCACGCGGGTTCCGCGCGGCGAGCAGCTCGGACGCGATGGCCGCACGCTGATGGTGAATCGTCCACACTTCTCTGACAACCCATCACCGCCCAACCGGGGTGAATCGCCACACGCCGCGCCGCCTTCGCCAAGGGTGGGAAGCCCATATCAGCCGCCTCATAACGGAAATGAAAACAACAATTCACAGCCTCCACGCCGCAATCAACCGGCGCCGGCGCCGGGCCAGCCGCAGTCTTCGCGACCGACAACTGGAAGCCCATATCAGCCGCCAAACAACAATTACCGAAACGACCATTCACAGCCGCAGGCTCCACGTGCCGGCACTTCTGGTTCGCCGGGTCACAACGGGCCAACGCAGCCCATCGCGCACCCTTCACCGCCTGCGCCGGTGCAGCCGTCGGCGCCAAATTACAATTCAACCGACAACCGGCGTTATCCATCCCCAAGAACGCAGCAGCCTGAACAACAAAATCCGCGCGCGAACCCCGGCAACCCCGGCGGACGCGTTGGCGCACCGGTGACACCACAAGCGCCCGCCAGTCCACCCGAAGTGAACCGTTCCGCGCCACCATCACAGCCGCCACAGCACAATTACGGCGCGCCGGTAACACCGCCATCGCCGCCGGCGCAAAAACCGGCGCCAGCGCAGCCGCCGCAGCGCGATTATGTCTCGCCCCGGAATCAAACACCTCCGAGCGAATCGCGCCCTAATTATTCCCAGCCGCCGGAGGCGGGCAATCAATCTCGCGGTGCGTCAGCGCCTTCGTCGCCACCGGCCCAATCGCAACAATCGCAACAATCGCAACAATCACAACGATCCGGCAGGGATAAAAACCAAAATGGACGGTAGTGACGCGCGGCGTTTTTGCTTTTGCAACCTCGCCGCCGCTGGCAACATCGGCGCGTGGGCATCACGCGTCGGCAATTTGAACAAATGCAGCAGCGGGTCGGCGGCGTTTTAACTCGCACAGCCCTCCCGGTCTTTGAGTCGGGTCTCCGGCCCGCCGCCAGTTCACACAGCGTGATTCTCGGCGTGGACCCGTCGCTGCGCGGCACCGGCTACGGCGTTATCCGCCTCGCCAAACCGCACCCGCTCGTGCTCGCGCACGGCACAATTTCCTGTCCGGCGGGCTGGGAACGCTCGCGCTGCCTTGTGAAAATTTCCCGGACGCTGCGTGATGTTTTGAAACAGCATCAGCCGACGGTCTGCGTCGTGGAAGGGCTTTTTTACGCGCAAAATCTGCAAACGGCCATCATCATGGGCGAGGCGCGCGGCGCGGCGCTGGCAACCATCGCCGAGGCGGGTTTGGAAATTTACGAGATTGCCACGCGCAAAGTGAAGCAGGCCATCGTCGGCTACGGCGCGGCGCAAAAATCCGCCGTCGCAAAAATGGTCCAGCGGCTGTTGAATCTGTCGAAGCCGCCCGCGCCCGATGCTGCCGACGCGCTGGCGCTGGCGCTGGCCCACGCGCAGGAAAATTCGCGGTATAATTTGACGCCGCTGAAGAAAATTTAAGCTATGGAATTTCGCTGTCCTCATTGCCAGTCGCCGATTTACAGCCGCAAAACCAAAAATTGCGGTGTGTGCAAAAAACCTTTGCCTGCGGAACTTCTCTTGTCTGACAGGCAAATCGCTATTTTAAAAAAACAGGATGAACAGATTGAAAAACGCGCAAGAGAATTTAAGTTTCCAAAGCAATGGACAGAAATTGACCCAGGTTCATACCCGTCATGATTACCTTTCTCCACGGCAAACTCGTCGAGGCGCTGCCCACGCAGGTCGTCGTGGACGTGAACGGCATTGGCTACGAGGTTCTCATTCCGCTGTCGTCATTCGACAAATTGCCGCAACCCGGCCAGCCGGTGAAACTGCTCACGCAACTCGTCATCCGCGAGGACGCACACGTGCTTTACGGTTTCATGACAGCGGCTGAACGCGATTTGTTCAGGCTGCTCGTCAACAGCGTTTCCGGCATCGGCCCGAAAACGGCGTTGAATATTTTGAGCGGCATGAACGTCACGGTTTTTCGCGGTGCGGTGGCCGGCGGCGACGTGAAATCGCTCTCACAGATTTCCGGCGTCGGCAAAAAAACCGCCGAGCGCATTGTCGTCGAGCTGCGCGACAAGGTCGGCGCGGCGGGCGCGTGGGAAGCCGCCAGCGCGAAACATTCGCTTTCGCCCGACGACCAGAAGTTGAACGACGCCGTGCTGGCGCTCATGGCGCTGGGCTTCAAACAGATTGACGCGCACGACGCCGTCCGTGCCGCGCAGGCGATGCTCGGCGTGAAGGCGACGGTCGAGGATTTGGTGCGCGCGTGCCTTAAAAAAAGTTGAGCCAGCCCAATGCCCGAAGCCCAAAACCCAAGGCCGTTGCCCGCCGCACCGAAACGCAAAAGCGGAGTTGTCATTCCGCACGCGCCGAAGTGGCACCAGCGGCTGGCGGCGGAGTTGATTTACGCGCTGGCCCACGCGCTCGCCGCGACCTTGCGGTTCAAGCTGAATGATTTGTCCGGTTTTTTTTCCGATGTGCCGCAGGAAAAGATCATTTTTGCGATCTGGCACAACCGGCTGGCGCTGTCGCTGATTCTCTACCGCCGTTACGTCGCGCGCCGCGACCGGAGCCGGCGGTTGGTGGCGATGGTGAGCGCGAGCCGGGATGGCGGCATGCTCGCGGGGGTCCTCGAACGGTTCGGGGTTGAACCGGTGCGCGGCTCGTCGTCACGCCGCGGGCCGCAGGCGTTGCGCGAGATGGTGTCCCGGGGCAAACGCGACCATGATCTGGCCATCACGCCCGACGGTCCGCGCGGCCCTTGTTACATCGTCCAGGGAGGCGTGATTTCCACCGCGCAGTTGACGGGTCTGCCCATCGTGCCGGTGGTGTATCATCTCAACTGGAAAATCCGCTCGAAGAGCTGGGACCGGTTTCAAATTCCGCTGCCGTTCGCGTGCTGCGAAGTCACCATCGGCAAAATCCTGCGCGTGCCGCGCGAGACGGACGCAGCCGGACGCGAGGAATTACGGAGGCGGCTCGAAGCCGAAATGCGCGCCATCACGCGCGATTGAAAATGATCGCCCGCGTCAGCCTCGAAATCGCGTTGCGGAAGGAGTTCGATTATCTGATTTCGCCCGGGCTGGCCGGACAGGTCGAAGTCGGCAGCCGTGTGCAGGTGCCATTCGGCGCGCGAAAGATTCTTGGCACCGTCACCGCGCTCGCCGAGGAATCCGCGCACGCCAATCTCAAACCGATTTTGAAAATCATCGGCGCGCAGACGCTGGTAACTCCGAAGGTTCTGAAACTCGCGCGGTGGATTGGCGAATATTATTGCTGCGCGCCGGAGACAGCGCTGAAATCCGTTCTGCCCGAAGCCATCCGAAAGGAAAAAGAAGGCTGGAAAAAACAATTGTTTGTCCGCGCGCTGTCGCCAGCCGGCGAATTTCCGAAACTTCCAAAACGCCAGCAGGAAGTCTGGAACATCATTGAGGAACGGCGCGAAATTTTGCTGACGGATTTGGTCGAACTGGCCGAAACGACCGCCGCGACCGTTCGCAAACTGGAAGACCGCGGCCTCGTGGAAATCACTTCGGAAATCTCCGAACGCGATCCGTATGCGCGCGAACACATTTTGCCATCGCAGCCGCTCCCGTTGAATCCGGCGCAGTCCGCCGCGCTGGAGAAAATCAAGGCGGCGATGAACCGCGGCGAAGATGGAAGATCGAAGATGGAAGATGGAAAGACCAGACCATCCTCCATCCTCCATCCTCCATCCTCGACTTTTCTGCTTCACGGTGTGACCGGTTCTGGGAAAACCGAGGTTTATCTCCAAGCCCTCGCCCACGCGCTAGAGCAAGGCAAGGGCGCGATTGTGCTCGTGCCGGAAATTTCACTGACACCGCAGACCGTCGAACGATTCAAGGCGCGGTTCAGTTCGGGAAAACTTCAGACGCTCGTCGCGGTTTTGCATTCACATTTGAGCGCGGGCGAGCGGCATGACGAATGGCATAAAATCCGGCAGGGCAGGGCGCGCATCGTCATCGGTGCGCGCTCGGCGATTTTCGCGCCGGTCGAACCGCTCGGCCTCATCATCGTGGACGAGGAACACGAACACACTTACAAGCAGGAGGAAGCTCCGCGCTACCACGCCCGCGACGTGGCCATCATGCGTGGCCAGATGGAAAACGCCGTCGTCGTGCTCGGCTCGGCCACGCCATCGCTGGAAAGCTATTACAATTGCAAGCGGGGCAAATTCGCGTTGCTTGAACTGCCGGAGCGCGTGGACGATCAGAAAATGCCGCACGTCCGCGTTGTGGACATGCGTCAGGCCGCGCGCAGCGAAAAGGGCATCCCGATTTTTTCGCCACAGCTCAAGGAGGCCATCGCGCAACGGCTCGAGCGCAAGGAGCAGACGATTTTATTTTTGAACCGGCGCGGCTACTCGACTTCGTTGCAATGCCCGAAATGCGGTGAAGTCGTTCAGTGCCCGAATTGCAGCCTCGCGCTCACGTTTCACCGGCAGGAACAAAAGCTTGCCTGCCACATCTGCGGTCATACTGAAAAAGTTCCATCCGTTTGCCCCAACGTGAAATGCAAGAATCCCGCAATCCGTTTTGCCGGCACCGGAACGCAGCGGGTCGAGGAAACCCTCGCCAAGCTTTTTCCCCAAGCGCGCATCAAGCGCATGGACGCCGACACGATGAAACGCAAGGACGATTACCGGAAGGTGCTAGGCGATTTTCGCACCGGCAAGACCGACATTCTCGTCGGCACTCAAATGATTGCGAAGGGGCTGCATTTTCCGAACGTCACGCTCGTTGGCATCATTTACGCCGACCTTGCGCTGCACCAGCCGGATTTTCGCGCCGGCGAACGCACCTTTCAGTTGCTCACGCAAGTCGCCGGGCGCGCCGGACGCGGCGACGTGGAGGGCGAGGTGTTCGTGCAGGCGTTCGCGCCGTTTCATCCAGCGATCCAATTCGCGCGCCGCCACGACTTCATTGGTTTTTACGAACAGGAAATGGAGTTCCGCGAGCAGTTGAAATATCCGCCCGTCAGCCGCGTTGCGCTGCTCACGCTCAAAGGCCGCAACGAGGAAAAGGTAAAGTTCAGCGCAGATCACCTGAAACGCGAACTGGAAAAGAATCTGACAGATGGTAGGGCGGGCAGTCCTCTGCCCGCCGCTGCCTCGCAAGCCAAAGACGGCGCGCACGGAGTGACGCGCCCTACCGAATTCAAGGATTTGATTCTCGCCGGACCGGCGCCGGCGCCGTTGCCGCGCGCGGAAACTTTTTACCGCTACCAGATCATGCTGCGGACGCGCGCGATGAGCAAATTGAGCCTGGCGCTGGCAAAGATCATCGGGACGCTCACCCTGCCGGACGATGTTACGCTGACGGTGGACATTGACCCGGTGAATCTGGGGTGAAATTAGAAATTGAATTATCCCGTTCTTTAAGGCACACTAAAAACGTGAAAGCGATAACGAAGCGACACGCCAAATCCGAGGCCGAATTGCTGGATCACGCCACAAATAATTTGTTGCGCGGACTCAAGCGCGATATGCAGAAGAAGGATGGTCGCGTGGATTACGAAAAACTTCGCAAAGACGGCTACAGTGATCGTTTGCTGACCAGGCTGGAACAGGCTTGATTTCTACTGATTCTTGCGCAGTCGCATGAACTCGGAAACGGTGATGTCGAGCAGCGGCGCGGCTTTGCGCGCCAGATTCATGGCTTCCGAATAAGGCAATCCTCCTTACATCTCACGCACAATCCGCTCGGTCGGCCAGCCACGCGCCCTTGCCATTTGAATAAGCGCTGCCAAATCGGTATAACGCAAAATTTCGTCGCTCATAATTCTCCACGCTTTACGGTGGAACGATGCTCACTATTGGACAAATTGATTAATGTTTCTAGGACAAGATATTAACTCTTATGCACGAGTTATTCACACCACACAATTTCAATTGTGGTTATTGGGAAAAATCAATAAATATGGCCCTCTCATTAAGGTCATTTTCGATTTATACACCAAGTTTTCACAGATTTTGGTTCAGTAGAATAGAGCAATTGAAGATAGTCATTTACGAAAAGCTTGACCTAGCAACAAACTAACTGCGCGCGGGCCGCCGTTTGAAAACTTGAAAATTCCCGCCGGAAGCGCACTCTGACGCCGTGTTCGAACACCGCTCCAGTCCATTGCTGCCGCGCCAGGCATTTTACCGGCGGGTCGCAATTTGTTTTCTGTTGAGTCAGGCAGTGGTCGCGGTCGCGTTGTGTCTCGGCATGGCGGGTTATCATTTCTTCGAAAGCATGGGCTGGGTGGACGCCTTCGAGAATGCGGCGATGATTCTTTCCGGCATGGGACCGGTTTCGACGTTGCAGACGGAAGCCGGGAAAATTTTCGCCGGCTGCTACGCGCTGTTCAGCGGCCTGTTGTTGATCACCGTGACGGGAATCGTTCTGGCGCCCGTCGTGCACCGGGCGCTGCACAAATTTCATCTTGAGAGCGGAAAGAAGAACTCGTGAAAGAAAATCCTGCCTCGCAGCCAATCGATCCGCGCGTCGTCATCGGCCATGTGCATCTGAAGGTGGCCGACCTCGAACGCGCGCTGAAATTCTATTGCGGCGTTCTTGGCTTTGAGTTGCAGCAGCGCTTCGGCTCGCAGGCGGCCTTCATTTCCGCCGGCGGTTATCATCATCACATCGGGCTGGTCCGTTGTTCGGCGGACAACCTGATTTCAACCGTCTCGCCCGCATGATCGTTCGTGCCAAGTAACAAACCGCGTTGCCGGACAATGGCTGGTGCTGCTTTGGTTTTGACGGTCTGCCTTTGAAATACCGGTGAACGAACGGCACTGGATGGTAGATGGACGAAGCCAATGAGTTCGTCGCTGTTCAACAACATCCCCGTGCGCCGGGTCTGTCGGCGCAACACGTCTTCAATGTGGTCCTCGAATGGATAATCATCATTTTGAAGCGGGATGAGTTCGTTTCCGTTCGGGTGAGCGAATACGCGCAATGATCCGGCAAGGTCGCGGGCCAGTTGTAACAGCCGCTCTTCATTGGTGGTGCGAATCAGGATAGCTGCGGCGGAAGGGGACAAAGGGTGGTTCCGGGAAAACTGGTTCGCCAAACACCTGCCAGCCGCGCCCGCGCAATTCCCAGCGACGGAATTGCTCCGAGAACTGTTCGTGAGCCGTTGGCATATAGCCCTATTTTTCCGGCTCGGCTTTGCGCGGCGGCACCCGCTTGTAAAGCTCTCCGAAAATCGGCGCGCGCTCATATTGCTCAACAAGTTTGATGCCCTTGGCCCCGCTCATATCCTCGGCCACATTTTTTATGATGGCCGGCACGACGTTCAAAAACGCCAGACGCGTGTCCTGCCGGTAATACGTCTCCTTGCGAAACCAGTTTTCGTAGATCGGACCAACAACTGGAATCTTCATCAGCGCGTTGTCGAGGTCGGCCAATCCCATGCCAACCGCGTTACGGAATACCTCCGCAATGGCGACGAGCAAAGCGACTATCGCGATGTTGGCAAATGTCAGACCCAGCACTCTGACCAGCTGGGAATAGACAACGGCAAAAAAGACGAATGCAGCGGCGATATGCCAGAGCCGGAGCACTGGCGGAGAGTGAACGGTGCGACAGGAAAAGAAATAGGTGTTGCCGAAGAGCGAGGCACAGGTGTCGAAAGCCAGCCGTTCGCGGATCATTCGCAAGTAAAGGCGCTTTACTGAAAGCAACCC
>Ga0265337_1000475_pt1 | contig 21268 bp, 16 predicted proteins | sample 42122metaG_FD_192441 | JGI IMG/M metagenome (GOLD analysis project Ga0265337, IMG submission 192441) | Rhizosphere microbial communities from Carex aquatilis grown in University of Washington, Seatle, WA, United States - 4-21-22 metaG | ecosystem: Host-associated > Plants > Roots > Rhizosphere >... | reverse complement strand
CCGACCCGTTCGAGCTAGCGAGGGGACTCGAACCCCTAACCGCCTGTTTACAAAACAGGTGCTCTACCGGTTGAGCTACGCCAGCGAGGTCGGCGAAGCCGTCGCGCACCGGGGCCACGACGTGTCTGCCGAGACAAACACGACAAAACCCCCAGAGCCGGGGTACGGAAACCTTGAACCAGACCTCGCGTCACGTTCCCTTGCCTGAACCCGTCGTAGGGGGCGGTTCGTTCCACTTGGGGTTACGGGGCAACCGAACCGACCCGAAGGTCGACCCGGTCGGAGCACCAGAATAAAAAGGCACTCCACCCGTCTCCCCGTTTAACTGCCACTCGAACGAGAGGGGCAAGTGCGGGGACCCGAGCGGACCGCGCATGGGTAGCGCCAGGTACGGGGGGTGTCAAGCACATTCCGTACCGCGAACTATCTGCTCGTATATTCAGGTACTTTTCTCAAGGCCCCGTGCGGGTACCCGGCGCGGCCTTGCGGCGACCGAGATCGTCCAGAGCACGCTCGAGCTGCTCCTTACTATACGGAAGACGAGCGAGCGCGGCTTGGTCGTCTTTCATCGCCGTTTCGACGGTCTGCTTCGCTTCGGCGGCTTTGGTGGTCCATTCGGAATGCTCGCCGGTTCGTTCCGCGAGGGCGAGGGTGTGCTCGAGCATCGTCAGCCCCTTCTCGAGAAGGATCGCGTAGCGGAGGCGCATCGCGCCCTCGAAGAGCTGCGCCTTTGCCGGCGTGTTCGCGGTCGCTGGCGGTGTGATGCTCATCACGTCGCGGTGCAGATTTTCGTAGAGCTCGCCGACGCGATAACCGGCCATCGCCGACCAATGCGCGTCGTACGCGCGCATCGCGTCCGAGTACGCGCTCTGGGCGTCGAGCAAGAGCTGGCACCGAGCTTCGAGGACCTGGGCGAAATTGGGCGGCGTCGGCGTGAAATGGATCTTCTCGCCGCGAACGCGACGGAGCTCGCCGAGCGCGAAATAGAGCGCCGCGAGATCGCGAGGAAGCGCGCCGGCCGCGTCGAGGCGCTCCGAGTCGACCACGTCTCGACCCTTGTTCAGGAAGTACTCCGCCGTTTCCGGATCGCTCGAGAACACGAGCGACAGCGCCTTGCCCGCGTACACCGCGATGCGGTCGACCGGCGGTAGTTCGCTGACGTGAGCGAGCGACGCGTCCGCGACGCGTCCGGCGTCGTCCCATCGCTCGAGATACGCGAGCAACCGAACGGCGCGGACGAGCGCGCTTCGCGACGCAGGGTCGTTCGGAAAACGTCGCGCGACTTCTTGATACCGAGTCGCGGCGCCTTCGAAATCGCCGAGCTCGTCGTGAGCCGCCGCGCCGTCGAACAGCGCCCTCACCGCGAACTCCCCGTCCGGATCGAGTGCAGTAATTCGATCGAATTGGGAAGCCGCGAGATCGAAATGTCGGTCGGCGAAGTTCGTCTCCGCTTCATCGAAGAGCTCGTCGACGCTGGTCGTGTTTCCCGGCGTGACGATGGTCCGTGGGACCGCGACGGATTCCGGCCCCCTCGTCGTGTTTCCACTCGACGACGTGCGCGGAGCCCGCGCGACCGTTTGCGTCCCACACGCGACGAGCGCCGTGGCAACGAGCAACACGCCGCGTCGATCAACGCCGCGACTACCCCGAGCGTGAAAACCTGAAGAAACAACCGGACGCCGCGCGTTCAGTGCGCGTGCGAGAAGCGCCGCACACGTGAGCGGGGCGAGGACGCGAAAGAAAAATGAGACGCGCGGCATCGAGAAAGGGGATTGACCGAGCATCGTGGATCCATACCTTGATAGATGTGGTGAGTTCGTCCCGTGGGAATTCCAGCGCTCACTCGAGCGTAGGAGCGGGGTCCATGAGAACGAACCTTCGTCACGAACCAAGGAGGCGCTCATGAAGCAGAGTACGGGCAGCGCGGTCGATCGAGTCAGCCAACTCGAGCGGGAACACCAAATTCTGGATGAGCGACTTCGAATTTTGGTTCGACGCGCCTACTTGACTCCGTCCGAGCAACAGGAAGCATCCGAGCTGAAGCGGCGAAAGCTGTTCGCGAAGGACCGGCTCTTCGCGCTCCGCGCACGCTGAGCTCCGTTCGCTCCACGAGCTAGAGGCGTCGCCGTCGATGACGGCGCGTGCGTCAGTGCGTGTCGGTGTCGGGATTGTACGTCCCGGCCATGCCACCCGCGGCGACCGTCCCCGGATCGGGGCCGTTGCGCGGCGGACCACCATCGGCGGCTTCCGGTCCGCCGTACACTTCACGATTCAAGTCGTTGAGGGCGTCGTTGGTACGGCCCTTCCAGTCGTCGTTGAGGCCGCCCGGATTCTTGTCGTCGATGGCCTTCGCGATCGCGAGCCAGTGGCGCGCATCGGGGCGATAGCCGAGGCGATAGTCGGTCATGCCGCGCAGATACGCGTATCGCGATTGATCGTTGACGCTAAGCGAGTCCATGTCCGGTTCGAGGTCTCGCCAGATCGCGAGCGCCTTGTCGTACTCGTTCTCGTCGTAAAGCCGCTGTCCGCGGTTCAGGCCTTCGCGATACGTGACGCACGCAGTGACGATCAGAGCCGTGAGGGCGGCGACACGACCGAACGGCTTCATGGGTGACGAGAAGGGTAACGCCACCTCGCGCATAGAAGCAAGGCGGAGACGAAGCTACGCGGTCCGACCGTAGAGAATGCGCGCGATGGGCAACCCGTCTCGGGTCGCGTGTCGCTCACGAAGACTCATCGCTCCATAAGGGTTTTCCCGCAGCCGCGCAGTTCGCCTGTCGCCGACGGTTTCACCGAGGGGAACCAGGCGCGGCTCGGTGAGCGCCATTTGCTCGAACTCCTCGGCGCGGTGGAGGACGTCGGTTTGCAAGAAAAAGTGCCCTTCCGGCACGAGCACGCGCGCGACGTCGTGAAAGAGCTCCGGCGTCACGACGCGTCGCTTTTGGTGGCGCTTCTTCCACCACGGATCGGGGAAATGCACGAACACGCGCTCGACGCTCCCCGCGGTCATTTTTCGGAGCACGGAACGCGCGTCGTCCGAGAAGACGCGGCCGCGTGCGCCGAGACCCTTTTCGCGCAAGCGCTCGTCGACGATGAACGCCCATTTCCGGCGCACCTCGAGCCCGAGCATGAACACCTCGGCGTTCGCTTCGAGACGCTCCACGATGAACTGGCCGCGGCCCGACCCAATTTCGACTTCGACGGGCCGGCCTTCCGAACCGAGCACCTGACGCGGATCGATCGCGTCGCTTTCGGGAAGGACGGGCGCGGCGGCGTAAGGATCGTTCGCCATGAGGCACCGCGCAGATAGCTCGAACCGCGTTTTTTCGCACGCCGTTTGATCGGGCGAGCGGAGCCGAGGAACAATCGCCGGGCGACTTCTCCGATGCCCCGGCTTTCTCCTCTCGCCGAGCTCACGCCGCGGGCGCTCCGCTTCGCTCCGCTCGGGCTCGCCACGCTGGTACTCGCCGGTCTGACGACGCGCGCCGTCCTCCACACGACGGGCGGCGTGCCCGCGGTTCCGCTCGACGACGCGTACATCCATTTTCAATACGCGCGCTCGATCGCCGAGCTGCACCCGTTCCGGTACACCGCGGGCGCCGCGCCGACGCCGGGCGCGACGAGCTTGCTCTGGCCACTCCTGTTGTCGCCGTTCTACGCGCTCGGAGCGCGACGCGAGTCCCTCGTCTGGGTGGCTTGGCTGATCGGATGGGTGTCGCTCGCGATGCTCGCCCACGAAACGCGGTTGCTCGCGCGCGGCTTGGTCCGTCCCTCGGTGGCGCTCGCGGCCGGCGCGATGGTGCTTTCATTTGGGGGGTTCACCTGGTTCGCCGCGAGCGGCATGGAGGTCGTCCCGTTCGCGTGGCTCATCACCCGCGCGGCGCGGCGCGCTGCCGAATGGATCGAAGCTCCGGACGACCGCGGCAGTTCCGCGCCGTCACCACCATGGCCGAGCCGTCGGGAGCTTCTCGTGCTCGCGGCGCTCGCGCCGGCAATGCGACCGGAGGGCGCGCTCGCGTCGTGGACGATCGCGCTCGCGCTCGCGATGCGTCCGCACGGCGGGAAGCGCATCGCGTCGCTCCCGGCGTGGCTGTCACCGCTCCTGCCGTCACTCGTGTGCTTCGTCGCGACGGGTCAGGCCGTCAATTCGACGGCCGTCGCCAAATGGCTGCCGATGAACCCGTACTATCCGGCGAGTCGCTTCGTCTGGGCGTTTCTCGACAACGCGGGAACCCTGTTCGGCACCTTGCTCGATGGACGGCTCTGGACGAGCGTCTTTTTGCCGTCCGGCGGCCGCCTCGTCGCTTGGCTCGCGCTCGCCGCGATCGTCCTTGCCGGCGTTCACACGCGACGCATGCCGCGCGCCCTCGCGACGCTCGCGCTCGCGCTCGGCATGCTGCTCCCCGCGACGTACGAGACGTTTCTCGTCAATCGCGTGCGCTACATCTGGCCGTTCGCGCCCGCGTGGTTCGTCGGACTCGGAGCGCTCGCGGAGCTTTCGGGCGCCACGCTCGAACGCGTCGCGATAGAGCTCGGCGTCGCCGTCGACGACGTTTCGCCGCTGCTCGCCGGCGTCGTCGTGGGGTTCTTCGCGTCGCGCCTCGGCTGGAGCATCGACGACCTCGCCGAGAGCGCCGATGCAGTGCGCCGTCAGCAGGTTTCTCTCGCGCACTGGGCGCACGCGGCGCTCCCGCCGAACGCGCGCCTCGGCGTGAACGACACCGGCGCGATGGCGTATTTTTCCGATCGCGCGACGTTCGACGTCGTCGGTCTGACGACCGCGGGCGAAGCTCGCTATTGGACGGCGGGGCCCGGTTCGCGCTTCGAACACTACGAACACCTGCCGCGAGAACGGCTGCCGACGCATTTCATCGTTTATCCGGAGTGGTTCGGAATCGACGCGCTCCTCGGCGACGAACTCGCGTCGCGAACGGTGCACGCGACCATCCTCGGCGGTACGACGATGAGCGCGTACCGGGCGAAGTACGACGCCCTCGGCTCCGCGGAAAAACCCTTCGACGCGGCCGTCGCCGGTCACCGTGAAATCGACGCGCTCGATGTATGCGACATCGACAGCGAAGCCGCCCATCGCTACGCGCTGTTCGACGCGGTTCAGACCAACGACGTGGTCGTCGAAGACGACGGCCGCGCCGACGGGGCAAGGCTCGAACGGAGGCTCGACCGGTTCGAGCTTCGCCTCGCGCCGCACGGCTTCGTCGTGGCTCGATGGGGGGCGGACGAAACCGCGACGGAGCCCGTGCGCGTCCGCGTCGAGGTCGACGGTCGGTCCCCGACGTCGGTCGACGTCCCCGACGGTCCCTGGCACGAGTTCGTCATTCCCGTCGTCGACGCGACGCCCGCGGTGCACGAGATCCGTGTTCGCGCCGTGACCGGCACCTTCAGCTCGCTCCACTACTGGTCGTTCGAGTAATCGCGGAGCGCCGCCGGGTGGTATACGAGTCACGTGCTTCATCGGCCCCTCGGAAGGACCTCGCTCGTGGTGTCCGAGCTCTCGCTCGGCACGTGGGGGCTCTCGGGGGACGGCTATGGCGCGGTCGCCGAGACGGATCAGGCCGCGGTCATCGACCGCGCGCGCTCGCTCGGGTTGACGTTGTACGAAACCGCGGACGTCTACGGACGCGGCGAGATGGAGCGCCGTCTCGGGCTGCGCTTCGAAAACGATCCCGACGTGCTCATCGCGACGAAGCTCGGGACCGATCGCGACGCGAACCCTCCGCGAAAGCGCTTCGACCGGACGTACCTTCGCGAAGCGTTCGAGCGAAGTCGGGAGCGCCTCCGACGAAACGCCGTCGACGTCGTCCTGCTCCACAACCCTGCCAAGGTGACGGTGGAACGCGGAGATGCAACGAGCACCCTCGCCGAGCTCAAGTCCGAAGGAAAAATTCGCGCATGGGGAGTCAGCGCCGGCACGGTCGACGTCGCGCGAGCGGCGCTGTCGAAGGGCGCCGAGGTGCTCTCGATGACGCATCACGCGCTCTTCTCCGAAGACGTCCGTTCGCTCCATGCGGACATCGAAAAATCGGGCGTGGGCCTGCTCGCGCACAGCGTGCTCGGGCACGGCCTGCTCTGCGGATACTGGTCGCTTCACAAGGTGTTCGAGGCCGGCGATCATCGCGCCGATCGGTGGACCGGGGACGAACTCCGCCGGCGAGTCCCCCAATTGAACGCGCTCCGCGCGCTCACCGGCTCCGACGTCGGCACGCTACGCGGAGCGGCGCTCCGGTTCGTCTTGTCGAACCCGGACGTCAACTCGGCGATCCTCGGGCCCAAGAGTACCCTCCAACTCGATCAGCTCGTGCGCGAAGCCGGAACGAGCCCGTATCTGAGCGATGAGCGGCTCGCGAAGTTCAAGGCGCGGCTCCAGGATCTGGGGATAACGTCGTGACGACGCTCGAGGTCATGCTCCGAGTGGCCGTCGAAGCGTCGGCGGTGATCGCCGAGGTGTACGAGACGCCGTTCTCCGTCGATTTCAAGGCGCCGGAAGATCCGGTCACCGCCGCCGATCGACGTGCGAACACGCTGATCTGCGAGCGGCTCTCCAAGGCGTTCCCCGGCGTTCCCCTCGTCGCCGAAGAGAGCGAGCCCGAGACCTTCGCCGGTTACCGCACGGCGGAGCGCGTGTTCTTCGTCGATCCGCTCGATGGCACGGCGGAGTTCGTGAATCGGAACGGCGAGTTCGTGGTGATGATCGGACTCTTCGATGGAGATTGCGCGACCACCGGGGTGGTCCTTGCGCCGGCGAGCGGCATCGCTTGGATCGGCGCGGTGGGACAAGGCGCGTGGTCAGTGACGTCGAATGGACTTCGCGAACCGATTCGCGTGAGCTCCGTCGCCACGCTCGCCGAGTCGCGCGTCGTCACGAGCCGCACCCATCGGAGCCCGATGCTCGAGCGCACCCTCGCGCTCCTTGCGGCACGAGAGGTGGTCACACTCGGCAGCGCGGGGCTCAAGGGTGCCGAGATCGCCGCCGGGGGTGCCGAGGTGTACGTGGGGCCGGGAATGGTGGGGAAACGGTGGGACGCCTGCGCCATCGACGCGATCATCGTCGCCGCCGGTGGCCGTTTCACCGACACGAGCGGTGCGGCGTTCGATTATCGAGCGCCCAGTCTCGTCAACGATCGTGGACTCACGGCGACCAACGGGCTCGTCCACGAGGCCGTGCTCGAGTGTCTTCGTAAACTCGAACCGTGACCGCAAAGCGCCTTGCGCATCGCGTTAGACCTGGCACCCCGCGTTGACAGAACGGACGCGAGCGGCGTACCGTCCAAAGCGCCGGGAAATCGAGGGATTGTGGGCGTTTCGGCGCGTTGCCGAATGCTCCGCGATCGCACGGTCATCCCCGGGCCATCGAACCCTGGAGGAATCCTAGATGCTCCGCTCTTCGCGCATCGTGGTGTCGCTCGTCCATTCACTGAGCCTGTCCCCGCTCGTTCTCGGCACCCTCGCTGCCACCACGCTCGTCGGATGTAAGGACGAGAGTCAGCCGGAGTACTGGGTCGACAAGCTGAAGGATCCCGCATGGCAGTCGAACGCGGTGAAGCGCCTCGAGCAATTCTTCGAGGATACCTTCACGCGGTCGAACAAAGATCTCACGTCGCCCGACGTGAAAGCGCTCGCCGACAAGGTCATCGACCCGGCGACCGCACTCTACGTCGGAAGCTACGACGACCTCGACGACAAGACGCGCGAGTCGCTCGTGAAGCTCATCGCGGCGTTCCGCGACAAGCGGGGCGAACCGGCGCTGAAGAAGTCGTTCGACGAGTTCGCGAAGACCGGCAAAGGCGGCGAAGACGTTCGCTGGGCGTCGCGCGCTCAGGCCGACATGAAGCTCGACACCTTGAACGACTCCATCGGCAACGCATTCGCGCAGCTCAAGGCGTCGCGCGTCGGCGCGAGCGTGTACCTCGACCTCAAAGAGGCGATGGTGAAGCACCCGAGCCCCGCGTGGAGCGCGATGCTGAAGTCGAAGCTCGACGCGGACATCGTTCCCCCCGGCGACGGCAAGGACCCGACCGTGCTCGAACGCTTCCGCAATGAGCAGTACTGGCAAACGGTGGCGGCGCAGCTCCTCGGCGAGCTGAAAGACGAGAGCGCCGTCGAGCCGCTCATCAAGGTGATGCTCGATCCGGCAAAGGCCGACGTGCAGGCGACCGCGGCGCTCGCCCTCGTGAAGATCGGAAAGCCCGCGGCCGCACGCGCCGTGAAGCTCGTGTCGGATCAGGACCCGGCGCTCGCGGCGTATTCGATCGCGCGGGTGCAAAAGGCGACCGGCGCCAAGGAAGTGCCGAAGGACAAGCCGTACATCTCGACCGCCGCGGTGATCCTCGGCGTGATGGGGCGGCCCGAGACGCTCGACCCGATGGTGACGGCGCTGAAAGGCACGAGCGACGAGTCGACCCGCGCCATCATCGCGCGGGAGATCGCGAAGATCCCGCCGACCCCCGCGTCGAAGCTCGCGTTCCGGCAGGCGTACGAGTCCATCTCGCTCGACACGCAGATCCCGCCGGGCGCAAACGCGCTCCAGACACTCACCGAATCGAGCTCGCAGTTTTACGACCCGGAGTTCGTTCCGTGGCTCCTCGAGCGCGCCGAGAAGACCAAGGGCACCGGCGAAGACAAGTCGCTGCTCCAGACCACGGCGCTTCTCTCCGCGATCAAGCTGATGAAGCAAGACCAGGTGGCGATCGTCGGAGACGGCGTCAAAAAGTGGGGAAGCCCCATCGAGAAGGACGCCTTCCAGCAGTCGAGCGGCCTCCTGCAAGCCTGTGGATCGAAGGAAGAGTGCTTCCTCGCGAACATCGAGAAGAGCGAAAATCAGGACCGCTCGAAGCAAGCCATCGGAATCAAGGCCGGCTACATGTTCGGCGCCCTGGGCAACGACCAAGCGCGCGGGCAACTCATCGACGGACTCTCGTCGATCGACAACGCGGCCCTTCGATTCGTGGCGGCGCAAACCATCGATTTTCTGTCGCCCAAGGGCTCCACGGACGCCGCGGACGCTCTCGAGAAGATCATCGACAAGAACGCGAAGACCGCCGACAAGGACAAGATCGCCAACGACGAGCCGCTGAAGCAAGTCATGTTTCGAATCCGCGCGCGCGCCCAGTGAACGGTTCGTGCCGCCTTCGAACGAGCGCCGTTGCGGCGCGGTCGCCGTAACCGCAAGCTAAGCGGATGAGTCGACTTCGCATCGTGGTCGTCCGGGGGGGCGAAGCGGTGTCGGAGCTCGAGCCGGACGGCGATGTGGTGCGGATCGGCCGCGCGCCGGGCAGCGACTTGCGCCTCGACGACGACCAGGTGGCCTTCGAGCACGCGCGCATCCACGCCGGGGGTCGCGACGTGGCGCTCGAGGCCGTGGACGGAAGTCCGACGTCGGTGCTTCGCGGCGCGAACCGGCACCGCATCGACGAGGGGCGGCGGTTTTCGCTCGAGACCGGTGACGTCATCGCGTTCGGCGCCAACGACGCAGATAAGACGACCACGCTGCGCGTGCACATCGAGCCCGAGACCGAGCCGCTTCGAATCGTCGAGACGCGGCCGCTCGCGGCGCTCCCGGTTCCCGCGCGCGCGACTCTGACGAGCGGCGACGCCGTGCTCCGTACGTTGTCCGAGCTTCAACGGCGCATCGGCGCCGCCGACGATCTCGACGGCGTGCTCTCGGCGGTCGCCGACGCGGCGCTCGTGGTCGCACCGCGCGCGACGCACGCGACGTTGATTCTCCGTGACGAAACCGAGCCGGACCCGAGCGAGGGGTTCGTTCCGGTGCTCACTCGCGTGCGAGGCGCTTCGGGAACCGGCGCGTCGTCGCCCGACGCAGTGCGAGTGGCGCGCAGCGTCTTTCGAAAGGTGGTGAGCGAGCGAGCGGCGGTGCTCGCCGCGGATGCGCCGACCGGCGATCTGTCGTCGGAGTCGCTCCTCGGCGCGAGCATCCGCAGCACGCTCGGAGTTCCGCTCTGGAAGGGCGAGCGGATCCTCGGCGTCCTTCAGATCGACAATCGCGCGATGCCGGCGATGTTCACGTCGGCGGACGTCGACGCCATCGCCGTCCTCGCCGCGAATGCGTCGCTCGCCGTCGCGAACGCCCGATTGATCCACCGGCTCGAGCTCGCCGAAGAAAAGCTGGAGCGCGAGAACCGGTTCTTGAAGGGCCGCGAGCGCTCGCGGCGCGAAGGAGCGACGCCGATCATCGGCACGAGCCGCGCCATGACCGAGCTCGCGTCGCAGCTCGAGAAAGTCGCCGACACCCGCGTCTCGGTGCTCATCGAGGGCGAGACCGGGTCGGGCAAGGAGCTCGTCGCGTCGCGCCTGCACTACGGTTCGCGGCGTCGCGAGCGGCTCTTCGTGGCGCAAAACTGCGCGGCACTTCCGGAAAATCTGCTCGAGAGCGAGCTCTTCGGACATCGTCGAGGTGCGTTCACCGGCGCGACCGAAGATCGAAAAGGGCTCTTCGAGGTCGCCGACGGCGGAACGTTGTTCCTCGACGAGGTCACCGAGATGCCGCTCGCGCTCCAGGCGAAGCTGCTCCGCGTCTTGCAGGAGGGCGACGTGCGTCCGCTCGGCTCGACCCAGACTCGTCACGTCGACGTTCGCATCGTGGCCGCGACGAATCGAAACATCGAGAAGGAAGTGGAGGAGGGCCGCTTCCGGCAAGACCTCTACTACCGGCTCAAGGTGTTCCCGCTGCGGGTGCCCCCGCTCCGCGAGCGTCGCGACGACATCGCGCTCCTGGCGAATCATTTTCTCGCGCGATCGACCGCCGAGATCGGAAAAGCCGTGTCGGGGTTCACGCAGTCGGCGATGGAGCTCCTCAGTGCCTACGACTTTCCGGGCAACGTGCGCGAGCTCGAGAACGAGGTGCAACGCCTCGTCATCCAGGTCGATGCCGGCGGGTTTTTGACCCCGGAGCTCCTGAGCGCGAAGATCCGAAAAGTCGAGGGCATGGTCGAGAATGCCGGCGTCAAGAAAGGCACGCTCAAGGAAATGGTCGAGCGCGTCGAACGCCACTTCATCGTCGAAGCGCTCCGCGAGCACGGCGACAACAAGACCAGTGCCGCCAAGGCCCTCGGGATCACCCGAGAAGGCTTGCACAAGAAGATTCGACAACTGAAGCTCTGAAGAACCCGGGAAACCCGCGGGTTTCCGCCGTCCCCGGATCGAGCTCGTGAAAAAACGGACACTATTCGCGATCATCACTCGCCGCGTAAAACGTGGACGTGAACGTCAATCTGCTCATCGACGCCATCGTCCGACAGACGACGGTGCTCGTCGCCCAGCTCGCGACCGCCGCCGGCGCCCGGGCCCAGCTCGCCTACACCGCGAACCAGGTCTTTCTGGATCTCGTGCACGAGCTGAAGGACCAGGGCATCGGCAACAAGGTGATCGCCGACATGTTCGGCCTCTCGCTCCGCACCTACCACAACAAGATGGCGCGGCTCTCGGAGAGCGGGACCGAGCGCGGCCGTTCGCTCTGGGAAGCGCTGCTCGCCTACGTGACCGAACACGGCGCGACGACGCGCTCCGACGTGCTCAACCGTTTCCGCGGTGACGACGAGGCGACGGTTCGCGGCGTGCTGAAGGATCTCGTCGACAGCGGGATGCTCTTCCGCGCGGGTCGCGGCGACTTCACGACGTATCGTGCGACCACTCCGGAGGACGGACCGATCGAGTCCGCGCCCGACGATCGCACGACGACGTTCGCCTGGGTCGCGATTCACCGCTACGGACCGCTGACGCGCGCGACGCTCGCGGAGCACGTGCCCGCCGGCGAGGACGTCCTCGACACGGCGCTCGCGCGGCTCGCCCGCGACCGTCGCATCACGTCCGCGGAGCGCGACGGCAAGGTGTTCTACGAGAGCGCCGAATGCATCATCCCCTTCAACGATCCGTCGGGCTGGGAAGCCGCGGTGTTCGACCACTATCAGGCGATGGTCACCGCGATCTGCACGAAGCTCCGGCTCGGCAAGACGCACGCAGTGCCCGGCGAATGGGTGGGCGGTAGCACGTACGGCTTCGACGTCTGGGAAGGGCACCCGGACCACGACGAGGTCGTCGGATTTCTGCAAGCGACGCGGGAGCGAGCGATCGCTCTCCGAAAACGCGTCGAGGAACACAACAAATCGCACGAAGCACCCGCAAACGCGGAACGTCATGTGATCGCGTACGTGGGGCAAACCGTGCTCGAGCTCGAGACCGAAGGAGACGGAGAATGAAATCGATGACGTTCGCGACCGCGGTGGGGCTCCTGGCACTCGTGTTCGGGGCCGCTTCGGCGTGTAGCACGCAAGCGCCGGCGACCGCCGGCAGCGAAACGAACTGGCTCAGCGCGTGTTCGTCCGATTCCGACTGCCACGTCGGCCAGTGCGTGTGCGGCGTGTGTTCCACGGAGTGCAGCGAGTCGACATCTTGCGGCGGTGAATTCGACACCTGCGCGAGTCGCGGAACCGCCGCCTTCGGCGCACTCTGCGGCTCACAGACCGTGATGACCGGCGCTTGTCTCACGGGCTGCGGAAACGGCCGGAGTTGCGCGGCCGGGTCGACGTGCATCGGCACGGCTTGCGTGCCGTCGCACGTGGGTACGGGCGGCTTCGGCGCGAGCTCGTTTTCGAATTTCACCGACGAGATCAACGCCGGTCCGGACGGCGACGGCGGGACCCAGCAACCTTCGGGAGTATGCCTCCCGCAAGCGTTGCCGGTCGACGCGAGCGGCCAGGTGACGTGTCAGATCGTCGAGGTCTCCACGTCGTCTGAAACCTGCGACGCGGAGGGCCTGAACCCGGTTTCAGACCTCAGCATCGCGCCCCTCATGGTTCTGTTGCGCGCGCGAAGCCTCTGTGACGCACCATCGACGCCCGCGTGCTCTGCATTCTCCTTCTGCGGTGTCCCCGAGCTCTCCGGCCCCACACTCGACGCCTGTCTGTCGACCGGGGATCTCGCGTCCCCGGGTTGGTGCTACGTCGATCCAGTCGCCGGAATCGGCGTTCCCAGTCTCACCGCGAGCTGTCCCTCGACCGAGCAGCAGCTCTTGCGTCTGAAGTTGCCCACCGGACGCGCCAACGCTCACACACTCATCACCTGCCAATCGCAGACTTCTGAACCCGCGAGCCCGCCCAAGAGCAATCCGGGAGCCATCGGCGACCCTTGCGTCCCGCTCGACGAAAGCAAACCCGACTTCTCGAGTTTCGATGAAACGGAGGTCAACGTCGAAACGAATGCGCCCGATTGCGGGGGCAACGTCTGTCTCGCCGCGAACTTCAGAGGACGCGTGAGCTGCCCTTACGGCCAACCCTCCGATCCGGCGACGGGCGGCGTGCAAAGTGGACTCACTCCGGATCAAGAATGCTTTCTACCGGGGACCACTGCGATCGCGGCCAACGCCGTCACGGTGCCGGTAAACCCGCAGCTCGTCACGCGTCGCGCCGCTGACGTCGTGACATGCTCATGCCGCTGCGACGGACCCGACATGAACGCGACCTATTGCACGTGTCCGAGCGGGTTCGTCTGTCAAAACCTGGTCCCGTCCGCGTTGAGCACGGCGAGCAACGCCATCGCAGGTTCGTATTGCATCAAGGACGGCACGCAGGTCACCAATCCGACGCGCATCGCCGCGACCGTGTGCGACCAAGGCCCACCGTCGAACTGCGGCGATCCGCATCCTGACGGGAAGTGAACCGGCTTCGACGCGGCGCACCCTACCAGCGGAGCGCGTCGCGTCCCTATTCAGGGTGGAGTCTCGACCATCGACTGAATCACGCCCGCCGCGAGGGATTGCCCGGCGCTCGCGGCGAACACGCGGTTCACCTTGCCGTCCTTGCCCACGACGAACGCGTCGCGCTGGTCGGGTGCGACGCCGAAGGCGCGCTGGATTTTCCCGTCGAGGTCTTCGACGAGCAAGAACGGCAGCTCTTCCTTGGTCGCGAAGTCTTGGTCGGTGACGCGGTCGTCGGGCGAGACGCCGAACACCATCGAAACGCGATCGCGGAAGCGCATCCACCCGTCGCGAAACGCGCGCGCTTCGGTTTCTGCCTCGGCGGTCGCGACGCGACCGGAAAAGTAGACGACGGCGGGCCGATCGAAAAATTGCGAGAGCCGGACGCGCATGCCGGTGTGCGCGATGCCTTCGAAATCCGGGGCGCGATCGCCCGCGGCGAGCAATCGACCGGGGTCCTTCGCGAAGCTCGTGTCGAGAGGCAGCGCGACGATCGGCGCCGTCGAACCTTCGCCGGCCGGCGCGGAGTGCGCCGCCGCGTGGCAACCCGCGAACAGGATCGCGACGGCGAGCTTCGTGGAACGAGAGAGCGCGCGAGAAACCATCGCGCCGATTGCGCGCGTGCGGGGTTCCACCCGGATCATTGAATGCCGTATTCCCGGAGTCGACGATAGAACGTGCGGCGCGGGATACCACTCAGCTTCGCGGCTTGCACTCGATTCCAGTTGCACGCTTGAAGGGCGCGGATGATGCGATCCTTCTCGTCGTTCCTATGTCTGGATAGGTTCTCCTTGACCGCGCGGGGGTCGGCGGCGGGACGTTCTTCTTCGTCGGGCTCGTCGGGCGCGTCTTCGTCGTCGTCTTCGTCGTCGAAGTGCGGCGCGAAGGAGACGCCGTCGGGGAGGTCGAAATCCTCCGGCTCGAGCACGGGGCTATCGGACAACACCCAAGCGTTCAAGAGAACATGCTCGAGCTGGCGCACGTTGCCCGGCCACGCGAAGCCGAGGAGCCGCCGCATGGCTTCGCGCGAGACGCTGCGGCGGTCGCGCTTGTAACGCGCCGCGAAGATACCGAGGAAATGATCGATGAGGGGCGCGATGTCTTCGACGCGCTCGCGAAGCGGCGGGATCTTCACCTCGACCACGTGAATTCGATAAAATAGATCCTCGCGGAACGTGCCGGCCTTCACCATGGCCTCGAGATCGCGGTGCGTCGCGAACACCAGGCGCACGTCGATCGGAAACTCCTGAGAGCCACCGACCGGTCGCACCGTGCGCTCCTGGAGCACGCGGAGGATCCCGGTCTGCATTTTCTGCGGCATCTCCCCGATCTCGTCGAGGAGGAGCGTGCCCCCCGACGCTTCGCGGAAGAGCCCTTTGCGCTCGCGGTCGGCGCCGGTGAACGCGCCGCGCACGTGACCGAAGAGCTCGCTCTCGAGGAGATGCTCCGGCACGGCGCCGCAGTTCAATCCGAAGAACGGCTTGTCGCCGCGCTCGGACGCGCGATGGATGGCGCGCGCCGCGAGCTCTTTTCCGGTGCCGCTCTCGCCGGTGACCAGCACGGGCACGTCGGTGGATTTCACCCGGTCGATCAGCGCGTAGAGCTTCCGCATCGACGCGCTCGTCCCGACCAGACCCTGGTAGCCGAAGTGACCATACAGGGTGTCGCGCGCATCGCGGAGCTTCCGTCGCGTTCGCCGGAGCTGTTCGGTGCGATCGCCGAGGAGCTCCTTCAACTGCGCCTGCGCCTCTTGCAGCTCTCGATTCGCTTCGTCGAGCTTCTCGGCGCGATCCTTGTTTTCTCGAACCAACGCGGCCGTCTCGAGCGCGATCGCGACCTGATCGGAAAAAGCCCGTAGGGTCGGCAGTTCGCGTTCGAACGTCGCGGCCGGCAAGAGCCGCGTCTCGACGTAGAGCGCGCCGATCGCGCCTCCTTTGCGCGAATTGATCGGCACGCAAGCGACGCTCTCGAGCGAGAGCTGGTGGACGGACGCGAAGCTCCGGAGGCGCGAGTCCCCTTTCGCGTTCATGGCGACGACCGGTTCTCCGGTGCGCACGACTTGTTCGGCGATCGACCTCGAAAATTGGGCGTGGTCGTCGTCGCCGCTTCGTCCGCGCGACGTGTGTGCCACGAGTCGGCCATCCGCGCCGCGGAGCAACACGAAGCCGCGCTCGGCCTGCAACATGTCGACGGCGTGGTCGGTGACGCGAACCGCGAGACGATCGACGTCGAGCTCGCCGAGGAGCTCGGCGTTGATCTCGAGAATCCTGGCGAGCCGGTGTTCGAGGGGGGTAGACGTCATGGACGTGATCGGGGTGTCGTACGAAAATGAACCATCGCGTCGGCGAAGGAGCGCGTCGGCGCGGTCGGTCGCGGCGCTGCCCAGCGTCTCCTGAACGCCGTTCCGCAGCTTGCGACGGCGCGGGTCGTTCCAGAACACCTCGCGCAGATCGCGTGGCAGCCGCGTCGCGATTTCTTCGAGGACGGCGAGCGCCTCTTCGCGATCGCGGCGAGCGAGGACGAACTGGTTCGCCGATTCCTCGAGGTCCGAGCGGGCCTCGAGCGTGCGCCAGATCCAGTCCTTTTGCGTCGACCCCCGCGCGGCGGCGAGCGCGGCCTCCACGCCTCGACGCGCCCCGTCTTCGTCTCCCCCCGCGCGCGAAACGGTGGCCCGGGCGAGTGCGAGCAGCGGCCGGTGCGCCGTCGATTCGCCGAGCTCTTCGGTGGCGCGAGCGAGCGCGGCAGCGAGCGCGACGGCATCCGCCCGCTCCGAGCGCGCGGCGACGAGGATCCCCTCGAGGCGAGCCTCCGCCGCGTCCACGCCGAGCCCGAGCTCCTGGAACGCGTCGGCACAATCGGCGTAAAGACGAAATGCTTTGTCGGGTTCGCGATCGCGAGCGCTGAGCTCCGCTTCGAGTCCGAGCAGCTGTGCTTTGGCCGTGCGGGACAGTTCGTCTCGCTGCGCTTCGAGCTTCTCGATGCTGCTCCGCGCGCGGGCGACGCGCCCGAGCTCGAGATCCAGATTCGCGAGATTGAGAAGCGCCTGACGCACCGTTGCGAGCCGTCCCGAGCGACGGCCCATGTCGACCGCGGACTCGTAGTGCTCGATCGCGCCGGCGATGTCGCCGCCGATCTTGAGGAGCCCGGCGAGGTTCACCTGCGCCGTCGCGAGCGCCCCGGCGTCCCCCGCGGCTTCGGCGAACGAAATGGCCTTCTCGTACGCTTGCCTTGCGCCCTCGGTCTCGTCGCTTCGCTGGAGCACGGACCCAGTGCACGAGTAAGCAAGCGCTTGAAGCCGCCCGGCACCAGCCGCTTCGGCACGGCGCACGGCCTCGGCGAGCACGCGTCGCGCCTCCGCCTCGTCGCCGAGATACGCGAGCGCGAGCCCGGCATAGGCGAGCGCTTCGGCGCCGATGGCGCCCGGTTCGTCGCGAAGCGGGTCGAGAAACGACAGCGCCACCTGATACTCGCCGAGCCCGATGCGCGCGCGGCCGTGATACACGGCCCACGCCTTCGCGGTGGCGCTGTTCGGATCGGCCTTTGCGAGCGCTTCCACTCCGATCAGCCGCTCGAGCGCGGCGCGCGGATCTCCGAGTCCGAGCTCGAGCCTCGCCCACGCCACGGCGACCACCAGCGCGTCCGCGTCGTCGACCTCGAGCAGCGCGTCGCGCACGTCGGTGTAGCGACCCCGATCGAGCAAGAAGAGTGCACGTGAAAGCGGTGCGTCGGGAACCAACGACGCAGGCCCGTCGCTTTCGCCGGACAGGACGGCTTCCAGCTCTTCGGGCGACGCGACCGCTCGCTCGGCGATCAATCGCACCGAGCGCCGGAGATCGCCGGGCCTGCCGCCCGCGGCGTCAATGACCTGCGAGACGAGTCGATCGGTGAGCGCCGGCACCGCGCGGCGCAAGAGCTCGCGCGTGACGTGCTCCGCGAGAGGCGGCACCACGAAGCGCTCGTTCGGAGCTTCGGCGAATCGGCCGCCGATCACGACGAGCCGCGCGCCTTTGCCCCGCGCGGCGTCGACCGAGCGATGGGCGGCTTTCGAAAGCCGGTCCGCGTCGTCGATGACCACGAAGGCGCCCGGGAGAGAGCCGCCTTCGCGAAGCTCGGCGAGCGCCGCTTCGTCGTCCGCGACCAGAGCCGCGTCGATCCACGACAGCGGATGCCCCTCGACGCCGAGCGACCACGCGAGCCGCTGCAAGAGGACGCTTCTTCCGGAACCCGGCGGCCCGTCGACGGCGAGCACCGCGCCCGGCGCGAGCGCGAGCGCGGAAGCGACCAATCGACTTGCCGTGGTTTCGATCCCAGCGATCGGCCAGACTTCATCGCTGGTGGCGGTACGAGCCGGTGTCGCACCGAGTCGACCGACGCGACGGACGGCGCTCGCGAACTCGTCGGCTGATGGGTAACGTTCGGCGGGGTCCGGACGCGTTGCGCGCTCGGCGATCGCGGCGAGGCCATCGCGGGTCGCCTCGTCGAAAGCGCGTCGCGGTGCCGCGCCGAGCAAGTCGGCGAGCGCGATTCCGAATGCGTACACTTCCGCACGAACCGTGAGTGGCTTTCCGCGGAGGAGTTCGGGCGCCGCGTACTTGGGGGTGAGCCCCTTCACCGCGCCTCCGCCTTCGCGCCACGGCGCGGAGAGTCCGAGGTCGACCAACGTCGCGCGACCATCGCCGTCGACCACGATGTTGGCCGGCTTGATGTCGCCGTGGAGGAGCCCGGCGCGATGAAGGAGCGTCGCTTGTTCGGCGGCGCCGGCGAGGGCGAAGAGACACGCGGCCGCGTCCACTTGTTCGTCGATGAGCTCGAGGAGACTCTTTCCCTCGACGAGCTCGCGGACCATGAAGGGCCGGCGACTTCTGAGGCGCCCGAATCGGAGCACGCGCGGCACCCCGAGCCCTTCGAGGCCGGAGAGCGTCACCGCCTCGCGGACGAGCGCCGACATTTCGTTTTCCGTCGCGCCGGCCGAAAGCATTTTCAGCGCGCGACGTTCCCCGGTGTAGCGGTCGCGGACCGCCCACACCTCGCCGCCTCCGCCCTGGCCCAATCTCCGAACCGGTTCGAAGCGCTCTGGAAATTCGAGAGCGTTCATTAAACCCCATTCCTCACTTCGACTCGAGCGCCACGAGTCGACCCCATTTCTCGATCATCACAGCCCGTAGTCGCCTCCGAGCCCGAAGAAAAAACCGCTCAAACCGAACCCCACGTCGAGACGCGCGACGATGTCGCGAGAGAATTTGTAGCGAAGTCCGGTTTGCACCGCGAGCCACGGAAAAATGTTCGGCTTGGAGCCGCCGTTCGCCCAGCTCGGCTCGGTGTACCCAGGGTAGTGGTTGTTCTGATTGTCGCAGTAGACGGGGTTCGGATTACCGAGGCTGTTGCACTTCGAGTAGTTGTTCGGGTCCTGGCCCGGCGACGTCGGATACGACTGAGTTCGGTAGAGATCGCCGAAGACGATGCCCACGCCTGCGCTGGCTCCGTAGTTCAGCGCGAACGCCGGGGTGAACTCGTGACTCCAGATGAAGTCCGACGTGAAGTAGAGGATCTGGAGCTTGGCGTTGATGAGCTCCCACGCCGTGTCAGGGTCGCTCTTGCCTTTGAAGGCCGTGTCGCCCATGTGATAAAAGGCGAGCCATAGGCCGAGGTTGTATTCGAAGTCGTCCTTTCGGATGACGAACTCCGGCCCGAACGAGTTCACCAGAACCGTGGCGCCGCCCGAGGCGAAGATGCCCTCGAAGAATTGCGGCACGACGATCGCGCGATAGCGGAGGCCGACGAAGTAATAAGTCTTGCCGGGCTCCTCGACGGGGGAGTTTCCCGCTTCGGCGTCGGCGACCGCCTGATCCTTCTTCGGCTTGTCGGCGTCGTCCTTTTTCTCGGCAGCGTCGCTCGTGTCCTTCGCGTCGCTGTTCGAGTCCGCCGCCTTCTTGTCCGTCGAGTCGTCGGTCGCGCTGTCGTCGGCGTCCTCGGGCGCCGCGCGAGCGACGGATCCGACAAGCAGAGTTGCCAGAAACAACGCGAGCGCGCCCGCGACGCCGACTCGCACGGACCCCCGCGGTCGACCCGTCGTGGCGGCGCTTTCGTCCGCCGCGTCCCGTCCCACCGTCGTGAACTTGCTCATGATGCCGGTCCCTTCGCCCTCGAGGCCATGCCGCGGGCGTTGTGCCATTCCGCATCCCATCCCGAACCCGGCAGCGATTGTGCCATGGCAATGTGCCAACCGTAAACGCCGAAAACGATTTCGGCAGCTATTTCCCCACTCAGGATGCTTTAATGTGCGCGTTCGATGACGGCAGGGCGTCGGCACACGCCGGCCTGGGATGCGCCGTGAGCCGCCTGCATTGCGCCAAATTTCGGCACAAAAAGGCGCAGTACGAGCCGAGGGCAACCTCAGCGAGCGGGCGCGCGCAGTCGCGGCCACGGTCCCCCCTCACCGCGTTTCACGGACGGTCGCGGAGTTGCTCTTGGAGCTTGGCGATGTCGCGCTCGAGTCGCTTCACCGTTCGCTGAAGGTCCTTGAGATCCTCGGCGGTCGCGAACCGGAGGGCGCCGGCGACGGCCTTTGCCTGCTCGTTCGTGAAGGTGTTCACCTTACCGGGGACCTGCAGGGCCGCCATCATCACCTTCATGAATTGCGGATTTTGCATGAGCTTCATCACTCGCGGGTCGCTCATCATCTGCATTCCGCGCTTCATCATCTCTTCTTTGATGCTCATTTTGTCTTACCTTTGGGCAGGCCCACCGCGACTTTCGCCTCGCGTCATATGTGCCGCGAGCGAGCACGGACAAGATCCCGTCACGCGAAAAACGCTCGGGGCTGGGGATCGGCGAGCCGCCAGGGTAGAATAAAACCGTGAGGCGTTACGTTTCGTTGCTCGGGCTGCTCGGCGCGGTGGGCGTCGGGTGCAGTCCGTACGTGCAGCGCGGCGAGGTCCTCTATCAAGACGGCAGGTATATCGAGGCCGCGGAGATGTTCGAGCTCACCGAAGCGCGGCTCGCGGCGTCGACCGCGGAGGTGCGCGCCGAATACGGGCTTTATCGAGGGCTCACGTACCTGCGCTTGGACGACCTGAAGAATGCGCGGCAGTGGCTCGCCTACGCGTACACGATGGACCACGGCAATCCGGATCTCCTCGACAAAGTCGAACGCACGATGCTCGGGCGAGGGTGGAACGAGCTCGAACACCGCTCGAACCCGGCCGGAGTCGCCTCGACGCCCGAAGCGGCCGCGAAGGTCGCGCAAACCGAGCCCGCGGCAAGCCCGAGGACCGCGCCCGAGGCGAATGGGCGGCGTTCGGTCGCGCCGGAATGAGCGAGCGCGCTCGTCATGAGAACAACGGGGTTCGCGCTCGCGGCGCTCGGCATCGCACTCGGCTGGGGCACGCCGGCGTTTGCGACGTGCTTCGACCAGGCCAAGGACGGACTCGAGACCGACGTGGATTGTGGCGGCGATTGCACCCCGTGTCTGGTCTCGCAGGCGTGTAGCGATCCCCGCGACTGCGAGAGCGGGCGGTGCGCGGAAGGCAAGTGCGAGGAGCA
>Ga0265337_1000473_pt1 | contig 21303 bp, 14 predicted proteins | sample 42122metaG_FD_192441 | JGI IMG/M metagenome (GOLD analysis project Ga0265337, IMG submission 192441) | Rhizosphere microbial communities from Carex aquatilis grown in University of Washington, Seatle, WA, United States - 4-21-22 metaG | ecosystem: Host-associated > Plants > Roots > Rhizosphere >... | reverse complement strand
GGTGATATGGAACGTTTCCCCACGGTCAAAGATTTCCTCTCCTATTGCCGCCTGGTCAAAGGCACGGTGGTCATCCACCGCCTGTAATATAAATGTCGTTGGCGTATTGCTCGTAACTGGAACATTCGGATTCAATTTTAAATCTTCGCCGTGGTGCAGATGTCCCGGATAACAAGCTATCGCAAAATCCGGGCGGCAGCTTTCTTTGTCCGCCGCATCTACCACCGGATATGAAAGCTTGTCAAAATGCGTGCTCGTCGCCGCCACCATATGTCCACCTGCCGAAAAACCGATCACGCCAATCTTGTGCGGATCAATCTGCCACTCGGCAGCATGAAAGCGCACCAACCCCACCGTCCTCTGCGCATCTTCCAACGCCAGCGGTGATTCCCAATATGGTCCTTCCTTCTTGAGTGGCACGCGGTATTTCAACAGCACAGCCGTGATACCCCTCGACGCCAGCCAGTCACAAATCTTCGTGCCTTCAAGATCGATGGCCAGACAATTGTAACTTCCGCCGGGAAACACGACCATCGCAACGCCAGTGTTTTTCCCTTTTGGCGAATAAACCGTCATCGTGGGCAGCGAGACGTTACATAACGCAACCCATGACACGCCGCTTGGCGACAACACGTTCGTAACATACTCCGGCCCCGGGAGAAGTTGGGCATTCGCATCAGGTGCTGCCCCCGGCCATATCGGCAATTGCGTGTGCCCCGGCGATGGCTGCCAGACATTCGTCTGCGCGTTTAGACTGCCACACGCAAACACGATGCAGGCAACAAATAATACCTTTGCGGTCATTCCTTTCATGGTGCTCGATGATGCCTAACGTCCAGAGCTCAGGCACGCGGGACCAACCAGCGTCAGTCGAGTTGATCCAGAATGAACTGTTCGACCGTTTCGGGAGCCATCTCAACGAACTTCGATATATATTTTGCGGACACCAAAACGGACACCAACCGAGTTAAAAACGGATATGGTTGGGTAGCGACAGAATATGCTTGAATAGCTAATGAAATTGGGTATATTTAGCGCGCAACAGCGGGGATAAATGGCCGAGTGCCACCACCGGCACCAAGTTCTGTTGGGCTTGCGAGCCGCAAGTGTTTCTTTACAAATTCGCCTTCTTTCTTTATACATTTAGTCAAATGTTGACTTTGGATCACAAAAGCCCGATACCGCTCCGCGCGCAGGTCGAGCAGTTGCTGCGTGATCTGATTCAGAAGCCAGAATTCCAGAATGGCGGCTTGATACCGGACGAATGTAAGCTCGCCACTCAACTGGGTGTCAGCCGGGGCACGGTTCGTTCGGGCATCAGCAAACTGGTGTTTGAAGGTCTGCTGCAACGCAAGGCTGGCGTGGGCACCAGGGTGGCCAGCAAGCATATGGAATCCGGCATCACGGCCTGGCGCAGTTTTACCCGCGAGATGGCAGCCAAGGGAATCACGGTGGAGAACTACCACCTGAATTATCAACTGACCTCCGCCAGCAAGCCGGCGGCACAAGGCTTGCAACTCAAGCCCGACGTGGAAGTGTGGCGTTTGGAACGCGTGCGCGGTTGGAACCGTCAGCCCACCCTCTATTCAGTATCCTGGTTCCATCCACGCCTCAATTTGAAGGGAAACGAAGATTTTAGCCGTCCGCTTTATGAAACACTGGAAACCGCTTCCGGAGCGCGACCCCATCATGCCCGGGAGGAGTTTCTCGCCGTGACCGCTGATGCCCGATTATCAAAGCTTCTTCAGGCGGCACCAAAAACATCATTGTTGCTGCGTCGACACCAGGTTTTCGATGCCGGCGACCAGCCCATTGAATTTACCGAAGTTTACTATGTCAGCTCCCGCTTCACGCTCACGTTAGATTTGCGGCAAGGCTGAATTTCAAACTGAAGCCACAATGGCGAAAGCCAAAAGCGTGTCTGAAAATCCCGGAGCGCAGCTGTGTCGTCCTCGACCAGCCGCGCTCCTTTTTCAGACAGGCTCTAAAGTTTTCGTTAACCGGTCGTTTCAGGCTGGCCGTCCAGGCGCTGTTGCAGTTCTTCCAGGCTGACGCCCTTGGTTTCAGGGAGGTATTTGGCGACCAGCACGAATTGGGCGACCATCATCAAAGCGAAGAATCCGAAGGCCGTTGCACCGGAGGCCTTGGCGATGACCGGAAATCCCCAGCCCACGACGGCGCACAGCGCCCACATCAAAAAGCACGCCACTGCCGAGCCGGAAGCGCGAACGGCATTCGGCAGCAACTCATTTATCACCACCCATACGACTGCCCCCTGCGAATAGGCATGTGAACCGACCACCCCCATCATGGCGGCGATAACAATCCAGCCTTGAGTATGCGTGGCGAAAACCCAGGCCGCCAGGGCGTGAGAAATAATAAAAGTCACTGACCCCACCAGCAACAGTGCCTTGCGCCCGACCCGATCAATAAGGGCCATGCCCACCAAGGTCATCACCAAGTTCGTCAATCCAACAACAACCGATTGCATCAGCGCGCTGGCATTGTCTGCCCCGGCCATCCGGAAGATGTCGGCGGTGTAGTAAATGACGGCATTGATGCCATCGAGTTGATTGAACGCAGCCACCATGCAAACGAGCAGCAGCGGCTTCAAATATTTCCGCTGAAAAAGCCGGTCATTCACACCCGCAGTTTCAGCCGAAAGCGAGTCTTGAATTTCCTGATTCTCTTTCGCCGGGTTGTCATGGCCGAATCGGGTCAAAACGGCTTCGGCCTCGGCCAGGCGGTTCTTTTTGACCAGCCAGCGCGGACTTTCGGGAATCATCAGGGCGGTAATCAGAAATGCAAGTGCGGGCAGAAACATCACTCCGAACATCCAGCGCCATGAGCCTGGATTCTCCGGACCGAGGAACCGGGCGACCAGATAGTTGGACAAATAGGCAAACAAGATTCCCAGCACGATGTTCAATTGACTCACTGATACCAGCAACCCGCGTTGCTTAGCTGGGGCAATCTCGGTTATATACATCGGGCACACGACCGAGGCTGCTCCCACGGCCAAACCGCCGAGAAAGCGGAAGAATAGCAAGGCATACCAGTTCCACGCTCCTGCACAGCCGGCGGCGGAGACTAAGAACATCACGGCAAGTACCGCCAGCACTGGCCGCCGGCCCCACCAGTCTGCAGGCCTGCCAGAACCAAGCGCGCCCACCATGGTGCCGATCAATGCGCTGGAAACCGTAAATCCGAGCAGGTTGTCGTTGAGCGCAAACGCATGGCGCAACGCGTCCGTGGTGCCGGAAATCACGGCGGTATCAAAGCCAAACAACAACGAACCGAGCGCCGCAACAACCGCGCTCAACAATAAAAGTCCTCCGCCCGGGCGTGATCCGACGGCATAGCACTCCGACTGAGGAGGGAAATGGGTGTTCATGTCGCCGCCTTTTTTAATTGACACCGAAAGCCAATGCAAGTCAATTGTATATTTGTATATATAATTGCATCTATCACACACCCCCTCCAAAAAAATTTAAAAAAAGCTTGATTTGTGAAAATATTTGTGTAAATGTTTAATCAAATACCAGTTGAGCCACAAATCCGAGCAAATCACAAAAATGCGTTGGGCTGGTGCTAATATTGTTTTTACATGCATATTTGCCGTCGTAGCGCGAGTTTTAGTTCCAGCAGTCATGTTGGGCGAAACCGCGTATTGAGCCAATTTTAAGTGCAGAGAATTGTTAACCATCAACTATAACCCTAAAAAGAAAGATATGAAAATATACAATCGAAAATGGAGTAATCAGATTGCCGCCTGGCTGGCATTTGCTTCCGTGTTTCTGGTCATTCATGCCAGGGCGTTGGATGTCATTGATCCCACAGGGGCGAATTACACCGGCGTTTCCGACAGCAGCCACTACGACGGCTCGTATGTGGCCGCGAATCTATTTAATCAGGATGTGACCGGGATTGCGCTGGGGACGATCATTTCCGGCAGTGAATTTGCCACCGCCGGTCAAAGCACCGCCTTTGTTGCTTTTCAATTAAACCAGGCCTACACGAATGTCGCTTCGATTTTCTATGCCCAACGAAACGGTTTTGATCCGTCGCAGGACAAAATAGGGATAATCAGCATTTGGTCGAGCACCTCCACGCCCTTTACGGCGGTTGATCCGGGCACCCCGCCCAACTCAGTAGTTACAATAACGAACTCCACAGGGGCTCAATGGACCGAGTACTTGATGACCAATGCGATTGCGGGTCAATATTTTCTGCTCAAGCTGCAACAAACTTCCGTCGGTGGCAATCCCGGCGGTTCGGAGCTTCGCTTGGGGGCGGTTTTGGGAATACCGCCGGCTATTGTTCAAGCCCCAGCGGATAAGACAGTATATACGAATGGCACTGCCAGATTTAGTGCCTCCGCCACGGGCACGGCTCCTTTGGTTTATCGTTGGGTTCATGGAATCAGCCCCTTGAGCAACGGCGGACGGATTTCAGGTGCAGACACCGGCAACTTGGTCATTTCAAACGCAATTCTGGCGGATGCCGGCACTTACTCGCTAACAATTTCAAATTCCGCCGGCACAACCGGAGCCTCGGCCAATCTTGCCGTGGTGACTGCGCCGACCAATGCAGCGGAAACGTCGGTGATTTCCAAAGGCCCGCTCGCTTTTTGGCAACTGAATGAACCGGTCAGCTCAACCATTGCGTTGGACCTGGTGGGGAGCTTTAATGGAACCTACGGATCGTCTTCAGGTGTGGGGGCAAATGGGCCGCAGTCGCCAGCTTACCCGGGGTTCGCATCTACGAACACAGCGGTGCAAACGTATGCTTTTACAATTAATTCGGCAGTCACCTTGCCGCCAATAAATATCAGCAACACAAATTCGGTGACAATTTTGGCCTGGATTTATCAGGATGGGCTGCAAGGTCCGCAGCAGCCTTATACCGGAATCGTATATTGCCGGGGCGGGGCGGGACAGACCTCTGCCGGCCTTATTTGTTCAGGAGATGGCACCCAGTTGGCTTATCAATGGGGCGGAAACAGATATAATTTTGCCTCCAGCCTGGTTATCCCAACCAATCAATGGACATTGGTTGCATTGGTTTATACGCCCAATTTCACGACGCTATATTGCGGCACAACCAACGGCATAGTGCTGTCTGCGGTTGACAACTTCGCCATGCCCGGCCAGGCATTTGAAGCGCCAATGTATATCGGCTTGGATCCCGATGTTGGAGAGTCCTCCCGCACGTTCAATGGCGTCATTGACGACGTGGCGTTTTTTAATCGGGCGCTGTCCAGTTCGGAAATCAACGCGATTTATGCGGCTGGAACGGGCATCATTCCGACGTTGCAAATCATCAGCCAGACAGCAACAAACTTGAGTGTTTTTCAGGGCCAGCCAATCAACCTTTCGGTGCAGGTGAGCGGATTGAGTCCGGTGTATCAGTGGTATAAACAGAATGCGCCGATTGCCGGGTCAACCAACAGTTCATTCACAATCGCCCATGCAAAAGTCAGTGATACGGGAAATTATTACGTGATCGTTACCAACCAGGTCAATTCTGTCACCAGCGCCGTCATAAACGTGACCGTGCCGAATTATATGGTTCTGCCGATTGGGTCTTCCGGAGCCATTTATTCCGGCATCAGTGCAAGCAGCCAGTATCCTGATCCAAATTATGTTGGGATAAATATGTTTGATTCGGATCTGACCGGAGTTCCCCTCGGCACCCATCTTACAGGGAAGGACTGGGCGGATGACGGGTATGGAACTGGGTTTGCACCAGCCTATCTGGCGTTTCAAGTCGATCAGTCCTACCCGGTGAATGGCATTTTATATGCACAACGAAACGACCAATCCGGCCAGACGATTGACAAGGTTACCTCGATCAGCGTGTGGGCCAGCCAAACCACGCCGTTCACAGCGTCGGATCCTGGGACAACCCCGGATGCGGTGGTTTCCATTCCTGACATTGATGCAGGAATCTTGCACGCCTATGTTCTGCCGGCGACTGTCACTGGACAATATTTTGTAATCAAGGTGGATCAAAATCCAGTTGTGTATGGCAGCAATATTGGAGGCAATGAATTCCGTTTGGGCACCGTGGTTACAACCGTGCCGCTGAGTTATTCGAATTCACCTTCCGGGCTGATATTGTATTGGCCGACAGCTGCGATTTTGCAGCAGGCGGGCAATATTAATGGCCCGTGGACGACAGCAACCGGAGTAACGAACGGGGTGCCGATTCCAAAGACGGCCGCTCAACAGTTTTATCGGATTCAATATTGATAATGTAATCTCGCGATGTGAGGGTTGTGAGCCGGGGAATCGGTCCCCGGCTCACGTTTCACCAAAAGTATAATGAGTGGTTCAAAACATGCCGGACAAATCCCCGCCAAGAACGGATTTACCTTGATCGAGCTGTTGGTGGTGATCGCGATCATCGCGATATTGGCTGCGATGTTGCTCCCCGCGCTCGCCAGGGCCAAGGAAAAAGGCAAACAAATTTGTTGTGTGAATAACGAACATCAAATGGCCATTTGCTTCCAACTATACATTTCAGATTATAACGAAAACTACCCGGTACATGACGGATGGGCTGCCTTGGGTGGCCAGCGACCGGCAAATCCGGTGATTATCCTCATGGCGGCAACATACGGAGGGCAGGAATATGAAACCAACCGTCCGCTGAATCAATACAGCCAAAATGTCAATGTCTTCCAGTGTCCGTCCGACAAAGGAGATTCTGTGAACCCCGGGGTGAACAATTGCTGGAATGCCTGGGGTAATAGCTATCTGGTGGAATGGAATTATGATGACTTCGGGGTGGCCGCAGTGACCGGCAGCAAGGGGAAGTATTTGCCACCCAGCTTGCCAATAAAAGCTTTGCGGGTGGGCATGCGACCGTCAACCAAGATTCTTTTGGGGGACTGGCCCTGGCAGACAAACCGGAGTACGACGGTATCTGTAAATATCTGGCATAACTTCAACGGGCAGCGTCGCGAAAATATGCTCTTCGGGGACGGCCATTCGGAATATTATAAATTCCCTGACAATCTAAAATACTCCGCTCCAGATCCGAATTACGTCTTCTGGTAAAATTACATCTCTGGGAACGCGTCAAAAGCAGTGAGCTGAAGGCGAAAACCAACGGGATATTTTCCATGAGAATTGCTTTCAGGCCTGTTTATTTTGTCATTCTATTGCAGGTTGTTTTCAACCCGGTTCAAAGCCGGGCCGCATATGATGATTCGGGAGACATGGCTCTTGGCGCGCCGGTAACGGTGGACAGTGTTTACCAAAATAATCTCACATATGCGGCCAGCAATGTCACGGACGGCGATGACAGCACCCGTTGGGCATCTGCTCCGGATACAGGCACTCACTGGATGCAGGTGGACCTTGGTGAAGTGAAATCAGTAAATCAAGTGCAAGTAAATTGGAATGCTGCTTATGGTCAGAATTATACCATTCAAACATCCTTGGATGCAATTAATTGGCAAACTGCCGTAACCATGGCAGGAAATACTAACGCCGGACTCATAATTCACAGTTTCAACACCGCATCGGCTCGATACATCAAGCTAAACTGCACCATATCCGCACAAGGCGCTAATATAAGCATTTATGAATTTAGGGTTTTTTGTGGCAATCTCGCGCTGAATAAACCTGTAACTGTCGATAGTGTCTATTCTGTCGGATATGAAGGGTATAGGGCAGTAGATGGCAATGCGAACACCAGATGGGCGTCCGCTGCAAACGCAGGAACCCATTGGATCTCAGTTGACCTTGGCCAAATAAAATTGGTGCGACAGGTGCAGATCGATTGGGAGCGAGGTTCCGGTGCTGACTACACCATACAATTATCGACAAATGGGATAACGTGGACAACCAAAGCAGCAATGGTAGGCAATAACATTTCTGGATGGGTCAATCACCCTTTCGATGCCGCACCGGCCAGATATGTAAAGGTTAACTGCACAAGAGCTACGTTTGGTGCGAATATTAGCATATACGAACTATATGTGGGCGTGGAAGACAGCAGTTCAGTTGTGGATTTTTCGACCCGAATAGCCATCTCATCGCCTTATTTTATGGGGGGTAACCAATACGTTCCCCATGATTTGTCCCCCTTGATGAATCCGCAATTCACAAACATGGGTATCACCCGGATAAGAGGCACCGTAAACATCCAAAACATCATACCAACCAATTTGTGCGCAAGTCTGGCCGATTATACAAACAACGTGAATAACATACAGAATCCGACGAATTGGGATTTTGGTGACTTGTATTGGATGGAGGATGCAACAAACTATGGATTCAAAATACTTTTGGTCTTTGCTTATACACCAACCTGGCTCTCGTACGATAATAATTGGACCGGCGTGCCAAACAATTGGGCCGTATGGCAGGATATCTGCAGCAAAGTATATGCAAAATACAAGACTGAGATTGGTTGGGTTGAGCCGTGGAATGAAACCGAATACTTCCTTGACCTGACCGGTAGTCCCTACACGAATTCTGAATCATTTCAGGCCGATTTGTATTATTATACAGCACAAGGAGTGCGGTCCGCAGGAGGAACCAAAGTGCCTATCGGCGGTTTTGCATTCTCCGGAAATGACTTTCTGACGGCTGGGACAACTCTTCAATTGATGATATCAAAATTTGGGCTGCCATGGGTAAACAGCAACTATAATTATTATTCCTGCCATCAATATTGGGGTGATGCCGCAGAACTTGACGTCTTGTCAGTCTATAATGTCCTGCAAAGTCTTGGGCTGAATACCAATATTCCAATATTTCTCGACGAATGGAATTATCCCTACTGGTGGCCGGACACCGGGGAATATACGGATCAGCAGGCAATTGGCTTTGTTGGAAAATCTTTAACCAAAGTACTCAAACGGGGAATATCAGCAGATTATTATGCGTTAAATCAACTCTACGAAACCGATACAAACCCGCCGGCACTCTATCCCCAGGCGGCTGCGTTCCAGGTAGCTGCAACAACGCTGGGGCTGAATCGCGGCAGCAATACGATTAACCAGACGACCGACTACTCTATAGATTCAGTGGCTGCGGTAAATCCAAATGGAAACCTGGCAATATATATTGCAAACTACAGCGACCTGACAAAACGTGTCTCTGTCAACATAAATGGCATTACCAACTCGACTATCAGCGGATTCATATACATGGGAACCATATCGAATGGCGGAAGCAATGTTTATGAAACATTTTCAATGGCCGTGACAAACACTGGAGCCATTCTGGATTTGGACATGGTTTCCAATTCCGTCTGCGGAATGACGCTTAACGGTGGCTGTAATGTAACCAATATTCCAACCAATTCTGTGGTGAGCAACATAGCGCTTGCATCAAGTCAAAGCGTTTCTTCCACATATCCAGGGTATGATGCCTATAAGGCTGTTGACGGGCTGGAAAAAATGACCGACAGGGGAGAATGGGCTTCAGATGGCGAACTTAATCCGTGGATACAGCTAAGTTGGCCAGCCAGCATGAACATAAACAAGGTCGTTCTTTTGGACAGGCCAAACCTCACAGATGCAGTGAACAGGGGGATATTATATTTCAGCGACGGCAGCAACATCCCTGTCTCATTCGTAGCCAATGATGGGAGTCCTGCGGTGGTGATTTTTTCGACAAAACGGGTTACCTGGGTCACGTTCCAAGTCACAGGCGGATCCGGGCTGAATGTGGGCCTGTCTGAATTTAAGGTGTTCGGCTCACTGGCAGCCACCAACGTGGCGTTTCCGCTGGCATATTCGTATTCACCGGCTGGCTTGACACTGACCTGGCCGCTGACCGGAACATTACAGCAAGCGGATAGTCTTAACGGTCCGTGGGTCACGGCAGCAGGTGTAACCAACGGGGTGCCGGTTTCTATGACGGCGGCGATGAAGTTTTACCGCATTCTGTATGAATGATGAAGCCGCACGACACCTCATTTTTTTGTTGCTTCGTCAGCCAACGTGAGTTAAATGTATAATTGTATATATAAATGACCTTAAGTGCTACATTTCACGGTAATTTTGGGCCTTCAGCACCAGCCTTATCGGGCTCGGATTCGCCTGATACCGCCCGGCTTAAAACTCGAATCAGATGTGAGCAGCGCAATTCGCTGGCCCAGCGCTTTGAGTTAATCCGCGATGAAGCGATCTCGCGGCGACGCCGCAAGGTGTTCGCCATGGTCAGAAATCCGATGGGATTAAATAATGCCCGCTTTTTTGGCGCTCGATTCACACTTTTTCCCGGCGTAAAGAGGGAGGTTGCATGATTCTCGCCGCTGATTTCGGAGGCACCACCATCAAGTTTGGACTTGTGCGCAATGGCGGCATCGTCGCGCAAAGTCGGCTCGATGCTTGTGCAGATCGTCCGATGTCAAACCAGCTTGAAGTCGTGGCGTGTGAATGGGAGTCGCTCCTGAAGGCCAAAGGCCACACACTTCGGGATTGCACCGGGGGTGCGGTGGCAGTTCCCTTTCTGGTGGACCGGAAAAATTCGCGCGCGCTGGGTGAATTTGGAAAATTTCCGGGCGCGACCACCATCAATTTTGAAGAATGGAGCCGCGCTCGACTCGGTCTGCCAATGGTGCTTGAAAACGATTTACGCACAGCGCTGCTGGGCGAGTGGATGGCGGGAGTTGCGCGTGGAAAAAAAGATGTCGTGATGCTGGCGTTTGGCACTGGCATCGGTTGTGCGGTGATTTCTGGCAGCCGGCTTTTGTTGGGCGCCCACAATCGCGCGGCGACCCTCCTGGGCCACAGCACCATTGCCTGTGAACATCCGGTCGGGCGCTGCGGAAATATTGGTTGCGCCGAAGACCTCGCTTCCACCGCCACACTCGCAGTCCTCGCGCAAGCCCGCCCTGACTTCCCCGGCAGCCAACTGGCTGATGCGGCGAAAATTGATTACGAGTCAATCTTCACACTGGCAGCCCTGGGCGACGCCTGTTCCCAAGCATTGCTCCAACAAAGTCTCAAGGTTTGGGCAGTCGTGGTGCAAAATGCCGTGATTGCCTACGACCCGGAGGTCGTCGTGCTTGGAGGCGGCGTGCTGCGTCGGCATGACGTCATCCTGCCCGCGATCGAGCAATATTTGCGTCAACACATGCCCGGTCTGCCGTTGCAAACTCCCGTAGTTGCTGCCGCGTTGGGTGACGACGCGGCTCTGGTTGGGGGTGAGGTGTTGTTCAAGCAAACTTTTCCACAATTAAATTAATTGCGTGAGAAATCCAAATTACGACAAATTTCCATTCGTCCAGGTTCCCGGCGGTGAAACCAGCTGTGTCCAGGGGTGGGATGACATTGCCGCGCGTTTGCGTCAATCCATAGCCCGCCGACCTGCAAAAAAAACGGTGGTTGCCGTGGAATGTTATACCGGCGTGGACGAGGGGTTGATCCTTCGCGAAATTCAATCGCGGCTTGCACCGGTCCTGACGCTCCGCGCAGCGGAGGCCATGCTCGCTCCGGAGGAAATTGACATGCTGGTGGCTCCGTTTCTGGGCGGGGACGATCCCGTTTTTGGATTTCTCAGCGGTCTCACGCTCCCGCAGTTTTTCAGTGACGAAAAACTTCGGCAGTTTCGTGTCCAAATAGCGGGAATTTCGGAAGGCGTGGTGTTGGTCGTCGGTTGTGGTGCGAGCCTGTTGGCGGAATCGGACATTCTCGTTTATGCCGACCTCGCCCGGTGGGAAGCACAACTTCGCTTCCGTCGCAATGAGACCGGCAGTCTGGGCGTTGAAAACCGCGCGTTGGCTGTAAATCTGAAATACAAACGGGCCTTTTTTGTGGATTGGCGCGTGTGCGACCGCTGGAAACGCCCGCTGATTGCGAAGTGGGATTTTGTGCTCGATACAAACAACCCGCGCGAGCCGAAACTGGCCGATGGCGACGCGGTCCGTTGCGGGCTGCGCCACGCGGTCACGCGACCGTTTCGAGTGGTTCCATTTTTCGATCCCGCGCCGTGGGGCGGCCAATGGATGAAGGAAGTGTGCGATCTGGATCGCAATGCGAAAAATTTCGGCTGGGGCTTCGATTGCGTGCCGGAGGAAAACAGCCTGATGCTTGGCTTTGGCAACATGCGTTTTGAAATCCCGTCGCTGGATCTGGTGTTTGACCAGCCGCGCGCCTTGCTCGGTGACGCGGTCCACGCCCGGTTCGGCGATGAATTTCCCATCCGTTTTGATTTTCTGGACACGGTTGGCGGCGGCAATCTTTCTTTCCAGGTGCATCCGCTTACGGAATACATCCAGCACCATTTTGGCATGCATTACACCCAGGACGAAAGCTACTATCTGCTTGATGCCCGGCCGCGGGCGAAAGTCTATTTGGGGCTCAAAGACGGCGTTGATCAGGCGGCCATGATGCGTGATTTGCAGCTGGCTCAGGATGGCAGCGCCATTTTTCCGGCTGAAAAATATGCCAACCAGTTTCCCGCAAAAAAACACGACCACTTCCTGATTCCGGCGGGCACCGTGCATTGCAGCGGGGCAGAATCCATGGTGCTCGAAATCAGCGCCACACCCTATATTTTCACATTCAAGATGTGGGATTGGGACCGGGTGGGACTCGATGGCAAACCGCGTCCAATTCATCTGGAACACGGGCTCGCCAACATCCAGTGGGATCGCACGACCGAGTGGACGCAAAACAATTTGGTCAACCGCGTCGAATTGCTGGGCGGCGGAGACGGCTGGCGGGAGGAGCGCACCGGGCTGCACGCGCGCGAGTTCATCGAGACGCGACGGCATTGGTTCACGAAAACAGTGCCGCATGACACCGGTGGTGGCGTCAATGTGGTGAATCTTGTCGAAGGCGAGGAGGCGCTGGTGGAGAGCCCGACGGATGCCTTCGAGCCTTTCGTGGTTCATTACGCCGAGACGTTCATCGTTCCGGCTTCGGTGGGACGTTATACCATCCGTCCGAACGGACGTTCCCAAGGGCGGGAATGCGCCACGTTGAAGGCGTTTGTCCGCCCGGGGTATTTTGCGAAGGGCTCAAACCGAAAACAATTCGAGGCAGCCCATGACGCAAAAGACATTAATTTTAACTTGGTTCAAGAACAGTTAAGCCGATGAGAAAGCATATTCCGCTTTTTTTCGCCATCCTGTTCCTTGTCGCGACTTCGCTGGATGCCGCCGAACTGCTTCGCAACGGGGGTTTTGAGCAGCCGGCCACTGATGATTTATCCCAAACTTTCCAACTCAATCAACAGGACATAACGGGGTGGAAGTTTTCAGGTGGCAGCGTCTGCCTGGTCAACCACACGCGTCTACTTGCCGGCGAGGGGTTTCAATCTCTTCTGCTGCCATGCAGTGCCAGCGAGTCGGCCGCGATTCAGCAAGAATTTGACCTGGCCACTGGCAGCTCCGTTCTCATCTCATTCAAGCTGGCCGCTTCCAAGGCGGTGGACGGCGAAATTGAAATCGTCCTGGATAAACATACGACAAAAACCATCCGTCTGTCGGAGTTTTGGAAACCGGAAGAGATCGCGTTGACCGACCAGATGAAGTGGCGGTTGGTGGCTTTGCCGCAAATCCAACTGGTGCCTGGCAAACACACACTGGCTTTTCGCGTGCTCAAGTTCCAGCCGCGGAGCGACCGGCAAGGGGACACGCGATCAAGCATTCAAGGAGTTCTCATTGATGCGGTTTCGGTGCAGTGCAATCCGTTTAATCAGTCAATCAACGGTGAAAAACAACGCGGATGGCCGGTCGAGGAGAAGGTAGCCTACCAAACGAGCGGACTGCTTCCACTGGATGGCGTCGCCGGGCCGTGGGTCAGCACCCGCACCCTCGCTTGCTATCCTTCGCTGGCAAATTTCTATGGCGCGCTCCGCTCCACCAAGGAACTCGGCGGCCTCCAGTTTCTGCATTTCACCGGAGTGGGAGGCGCAGAGGCGGTGCTTGATTCGATTTCTCTGGATGGACAGTCCGTCTTCTGTGATGAAAGCCGCTGGTATCCTTATCAATTGCGCACCCGCGCTCAAGTAGGGCCGCTGGATATCGAGTCAACGACCCGGATGGTCTTCGCTGACAATGGCGTGTTAAACCGGTTTGCCTTGACCAATCAATCGGATAAAACCATTGCGCGCACACTGGAAATGAATCTTCAGTCCGGGCAAGCCGTCACGTGCCCTGATCCTCACATGGTGGTCATCCCGGGATCCGTGTCACGCGTTTACCACTTTGCCATTGCACCGAGCCAGGTGGTCACCACCAATGGTCAGACTTTGGCGCAGTGGAAGATTTCGCTGCCGCCTCATGCCGGCCAGGAAATTTCCTTGGCGCTGGCGCTGGAGAAGACACCGGAACCGGCTCTTCAAAAAGCACGAAGTTGGGGCGAGAATTATGGCAACACCTTTGCCGCCGCCAAAACAGACTGGGAAAAGCGCTGGCAAGCGGTATTCACCCCCGGCAATTCGATCTATTCCGGCTGTTTGCCAACCCTTGAAACGGACGATCATTCGCTGCGGGAACTGTATTACCTGTCCGTGGTCAGCCTGCTTGAAACCGAGCGCGATAATTTTCCGGCATTCAAACAATGCTTTGTCGGGGAAGATCCGGAATGGGGTGGCGATGTGACATGGTTCTGGGATTATTCCCTGACTTCGCTGCCATATGCCTTGTTGAATCCGGAGGTCATGAAAAATGAACTTCGCCACTGGCTGACCATTGATTGGAAAACATGCAGCCATTTTAGTCTCATCAGCGGGAAGCCGGACGGCAGTTGGTATGCGGTCAATCCTTATGCTTATTTCCTTTCGCTCGACCGATACCTGACGGTCACCGGAGATTTTGCCTTCCTCTCGGAAAAAATAAATGAGCGGACGGTGCTGGATTATCTGGAAACACTGACGATGGACTGGCAGCGCTTGGTTCCCATGGATGGGAAGCTGGCGGACATCGGTGGAAACTGCTGGAACATGCTGGAGGCTCCGCCGAATTATGTTCACACCGTGGCCTCGATCAATGCGGCCAACATCTGGATGATGCGCCGGCTTGCGGATTACCAGACTCAGTTGGGACATCTCAAACGGGCGGCTGATCTCCGCGCCCAAGCCGACGCGCTGGTGCCGGAATTGCTGAAACTTTACAACCCCAAAACGGGTTCATGGAACGTTCTGTATCCCGATGGCCGGCAGATTGACAGCCGTCACATTTACGATTATCTCACGGTCGGTACCACCATCTGCGAGGATCTTAATCCCAGCATCAAGACCGGAATGATGGATTTCGTTGACCGCGAACTGATGACCAAAACATGGATGCGTGCGATGTCGCGGCAAGATCCATCCGCCTTCGACTCTGACCGCTCGGATCATGGCCCCGCCGGTTCCTATTCGGGCTGGCCTGCCAAAGCTGCTCAAGCGACTGCGGAGCTGGGGCGCTTTGACAAGGCCTTGGACATGTTCCATCGCTTCCGCGATGCTTTTAACTCGGCGATTCCCCAGGCAATTGAACTCACGAAGGTTGAAGGACAGGACGGTTTGCAGGCGCGGGTCAGCACGCGCGCCGGAGCCTCGTTTGCCGAAGTCTCCGGCTCGTTCGCCGAAGTGGTCATCAATACATTTTTTGGATTCCGTCCTGGTCCGGGTCAGACTTCTGCACTTTGGGAAGCAACGACACCGCGGGGATTTAATGGCCAATTGCGCCATGTGCGTTGGAATGGCGGCCTCTATACCATTGTTAGCGATGACCACGGCCTCCACCTGGAGAAGGAATGAAATATCACATCGCTCTTCGCAGTCTGAACCGGGGAAGTTCTTTCATAACTTCGTAGCAGCCGAAGTAACGAGGCTCAAACTGAAGAAAATATGGAGCCTCCTCACGTCGGCTGCTACGATTTTGAAATTGGCTCCGGGTTGAAAAGTTAATGCCGCCAACCTTTTAAATTGGTTTAATCTTTCACGGTCTCGCCACCGAAATGCCCAGCACGTTGGCCACCGCCCGCTCGTGACCATCCGTCGGTTCGTTGAGGATCTTGATTTGTCCTGCTGTTGGGTCGCGAACCGCCATCACAGAACTACCACCACCATCCAGATTCAATGCTTGCTGGCAACCAAGGTGCCGCATTTCCGTTGCCAATTCTTCATATGACATGCCCACAGCAACATGCGGCTTGCGTCCATCCGCCAGTAGAATGACCAGTTTGTCACCGGTCGCATTCAATCCCACCGCAGTGCGAGGATGACGCGTCTTGTCTACCGGCGCAACATCCACGCCGTCCTTGACCAGCAGCGTGTTGCCCCCAATCACTTCCCAGGCGTCGTTCTCCGGCGTCGTCCATGTTTCAATCGTCACCGAATGATTAGTGTGGACTACAAGGCATGGCCGGGGCTTGTCACTCGTGGACCACGTCATGCCATCAGTCATCGCCGGCCCTTCCACCAAGCCCCACTGGTCGGTGCGAAATGCCGCATTCGTTCCTTCGCCATCATTGACGCCGCGTGCCTGGAAGAAATCCCCATTCACCACGAAATCAAAACCTTCACGCGCCGCAATCTTTGTCGGCTCCAGCAAGGTCGTTTGCCATTTACCGGGACCATCCGGGTCCAGACCACCCCGCGAAACTCGAAGATGAAGATTTGGCTTCTTCAGATCCACTTCCGCAACAAATATCCGCGTCGGAGGATTGGTTCGTGTTTCGGAGTGAATGAATACTCCCGGCAACGGCTCATTGGTTCTCGAAATTTCGCCACCGACAGCGAACGCAAAGCCGAATATCGTCAGCACCAGGACACAAGTCTGGTTCATAAATTTCTGATTCATAACTTGTTTCCTGGCCGTATTTTTCAATATTGCGCAGCCGCTTTCAACTCATTAAATTCTGGCCTTCGTCATTTCCCGGTTTAGGGAGCAGTTCGATCTTTGGAATGCATCCAGCAGACGAGCTACGCTTCGCAGGCCAGCCTTCGAACGCAACGAACGCAAGCATTTGATGATTGAGCACCCGTGAATACTGAACACGCCATCCATCGAGAGACGGCACACAAACTGGCGCGCCGGGCCTTGTTTGGTTTCATCCTGACGTTTGTCCTGGCCCGGGTTTGCGTGTTTCTGATCATGGCCGGCGAGATGCCGAACATGTATTTCTTCCTGCACGGCACCCACGTGCATCACCTGAATTACGGTATTTTTCTCCTGGCCGCGGTGGGAGGGTATAGCGTTTTTCGCCGGCCCATCGGGCGCGCAGCGGAAATCACCGCGCTGCTGTACGGCGTCGCCATGGGCCTCACGTTTGATGAATTCGGGATGTGGCTGCACCTGGGCGGCAGCTACTGGCAGCGGGCCAGCGTGGACGCGGTGATTGTGGTGGCGGCGTTGTTTGGCTTGATTGCCTTTGCGCGTTCGTTGAAGCGTTTCGAAAAACGCCATTTTTGGGCGTCCACCGTACTGCTGCTCGTGCTGGCCGGGTTTGCGATTGTCTTGTACACCGCGGGCCTCCACCTCGGCGATGTGGTGGGACCGACCCTTCATGATCTGGAAGCCGATTCCTCACCCTAGAAATGATAATGGCCAAACTCCGGCAAGGTTGGATGAAATGCCCGGTGCGCGAATATCTCCGTTAAAGGTTGTCAGCGGAAAAGATCCCGGAATATCCTGCCCATGATATGAGCCTGGTAGCGTATTGTTTGCTGGCGCTGAGTTCGCTGTTCGTGATTGTGGATCCGATTGCGACCATCCCGGCGTTCATTGCCATGACGCCGCGCGATTCCGTGGCCTCGCGGCTGCGCATGGCCCGCCTGGCCTGCCTGGTCGCCGCCGGTGTGCTCATCCTGTTCGCCCTGTCCGGACAGTGGATCTTCCGGTTGCTGGGCATCACCTTGCCGGCCTTCCAGATCGCTGGCAGCGTGTTGTTGCTGCGCATCGCGCTGGACATGCTTTACGCCAAACGCTCCGCCGCCCAGGAAACCAAGGAAGAAACCGAGGCGGGCGCCAACAAGGATGACATTGCCATTACTCCCCTGGGCGTTCCCATGCTGGCGGGTCCCGGCGCCATTTCCACTTCCCTGATCTTGATGAATCAGGCCCAAGGCTGGGACCAACAGGCGGCGCTTTTGCTTTCCATCGGCGTGGTCATGTTTGCCAGCTATTGGATTCTCCGACTGGCCGCTCACGGAGCGCGGTGGCTGAATCCTTTGGCCATCAAGTTGATTACACGCCTGATGGGGCTGTTGCTGGCGGCCATCGCCGTGCAATTTGCCCTCAACGGATTGGAACAAACGGCCTTGTTCAAAAAGTGACCCGGCACGGACACCGCGGCATCCGCACCTTAGAAAAAATGCCGGAGTCGACCCGCAACTCCAGCCCGCCCGGCAATAACCGTCAGTTACCTGATTCGGTTACTTTTTCTTGGCCGCCCTGACTCTGGCCCACCGGGCTTTGACTGCCGCGCGAATCCTGGCCAGACCGGCGGCACTCATCTTGCGCTTGGCTTTCTTGGCTGGTTTGGCGGACGCCTTCCCTGCCCTGACCTTTGCCCATCTGGCCCTCGCCGCGGCAGCAATCCGGGCCCGGCCGGACGCACTCATCCGGCGTTGCCTTTTGGCAACGGCGGGAAGCTCCGAATTGATGGTGGCTCCAAACATCTGGTGAAGTTTCTTCTCCAGTGACTGGATTTTTTCTTTTATTGCGGCGGCCCGCCGCAATTGTTGAGCTGAGAGACTGCTTAATGATGTACTCATGGAGTAATGAATTAAGGTTTTTAACCACTAAAGTCAATGATTGTAACTGTGATTGTAACTCGAGTCAGTTTAGGTTTGCCCGGTTGACAGGATGAAGAGGGGTGGCAATCACAGTACGGATTTTTGATCGAAAGCGGGCACAGATACGTTGACTGAAGTCCGCAGCGGCCAAAATCCAAATTCGAAAGGATACGGAGCGGAAACTTTCCAACCGCGTTTCAGGGCTGGCGCAGCCTGAAGAATTGCCGCTGCGCCGCCGGGCTGATGGTGACACTCTGTTGTTCACCGTCTTTTTGCGGCAGGTTGGTGAGTGACGACCAGAACGGCTGATGCAGGTTGGTCGCCGCCTCCAGCACGCAATTGGTCGGCGCACGGGCCCAGGACAGGATGAGGTTTGGGGTTTGGTTCGTATACCGCAGGGACACTGCGAATCGGGGGGAGAATCCGCTTAAAGTAAAGACGCAATCCGCCGGCACGGTCACGGTAAAGCCGTAGTTGGCAACCGGCACATTGGTTTGAAGGGCGAGGTTGGTGGTGCAGCTGGTATAATAGAGGGACAGGCTGGAAATGGGTGGCAGGTTGGTCAAGGTGCCGGATAAAATCAGCCTGCTGCTGGTGGAGTTTACTCCGGTGAGGGCGAGTTGGCCGCTGACGGGGTGGTAAAACGCCAGCAGAACCAATGGCGTGATTGAGCCATTCACGGCAATCCGGAGCGCGCCCGGGCGGACGAACCGGGAGATTTGTGCCACGGTGTAAAGATTTTTGCGCGGTGTGTAGGTTTTGGGAACTGCGTCTATGTTGTCCATCCCCATCAATCCCCAGTAACTCCACCAGCCGTTGCCGCCAATCAGATAATAACTGTCGTAGCCTTCCCATAACAAGGCCGCCGAGGCGCCATTGGCCAGATGGGCCAGCAGATATTCGGCCGAGCCGCGGAAGAAAGTCCAGGCCGTCGCCCCGCTCCCGTTCCCCTCGCAGCTCGAGCACCAGACGTTGAACTCGGTCATCCAAAACCGGCGGGCCGGATAGGCGGATTGTTTGAGCAAGTCATACACCCCTGCCGAATTGACGCCATCGGCCAGGTAGCTGTGCTTGCCAAAAAACGCCAACTTCGCCATGATCACGGGGTCGCTCATGATTTGCGCCAGCCAGTTCGTGCCACCGTAGGCCAGATCGGGGGCCACAAAACGAAGATCGCCCAGGCCGTTCGCATCGAGCTTCAACGCCAGTTGATGCAACATGGTGATGTACTGGGCGGAGTTTACGACCTGTATGCCCTTGGACGGGGTCCGGCACGTTGTCCGGCTCGTTATCCGGACCGACCAAACCGAACTGGAGGTGACGCGTGTTCCGCCCATTCGTCCTCAGATCCGGACTTGAGGGTGGTGCCGCCCAGCCAGGCCGGGCCATTGCCTTGAAAATTCAAGGTCAACATATTACTGATTCCGCGCTGGTTCAGATAGCCAATCATACCCCACATTTTTTCAAACTCCGGCGTGCTGTAGACCGTGTTGTAGTACGGCCAATTCATCACGGTGGAATCGTTATTGTCGTTGGTGGCCTCCCAATCCGTCCGGTCATAGATCACCCGGAATAGCGTCATACCAGCCTGGTCAATCAAGACATCGAGTACCGGCTGCAATTCGTTATTCGTCCAGCCCCGGTGATTGGCGTTAACACCAAAGCCGTCAATGATTTGATACGTCTGGGCACCGTTGATGGTTACCGTTGCTCCACTCGCAGGAAAATTAAGCATGAACCACACCGCCAGGAAGACAATGCCGATGGCACTATGACGCCTCATAAATGCTGACCGTGAAAAAGGGCGCGCGATTTCATCAGGGACTGTCCATCGACCCAACGGCACTCCCGATTTCTGCCGCCGGTCAACTCCACTCATGGTGATGGTTGGAAACGTCATTGTCCATCTGACTGGGGATCGTCTTGCAGTATCATCACCCGATAGAACTGACAGGGCACATCGCCGACAACATTGGTCTGACTGGTGGTTGTGCCGGTGGCCGTCAAATTCGACGACACCGTGGTCCAACCGGTATCGCTCAGATTGGTGGCACATTGCAACCCGTACGGCACTCCCGCAATCGAGCTCCAGGTAACTGTAATCACCTGGTTGGTCAGACCCACCGAAAGAATCACCGGCGCCGGAGCCGCCGTCACCGTCAGCGTTCCGTCTTTGAAGAGGAAACTGTAGTTGGTGCTGTTCAATGTTCCCGGTGTGATCATGATGGGATAATCACCCACAATACTACCTGAATTCGCTGTAGTGTTTAATGCCGGACTGCCGTTCAACACATTGGTGCCCTCATTGTTGGTGAAACCATTGTAACTGGCCGTCAGCACCGGGTTGGTCAGGCCATACATCCGCGTCTGATCGTCGGCCGTCACCGTCAATGCCGCCGGGTTCACCGTCAGGATTCCAGGCTGGTAGTTGATCATATAATTAGCCAGGCCGCCACCGGTGGCGTTGGTAGCATTGATCGCATACGGTGAGCCGGCCACTCCAGCGGTTGCCACCGTTCCACTGCTGGTCAAGGTTGCACTGCTCACGGTGTCCCCGTTCACCAGACCACTGCTGGTGAATTCCGTACCGGCAAAGGCCATT
>Ga0265337_1000471_pt1 | contig 21344 bp, 36 predicted proteins | sample 42122metaG_FD_192441 | JGI IMG/M metagenome (GOLD analysis project Ga0265337, IMG submission 192441) | Rhizosphere microbial communities from Carex aquatilis grown in University of Washington, Seatle, WA, United States - 4-21-22 metaG | ecosystem: Host-associated > Plants > Roots > Rhizosphere >... | reverse complement strand
ACCAGCAGGCGTTCTGGTACGGTGCGCTCGGGTGACTGAAGCCAGCGAAGTGAATTTCTGCCGCGTGCTCCAAAACGAGCATCACCATGTCGGTGATGTAGTTAGCCCATTCTCGCTGGCTCAGCTTGTCATCTGGGTTTCCGATCGTCATGTACACGATCACTTGATTCTCCCGGCTGCGGTTAGCTGAACTACTGCGTCATCCGATAGCTTGGCTAGAATCCAGCCTCGCTTCGGCAGTCCCTTCGACGCTAGATGGTAGTCACCATCGGGCGTCATGTAATAGTCAGTCAGGTCTCCAGTATACGGACCTTCGAACGGGGGCTTGTCATACTTATCTTGCATGTATGACAAGCCGGATGTGACCTGGGCGAAAGGATCGGCGTTGTGCTTCAGTGATTTCGCCGCAGCCTTGCCGAGTTCTTCATCATGTAGCCGCGTGACTTCATCACGAAGTTCGTCAACCTTGTCACGGTCAGACTTGATGTTCAGCACGCCTTCCTCGGTGAGGATCTTGTAGACCTCCTGCCGGATTATCGACCGCAGTCCCTCCGCGAGGAGGGACTCGGCGGCGTACTGGTCCCAGGAGCGGGGTGCCGGTGTCGTAGCCAAGATCTCGTAGGCTAGCCCGACTGGTCCTGACGCGTCGATAGCTTCCGATGCCAAGACGACCTCCGTCGCGGCAGTCTCCTTCGAAGGAGACTCGAACGGGAGTTCATCAGCGAGCGGACCTTCCGTTGCCTTCGTCGTCACGGATTCGAAAGGTTCCGGCTTCGGGTCGGACAGTTTCCTGCCCCTGGTCTTCTTGACCGGCTCGGGCACGACTGCCTCCAAGTTGTCAATGTCTACCAGGTCCAGCGCAGCCGACAAGTCGAACACGGGGATGCCCCTTGACCAGACGTCCTTGACAAACGCTACCTCTTCCGGGGTAGGATCAGCCGGAAGCAGGGCGATGAAGACGATCTCGTCTCCCTCTGCTTCACGGGCTGTCATCAATTCGGTAACCAGGTCTTCCGATGCGATCGTGCCCCCGTCGCCCCACTGCTCAGGGCTTTCCAGCCAGTTGAGGGCGTTCCTCAACCCGCCACGCGGCACCTCGACGGGACGGAAGATGGCTCCGACCTGCTCTGATATGAAGTCAGCCAGCAAGGCTGACACGTTCTGGGGCGTTACGTCGCCCCTGCCCCACAGGGCGTAGCTTGTGTATGTCATGTTTCCTCCTTGCCTGAAATATACCCGCAGGGGAGCAGCTTGTCAAGCATGCCCGGACTGTTTGACACTGAGATAATTGTCTGGTACGGTTCCCTGCCAAGGGGGGTAGGGGGGTTAGATTTTGACTTTGACTTTCATAACTTGAAATATATCTACCAATATATGCAACTTGACTTCACTATGAAAGTCACGTATGGTGACTTCGATATCGACATAGGAGGAAACGATGGGCAAGCCATCTAGATTCGCAACGGATACACATGACCGTGCGCCCGCGTGGACGTACAAGAACCCGGCAGACAGGGCACCCGACGCACTAGGCAGTGATGACCTTGCGTGGGCAATGGCCAACCAGATCACGAAGAAGTTCATCGAGCACGGGATCGCGACAGGCAAGTCGGAGGCTTGGTTCTACTACCGGGTCAAGTCGGGGCTTGACAAGACGAAGATCCGCAGGTCATACTCAGACAGCCCCGAGAAGTTCAGGGACGGGAACAACAAGATCCTGCCGCTGCCCGAGTTCGGGCGCTACATGGTCAGCTTTTTCTTCCGGAACAGCCAGTGGCAGTACGAAAGTAATGTCGAGACTGTTACCGGCATGATGTGTGACCCCGTGACCCTTGCGGAAGTATGCAAGAAGCTTCAGGGAGTATACGCAAACCGACGTGCAACTAGGAGGGACTAGTGGCGACACTTATTCTCGGGCGTGAAATCGTCAGCCGGATCTTGGCGACGAAGAACATTCACCCGTACATAGAAATGGGCATGGACACCGAGTTCATGTCGGATGACAGGAACCCGGCTTACGCAGCCGTATTCCAAGGGCAGGACATCGACGCTTACAACAATTTGCTGCGGTATTACTCACAGTACTCGAAGGTGCCCGAGACCAGCCTGTTCAGGCGAAGCTTCCCCGTCGAGACTTACCGCATTGTCGAGTCAGGCTTTGACGACCGCGAGCTTACCGACCTAGCCAGGGATAGCATCGCCTTGTTCGAGACTGAGGTCGGGGCGACCAAGGCTCAGGCTTACTGGGAAGCGGGCAACGCCAAGGCGGCGGCAGAGATCATGATGGCTACCGCGAGGAAGGTATTGCAGCACCAGGCGAGAGCGGCTGTCACGGTAGCGTGGGACAGGAAGGACTTCGACCTCGAAGACCGGCTCAGCCTTGTCAGGGCACCGGCTCCCGGCTTCGGTATCGAAGCCCTGGATGACCAGTTTCCCGGATTCGCCGACGGTCAGTTGATTACCTTTGTCGGTCGTTCCAAGGCTGGCAAGACGACGTTCGCCATCCAGTCGGCATTCAATGCCTGGTTCGGGCGCAAGAGCCTCAGCCGGGCAAGGACACTGGAGCCGAGGCGCGTCCTCTTCGTATCGATCGAGGTACCCGAGCAGGACGTGCGGGACATACTTACCTGCTACGGTGCGGAGGTTAATCCCGCTCCTTATCTCGCCAGCACGGACGACTACCGCTTGTCTGATGCCGACATGGACAAGGTGAGGAAGTTCTGGGATGCCGAGATGACGAATGCTACCGAGTCTTTCATCGTCGTCCAGCCGGTCGCTAAGTTCTCGATGGCTGACCTTGAGTACGAGATCGAGAAGGCAGAGCCCGACATGGTATTCATTGACGGCTTCTACTTCATGACGGACGAGGTAACCGGGCGCACGCCAGGAAGTTCATGGGAGGCGCATGACAACCTCGCCCGTGATCTGAAGGCTCTCGCGATGAGGAACCGCTTCCCCGTGATCGTCACTCACCAGGCTAGGGAGAAGCAGTTGGGCAAGGCTGGCGGCGGGTTCGATGACATCGCGATGATGGGTGGCACGGGTCTCCGAATGGCTTCCGACATGGTGTTCACGTTCGACAAGGATGAGACGGGCGTCGTGACGATAAAGAACACGGCAGCCAGAAGGGGTTACATCCAGACAGTCAAGGGAGAATGGGACTGGGATATATTCCGGTTCATCGCTTACGCATGCAAGGAGGAAGATGAGACCGGGGAAGACTACTGACCTTCCCGACATCATCCCGGCTGACATAGCTTCAGCTTTGGACGAACTCGGCATCGAGTACAGGATTCGCGGCGACGAGGCGACAGGTATCTGCCCGTCGCCGCAGCACCCTGATACGAAACCGTCATGGTCATGCAACCTCGACACGGGCAAGCACCACTGCTTCTCCTGCGGGTTCGGCGGGTCATTCGAATGGCTTGTCCAGACAGTCAAGTGTGCCCGCAAGGGCGAGGCTGTCGCATGGATTCAGACGCACAAGCCGAGGGTCGGAGAGAGGAAGACAGACGAAAGACTCAAGCTGCTCAGTGAGGCTGAGCTATGGGAAGCGGGAGAGCCGCCCCCGTGGGCACTCGAACAGCGAGGCATGTCAGCACTGGCTGCCCGTGATCTGGAAATATTGTTCAACCACACGACGGCGAGGTGGATCTTCCCGCTGCGTGATCCAGTGACGGACATGCTAATCGGCTGGCAGGAGAAGGGAACTGGAGAAGAGTCAGCCGTCGTGCTGAACAAGCCTGACGGAGCGAAGAAGCACCTGACCGTGTTCGGCTACCGCTATCTGAAGCGGACGGGCACGGACGGTCCCGTCGTCGTAACGGAGAACCCTGTCAAGACAGGTAAGTTCTATGACGCCGGGTACCGTTGCGTCAGCCCTTGCGGAGCGGGCTTCACCGACTACCAGATGGAGCTTCTTTGGCCATATGCCGACGAGATCATCCTCGCGCTGGATAACGACGCGGCTGGTCAGAAGCGGGCGAAGAAGTGGATCGATGACAACCCGTTCGGCAGGAGGAAGACACGGATCTTCAGTTACGGAGGGGTGAGGAAGGTCAACGGAGCGTACGTTCACCCCGCATATGACGGCAGAGATCCGGGCAACCTCAGCCCAGCCGAGATCAGGCAGGGTATAATTGACAGTACTGTAGGCAGCTTTACCTACTTCGAGGGAATTGACTGGAGTTAACATGGCGCTGACACTGGACCTTTTCCCGTATCAGCGCGAGGCTGTAGACGTTTTCATGGAGCGCGGTAATGAACTCCTCGCGTTCGAGATGGGGCTAGGTAAGACCGCGACTGCGATCGCATGCTGCGAAGCCCTGCTTGACCAGAGGAAGATCAGGACCGCGCTCCTTGTCGTCCCCGGAGACTTGAAATACCAGTGGGCTCAGGCTCTTTGCAAGTTCACTGACGTTCCGACGAGGCAGGTGAAGGTAAAGAGGCGATTTTTGACTGTGCCCGACCTGGCGAGTTGCGTTATCGTTGACGGCACTCCGGAAGAACGGGCGAAGCAGTTCGCCAGGGCAAGGGAGTGCCGGAGTGAGTACGTCATTGTCAGTACGGACAGCGTTATCACTGACCATGCTGAAATATCGACATTGGCTGCATCGATGTGCGTCTTGGATGAGGCGAGCAAGATTAAGAGCATGACGAGCCAGCGGAGTCTCGCGGTGAAGGAGTACTTGCATTACCCGTACCGCCTTGCCCTGACGGGAACGCCGATTGAGAACAGCCTCGATGAGGTGTTCAGCATCATGCAATGGGTTGACCCGTGTGTCCTCGGCAGGCTTGACCTGTTCGAGCGGGCTTACATCACGAGGAACGCATCGGGAAGCATCATCAGGTACAAGAACCTCGACGCTCTTTACGCCCGGATGGGCACTGCCATGTGCAGGCGCACGTGGGAAGATCCCGACGTCGCACCGTACCTTCCTAAGATCGAGTACGACACGTGGCGGGTACCCATGGGTTCCGACGTCGCCGCGTTGTACAAGCTGATGGCTGCTGAACTGCTCGAAACTTACGGTACTTACTCGAAGGGGCTGCGGCTCAGCGATACGCATTCCGGGCTAGACCGACGTGGCGATAAGACCAGCCTTGGTCGCATCATGAGCGTGCACACCTGCATGGAGATGCTTGTTGGCTGCCCGCCAGCCATCGTCAAGAGCGCGAATGATTACGTCACTACTGATGATACCGGCAGTAAGTACGCCTTCGACTTCATAGCATCCGGGCACGATCTTCGCATCTTCAATGCTAAGAAAGAATTCGTTGAAGAACGCGTTGATCAGATCTTGCTGAGTGGGGCTGAAAACAAGGTCATGATCTTCAGCCGGTACCGCGAGGTCGTTGACATGTTCGACTCCGCTTTCGGTCATGTGGGTCATGTCGTTTACCACGGTGGCATGTCCAATCGGGATAAGGCTGCTGCTGTTGACAAGTTCCTCACTGACCCTAACATACGTGTATTCATTTCATCTCATGCGGGTGCCTACGGGGTAGACATGCCAGCGGCGAACTACCTGATCAACTACGACATACCATGGGGCGCAGGTCTTGCCAGGCAGATCAACGGCAGGCACGTCCGGGCGTCGTCACTCCATGACACGGTGTACGTCATCGACGTGGTGACTGAGTTCAGCATCGAAGAACGCAAGCTCGCGGTCAAGGCTTTCAAGAATGCCTTGGCTGACGCTGGCATCGACGGCAAGACAACGACGGGCACCCTCGTCAATGACGTGGAGGAACTACGGGAGCACTGCATTGACTTCCTCGCTAGGTTCGGGTAGGCTCTGACCATCACATAGTGAAAGCCCAGGAGGAAACATGGCTAGAACAGCGTCAGCCGAGAGGTCATACCTCGGCTCAGTTAAGGAGAGGGAGCACAACGGCAAGGCTTTCCCGCCTGAGTGTGACTGCCCGTGGTGGTGGAGCAAGGGTGAGACAAGGGACAACGTTCCTTACCGTCACCGAGTTCCGATGAAGACGCCCGAGCCGGGCAAGAGGTTCAGCTACCAGGCTGAACCTTTCCGTCTTGTCTTCAAGAAGAACACGAGGAATGTCCTCGCCGTTGTCATCGAAGGACGCCGTAACATGTACCTTCCGTATGACGTAGGGTTGCTGAAGGCACCCGTCATCTATATCGATGACAATCAGTACGCCAAGGCTGCCCGTGAGTTTATCGACATGAACAACATGCCAGCTCAGTGTGCCGAGCTTGAGCACAGGATCGAGCACAACAAGCAGCACATCGATCACATCGCCGCTCCTTACGGGAGTAAGTTCGGCAGGCTGCTGCCCCCGCCTTACGTCATGATCGACATCGACCTAGCCGTTTACGACCGGGGAAATCTTGCCGCCCTCCTAGAAGTCAAGGGAGGAACTAGGTATGACGACGTGACTGTCGCATCAACGAGCATGACTTACGAGTCGGCGGCACTGCTGGGCGTGCGTGCCCTGGGTCTCGAACTCCACGGAGGGCTGTACGAAAGGCATTCCAACCGTCTTGAGTACGTCGAAGACGTGTCGGCGACACGGTGGTACCGAAGTGTCGAAGACTGGTTGACCACAGGGGAGTAACCATGCTAAGGTCCTAACATGGGAGGAAGCATGGAACCAGTCGATGATCTTCTCAAGGCGGCACACACATTCCTTTTCTCTAAGGATCAGCAAGATAACTACACGGAGAGGCGCTCGTCTTCACGAGAACTGCTTCTAGCCCGGCTGCTACACCCAGAGAACACGGATGAGTTCCGCCTTGACGACAAGGGCAACAGGTATTACGACTTCGATGATCCTATCTTCATCGGGGGCAAGGCATACTCCGGGCTTCAAGCTCAGAGGCGCGTCTACTCCGAGATAGACCTCGGCGGTGCCGAGCACCTGATGCGCCGGTTGGGTCAGGAATTGTTCGACCGGGTGTTCCGGCAGGTAACGATCCGTCAGTTCAGCGAAGATGATTTGTACCTGCTGAATCAGGAGGGTGTCGTATCCGATGCCGAGCTTGACGACCTGATCATCGAGAAGGAAACGTGGGCACTCGTGGCGGTCAAGGCATGACTACGTACTACCCAGGCAGCAAGATGCCTCGCGGCGGTCACAGCCACGTTCCCGATGACGAGTATGACGAGCCATGGCCAAAGGGTCGTGTCCTCACCATTAAGGGCAAGCAGGTTGAGTGCTTCACGACGGGGCAGCTTGCCAGCATGCTCGGAGGTCGCTCTGCTGTTACCATCCGTGCCTGGGAGAACGAGGGAATACTGCCCAAGTCGGGCTACTCATTGCCTGGCAAGGGAGGTGACGTGCGGGGACGCAGAAGGTATTACACGCACGCGCAAGTCGAGGGAGTGCTTGACATCGCTCATTCAGAGGGTGTATTCTACCCTGGACCGAGGATTAACATCAAGAAGACGCAGTTTACCGGCAAGGTGACGAAGCACTTCTTGGACCTGAGAAAACGAGGAATCACTTGAAGTTGACAGCAGCAAGGACGCACGTTCTCGTCACTGAGAAGTACGGCAGCCTTACAATCTCCGCTGAGGTACAATTGGATACAGAGGTTGACCACATTGTCAACCTTGAAAGCCGAGCGAACGAAGTTCTCGACGCTACACTTGACCCGGCGCTAGAGAGACTAGACCGCAGCCTGGACATTCCGGGCGATGAGGAATTCGTCAGAGCATGGGTGAAGGCAGGTAACCAATGAGAGAAGCACGTACCCGAGGAACGAGAACAGAGGCAACACCAATGAGATCAGCACGACAGACCAGCCGTGGTTTCGGAGCATTCAGTAAGATCGCGGGGCGCAAGTCCAACCTGTTCAGGGTTGAGGATGACACGCGCATCATCGCATTCCTTGAAGAGGAAAACTTCGGCAGCACGAACCGTCACTGGATTGACGTCATCGACCCGGAGACCGGCAAGCGTCGTACGACAGTCAAGAACTGCATCAAGGGCGTACCCGGCGTCGAGAAGCGTCCCGTCAAGGAAGACGGCAATGAGGACATGGGGTGCCCGCTGTGCAAGGCTGGCGATTCTCCCAAGGCGACGGCGTACTTCAACGTCGTTGACCTTGAAGACCCGACGGTTTCCCTCGTATGGGAGGCTACGACAGAGCCCTTCGGCAAGATCTTGAAGAGGTACGAACTTCGTCGAAAGAACGACCAGAACCTCAACGATCCCGATATCCTCTGGGCTGTCAGCAAGGAAGCTAACGGGCAGAACGGCAAGGGTGCCAAGGTTTACTCGGTAGACCCGGTTAAGCTTCGTGACCTGTCTGAGGATTGGCCAAGCGTTTCCCCGCTTGACGAGGAGACCCGTGCCCATCTCCTGACTGAGATGGCGACCGAGGAAGGGTACATCAAGTACCCGGATTACACGCACCTCGAAGAGGTTGTCGGTCAGCTAGCCTGACACGTTGACAAGCAGCCCCGAGTCATAGACTCGGGGCTGTTCGCATTGGAGGGCAAATGATAAGCAGTCTTATCCTCACCGAGGATCAGCTTAGGCGTGAGGTCGAGATCATCGGCAACACCGGCAAGTTCGTCTTCGACATGGAGACGATACCGAGTGCGCCCGGGATGGATGACCGTGGTGTCCCCGCGAGGAACCAGGCATTGTGGATGGGTCTAGCCACTAAGGGCAGGACCGCCCAAATACCTATGGGTCACCCGATAGGAACGAAGGTCATTGGTGAGCGGCTTGACCCAAGGACTGACAAGAACGGAAAGGTCAGGAACTTCCGGGTACCCGTTTACGAGCGACCGCCAGAGCAGCTAGACAGGGCAACAGTATTCGACATCGTTAACCCTTTGTTCGCTGACCCTGACATTCAGCAGGGCGGGCACGGGTTTACCTTTGACCTCGCCACCGTGGCTAAGTACCGTGGCGGTCTTATTCCCGTTGGCAAGAGTGTCTGCACGATCGAGGCTCATCATCTTACCGACGAGAACCGCATGCGTTACGGCATGAAGTACGTCACCAAGGATCTTTACGGGTACACGTATGATGACGAGAATGTCGGTAAGACCGTCGAGAAGTACACACTCGAAATGGTGCGTCACTACCTTCACTGCGACGTTAAGTACGCTTGGCTTGAATGGCAGCGGTGCGAGCCGCTGATCATTGAGCAGGGTCTTGAAGAGTTGTGGGACATGGAGTGCCGTCTGACGAGTGTCCTCGCAGACATGCGGTGCAAAGGCGTCATGATCGATACGAAGCGCCTTGATGAACTGCAAATTGAACTGACTGCGCTTGCAGGTGAGCGTGAGCGCGCGGTTTATGCCGCCGCTGGCAAGAAGTTCAACCTTAACTCGCCACCGCAGAAGCAGGCTATTCTTTACAAGCCCGTGAGTGAAGGTGGAGAAGGTCTTGAAGGATGGAGGTTTACCAAGACAGGTCAGGAAAAGGTAGACCTAGGCCAAACGCCTGACCACACGTTTTACTCGACTGACGATGAAGCCCTTAGCTCTTACCCGGATAACGCGGTAGCACGGGCGATCCTTGACTACCAGGAGACAAACAAGGTCTTGACGACGTATGTCATTGGTTACAAGGGCGACCCGGATGCTAAGGACAAGCCCGCACGTGTCTTCGACAGCATCATCTATCCCGACTTCGTTCAGTACGCGGCGGGCACGGGTCGTTTCGGATGCCGTGAGCCTAACTTGCAGAACGTACCGGCACCAAGGACAACGCTGGGCAAACTTGTTCGCGGGCTGTTCATCGCCCGACCCGGATGTATCCTCGTCGTCGCTGACTACAGTCAGATCGAGCTGGTATTGCTGGCTCACTTCATCGGGTTCGGAGCGTTCTGGGACGGCTTCCTCAAGGGCATTGACCCGCACACCATGACGGCTGCGATGGCCATGGGAGTAGATCCCGAGCTATTGCAGCAGCAGGTACACGGCAATGTCCTCGAAGCTAAGAACGCGAGGAACAAGTACGGCAAGTCGATCAACTTCGCCACCGTGTACGGAGCGGGTCTGAAGAAGCTGGCTAGCATGATGGGCGTCAGCTATGACAAGGCTCGCGGCTTCAAGCGGACGTATGACAGGAACACTCCTGAGATCAGCGACTACCGAAGCGAGATCCTGCGCGAGGCGAGGCGGCACAGCAAGGCAAGGACGGGCTTCCCCCCGCATACGAAGACGTTGCTGGGAAGAATGCGCCGGTTGCCGATGTTGCTGGCGCACAACGAGAAGAAGAGGATGTACGCCGAAAGGCAGGCTTTTAACCACATCTTCCAGGGATCGTCAGCCGACCTTACCAAGATGGCGATGGTCAGGTTCCACGAGAGGGTGAAGGAAATCGGCAAGCCTTGGCACCTCATCTTGACGGTGCATGACGAACTCGTCGTAGAATGCCCCGAAGAGGATGCCGAAGCCTGTTGTGACCTGCTAGTATGGGCAATGACGGGCGAAGGTATTCAAGAGCTTGTCAGCCTGCCTCTCAAGGTGGAGACGGCAATCGTCAAGAATTGGGCTTCGGCTAAGTGAGGCAACAGTGAACGAACTGATAGACCCCAGGCGGCTAGCTGTGTCGGATTTCCTTTGGGACATGCTTCCGCATACGCTTCCGCCTGTGGTCTTCCAGTCCGCCCAGGAAACTCTCGGCTTGCACCCGAGCGACATCGACGGACTCCAGTACCAGCATAAAGAATCAGCTCGCAGGTTCGAGTCATACGCCCCGATTAAGGAAACGGTTGACGTACTCGGGCAGTGGGCGGGCGAAGCGGTGACGGAGTACACCTTCCGGGCACTGCAAAGCAAGGGAGCAGACCTTAATGAAATTCCTGCGGAGATGCGAGACATCTTCAACAAGCAGAACGCGGGCGTGATACAGCTAGGTACCCAGGCGATAATAATGCGACTCCTAGATAAGGGGGTCCTAAAACTAGGAGACGGAATTGGACCGAAGCAGGTACCCAACCCAGGAGGAACTCCTCAACCTGGTGGGACTACCAATGGGAACCAAGTTGAAGATACCGGCAGAAGTAGCTGGCATTACGGATTCAGGTCGTAGAATAGTCCTGAAGCTTCCCGATACACGGGACGGACTGACCATGACGGTTCAGTTTGACTGGGACTACGTAGAGGATCTCGTTGATGAACGACTTCTGGGCAAGGAAACTAGGGATAAGTCAGCCAAGCGCGCCCGCGCAGGTTTCTGGCGGCACAGGTAAAGTATGGTGGCAGGACGAGCCGCAGCAGACGTACCAGCAGGCACCGCCTGACAGGTACCAGCAGCTAGCGCCGCCTGGTATGGCACCGGCTGAGCCTGCAATGTCACAGCAGCAGGAAGATCAGCTATTCCGCCAGCTACAGCAGGTGCGTGATGCCACCACCTTGACGGCTGATCAGATGGAGTTCATGGCTGAGTACGAACTGAAGCGACCGAAGTACAACCAGTCTTGCCCGCAGTGCGGGTCGGGCAACTTCATCCCTCACGGCACAAGGGCTGGGTCAGTCACGATGCCAACGGACAAGTGCTTCGACTGCGGCTTCAGTGCTCGCGGTCCCGAGCCTGCCCTCGCAGGTCGGGCATCCGGCAAGGGATCGGTGACGAGGCAGATCGACACGGGCGGGGCAGCGGGCAGCATGTACATGCAGTTCAGGTCAATCCCGCAGTCATACGTTCCGAGGGCTTGACAAGCTAGCGGGCGTGTGGCATACTGATAGCGGTGTTTGAAGCCAAACGGTGAGGCACAGGACTGTGAATCCTGTTACTAGCGGGTTCGACTCCCGTCATTCACCCTGAATTACCGAGTAAGAGGAGCTTAGTCAGCAACCTCAGCCTGATTGAAAGGGAAGCCCGCCGTGACCGGCTAGGGGATAATGGTAATTCGTGCTGTAGAACCGAGGCACATTAAATAAATCGGTTTGCATGCCGACTAGCACACCTGGTGGTGTGGGCTGCCTGTAAAGCAGTCCGTGGTAGGTTCGATCCCTACAGGCGGCACTGGCTCGTGGGTCAGGCGTAAGATGCTGAGCTGCAACCTCAGAGTGACGGGTTAAACTCCCGTACGAGCCTCCAAATTGTTTGCTCATATACCTCCTGGTCTGGGATAATGGATCAGGAGGTATTAATGTCTACAGCAGACTTCGCAAAGGCTTTGAACAAGAAGCTCAAGGCTGACCTGGTACTCACCGCCGACCAGATTGTCATCCCGAGACGGTACACGACGGGCAGCGTCGGTCTAGACGCTATCCTCGGAGGTGGTCTTCCGGGCAACCAGTGGACGGAGATCATCGGCAAGGCGAGCGCGGGCAAGACAGCGACAGTGCTGAAGATGGTCGCAGCAAACCAGAAGGAAGACCCTGACTTCACTACGTTCTGGGTAGCAGCCGAGCACTTCGATACCGACCAGGCTAAGGCTCTCGGCGTTGACTTGTCTCGTGTCACCGTCTTGAGAACGCAAGTGATGGAGGTCGCTCTCGAATCACTCGTTGACGCCCTCGCGAGTAAGGAATTTGACTGCATTGTCCTTGACTCGTACCCGGCTCTTAGTCCGGATGAGGAAGTCAAGAAGGCGATGGACGAGTTCACGACGGCGATGGGTGCCCGCCTTATGAACAAGTTCACGCGTAAGGCTGGAGTTGCTGGTGTCCGAAAGGCTGACGGTTCAGAGAGACCGTTTGTCGGCATCATCATCAACCAGTGGCGTGACCAGATCGGCGGATTCAGCCCGATGGGCGTGCCGCAGACGACACCGGGTGGCAAGGGAAAGGATTATTTCTATTACTGCCGTATCGATATCACTAAGGGAGAATGGCTGACAGAGAAGCGCCCTGGGCTAGCCCTGCCTTTCAAGGTCGGTCAGGTCATCCGGTTCAACACCGTGAAGAACAAGAGCGCGACACCACAGCAGAAGACAAGCGTAGATTTTTACTTCTGTGGTGCTCCCAGCCTGGGATTCAAGCGCGGTGATTATGACACGCTGAAGGAACTGACTGACATGGCTATCAGTCTCGGCGTTATCGAGCGTGCCGGTGCCTACTACAGGTTCGCAGGTCAGCAGTGGCAGGGCAAAGAAGGCTTGACAGAAGCGCTGCGAGCGGATACGCTGTTGCAGATGAGCATGTACCGGGCGATCATGGAGTCGTCGGGAGAGGAATCATTCCAGACTATGGAGGTTTAATGGATGAACCGCTGACGTATGAAGAACTTAGCCGTAAAATCGAGTCGGCTAGTGAAGGACTGGCACACGTATCGCACGCTGTCGAAATCGGAGCGAGTGAGTACGTCACCAATCTTGCCCTGCTGTTCGGCAAGGCGGGCATCAAGGAATACGTACCTTCTGCATGGATTGTGTATGCGGCGATGGAGTATGCGGAGCTTTACTTCGGTGACATCTCCCGTGATGAATGGCTGATGATCTACGACCGTGGTCGTGAGATCAGGCAGATCGCCGCCGATCATCCCGAGATCGCCGATGGGATCAAGAACCGCAGGGCAGCGGGCAAAGCCGAGGTTAAGCTGACGCAGATGCACCTGACGCTCCCGGACACCACGCCGCACCACATCGCCGGGACTCAGGAACCACCTGCCAGGTCGGCTTTCGACATGGCGATGCAGGAAGAACTGGGGCTTGACCTTGGATGAGTGGCAGGTGGGTAATCCCTTTCCGGGCATCAGCACCGAGACCAATGGAATGAACGATCCCGGTCAGGGTATCCCCCTTGACGAGTGGTCGCAGGAGATGCTCGAAGGTGTTCGTCCCGCTCGTCGTGAGCCAGTTAGCAAGCACCGGGCGGGCAGGCACAAGAAGCTCGACCCGAAGAAGCAGAAGAGCATCCGGGCAAGGTCATTGCGGGAAAACATCCGCAAGACATTGGATGAGAAAGCGTTGAGGGAGGCAGTCAATGCCTGAAATTACTTCTGACTGGATACGAAGCAAGTGGGTGGAGCACATCGAGAAGGCAGAGCACGACATTGCTGCCGGTGTAGTCGGTGACTCGATGGAAGAGATCAGCCGGTTCAATACGGCGGCGATGCTGCACCTTAACGTCGCGGCTGAGATCCGGGCAATGATGATCGAGGAGTACTGATGGCAGACCCGAGGTTGTTTAAGATCACCCGTCAAGAAGGGCAGGTATCTTACGGTGGGCGCATCAGGGTTGCCGCCATCGCTTCGGCTGAGCGCCATGGCTGGACCGAGTGGTATCGTCGCCCTGTCAAGATTGAAGCGGTTGCCAACGCGGATGTCCTGCCTTGGCAGGACGTTACACAGGAATTTCTTCCCGATGAGTGATACAAGGCTGTTCAAGATGTCATTCATTCGAGAGCGCATCAGGTACGGTGACAGGACTACTGTGGCAAGGCTCGTCCCGAGGAACAAGTACGCCCTTGAAAAGGGGTGGCTGCATGTATTTGCCACTAATGCTGACGTGACAGACGGGTGGACCGATGTTACCGATGAATTCAAGGCACGCTACCTTGGATAAGCCGCAGAGACTTGCCCGGAACCAGGAGAAGGTAACAGCTACGCTTCACGGCGGACGTGTTACCCCTGGTTCCGGAGCAGGATCAGGAGTAAAGAACGACGTGACGAATACCGAGTGGTCGTTTGAGGTTAAGTCAACCAGCCAGAAGGGCTACCGGGTAACACTCGACAACTGGATGACGATTGAGCACAATGCTCTCGTTGAAGGCAAGCGCCCGGCACTGGTCATTTCATTCATGACAGCGTCGGGGCGACCTAAGAGACTTATCGTTCTAGACGAGAACGATTTCATTGAGAAAGCAACTGGATATGGTCTTGCGACTGAGAAGGGAAGCACCTGACTGGTCGCGGGGCAAGTGCCTCGGATCTGCTCCGGTGAGACCCAAGGATGAGCCAGAGGTCTACGACCCTTGGTTTGACGAAGAAGAACCAACGCCCGTACTCGACATGTGCAATGGCGAAGACGGTGAAGGAGTGTGCCCCATACGGGAGGCGTGCCTTCACTTCGCCCTTGTTAACAATGAGAAGTACGGTGTATGGGGAGGCACGACGGAGCAGGACCGAAGGGCGACACGTAAGATGTGGCGGTGGAAGCCGGGCTCGTCCGAGCCGCGCAAAGAATGGCACTGGTATCCGCCTGGATACGTAACTAATCTATTGAGCCCGAAGGACCGGGCTGAACTGGAGGAAGACGATGACGATTGATGAAATGGTCACCAACTTGGTGAATGGTTGGCCAACGGAGATGACTCGTGAGACTGCCGCAGCCACCGTTGCTGCCTTGCTCGACACAAACGGGGGCATATCCCCTGAGGATGTCGGGGACCTGACAGTGACAGAGACTGACCTCGGCGGCATTGACATCCAGCTTCATATTTACTCGGACAAGATGCCACTGTACCTGGATGTCAAGTGAGACTTTCGAGCAGGCTAGCCGAGAGGCAGGACGCGAAGAACACTCCGGGCATCGTCTTGCCGAAAGTCAAAGAGATGATGCTCGCTGAATCCGTTCAGCCTCACGGGCACAGGACTCACATCGTCTATCCGTCAGAGCTTAGCCATCAGTCTACTTTTTGCCCGCGTGCTGTCTACCTCCGCATCACAGAGGGAGGATTGCCACCGGAGAAGTTCGACTTCGTTCGGGAGAACATCTTCGCCGAGGGCAACAGCATCCATGCGAAGTGGCAGGAGCGTCTCCGTAAGGCGACGAACTTGTGGGGTGACTGGCAGTGTGTCATTTGCGGGCACAGGGAGAAGAACTGCCTCGAACCTGAAGGTTATGACTACGTGTCCCCGATGAGGGTACGAGCATCTAAGCCGTGTGATTTCCGTACGGGTGATCACAATGGCGATGACGATAAGGGAAATCACATCTGGCAGTACATCGAGGTAACACTCGATGCTGTTGATGAGGTGCTGATTGGCGGGCATGCTGATGGTGCCTTCGATACAACTCTTGTCGAACTCAAGTCTGTTGGTGAAGGTACCGTGCGGATCGAAGACCCCGACCGTTTCAGGGAAGCAGGAGGTGACCTCAAGGAGTTGTGGCGGGGCATCACCCGTCCGTTTAAGTCTCACCTCGCCCAAGGCGACATCTACTTGTGGATCTGCCAGCTACGCGGGCTCCCGTTTGACAAGATCAGCTTCGTATATGAGTCGAAGTGGAACCAGCAGGTCAAGGAGTTCACCGTTGAATACGACGAAGCCCGGAGTGTCAAGCTTATTGACCAAGCGCGGGCAGTCAAGTATAGTGTAGACAAGCAGGAGGAACCACCGTGCCGCTTCTTCGGCACGTGCAAGCAGTGCGAGCCTTATGACGCCCGGAGGGACGCACTCAAGGAGCAGATAGTCCGGGCTTAGCTGAGAGGCGAGGAAAATGCCACAGCGTTATGAAAAGGTGCTCTACTGGGCATCTCAGATCGACTACAACACACTAGAGCAGGCGGCTAAGGCTGCCCGCTTGCCATTCATACACGGGCATGTCGCGTTGATGCCCGATGCCCATGTCGGCTTCGGTACCACGGTCGGATCGGTCATCGTCACTGACGGCGCGATCATTCCGGGTGCCATCGGAGTTGACATCGGCTGCGGCATGATCGCGACAAGAACGTGCTTCCATTCCGTTGACCTTCCAGACGACTTGTCTGGTCTTTTGTCTCGGATTGAGAAGGACATACCGGCTGGCGTCGGCAAGGGTCACTATATGGGTTACGCTGACGGTTACCGCCGCACCATCGGCACGCTGAAGCGCACTCCGCATACTGACTTCGACACGAGGCAGGAGCAGACGGCGATCACCCAGTTCGGTTCACTCGGATCGGGCAACCACTTTGTCGAAGTCTGCCTTGACGAGCAGGGATTCGTATGGACTGTCCTTCACTCGGGCAGCCGGGGAATCGGCAACCAATTGGCGACTAAGCACATCGACGGGGCAAAGGGACTGATGAAGGAGATGTTCGTCTCCCTCGAAGACCCAGGTCTCGCCTACCTTGTCGAAGGTACGCCCGAATTCGATGCCTACATCATGGATATGCAATGGGCGCAGGAGTACGCCATGGGAAACCGTGAGCGCATGAATGCTGCATTGCTGCGCAATTTGTGCGAGTTCCTCAAGTACGACGCGCACTACACGTCGGCAGCCCTGCAAGTCATCAACTGCCACCACAACTACACCGAAAGGGAGATGGTTGACGGTCAGCTCAGGTGGGTCACCCGCAAGGGTGCCATCAAGGCTGACGTGGGTGACATGGGAGTGATTCCGGGCAGCATGGGCACGAGTAGCTACGTCGTGTCCGGATTGGGCAGCAGGTCGTCATACAACTCGTCAAGTCACGGCGCTGGCAGGAAGATGTCTCGTGGTCAGGCGAAGCGAGAGCTTTCAGTCGTGACATTCCGCGAGCAGATGCAGAGGAATGGCATCACCTGGCAAGCCGGGGAAGCTTCGACCTTGATTGACGAGGCACCGGGCGCGTACAAGGATATCGAACAGGTCATGATCGACCAGAGTGACCTCACTGAGATCAAGTACGAGCTTCACCAGATCCTCAACTACAAAGGCCATTAGATGACCAGGAAGGTAGCTCAGGCGTTGTATTACATCGTCGTCATCGGGCTTGCCCTGTTGTTCATCTACCTTGCGACGACACATCTCACGCAAGGCTACCCTGTCAGAGCTTGACAGCCTCCATGGTAGTCAGATACCATGGAGGCACCATGAAATTTGAATCAGCAGGAGAGGTCTACGCGAAAGCGGACTGGGAGGGCGGTCTGCACGAGCTGATCACCGAGTACGGTGTGACGGCTGACGATTTGCCTGCGTCATTCCCTCAGGCAGTAATCGAAGCATGGAACAGGATCGCCCAGACACAGTTGGACGAGGCACTGATCATGCAGTACCTAGAGAGTCACCTGGACGAGGAGGAATAATGGCACTAACGGATGCACTGTCAGACAGGTTCAAGGCTGACCTGGCGAGGTATGTTGCCAAGAAAATACCTGATGGTTTCGCAGAAGACATCGAAGTCACTGACTTCGAAGACTTCACGTACTACGGCGGCTACTGCGAGACGTGTTCATACGAAGACACGTACTGCGAGCTTACGTACAAGTTGAATGGCGAGAAGAAGACCCTGGAGATTTATGAGTCTTTCGCTGAGCTGATCAAGACACTGACGTATGACTACAAGTGATGGATGAACTACCCGATGAAGTAGCAGGAGTGGGTACACCCCCTGTCAGGTACCAGTCGAACAGTGGCAACAACGTTGTCGATGTCTTCTCTGTCGTGGACAAGTACAGGCTTAATTTCTACGAAGGTCACGCTTTGAAGTACCTTGTCCGACTGGGCAGGAAGGGAACTGATGAGAGTAACCTCGGCAAGTGCCGTCACTTCCTCAAGGAGGCAGAGCTTCGCGCTCCTGTCCTGGTGTCTTGGATTGAATGCGGAGCGCATCCGGACATGCCAGTCAAATCTGTCCTCGAAGCATTCGGTCTGACACTCAACCCGGCTATCAAGGATGTGGCGACACGTCTCTTGACATCGAAGATAGACAACGAGCCGAGATACTGGCTCCGTTCAGCCGGTGAAGTTCTCGACAGTTACCTAGAAGGAACGTACGACTGATGTACAACGAGGCAGCTAGAGACCGGGCACTTCGACGTGTCTTCAACATCACCCTGAGCGAGTACAAGATGATCCTTGCCGCTCAGGGTGGCTGCTGCTTCATCTGCCTCAAGCCTTTGGATGGTTTCTCAAATCCTGTTGACCATGACCACAGTAGCGGTCAGGTACGTGGCATATTGTGCACGTACTGCAATCGGTACCGTGTTGGTAACTTCAAGGACTGGGAGATTGTCCAGAGGATTGCAGACTATTTGAGGAACCCGCCAGCGAAGAGAACACTGGGCGTAAGGCTCGTACCTAAGAAGAAGCCCGCGAGGAAGAGGGCAACAAGACCCGTAAAGACATGAAAGATAATAAAGCAAGTGGCGCTCGTTACCGAGCGAAGCTAAAGCAGAGGATGTTTGATCATTACGGGAGAGTTTGTGCCTGTTGTGGCGAAGGTAATGAGAAGTTCCTGACTCTTGATCATACTGATGATTCGGGTGCCAAGCACAGGCGGTCTATATCTAGAGATGGTACCTCTCGTGGGGGGCACACGCTCTATCGTGATCTTATTAGACTAGGGTTCCCTGATTACATACAGGTGCTTTGCTGGAACTGTAACTCTGGGCGACAGTACAACGGGGGCATTTGCCCTCACTTGGAGGCTCCTACGGTATCCTAACCATAAGGATTAGGAGCCCAAGATGGAGCCAGAAGTACTCTTTGTCAGAAATAGCACGCACGCTGCCTCTCTTGGATCAGCCATCGCTCATGCGGTTTACGAGCAACGACCGATCAAGCTTCGGGCAATCGGTGCGGGATCTATAAGCCAGGCAGTCAAAGCCGTCGCCGTCGCGAGGAAGTACGTCTCCGAAAGAGGAGACGACATCTTCGTCAAGATTGACTTCGCGTCAGTGCAGATGCCGGATAAACTAGTAACAGCGATGACATTTGAGGTGGTTACATGGACATCCCTGAGGCAGGCACAGGAAGTATGACAGGTCACTTTCAGGACGGGCACGACGGCAACCCTTACCGCGTGGCTTCGAGCCTCAACGAAGGTTCTTCCGTTTTCAGCCAGCAGGTACCGGGTAACTTCACCCCGCAGAGTGTCTTGAATGCGCAGAAGCCGAGCAGTAACGGAATGTCGGGCACTGATTACTCACGCATGCTACTCGGCGGCACAGTATTGCCGAGTGCTAACGGATCAGACCCGAAGAGTTATGAAGCGGCGAAGTACATGAATTACATCGGTGAGTTTGCCCGGTGATAAATCCAGATGTGCTAAGACAATGGGATGAATACGAACGACGCAATCCCGGCGTAGCTCACCCGGATCGCGTTAAGGACCGGATCAGGAGAGGTCGTGAAGCTGCGGCTGGCGACTGGCTGAATGGTACTGATCGTTTCTCGCATGACGAGGGTCTTTCTTTCGGAGAACGGGCGCGTCTTCAAAGGCAGCGCAACGGAGGCATGTAGAATATAGTCAAGCCGAACTTTAGGAGACACAATGGCTGACGTAACATCATCCGCATTCCCCAAGATGGGTGAGGAACCACTCACAAGTCATCTTGTCAACGCATCGGCGAACCGTGGTAACACGATGCCCGTCGCCCGTCATTCATCAGGTGACGCCCTGGCTGTCGGCGGTACTGCTATCCGTGGCGTCGGTCGTGACGCTACAGGCGAGGTCAACGGTCCTAGCTTCGCTCCAGTGACCCGAATCTCCTACCCGAATTCACCAGAGATGGCACAGACCGGGCGAGGTCTGCGTATCGTCCCTTCTAAGACGGGCGTCGGTGACTTCTGGGACAACAGGTTCGACTCAGGTAAGGTCATTGCGTAATGTCGGGCAAGATTGACCCGCTAACCGGGGAATTCAAAGCCGGGGACTCGGATGATGCCGACCAGATGACAGACAAGGAAGCACTCGGTGCTAGGCACAAGCGCAACGTCGGTTACACGACGGCGGGTGCTGACGAGCACGACGCCAACCTTCTAGCTAAGGGCGGGCACCCTAAGCACTACGGCGGGCAAGCACGCCCGGGTGGCAGCGCATCAAGGATCGGTCACTTCAACCACAGCATTGTCACATCCGGCGTCGTCGGAGGAATCGTAGGTTAACATGTTCGCACTACTAGCAGCCATCTGCGCCATCATCGCTGAATTTGAGCATGCTGGCTGGTTTTCCACCAGCAACCACTGGGTTGACGTAACGGGGCTGACTATCCTCGCCATCTTCTTCCTCGCCATCCACTTCATCCCGAGCACGCCTTACTACCCTTGGCGTCGTTAGGAGTCCTGATGGCTAACTGGTGGATCTCCAATTTCCCCGGTGGTACTGGTCAGCCCGACGCTCCTGCCTACGGAGGCGGCGGTGCTGATATCCTGACCGCCCGCGACCCGCTCGACGCTAAGAGAATGGCTGCCGGTTTCGCACCGGGAGCCTCATATCCTGACGGTTACCTTGGTACTATTACCAACCGCAGGGAAGACCGCGACCTAGCCGTCCTTCAGTCCCGGCTAACCCCGAACTCATACCAGCGGGGTGTTCACCGTGGTGAAAAGGCACCTAAGGGTGCCTATTACTGGGAGCCGGGCTTCAACCCGCAGTCAGGTCTGGAAAGGCAGATGCAGAGTCAGCTTGAAGATTCCGAAGGTGCGACCGTATTCGTATCGGCAAGGCACACGGTATCGGGAGACCCTGTTGAGATGCTTGCCCATGATGGCAAGGTGGCGAGCATGACGAGCAGGCAGAAGGACCAGGCGATGATCAAGGCTGGCGGTGAC
>Ga0265337_1000470_pt1 | contig 21346 bp, 18 predicted proteins | sample 42122metaG_FD_192441 | JGI IMG/M metagenome (GOLD analysis project Ga0265337, IMG submission 192441) | Rhizosphere microbial communities from Carex aquatilis grown in University of Washington, Seatle, WA, United States - 4-21-22 metaG | ecosystem: Host-associated > Plants > Roots > Rhizosphere >... | reverse complement strand
AGACATCGGCGGAGACGCCGTAGCGGTCGGCCAGGATTTCCTGCGCCTTCAACGCGGAGTTGATGATTGGCCCGCTGCCGAGGATGTGGGCTTTAATCCCCGGGAGCGCTGGCGTCCCGCCGGCGAGTTTCGTGTGTGCCGGCGGGACGCCGGCGCTCCCAGGCCGGGGGATTTCCGGGCCGGCTTTGAATTTATACAGGCCTTTCAAGATGCCGTCCTCGACGCCCGCGGGCATCGGCGGCATGGAATAATTTTCGTTGTAGAGCGAGAGGTAATAAAAAATGTCCTCGTTATCGACGAACATCCGGCGCAGGCCGTCGGCGATGATGACGGCGAGTTCGTAGCCGAACGCCGGGTCGTAAGGCAGGCAGGTCGGGATGGTGCTGGCGTGCAGCAGGCTGTGGCCGTCCTGATGTTGCAGGCCCTCGCCGTTGAGCGTGGTGCGACCGGAGGTTGCGCCCAGCAAAAAGCCCTTCGCCCGGATGTCGCCCGCGAGCCAGAACAAATCGCCGACGCGTTGCGGGCCGAACATCGAGTAATAAATGTAGAACGGAATCATCGGCACGCCGTGCGTGGCGTAGCTCGTGCCCGCCGCGATGAACGACGCCATTGAGCCGGCCTCGGTGATGCCTTCCTCCAAAATCTGCCCGTCCCTGGCCTCGTGATAATAGAGCAGCGACTCGCTGTCCACCGGCTCGTAAAGCTGTCCCTTGGACGAATAAATGCCGATGTCTTTGAAGAGCGCGTCGAGGCCGAACGTGCGCGCCTCGTCAGGAATGATGGGCACGATATTTTTGCTGATGCCTTTGTGCCGAAGCAGAACAGTCATCAACCGCACGAACGCCATCGTGGTCGAGGCTTCCGTGACCGAGCCTTTGAATAATTCGGCCAAGGTGTCCAGCTTCGGCACGTCCAGCGCCACCGGCGCAACTTTGCGCGCAGGGAGGAACCCGCCGAGAGCCTTGCGCCGCTCCAGCAGGTATTTGGTTTCAATGCTGTCGGCGGGCGGACGGTAGAATGGCGTCTCGGCGATGACGTCGTCGCTGATGGGAACCTTGAAGCGCTCGCGGAATTCGCGCAGCTCCTTCTCGTTCATTTTTTTCTGCTGGTGCGAAATGTTTTTGCCTTCGCCGGCCTCGCCGAGTCCGTAGCCTTTCACCGTCTTGGCAAGGATCACAGTCGGCTGGCCCTTGTGCTCGAACGCGGCCTTGTAGGCGGTGTAAACCTTCCGGGCATCGTGCCCTCCGCGCAACAGCTTGCGAATCTGGTCGTCCGTGAGATGGTTCACCAGTTCGAGCAGTTCGGAATATTTGCCGAAGAAATGTTTGCGCGTATAGCTGCCCGGCTCGACGCAATACTTCTGGTAATCGCCATCCACGCATTCTTCCATACGCTTGAGCAGGAGGCCGCTCTTGTCGCGCGCGAATAAATCGTCCCAGTCGCTGCCCCAGATGACCTTGATGACGTTCCAGCCCGCGCCGCGGAACAGGCCCTCGAGTTCCTGGATGATCTTGCCGTTGCCGCGCACCGGACCATCGAGCCGCTGGAGGTTGCAGTTGATGACCCAGATCAAATTGTCGAGGTTCTCGCGCGCGCCGAGCGTGATGGCGCCAAGCGTATCCACTTCGTCGCATTCGCCGTCGCCGAGAAATGCCCAGACCTTCGGCTCTTCCTTCCACGTCGCCAAGCCGCGGGCCTGGAGGTAACGGTTGAACCGCGCCTGATACAGCGAAAGGATCGGGCCAAGACCCATCGAGACGGTCGGGAACTGCCAGAATTCCGGCATCAAATACGGATGCGGATACGACGACAGCCCGCCACCCTCGGCAAGTTCCTGCCGGAAATTCTGCAAATGCCGGTCGTCCAGCCGCCCCTCGACAAACGCCCTTGCATACATGCCCGGCGCGGCGTGGCCCTGAAAGAAAACAATGTCACCGGGAAAATTATCCGTGTGTCCGCGAAAGAAATGGTTGAAGCCGACCTCGTAAAGCGTCGCCGCCGAGGCGTAAGTCGAGATGTGGCCGCCGACGTTCGTGGTCGAATTGGCCTTGACCACCATCGCCATCGCGTTCCAGCGGATGATGCTCTTGATGCGCCGCTCGATGGCGCGGTCGCCGGGATACGCCGGCTGCTGCTCCACCGGAATCGTGTTGAGGTAGGGCGTGTTCGCGCCGAAGGACGGACGCGGCGCGGCGCGAAGCCGGTCGGCGAGCTTCTCCAACAATTTGGCGGTGCGCTCCGGCCCCTGATTTTCCAGCGCCAGCTCAAAGACAGATTGGAGGGACTCGCCCCACTTGTCGCCGTTCTGAGTCTTGGACGGTTCGTCCGCCGGGCCGGCGCGCGAACCGTAAATTTCTTTTTTATCAACGTTCACTGTGTTACCTGCTAGGTTAAGCACGAAAAATGTGCCTGAACAATAAACCTTAACATGGCCTCCAACGCCAGCCAAATCGCGATGCGCCATCTCGACCTGACTTTCCCCTCGCCCGCCGAAAATCTCGCGTGCGACGAGGTGCTGCTTGATTGGTGCGAATCCGGCAAAGGCGTGGAAACCCTGCGCTTCTGGGAATCACCCGAGCCGTGCGTCGTCGTCGGCTATGCAAACAAGGTTGCGACCGAAGTGAACGTGGCCGCGTGCGAGGCGCGGAAGATTCCGATATTGCGCCGCTGCTCCGGCGGCGGCACGGTGGTGCAAGGTCCCGGCTGCCTCAATTACACGCTGGTGCTGCCAATCACCAAGGACGGCCCGCTCCACAGCATCGTTGTCGCCAACCAGTTCATCATGCGCCGCAACCGCGCGGCGATTGAATCGGCAGGGCGCGTCACTCCGCGCGCGCCGCACGACGGCGGGCAGAGGACTGCCCGCCCAACCAACGCCATCGCCATCCGAGGCCACACCGATCTGGCGATTGGCGGACGCAAGTTCTCCGGCAACTCACAGCGCCGGCGCAAACATTTCCTGCTCTTTCACGGAACGTTCCTGCTGAACTTCGACCTCGCGCTCATCGGCGATCTGCTGCAAATGCCCTCCAAGGAGCCCGATTACCGCGAGAGCCGCAATCACGCCGATTTCCTGACCAACATCAAGGTTTCCGCAGAAGATGTGAAAGCTGCTATGCAAAAGGCTTGGAATGCCGGTTCGCAATTGTCTAATCCGCCGCTGGAGAAAATCGCGGCACTGGCGTGGGAGAAATACCTGACTAACGAGTGGAACTTCAAATTTTAAGCTGGTAGGGACAGCGTGCTGCGCTGTCCGGACGCCGCGGCTCGGCGTCCCTACCTTTACAACCGCTTCGCGAGTTCCGCCTGGCTCTTTGCAAAGACTTCCTTATGCAGCGAGTTTCCATGCGCATCCATCGTCACCACCGCCGGGAAATCCTCCACCTCAAATTCCCAGATCGCTTCCGGTGCGCCGAACTTCTCGTAAAAATACACGTTGCGCACCTTCTTGATGCAATCGGCCAGCACCTGCGCCGCGCCGCCGACCGCGTGCAGATAAACGCAGCCGCATTCCTTGCACGCCACGAGCGTGCGGTCGCCCATGCCGCCCTTGCCAATGACGCCACGGATGCCGAAGTCGCGGATGAGTTGCGCCTGATACGGCTCTTCGCGGATGGAAGTCGTCGGGCCGGCGGCGGTCGCCTTCCACGAGCCGTCGTCCTGCTTCATCACCACCGGGCCGCAGTGGTAAAGAATCCCGTCGCGCAGGCTCACACCCGGCGGCAGCTTGCCGCCCTCGTGCAAATACTTGTGGACCGCGTCGCGCCCGGTGTGAATGACGCCGGAAATCAGCACCTCGTCGCCGACTTTCAGCGCCCGGATTTTTGCTTCGGAAAATGGAAAGCTTAACTTCGTCATGGCTCAAGCCGCCACCACTTCCACGCGCGGAGAAAAACCAAGCTTGTGAAGAAGTTCCTCGCAGTCGTCCCACGCGAGACCGAACGCACGCACATCCGCCACGCCGAGACGGGCGATGACGGATGAAATGGTCTTGGCATCGCGCTCGGCCAGTTCGCCGTCCATCAAGGCGCGTTCCGCCCAATCCACCAACTGCGCCAGCGTCATCTCGTGGTGGAGATACGCGGCGATCTTGTCGGCAACGGTTTGTTTCGTGATCGTCATGGTTGCATCCTACACTTTCTGGTGGCCTTTATCCACCGGGAATTTCTCGTGCGTCTCCACCAGCCTGCCCGCGTCGTCGTAAATCTCCTGCCAGAAACGCAGCGTCGTTTCATTCGCGTCCACATCCTTCAAATAACGCGCCCGCCAGCCGAGCCGAGCCGTCACATCCAGACGATAACGCGGTCCGCCGCCGGGCAACTCATCCCACTGGCCGAACTTCTTCTCGTTTTGCGAACGCGTGCCTATTGCCCAACATCAGACGCCGGAAATCAAAACCTCACGCCGACTTTCGGCGCGCGGATTTTTGCTTCGGTGAAGGGAAAACTCAAATTCGTCATGGCCACATTTCAATCCAAACCAGCCCATAAGTCCAAGCAAACCGTTCACCGGCCACGCTTGATTATCCGTCTACCTTGGCGCCGCCCGGCCAAAGAATGGCAACACGCGTTGGATCACAGCAGCCGTGGCGGGCGCACTCCCTGCCCCTCACGGCGATTTCAACCTAAAGAACCAGTTGCCCGTGGGCGGGCTGATAGTGACGCTCTTGTTCGTGCTGTTGTCGTTGACTGTGCCGCCGTAGCCTGACCAACCGTTGCTATTGGCGAGGTTCCCGTTTTCCTGCAACGTCCAGTCGTCTGAAGGCGATGGCCAGGAGACGATGACGCTGTTGCCCGAACGTGTGATGATCAGCAGCGGCGCGCCGGGTGTTTGCACGACGGCGTAGAGCGACCAGAATCCGCCGGTGAGCGAGAAGTTGCCGCCGGACATGGTTGCGCCGGCATCGGGCTGGCCGATGGTGCCGGTGACGGAGAACTGGCCATTCGTGCTCGTGCCGCCGCCGCCGCCGATTTTATACCAGTCAATGGAGTAACTCTGCGCCCGGCTTAACACCGGCAGGAGCAGACCGAAGAGGAGCATTAATTTTTTCATAGTTGCCTCATTTCTGCGCGGCCAATTTTTTCACCATCGCCTGCAATTCATCCAACCGGCTTTCCAGCGAATCAACCTTGGCGGCTTTTTCCTTCAAGGATTCAATCTCTTGGTTCTGGGCTTCAACCTTCTGGTGTTGCTTGAGAAATTCGTTGAGCAACATCGCGTTGACAGCTTCATAACGGACGGTGTAAATCCCATGTTGCTTGTCATGCACCACTAGGTCTGGATCAACCTTATCCACTTCCTCGGCGATCAGGCCGTATTGCGGATTGCCTTTCGGATCAAGCCCTGACTTGTATTGGTATTTAACCGGACGAAGAGATAGAAGCACATCGCTGGCGTCCGCCATGCTTTGGATGTTTTGTTTGAAGCGTTCCGAAGACACGACTACGCTAAGATGCCCGCCTGCGTCCACATAAACCGGGAGCCGTGTTGGATCGTAGCTGTTGTTGTTGTAAATCCCTGCGATATAAGTGTTGGTTGGTGGGCTGTTGGAATAATTCAGATCCCCCATCCCGATACGAATGGTCTGACTTTCAGCAATATCAAAATTCTCCCCCTCTCCTTGGTTGCCGATGTAAATGTTGTTATCGCCCGCGCTGAGGTTGAGGCCAGCCTGATATCCCAACGCAATGTTGTTACTGCCCGTTGTGTTATTGTTAAGTGCATTAACGCCGCTGGCCGTGTTGTAGTCACCGGTTGTGTTGCTGAGCAGCGCGCGACTGCCGTTGGCCGTGTTTTGGATGCCGCTCGTGTTGTAGAGGAGGGCATTAACGCCGCTGGCCGTGTTGTAGTCGCCGCTCGTGTTGGCGTAAAGCGCCTGAAAGCCGTTAGCCGTGTTGTAGTTGCCGGCCGTGAGGCGGTTCAGCGCACCAGACCCGGTGCCTGTGTTGTCGATTCCTGTCAGAGTGAAATTTCCCGCGTTCAAGCCGCCGAAGAAATTATTACTGCCATAGCCATGCAGGAAAGGCATGTCGCAACCGCCGAGGGTGATCATGCCCGCCGTGGCCGTCGTCGTCGGCAGATTCAATACCCCGGTTTGATCGCTGCAATTGTCCGCGCTGCCGAGGGCGATATTGTTGGCGTTGAAACTGCCATTGGTGTCGCGGCTGACGATGGTATTATATGAATAATTTGGCGTGGCGTCACTCCCCAACGTGAAATTGGCGGCTACTGAACCAGATGGCGAAACCGTAACGTGTCCGCCGGAATTGATCGTGACTCCGGGTATGCCACTGCCACCCGTCGCACTGGCACCGAGATGACCGCTACTGTCCACCACTACAAACTGGTTGCTTGAAACAAGTGTGGTGCCCCAGATGCCGGCGACATACGCGCTGGTTTGGACGTTCGTTGTGCCAACGCGGATGGTATTGCCCTCGGCCGCAACCCCGGCGTTGCCGATGTCAATGTTGTTATTGCCTGTGGTTAGGTTAAAACCCGCAAAGTATCCCATCGCGATGTTATTAGTGCCGCTCGTGTTGTAGTAGAGCGCGCCGTGACCGCTGGCCGTGTTGTCGGAGCCATTGTTGTTGTAAAGCGATTGAAAACCGTCGGCGGTGTTGTTGTTGCCGGTCGTGTTGAGGTCAAGTGCCCCATAGCCATTGGCCGTGTTCTGGCCGCCGATCGTGTTCGCCCAGAGTGCCGCATTACCATTGGCGGTGTTGTTATTGCCTGTGGTGTTGGAGTAAAGAGCCTGGTAGCCGTTAGCGGTCAGACTGTTGCCCGTAGTGTTATTGTGAAGGGCAGTTGCGCCGTTGGCCGCATTGCCTGAGCCGGTTGTGTTCAAAAAGAGCGCCTGAAGACCGCTAGCCGTGTTGTTGGAGCCGCTGGAGTTGAGAGCAAGCGCCTGAAAGCCGATGGCAGTGTTGTATTCGCCGTTGGTGTTGTCATTAAGTGCTCCAGCACCGTCGGCTGTGTTGTAGCGGCCCGTCGTGTTGTATTGAAGCGCTCCGGAGCCGTTGGCCGTGTTGTAATGGCCCGTCGTGTTGTATTGAAGCGCCACATAACCATTGGCCACGTTCTCGTAACCGGTCGTATTGGCATAAAGCGACTGATAGCCGTTGGCGGTGTTGCCGTCGGCGTTGTTGTTAAGGAGCGCCTGAAAGCCGTTGGCGGTATTTAATGCGCCGGTCGTGTTGTAGTAAAGCGTCTGCATACCATTCGCGGTGTTTTCATAGCCGGTCGTGTTCGCGTAAAGCGCCGAGTAGCCGTGGGCCGCGTTGTAATAGCCGCTGGTGTTGAAATACATCGCCCCAACGCCGCTGGCCGTGTTGTAGTAGCCGGTGGTGTTGGCGTAAAGCGCATTGGCGCCGTCGGCCATGTTGTCGTAGCCGGTTGTATTGAATCTAAGCGCCCAATGGCCGTTGGCCGTGTTGTAGTAGCCGCTCGTATTGAAGTAGAGCGCCTCTCCACCATTGGCCGTGTTGTAGTAGCCGTTGGTGTTGGAATAGAGCGCTTCCTCACCATTGGCCGTGTTGGCATAGCCGGTGGTGTTGGAGTAAAGCGCCTGGGAACCGATGGCCGTGTTAGCGGAGCCGCTGGTGTTGGAATAAAGGGCCTGATAGCCGTCGGCCTTGTTGTTGGAGCCGGTGGTGTTGTCTTGAAGCGACTGATAGCCGCCAGCCGTGTTATTGGATCCGGTGGTGTTGAACTGAAGTGCCTGTTCGCCGATGGCCGTGTTATAAGGTCCGGTGGAAGGACCGGACGACAGCGCAGAATCACCGATTCCCACGTCGTGACTTCCGGGAGATGCGCCGGATCCCGTGGAGGGGTAAGCGCCCACATTCCCTCCCAAAAATGTGTTGCCTTCCTCGACCAACAAAGTGTTGGTGCCGGAGTAAATGATGGCCGGGAAAGGCAGATACAAATTGCCATCCAAGATGGCCGACCCGGGGGCGATCAAACCCGCCGGCAGAACCGGCACATGCGGGGTGCCATGAAACGTGATTGACGCGACCGAGACATTTCCACTGCCGTCGCGCGCGACAATGGCGTTGGGCACGTTGGAACTGGTGGCGGAATTTGCCGCGATGACGCCGCTGGCCACATTGGCCGCCAGTTGCCCGCCGACGGCTGCAACCACGGTCGCGCCTTGCGGACCTGACACGTCGCCGGAAACCGTGCCGACAAAGTTCGTTGCCCTCGCGGCGATTGCGGCCGTGCCGGCGCTCAAGGCATAAATGGATTGCGGGGTTGACCCCAGATGCTGGCGCGGCGTCAGCGTGGTGAAGGCGCTGCCGCCATTCGTCCGCACGCCGATCTCCAGCCAATTCGTTGAGCCGTTGAAGACGCTGGAACCGAAATCCATCGCTGCGGAGAACAAACCGTTGCTGTTGACGGCTATCGCGGTATTGGTGATTGGCCCGGCGACGGGGCTGCCATTGCTGCTGGCATTGAACAGCGTGAATGTCATGTCATACGTGTTGCTGCCATGATCGAGCTGGTTTGCGATCAAGCCTTGGTAAACCATCGCCGTGTTGGCATCGTCGGTGGCGGCAAAAGCCCGGGGCAGGCTGGCGAGCAGCATCAGCGCAATGAGGAGGTATTGGATTTTTGTTTTCATAATGTTCTTTCGTTTTGGAGTTTTCTGTTGCCCGCCCTAACCGCATCCGTCACCGATTTGTAACAATTGACCGCGAGCAGGGTTGTTTTCATGTTGTGGTTTCGTCGGGCCGTCTCCCGACTGTGGATATCAAAATGGCGTAAAGAGAACCTGCCGTTCCTGTGCTGGATGAAAGTAAACCGTCACAAGGGCTATATATCGTCCTTATAAATAGTAAAACAAGAACTAATTTTCCACTTAGAGTGTAATTCGGGGGCGTGGCGGGCGGCGTTTTATGGCTTTCGGCTCATTGCCAGCAGGCAATCGTTCGGGACGCACTTGTCCGCCATCACGCAGAACAGCTTGCACGGCGGCACGCCCGTGTAGTCCACGAGCATTTCAAAGTTGCGACCGGTTGGAAAGCGCTCGCCCAGTTCCCACGAATTGACCGTGGAAACCGCCAAGCCCAAATCCTTGGCGATCTTCTTCAGCGGGATGTTGTTCTTCAGCCGCCACGCACTGAACGCAGTCGCAAAGCTGGCGCGGATGTCGCAGTGGAAGTTCGACTTTGGGGCCACGGCCAAATGTTAAACGAAGTTGGCGCTTGAGGAAAGGATTTAGTCCTCCGAGCGCAACGCGGCTCGCCTGTGCCACGCTCAATAAAGCCACTTCCCTATCTTCCCCTCCGCATTCAGCGTCACGCCCTGACGCCGATACGCCCAGCACATGTAGCTGATGCTGACGAAATACGACGCGGGCAGACGGTTCGCCGCGCAAATCTTCACGCCCAGCAGCGTCGTTTTGCCGCCGAATCCCATCGGGCCGATGCCGAGTTCGTTCGCCGTCTTCAAAATGTCCTGCTCCAGCGCGTCCAGTTCGGGAACCGGATTGCAGTCGGGGATCAGCCGCAGGAATTGCGTCTTGCTCATCTCATAACTCGTCGCGCGGTCGCCACCGATGCACACGCCGAGGATGCCCGGCCCGCAGCCCTTGCCCTGCGCCTGCAACACCGCGTCCAGGATCGCCTTGCGGCAGCCATCGAGGTCGCGGTTCGCGTTTAGCTTTTCGCTGGGCAGCGAGTATTGCGCGCCGACATTTTCGCAACCGCCGCCTTTCAAAACCAAGCGCACGGAAATTTCCGGCGAGCGATGCTGATGAAAATGAAACGCCGGCGCGCCCGGCCCGCAATTCGTGCCGTCGTTCTTGCCTGTGAGCGAATCCACGGAGTTTTGCCGGAGAAAACCCTTCTTCGTCGCGAGCTTCACGGCTTCACGCGCGGTGTCGGCAAACGTGATTTGATCAAAGCCGACCGGGCAATCCACGTAAAACAAAATGCTGCCGGTGTCCTGGCAAATGGGCTGCGACTTGGTTTTTGCCAGCGCGATATTCCGGTCAATGATCTTGAATGCGTTGGCCGCGAGCGAATCTTTCTTTTCATTTTCCAGCGACGTGAGGATGGCCTGATGCACGTCGCCGGGGATTTCGGCGGACGTGCGGCGGATGAGTTCGACCAGTGAATCTTGCAATTGGCTCATAAATCTGCATCAGCGTAAGACCTCGCGGCGCAAGCGTCAATTGCCGGTGTTGGGGTTCATGCTTCCTTGTCTTTCCGCACAAACAATCCGTGTCCATCCGCGGTTGGAATGGCCGTGCCTTTGCGCCTTTCTTGTTCAATCTGCACAATCCGCATTCAACCTATGCTCCGCAAACCCGAGCGCCGGGCGCGGATGGCCAGCCGTCTGGCTTCCCGCGCCCCGTATTTCCGCGCCGAAAATTGTTTTCGCCGGACCACATACGGCTTCGGACTCCAGGTCGCCTTCCAGTATATCCGGGACGGCATGTATCGCCGGTCCACCACCCGCTGCACGCCCACGATGCCGGATGAACCCTTGCGCCTCCGAATTTCCGCCCACCAACGGCGCAACATCTGTTTGGCCGGCCCCAGCTTCGCCAGCAACTTCCGATGGTGCCGTTGTGCCGCCGCCAATGCCTGCGCCTGTCCGCCGTGCTTGAAATCGGTGAAGAACGCGGAATGCACTTTGCCCCGGCGCTGCACCCGCACAAAGAAGCCGTGATTGTGCTTTTCCGTCTGGTCAATCCGGCAGATGCCCGGTGTGCGTGAGGGGCGGCTCATGATTCAGAAATAAACCAGTCCTCCACCCTCTGGCGCGCCCAGGGCGTTTTGCGCAGGAACGTCAGGCTGGACTTCACCGAAGGATTGAGCTGGAAACACCGGATGGGGATGCGCCGCCCCATCTCGCTCCAGCCATGCCGCTGGACAAGCTGGTTGACGATGCTCTCCAGCGTGATGCCATGCAACGGATCACTGGGATGGGAAGCAGGCGATGTCATGTCACAATTCTCCTTCTTTTCATGCCAAAGTGCAACGGCCCGAACGAAGGCGGGTCTGCTTTCCGCATTCCGAATTTCTGCCTTTGCCTTTCAGCCATCGTCGGCGGTCCCGGCTTGCAGGCGGTTCATTTTAGCGGAACCTTCCTGGCTCTGACAAGCGGCACATAGTTTCCCGGTTGCGATAGTTTGGCGAATCATTGCATAAAGTCCATCCACCTTTGGCTTGCAACGACAGGCGAATACCTGGATGCCCTTGGCTGCCCAAGGAGTTAAAATTGCTGCTTCCGGAGTAATTATTTTTCCATGCCTGACGATTCATTGGCTAAAACCATAGTAGCGGTGCAACGCGCCGCGTCCGAATCACGTCGAAATTCAGTATGGTGGAGGCGGCGGGAGTTGATCAGGTGATGTTCAAAATGACGAAAATTGCCCGCACCGAAATGGGATGAAGGTGGAAGCGAAGCGGATGCGGAAGTGCGGATGCGGGTCGTGATGGTGAGAAACAATTTTCAACGGGGAGCCGGTCGTTGCCTTCTCAAAACAAACTGCCATCATTCTGCCGTTGAAGCTGCTCATCGCTCCAGACAAGTTCAAAGGCACACTCACCGCCCGCGAGGCGGCCCACGCCATCGCCCGCGGCTGGCGCAAGGTGCGACCGCAGGATTCCAGCCGCCTGCTCTCCATGACCGATGGCGGTGATGGATTTGGCGAAGTCATCAGTGCCTTGTTGGACGCCGGGGTCCATACCGTCAAAACCCTCGATGCCGCCCGTCGCCCGATCACCGCCCGGTGGTGGCGCGAATCCAAAACCGCCATCATCGAATCCGCCGCCGCCATTGGACTGGCCCGGTTGCCGGCGGGACAGTTTCATCCGTTCACACTGGATACATCCGGTTTGGCGGAGGTGATCCGGACCGCGTCGCGGAAAGGAGCGACCCGTTGTTTGATGGGCATCGGCGGAAGTGCAACGAACGACGGAGGGTTTGGTCTGGCGCGGGCCTTGGGATGGGAGTTTTTGAACCGGGCTGGCCAGCCGATTGAGCGATGGACGGATTTGACCGGGCTGGCATCCCTTCGCCCGCCCCTGCGGCGGCGCTGGTTCAAGCAATTGATCGTGGCAGTTGATGTGCAAAATCCTTTGCTCGGCCCGCGCGGTGCCACGCGGGTTTATGGACCGCAAAAGGGACTTCGCCCGGAAGATTTCAAACTGGCCGAGGCCTGTTTGAAACAGTTGGCGCGGATTGCCCGGCGGACGTTTAGGCATGATTTCGCAGCGGACCCCGGTGCTGGCGCGGCGGGCGGACTGGGATTTGGCCTGCGGACATTTCTAGGCGCGCGGCTCGTCCCCGGCTTTGAATTGTTCGCCCGCCATTCGGCCTTGGACCGCCAGCTGCGTTCCGCCGACCTGGTCATCACCGGCGAAGGCGCGATTGACGATTCCACGCTCATGGGGAAAGGCACCGGCCGGATTGCGGAACGTTGCCGACGGTTGCAGATTCCCTGCATTGGTCTGGCCGGACAAGTCGGCGCCAAAGTCAAATTCAAATCCCTGTTCACCCAGACGCACGCCTTGACGGATTTGACGACCGTCGAACAGGCCAAGGCGCAACCGGTGTATTGGCTGATACGCGTGGCAGAGAAGGCGGGCATGGAAATCTGAAATCAATTATCCGCGTTCATCCGCCCCCTGCTGCTCGAATTGACCAAGTCTATTTCCATTAACCCGTTTCGCGCCAGAATGAACCGTCGTCAGGGCGTGCGCGAGGAAGCTTGTCAGGGCCTTGGTTTCATGCCATCAAACGGCATTGACCCATGACGACATTACCTTTCACCCGCAGACAATTCTTGAAAACCACCACCGTCGCCGGGGCTGCCGTGACGCTTGCGCCATTCACGCCCCGTCTCTTCGCCACCGAGGTGCAACCCGCGTTGCCCGCGCCAACTCCGTCCTGGGTGGACAAGCCGATGCGCTGGGCGCAGCTCACGCTCGTCGAGGACGATCCCGGCAAGTTTGATCTCGCGTTCTGGCTGGATTATTTCAGGCGCACCAAGTCGGACGCGGTCTGTTTGAGCGGCGGCGGTTGCGTGGCGTATTATCCGACGCAAATTCCCTTTCATCATCGCAGCCAATGGCTCGGCAACCGTGATGTGTTGGGCGAACTCGTCGCTGGTTGCAGAAAACTCGGCATGGTCGTCATCGCGCGGACCGATCCGCACGCGACCTACGACGATGTTGCTGCGGCTCACCCGGATTGGATTGCCGTGACCGCCGACGGCCAGCCGCGCCGTCACTGGGCCTCGCCGGAGATGTGGGTGACGTGCGGGCTTGGGCCTTACAACTTCGAGTTCATGACCGAGGTAAAGAAGGAAATCATGTCGCGTTACATGGTGGACGGAATATTCATCAATCGCTGGGACGGGTCAGGGATGTGTTACTGCGAGAATTGCCGGAACAATTTCAAAGACGTGTCCGGCTTCGAGCTGCCGCGCACGACCAATCCGCAAGACCCCGCGCGTCGGGCTTACATTCTTTGGCGGCAGCAACGGCTGTTCGACTTGTGGCAGCATTGGGATCAGGCAGTTCGCGAAATCAATCCCGACTCGTGCGTGATCCCGAACACCGGCGGCGGCGCAACCAGTTCGCTCGACATGAAAAAGATCGGCGAACTTGCGCCCACGCTGATGGCCGACCGGCAGGCGCGACGCGGCCTGATGTCGCCGTGGGCCATCGGCATGAACGCGAAGGAATATCGTGCGGCGCTCGGCATGAAGCCCATCGTCGGCATCTTCAGCGTCGGCCTCGAAGAACCGTATCGCTGGAAGGACTCGGTGCAGAACGGCGCGGAAATCCGGCTCTGGGTCGCCGACCTCGTCGCGAACGGCATGCGCCCGTGGTTCACCAAATTCGGCGGTGTGCTGCACGACGAGCGCTGGTTGAAACCGGTCGAGGACATCTATCGCCGGCTCGCCGGTTGGGAAAAATATTTGCGCAACGAAAGTCCACTTACCCGTGTGGCCGTGGTCTATTCGCAGCAGACCGCGTGGTTCGTCGGCAACAAGGTCGAGGACAATATCAACGGCTGGTATCAGGCCTTGATCGAAGCGCGCATTCCGTTCGAGCTGGTGCATGACCGGCTCTTGGATGCCGCACACATCGGTCAGTTCAAGACCCTCATCCTGCCGAACATCGCCGCGCTGAGCGACGCGCAATGCGACCAACTCCGCGCCTTCGTGAACAACGGCGGCAGCGTGATCGCCACTTACGAAACCAGCCTCTGCGACGAATGGGGCGTCCGCCGGAAAGATTTTGGTCTCGCCGATCTTTTTGGCGTCGGCTGGAAAGGCCGCACCGAAGGGCCGATGCAGAATTCCTATCTCCGGCTCGAACACGACAGCGCGCGCGGCCATCCACTGTTGAGAGGCTTGGAAGACGCCCCGCGCATCGTCAACGGCGTGTGGCGGCTGGAAGTCGAGCCGCGCGAAAAGTTTGCACAAGTTCCGTTGACGCTCATCCCGAGCTACCCGGACCTGCCGATGGAAAAAGTTTACCCGCGCGTTGAAAAAACAGACATCGCGGAAGTATTCCTGCGCGAATCTGGGAAAGGCCGCGTCATCTATTTCCCGTGGGACATTGACCGCACGTTTTGGGAAGTGCTTTCCGTGGATCACTTCAAACTGTTGCGCAATGCCGTCGAGTGGGCGACCAATGAAGAACCAACCGTTTCCGTGACCGGTCATGGTGTGCTGGATGTGACGGCGTGGCGGCAGAAGCACTCGATGACCGTGCATCTCGTCAACCTGACCAATCCCATGATGATGAAAGGGCCGTTGCGTGAGTTGATTCCGGTGAGCGAGCAGCAAGTGCGCTTGCACCTGCCGGACGGCGCGCGGGTGAGCCGGGTGCATCTTCTCGCTGCGAACACGAAACCGCGATTCACACAGAACGGGCGCGAACTGCACGTCGTCGTGCCTTCAATCCTCGATCATGAAGTCGTGGCGGTGGATTTGGTTTAACCGTAATGATTCAACCGAGCACCTGCGGATTGACGCAGTTGAGCGGACGTTGGCCGGCGCAGACGGCGAGGAGATTGTCCACGGCGATCATCCCCATCTTGGTGCGCGTGCCAATGGTCGCGCTGCCGAGATGCGGAGCGAGCACGACGTTTTCAAGCTCGCAAAGTCCGGGTTCGAGTTGCGGCTCGCGCTCGAAGACGTCCAGTCCGGCGCCCGCGATTCGTTTCGTTTGCAGCGCCCGCACCAGCGCCGCTTCATCAATCACCGCGCCGCGAGCCGTGTTGATCACAAACGCGGTCGGCTTCATCAGCGCGAATTGTTTCCCGCCAAGCAGATGATGCGTCTCGGAATTGTAGGCGACGTGCAACGAAACAAAATCAGACTGACGCAGCACGTCGTCGAAGCTTACGTAAGTCGCACCTGCTTCATCGGCAGCAGGAAGTCGCGTGCGATTCCAATAAACCACACGCATGTCGAATCCCCGCGCGCGACGCGCAACTGCGCGGCCGATGCGCCCGTAGCCGATGATGCCGAGCGTTGCACCGGCGACATCTGCGCCGAGCAATTGAAGCGGCTGCCAGCCGGTCCATTGTTGCGCGCGAACAATGCGCTCACCCTCACCAATTCGTCGCGCAACGTTCATCAACAAGGTGAACGCAATGTCTGCCGTGGCGTCGGTCAAAACGCCGGGTGTGTTGGTGACTGGAATCTTGCGCGCGGTGGCGGCGGCGACATCAATGTTGTTGAAGCCAACGCCGAAGTTCGCGACGACTTTCAGGCCGGGGCAACTGTCCAGCAGTTCGGCGTCAACGCGGTCGAGAATATTGCAGAGCAGCGCGTCGCGACCTTTCAAACCGGCGATGATTTCAGCTTTGCTGGCGACCCGATCTTCCGAGTGCCATGCGAGATTAGTTTCACGTTCGAGGCGTTCCATTACGGCGGGGGGCATCCGGCGGGTGAGAAAAACTTTTGGTTTCATGCGTCGTTCAAAGTGTAAGTTGAGACCAGGCTTCGCCAAGTTTGCGCTTGGCGGCAGCAATCATCACGTTGGAATTTTCGCCGGGCAACGGTTTGATTTCAAAGGAGACATTTCCGCGCGCCGAGCCGCCCGCCTTGAGGTAGCCGATCTGAAAGAGCACGCGGAGGAATTCGACAATCTCCGGCACATCATTCGCGCCGTCGGGATAGCCGAAACGCGGATGCTGGTCGCCCCAAGCGGGATCGTTGCGGTCTTTGAAATATGCGTTGCCGATGTGGATGTGCGCGATGTGTTCTCGCACGGGCAACAACGCCTGTGCGGGCGATTCGCCCAAGAGCGGGATGTGACTCAGGTCCACCATCAAGCCAAAATTCTTGCACAAACGTTTCACGCGTTTCGCGATTTCGAGCGCGGTGTCGACCGGGCCGATGAGGGCTTTCTTGTCAATGTCGCGGTCGAAGACTTCGAGGACGATGTTCTGTCCGCGCTCGGCCGCGTAACGGCAAAGTTCGACCAACGATTTTTCCAAACGATCCATCGCCGCTGGCCGCCCGGCTGCCGGCACGTCCAAGCCGCTGAGCAAACCAACGTCGTGGATGCCGAGTTCGCCTGCCTCGTCCGCGGCTGACTTGATTTCCGCCACGGCGCGCTGGCGCATGGTTTCATCAGCGCTGTTCAGGTCTAGTTTTTGCGTGAGCAAACGCGGCTGCGCGCCGTATTTGGCTTCGACACCGGCACTGGCGATCATGGCCTTTACCTGTGCGCGCACAGCGGGGTCTTTGATCCAGGAAATTTCGATCACTTCAAAATAGGGATCGGCGAGAATCTGGCGGCATGTTTCAAGAATCGGCCCCTCACCCTTGATGGTGGCAGGAAATGCCATGAAGTGGACGATGCCGGGGCGGATGACATGATGGAGAGGTATGTTCATGAGTTTGTATCAAGCGGTCATTGTGTCGGAATCATCCATCGAAACACGTAAGCTTGCAACATCACGAGCAGGCCCATGAGGATGGCCAGCGCGAGGCTATGCCAGAACACCAAACGCAGCACCGTGCCCGCGTCGGGACTGTCAGGACGGCCACCCGTCGCGACACTGGCGACCACGATGCTCTGGGCGTCAATCATCTTGCCCATCACACCGCCGGAACTGTTCGAGGCGGCCATGAGGATGGGTGGAAGGTTGAGTTGTTGCGCCGTCACTTGTTGCAGATTTCCGAACAGCACGTTGGAAGAAGTGTCGCTGCCCGTCAACGCCACGCCGAGCCACCCGATGAGCGGTGAAAAGAATGGAAACAGAAAACCCGTCGCGGCGAGCGCCAGCCCCATCGTCGTGTCCGTGCCGCTGTAGCGCGTGGTGTAACCGAGCGCGAGCATGATTGCGATGGTCAGCAGTGAAACGCGGACGCGCCAGATTGTGCGGCCATAGATTTGCAGAATGCGTTTCGGACCAAGTTGCAGGCAAAGGCCGGCGAGAATTCCGGCCAGCAGAAGGGCCGTGCCCGTGGCGGAGAGGGCGTTGAAGGAAAACACGGCGTGTTCAGGCGTGAGATTCGCCACCACCGGCGGCACGCGCAGCACTGCATCATCGAGAAGCGGCACATGAAGGTTCGGAGCGAACACGCTGTTTAGAAAATTTTTAATCACCGGCAGGCCGGAAAGAAAAACGAACACGGAGAGAAAAATCCACGGCAACCATGCCTTCCACGCCGGGCCGGGCCGGGTGGCTGGCGGTTGATCTGCGGCCGTGGTCTGCGCCGGGGCCAGTTGTTCTTCCGTGGGCCGCCAGAACTTCATCAACGCCACCAGCGAAATCATTGAAACCGTCGCGCTGGCAATGCCGACGAGCCACGGACCATGATAATTGCTGACGAGGAATTGCGTGGCACCGAACGTCACGCCGGTGACGAGGCACGCAGGCCACACGCCGAGCATGCCGCGCCAGCCCACTTGCGCGACGACCAGCCAGAATGGAATGATGATGGAAACAAGACCAAGCTGGCGGCCAACCATGGCACTAAGCGACAGCAAATCAAGATTGGTGACTTTGGCCAGCGTGACCAGTGGAATGCCGAGCGACCCGAACGCGACCGGGGCAGTGTTGCCGATGAGCGCCAGCTTCGCCGCTTCGAGCGGACGAAATCCGAGTCCGATCAATAGGGCGCCGGTGATGGCCACGGGCGCGCCGAAGCCAGCCGCGCCTTCGATAAAAGCCCCGAAGCTGAAAGCGATCAACAATGCCTGGATGCGTCGGTCACGCGACACGCCGGATAATTGTTTTTGCAGCACCGCAAATTGCCCGGTCTCCACGCTCAGATTGTAAATGAAGATCGCATTCAGGAGTATCCAGCCGATGGGAAAGAGGCCGAATGCCCCGCCATAAACTGCCGCCGCCAGCGCAAGCCGCGCCGGCATGTGATAGACGCCAATGGCGATGACGGCGGCGACGAACAATGCCGCGAGCGCAGCAAACTGTGCGCGCACGCGCCAGAAGGCCAGCAATCCGAGCAAGGTGACAACCGGCAGCGCGGCGATCAGCGCCGAAACGCCAACACTGCCCAGCGGCGCGTAGTTTTGCGACCAAATCATGGGGACAGTGCGAACATTGTGGTTCGCGAAAAGAGGAACGAGCGGGGAAAATAATGCCAGTTGCTTGCGATTTGTTTCACAGCGGTTTCGTCAGCCAGCTTTTCAATCGGCGTGGATTACGTCAAGCAACGATTGATGAAACCGGTGTGGGTTTCGATATACTTTCTCTCGAAGTCAATAAAGCCTTTGGCCACCTCCACCGAAGCCAGACGCACCCGCACGCTGTCGCCCACATGAATTCCCTGCCCGCCCCGCACCACCATGCCTTCGGCGGGAAATTGCCGCAGCCGGACGTAGGTGCCCTTGGGCGAAGCGCCGGTGATGATGCCATCGAACACTTCGCCGATGCGCCGTTGCAGCAGGCTGGCGGCGGCCACCTTGCGCATCAGCCGCTCCACTTTCCGGGCGGCGTCCTCCCGCTCCGTGCAATGAGTTGCGATGGCGGTTAATTCCGTTTCCGAATAAGGCCCGGCGGCGCCGGCTGCCGTTGCCTTGAGCAGCCGCTGTGTCACCAGGTCGGCATAACGGCGGTTCGGCGCGGTGGAATGCGTGTAATCATGCTCGCCCAGTCCAAAATGGCCTTCCTGTTCCGCGCCTGGATGCTCCACGATATACTCGCCCGGACCGAGCAGCTTGACCACAGAGAGCGACAAATCCTGAAAATGTTCAGGGTCGGCCGCCTTGCGCTGGTCCAGGAATGCGGCCAACGCCCGTGGATCGGGCACGGCCGGCAGCTTGACGCCGAACTTCGCGGCGATGATCTGGATGCCGTCCCAGCGTTTCGGAACCCTCACCACCCGGCGGATGGAGAGCGAACCTTTCCCCTTGAGATATTCGGCCATGGCCACATTCGCAGCCACCATGAAATTCTCGATGATGTCATCTGCCACCGTGCGCTGGCTCACCGCCAGTTCCGTCACCTCGCCATTTTGCAGCACCGGCGTGGTTTCGACCGACCCGAAAGTCAGCGACCCGTGCTGCTTGCGGATGCCCCGCAACTTTTCCGACGCCTCCAGTTGCAGGCGGAGCTGGGCCTCCATTCCAGACACAGCGGCGACGGCGGATGGAATCGGCCCGCGTCCTTCCAGCCAGGCGCCCGTCGAGCTGTAAGCCAGTTTCGCCCGGTTGCGGAGCCAGGCCGGATAAACCTCGTGGCCCGTCACCTCGCCCGAAGCGAGCACATGCAATTCGATGACGATGGAACAGCGGTTCTGCGCGTCCAGCAACGAAGTCCGGTCCGTGGACAGTTCGCCCGGCAACATTGGGAAGATGGCCACGCCGGTATAAACCGAGGTCGCCTCCGCCGCCGCGTGGAGGTCCGTGGCCGAGCCTTTGGGGACCGAGGCATCCACATCGGCAATCCCCACCAGCAGGCGCAAGGTGCCATCCGGAAGCTTCTCGATGTATTCCACCTGGTCCAGGTCCCGCGAACTGTCGTTGTCAATGGACGACCAGGAGAGCGAACGCAGGTCACGCGCCGCCGTGCCGGAATCAACGGCCGGCTTTCGGGCCTGCACTTCACGAACCACGTCCGGCGGAAAATCCGGCTGGAATCCCGCCTCCAGCATGGCCTGATGCGCGCGGGCGTTAAGATCGAAAGGAACGGTTGACATCAAGCCATTGTGATTCGAGTTGGGGAGCGTCGGCAATCGGAAAAGCGGATTAAAGGTGAGGTGCCGGATTTATTTATCCGCAAATTATGGTGGCATGGTGGGTGACGCCGATGGAAGCAGATTTTACAACACTCGCCAAATCCGCCTGAGCATCCGAATGCCGCATTGGAATCGGGCGGACTTGTCAAACCGAAATCCCGACGTAGCGGCGTCTCGGCAGAGCGCCGCAAACTGTGACGGGAATTCAAATGGCGGCTTTCTCGAAAACCGGACTTGCATAACCAGAGTGGTGCCATTATGGTTACGGCGTATGGCGAGCATAACTTTGAAAGACATTCCGATGGAACTGCACGCGCAGTTGAAAAACGAAGCGTCCGCGAATTTCCGCAGCATCACCCAGGAGGCCTTGAGCCGTCTGGAACGGACATTCCAGATTGACGCCGCGCTGACGACCAAGCGCGATCAAAAGTGGATTGATGAGGCCATCGCCAGCGGGCCGGAAGCGCCATTGACCAGAAAAGAAATGGATGCCATTCGCGACCGGGTGTTGCGGGGCAAAAAGTGAATGTCTCCAAACGCCCGCGCTTCCTGCTGGATTTGGCCGGGGAATTGACCTGGCTGAAAGACAAGGCCGGGGCAGAGGTGGCGGAAAAGTGGTATGACGGCCTGATCGTCACGGTTCAATTCATCGAGAAGAATCCCTTTGTCGGACGCGAACGAAAAGATTTGACCCCGGCTGGCATCCGTTCCTGGCGGGTGCGTGGCTTCCCGCGCTGGCTGATTTTTTATGCGGTAACTCCCAAAAAGGCAGTCGTGTTTTACCGGGTTCGCTCCGGCACCATGAATCTGGTGGTGATGAAAATGGAATCTTGAATCCGAATTCTGCCTTGGCAACGGTCTCATTTCCTGAATTCATTTTGGGATGGACGACAGGGAGTATTGGCGTTTGAATCGTTGCACAATGAGTCGAATTCAACGCTCTCGACAAAAATGGGAAAAGAAAACAACGGAGTTTCTCAAAATGCGTCTTGTCCTTCCGGTGGTCAAAAACAATCCGATATACTTTAAGCAAGAGGGCGCATCTCAATTTTTAGCGGGGTCGCCATGAGATGAATGAGGGAAGAGCAAATGCCAGCGTTTGTTGCGCCAGAAGGTTTCCAAGCACATCAAGGCCTCGTCTCCCGCACAACTCCAAAACTG
>Ga0265337_1000468_pt1 | contig 21400 bp, 18 predicted proteins | sample 42122metaG_FD_192441 | JGI IMG/M metagenome (GOLD analysis project Ga0265337, IMG submission 192441) | Rhizosphere microbial communities from Carex aquatilis grown in University of Washington, Seatle, WA, United States - 4-21-22 metaG | ecosystem: Host-associated > Plants > Roots > Rhizosphere >... | reverse complement strand
GGTGGCCCGCTCCGGGATCGCCACGGTATTCCCCCAGGCGATTGGCTTGGCGGCAAGCCGAGCAAAAGAAGGACGCAGCACAGAATCCTTGTCTGCCGTCCAGCGGACCATTTGCACATGCGATAGCTGTTTACCACCATAAGTATCCTCGGCACCGCAGAGGAGTTTACACCAAAAGGCGATTCCCCTGGAATCGCTTAATTCCCGGAGGATTTCAGCCAATTCCGGAATGTTTCATTCGCGCAGATATGGTTGGCCAGCAGCTCATACCCTTGCGTTAGCGGGTGGCTGGCGTCGGCGTAGAGTGCGCTAGGCAGTGCTTCAGGCACAACGACGCGGACATTGCTTTGCCGCAGCCATGCCGCAATCCCATCACGGATCCCTTGATAAGTCGCCTGGTTATCGACGGTGATCATGTGCTCGTTGAACGGTCCCACTACGACGAGGACGTCGTTGCCGCGTTCTCGCAAGCGGCTGACCACGCGCTGAAAGGCATGCCACTGGAGAGATGCGTCGAGAGGCACCCACTCGAAGCGGGTCGTGGCCCGGCCATCGGTTGACCAAGGTTTGTGCCGGAGACTCTTCAACCCGCGCTGGGGATCGTCCTGAGGGCAGGGAGGAACCACGAGCGTGATTTGCGCAAGAGGGTTTCTGTAAACGTTCGGGTAGCGCGGCGGATTGCCGCCGTCGTCTTCGAGCGTCCAGCCCAGGATGCTCTTCTGGCCGAAATAGGCGTTCTGCAGGTGTCCGACCCACTGCAGAAAACGGACCTCTCGCTGCAGGACAGCGCTCAAGCGCTCGTTGGCATCCGCCCTGTAGCAGGGAATGCGCGGCGAAAATTGCGGCACCAGGCGGGAGTGGTTGAACTGCTCTTCCTTGTCTGAGCTCAGGTCCGCCTTGGGGCTGGTCATCCAAAGGAGGTTGCACTGAAGAATGACTTTCCGATGGCGTAGCGACTTGCCATACCAGGTGACCAACCCTTCCTGCGCGAGCGGAAAGAGGCCGTTCAGCCCGCCATTGACAAACCGGTTGGTTGCTGCCGTCGCCTGATCCAGGAAATGAGACAGCGTGCCGTCCGGCGCAACGTATTCGCCCCACACGACCGAATCGCCGAGGACGATGATTTTGTCTGGGCTGGCCACCTGGCGCAACCGGCGGCCGTAGAGCCAATAGTCCTTGCTGAGGTCGTAGGGAATGCGGTAGTCGGGGCCGGTTTCGAAGCGCTCGAGGCGTTCCCAAAGCCAAGGCGTCAGCAGGATCACCAGCGCGACAATCAAGAATGTAGCAAGCCACTGCCATACGTTAAGCCGAACCTCGTTGACGCCAAAGGGCACCTTGGGCAGAGCGGGAATCCCGCCTGCCGCTCGCGCTGTGTCGCCTCCTTGCGCGGTCGCCGACGCGTGGGCAAACGGTTTTGCAGTGGGTGTCCCGGCTTTCATATCAGAATTGGAAATAGATAAACGCGCCGCCGCCCGACGAACAGATGCAGAGATACACGAGCATCCCGACGGCGACGCCCACACGCACAAAGCGGGTCTTCAACAGTTCTCTGACCTTTGACTCGTACAGGAATTCGTAAAGCCACACCATGCCTATCAGCAGGAGCATCAACGCTGGAATCTGTGGGTCCTGCCAGGCCGCGCCGAAGATGCGTCGAACGATCAACAGTGCATCGCTAAGCGAATCCGCACGGAAGAAGATCCAAGTAAAGGAAACAAAGAGGAACACCCCGAATTGTTTGAACAGCTTGGGCACGCGCTCGCGGTAGAACTTTGACCGCTCCAGTTCGCGCGTGACCAGCACACCCAGACCGTGCAGGGCTCCCCAGATCATGAACGTCCAATTGGCTCCATGCCAGATGCCGGAGATAAAGAACGTGAGGAAGAGGTTGCGATAAGTGCAGAGGGTTCCGCCCCGGTTCCCGCCCAGCGGGATGTAAACGTAGTCCCTAAACCAGGTGGAAAGGCTGATGTGCCAGCGAGACCAGAAATCACCCAGTCCGGTGGCGAGGTAGGGATTGTTGAAGTTCAGGATCAGGTCGAAGCCCATGAGCTTGGCCACGCCTCGCGCCATGTCGGTGTAACCGCTGAAATCAAAGAATATCTGCCAGCCAAAAGTCACGGTGCCGAGGAATAGCGCCGGCGCGCCGAAGGCCCCGGGGTTGTCATATACCCGCTCGACGTAGAACGACAAGTAGTTGGCCAGCGCGAGCTTTTTGAAGAGGCCGGCGAGGAAAAGCGAAGCGCCATCGGTGAAGTTCTGCAGGCGCACCGGCGGGAACTGATTGAATTGCGGCAGGAGATGCCGGGCGCGCTCGATCGGCCCGGCCATGAGCTGCGGGAAAAAGCAAACGAAGGTGGCAAAGCGGAGGAAATTGCGCTCGCGATGCACCTTTCCGAAGTAGAAATCAATCGTGTAGCTAAGGGATTGAAAGGTGAAAAAGGAGATGCCGACCGGCAGCAGGTATTGAAAGCCGAACGGCATCAGCGTGGAAGGGTCGGCCAGCTTCAGCGGCACGTGGAGCCAGGAGCATACAGTGTTCAGATTCGCCGCGAAAAACCGCGCGTATTTGAAGAAGATGAGCAATGCCAGGTTATTGACGAGGCTGATGAGGAGCCAGATCCTGCGGCTGCTGTAGAGCGAACCCAAGCCCATGAGCAGCACGAGTATGCCGAATCCCGTCATAGCGGGCCGCAGTGTTTTCGGGCCAGCGAGCGCCAGCGCGACGATGCCGAGAGCCGCCAACAACGAGCCCAGGAACGTGAATTTCAGGACCCTGTCGCCAAACCGCAGATGCATCAGGCGCGCTCGCACATCCACCTTTTCGCCCGCGTGCGGGCAATGGTCCATGAGCGCGACCAGGGAGAAGTCGAGCAGCGTGGAGTACATCACGAGCAGCAGGTAGTATGGATTCCACCAGCCGTAGAAGAAATACGAGGCAAGGGTCAGCCAGGGCAGCCAAAGGCGGGTCTTCCGCAGAGCGAAGAACACCGGCAGGACGATCAGCAGGAATACCAGGAACGGCCAAGTGTGGAAGAGCATCTAGCCGGAAATTATTAGGGTGAGCGCCTTGGCTATTTCGTGCTCCTCAACTGCTGGAGCTCTTCTGGTGTGACTCGGCGCACGCAACGGAAGCCGCAAAAGTCCGTCGAGAAGCACGCGTCTGTGTTGCCGGTTCGTTCTCCCTGGCGTGCCGTAGCCCGGCACTGGTCCGGGCTGGACATCCAGCTTCCCCCGCGGATTACTCGCTTCACATCCTTTCCCGGAGAGGGCGGCCCGTGAGGATCCGCCGCCGGGCTCTCTTTGTAATAGGTCATACTATAGACATCCTCGCACCATTCGGAAACGTTGCCGTAAAGGTCGTAAATCCCGAAGCCGTTAGGCTTTTTCTGGCCGACCGGATGCGTTTTTTGGTCCGAATTGTCGGCCAGCCAGGCGTACTGCCGGAGCCTGTCAGCGCGCCCGAAATCATAGGGTCCATCCGCTCCCGCACGACAGGCATACTCCCATTCCGCTTCGGTTGGCAGCCGGTAACCGTTCGCACCGTAATCGCAATCCCAGTCCATGGTCTTTTCGTCGTAACAGGGCTTTAAGCGTTCGAGCAGCGAGCGTTCGTTGCAGTAGCGCTTGGCGTCGCGCCACCGCACCCGCTCCACCGGCTTTTGAGGACTTTCCTGCCAATGCGACGGGTTCGGCAACTGTGCCTTCGCGAACATCTCCTGGGTCACCTCGAATTTATCCATCAGAAAGGCGCTGACTTTGACTTTATGCGCCGGCGCCTCGTCGGGGTTTCCTTGGTTGCTGCCCATCAGGAATTCACCTCCGGGCACATCGACCATGTGAACGCCGGATAGGGTGGTGATCTCGACGGCCCCCGGGCTCCCTGGCGGTTTGGTGTCGCCTCCTGTGCCTGGCTCGTTCAGCAAGCCCGGTTCCGATTTCCCACAACCGCTCAGTAGGACCAGAAGCGGGACCGACGCCAGCAGACGAATCGTGGACATAATTACAAAGGAGTGCGGAAGCGCTCAGCGCCTGGCCCGAAACCAGGCGGGTTCCTTGTTGCTGAGACCGTTGGTCGTGAGCATCAGGAAGTCGGTTTCGGAAGGGTCATTCAGGTCGAGGCTGCCCTGCCGGTCCGCGGGGACGACGCAGATGTTCCAGCCGGCGGCGTGGACCCCGACGATCTCGCAGGCGGCTTGGAAAGTGCCCGGTTTGCTCAGGTCGCCTTCCCCGTCCGGTCCGCGGCTGAAGCTCAGGAAGCGGCTGTCGGGAGACCAGTCCACGTGGTAGATCTTGTTCGTCTGGTCTTTAATGTGCAGGCGCCACTCTCCAACCGAAGGCCGGTCCGCATCAAGATTAATAGGCGCGGTGGCGATTTCGTGGTCGCCAGCTCCCCAGGCAATCTGTTTGCCGTCCGGACTGAGACACGGGCGGCAGCCGGGGATTTTTAGGTTGATAACATTCGTCCCGCGGGCCTCAATCAGGAGTATGCCGTGGTCAACACCCATTCCAGCATGCACTGTTGATACAATCCATTTGCCATTCCTGGCCCAGCCCGGGTTGTAAAGGTGATGCAGGTTCTTGCTGTTCACGTGCGGCTGGATGCTGCCCTTAGCCAAGTCATAGAAACTCATCCCGGTCGTGTAAAAGTCCATCACGTTGAACTTGAGGAACTCCTGCGACAGAAAACCGATCAGCTTGCTGTCGGGGCTCCAAAACGGTTCCCGAGCGTGATCGGTGAGCTTTTTCCGGTTCTTGCCGTTGATATCCATCACATACAGGCTGCGAACGGCGTCACGGCCTTCACCTTCGTCCACTGAGAAGAGAATCTTTCTGCCGTCGGGCGAGATTTGCGGGTAGTGCTCGTTTGCGTCTGGCGTCTTCGTCAAGTTCACCGCCTCTGAGCCATCCGCGTTCATCACGAAGATCTCCCAGTTGTTGTCCGGGTACGATTCGTAAGCAATCTTGAAAGGCAAAGCCTTTAACCGTTCGCGAAAAGGGACTTGGGCGTTTGCCGGACCGACATAGAACAATAAGGCAGCGGCAATCAGCGCAAGGAGCAAGAATGATCGGAGGGCAAACCGGAGCCTCAGCATCGCAGACCCACTATTTGGATTCAGCATACGCCGAGCCTAAGTTGAAGCTGGAGTTTTTCAAGCCGGAACAATCGTTTGACAGGAACCGCGCGAAACGCAGAGTATTCGCCCCGTGAACGTTCACCTCCGTCTGCGGTTGAACTCGGCGCGAATTGCTTTTGTGGTTCTTCTCGTTGCGCTCTGCGCGAGGGCTCCCGCCGCCAGCCCTTCAGCCGACCTGATTCTCCTTTCGAGCAACCGGTCTGAAGCGTGGCGCATCTGGCTTGTGAGTGCCGACGGAATCGGGCTGAAGCAACTCACGAAACAGGAATCCGAGGACCAGGACGTTGACCCGATGTGGTCCGGCGACGGCACGTCGGTTCTGTTCACATCTACCCGTAACGGCAAAGCCGGCGTTTGGCGTATGCTCGCAGATGGGTCGAAACCGGAGCGGATTTGCGATGGTGACCAGGCCGAATGGTCGCCCGATGGTAAAAGCATCGCGCTGCGCCGGAACGAAAAGATCCTCACGCGCGACCTTGCGCGCGGGACGGAAAAGGTATTAACCCCGGAAGACTGGCCGCATTGCTCAGGCCCTGCCTGGAAGCCGGACGGCAAGGTGATCGCCTTCGCCGCCCGGTGGAACGCTGGGAACGGAGTCTTCACCGTGTCCGCGGAAGGCGGTAAGCCGGCCAAGGTTTACGACAAACAGGGCGCCTGTGAACCGCATTGGTCGCCGGATGGAGCCCGCCTCGTGTACGAGACTGAAACTCACATTTGCACTATCAACCCCGACGGCACCAAGAACCGGGTCATAACGCCGTTCGGAGGCGTACAGCGTTATGCCCGGTATAGTCCAGATGGCAAATTCCTCGTCTTCTGCCAAGGCGCATCGGAGCAAGGTCCTTGGGAACTCTATGTCATCGCGTCTGCCGGTGGAACCCCGCGCAAGCTCACAGAAGGCGGGTCGGATATGTATCCGGATTGGCGATAAAGTATGAACATGGATAGCCTAACCACGAAGGACTCGACACACTCGAGAGGAGGCCTGAGCGTCCTGTGTTCGGGTGATTTTCGTCGTTCCCTTTCGATCCTGTCTGCGGCTGATCAATGAAAGCAGTTCCATTCTTATTCCTGCTGGCATCGCTTCCTCTGCTTTCAGTTCGCGGAGAGGAAGAGCCGCCGATCACCCGCATTCTGGATTCGGGTTCACCCTCGACCGAGCGCGAGAGCGCAGAGATGCTCACCATTCCGACCGCCTGGACCCAAATCCTCGAAGACCAAACCAACCACCAATTCTCCGGTGATGCCGTTTTGAGGAACGACAGGTTGGCGGTCGTGCTGCGGAAACAAGGCAACGGAGTCGAGGTCTTTTCAAAGACAGCCGCGGGGCTGAAGCACAGGGCGACGCTGAACTTTCTCGGGACGAATTCGTCGCCACAGGTCTTGCGGGAAGGTCTGGAAATCGTCGACAACACTTCTGCCGGCGTGGGCGTTGCAGTGAGATTTACCGAGGGCGGGACGGTGCGGTTTCGATTGACCACGGGCGAAGCCACCCTGGAAATTCAGTCCAGCGAACCCAGCGGCTTTGTCGCATTGCGATCAAATACCCGCTATGTCGTCGTGCCAGACTACTTCGGCGACGACCTGATCTACAGCGCGAAAACGGCTCGTGATTTCTGCCTGCCCACCGAGAACATGTGCCTTAACCTTCTGGAGGGCGAGGATGCGATGATTATGAGTGTCTGGCAGTCCAATGAGCAGGATGCATGGTTTGGGCGGGGTGGCGGCGATGAGAAATCGGACCACTCCTGCACCCGGATCTGCTGCCTGAAGAACCAGAAGATTTGGGTAGCGTTCTTCGAGGCTCCGGGAACCTGGCATAAGGGAAGCGGCATAGCCGGTGAGAATTGGAAGCCGCCATTCCCGGCCAAATGGCGGGCCAGTTTCGCCCGGGATAATGGTTTGGCAGATTCTTGGGATCTGGGAAGGGGACCTGATCCCGGGCAAACGACCGGCAAACACGAAGGGCCGCTGATCATTTATCCCATCGACCGCAGCACCTCCACTCCGCTTACCGCCATGTGCGCAACAGATGTGATGCGGAATACGCTGGGGGTGGGGCCCTGCCAATACATTCTCGCCTGCGAGGGCCTGGGTGCCCAGGGAGACCCTACGCCTAACAGCGTCATGAACTGGGTCGAGAAGCAATTTGAGCAGAAGAAACAGAAAAAGGCCGTGAATGATATTTCAGAACGCCTTGAGGTGATGAAAAAGCACGTTGCGGACGCGCACGCCAGGATTGAGCGTTACGCCGAGTTTGCCGCGCGCGCGCGGAAGTCCCTATCCGGCGACCAGGATGCTTTCCGGCCGATTGTTGACGGCCTCGATCAAGTTACCGCCACAGGTCTGACGGCGGCCGCCTCTCCGGAAAAGAGCCGTCAACTCGCTAGCCAGGTTTTGTCTCTCATCGGCAAGGACAACAACCTGGAGGAATGCCGGCGGTTGGGTCGGGAGTTAAGGTCCATAGGTGCCGTCCAGGACAGCACGCTGGCGAAGTGCCGGATGGCGGTGCGGCGCTTGCGGGCGCAAGCCCGCTCCGTCTCGGTGAACCAATTGCAGGACGGGGAGAGCACAAAACTCATCCAGCGTCTTGCCGATCAAATGCTCCAGAACAAATGACACCCGAACGGCAAGGCATCACGAGACCCGGCCGAAAACTACCGCCGTGGCCGCTGGGATTTCTGGTCTTCCTGGCATTCGTTGGGCTGCTGAACTCTGCGACAGGCGGCGAATCCCCGAACCTTTTTGCCAATCCCAGCTTTGAGCTGGGGAGAGAAGGCTGGCAGTTGGATAAGGCCGGGAAAACAGAGTGCCGCTTTTCGGTTGATGAGAAAGACGCCGCTGACGGACGGACCAGCGCCCTGATTGCCGTGGGTTCGGTTGACGATTGGGGAGTGCAATTCGGCCAGCATTTTGCCGCGGGCCAAAAGGGCAAGACCTACACTTTCGCGGCGCTCGCGAAGAACACGAAAGGACCGGTCGAAGTGGGCCTTCAGATCGAGCGCAGCGCCTCTCCGTGGGACAGGGCGGCCAGCGAGAAATTCAAACTGACCGAGGAGTGGCAGGAACTTCATCTGACCTTCAAGGTCGAACAGGACTTTCCCCAGGGCTGGTTTGCCTATATGAGCTGTGCTCAATCCAACGTCCAGTTCCGGGCCGACATGTTCCGGCTCTATGAAGGGACTTACGTCACCTACAAGGAAATGGCGCAGCAGGCGACCGCAGAGGTGGCCGTCCGTCTCTTTGATTCCGGCAGGGCTGCGCCGGTGGCATTGAGCGGCGACGCACTCGCGAAACACGCGGGTTGGATCGAGATCCCCGAAGATCAGGTCACCCACAAGTTTACAGGGGACACGGTGATCTTGAACGACAAAGTTGCCCTGGTGCTCCGTCGCGCAGCGCGAGGTGCCGAGTTGTATTCCCTCTTTCCCCAGCCCCCGGTAATGCGCGCGCTCCTGGCGCCGGTGGCAGGGACTAATACGGCCGCTCTTTCTTCCTGCACGATCGTGGAAAACAACCCCGGGGCGGTGGCGGTGGACGTGGCCTTCACGGTGTCGGGGAACCCGGTCCTCACGCTGCGTTACGAACTGAAGCTTGGGCAACCCGTGATTCAGACTGCGAACCACGGCGGCGCGACCGGGTTACGCGCGGAGGCTCCCTGCCGGTTCGTCGTGATGCCTGACTTTTTTGCCGACGACATCGTCGCCGATGCCACGGAACTGCCGGTAGCCGAGGCTGAGTTGCCGAGCGACAACATTGTCCTGCATCTGCTGCCGGACCACGCGGCGATGCTGATGACCGTGGTGAAGTCTAGCGACGAGGACATCCGTATCGCCCTGGCAGGTGAAGGAGAGAACCGGACAATCCGCAGCTCAGAGATTCGCTACGGAAAGGACGGCAAAATATGGGTCGGAGTTCTCGCCCACCCCGCGATATGGCACATGAAAGAGGTGACCTCCGCGGAGGCGGGCCAGGTTGTCCGGCTGGATTGGACGGCGCCTTTCCCGGCGCAATGGCGCACTGATTGGCGGCGCCAGGAGGGCCTGACCGAGAGCTGGGAGATGCTCAACGAGCGACCCGATGGCCAATTCGCCCGTTACGGGCTTTACGGCGGACCGGAGACGATCCCGGCCGACCGGAAACGGTGGACCACGGTGCTCGGAGAATTTAAGTATCCCTGCTGGCTGGACAAGACCGGCCAGAGCTGGTTGCAACCGCTCAAGCACCCGACCCTCCGGCTGGAGGGACCGGCGGTTATTTACCCAATCAACCGCGCCCCCGCCACTCCGCTCGATGAGTTCACCGTGGTTGATATCCTGCGCAACACGCTGGGCATCGGGCCGTGCGAATACGTGCTGGACGTGGAAGGTCAGCAGTCGCAATACAAGGGCCGCGCCACCTGCGCGGTCCGGGACGCGCTGAACCCTATCTACCGCCAAAACATGCAAAAGAAGCAAAGGGCGGAAATTGAGAAGATCCTGCAGGACCTGATGGTCTTCATACGCCACATACGTGGCCGGATCGAATCTTATGTTGCCTTCGGACATGACACGCTCGGATATCTGGCGGAACAGAAGAAAGCTCATCCCGAGCTAGCCGATCATCTGGCTGACTTGGAAACCATCGCCCGCTCCATTGATGCCCGGTTCGTCGCCCGCAAGGACGAGATCAAGACGCCGGACGCCGCCGCAGCAATGGTCGAGGAATTCCGGAAGACCGTGCTCGACTACGAAGGCGACGATGCGCTGGCAAAGTGCAAACGCTTTACCGAAGCCTGGGTGAGGATAGGTGGTAATCAGGATGAATTGGCCGGCGAGTGCCGGTGGGCAGCTAAAATGCTCCGTCAGAAGGCAGGATTGATGATGGCCGCAGATCCCAGGCTGGCCGACATCGCCAAAGAAATCCGCCGGCGGAGCCAAGTCGTGCTACGAAACCCGGCTGCCCACGAAGGCGCAAGACACTGAGGCCAGTCAACAAATGTCTGAATGAGTGTATTACTGAATAGATGATGCTATGACTTCCTTGCCTACAAAAAAACGCACGCCGCTCCTGACTTTGCGCGCCCGCATAACTGCAGCGAGAAGTCTCCCCTGGGGCGGCCTCTTGGCGGTTTTATTCCTGCTCCAGAACGGGTCCCCTTCCTTGTCGAAGGCTGATGAAACGACGGCCGTCCAAGTGCTTGACACGCGCACGACGTCACGGGTCCCTCTGTCTTCCGACGCCATCTGCAACCATCGCAACTGGACGCCGGTGCCGGAAGATTCAACGGTCCACAAGTTCAAAGGCGATCTGGTCCTCCTCAACAGCAAGCTGGCTGTCGTTCTGCGCCGGAGCGGTCGCGGCGCGGAAGTCTATAGTCTCGAGTCGAACGGCGCGACGCTACGCGCGGAGCTCGTAGCGTTGGGTGGCGATCCCTCCACCCGCCTCTTCGCAGTTAAGATCGTGGAGAATACGGCGGACACTGCTTCTGTGGATGCGACTTATAAGACTTCCAAGGGCGGACGGCTCACGCTCGGCTACGAGCTTAAACAAGGCCAGGTGTTCGTGCAAACGCAGCCCCGTTCCGGAGCGACCGGCCTGCAGGTGAATGCACCTTGCCGCTTTGCGGTGCTGCCGGACTTCTTTGCCGACGATATGGTGGTGGACGCCACTCAACTGACAGTGCCGCAAACTGAGTTGCCGAGTGAAAACTTTCTCCTGCACATGCTCGGCGACGGGGAGGCGATCCTCATGGCGGAATGGTACCCGGCGAAAGACGATGTCCGCATCATACTCTCCGGACAACAACAAGATCGGCGCATCACCGGTTCGGAGATTCATTACGCGCCGGAGGGGAAAATCTGCGTCGCCGTCCTCAGTGCTCCCGGCATTTGGCACCGGCGCGACATTCTTCCAGGGGATGCCGAGAAAGTCCTTCACCTTGGCTGGAAAGCTCCCTACCCCGCTCACTGGCGGGTGGACTGGCGGCGCGACGACAAGCTGACGGATAGTTGGGAGATGTTGACGCAGAAACCCGACGGCGAATACGTGAAGCACGGCTGGTACGGCCAACCGGAGTCGTTCGGGAATATCGATTGGCTCATGGACGGCCGAAAGAGATGGACCACGGTTCTCGGGTCCTTTCTCTATCCCTGCTGGGTTGACAAGAATGGCGAGGGACACCTGCAACCTCTCAAAGAGCGTGTCCGGTTCGAGGGCCCCGCCCTGATATATCCGATCAACCGTCTGGAAGCGACGCCGCTCGAGCAGTTCACAGTCGTTGACATTATGCGCGCGACGATGGGAGTCGGCCCTTGCGAATACATTCTCGATGTCGAGGGCCAGAAGAAGACGTTTCAGGGCCGTCCCACGTGCGCCTCGCGGACCATCCTGGACAACATCTACGCGAGCAAGGCACAGAAGGAGAAGCGCGAGGAAGTCCTACGAACACTCGATGAAGTCATCGCCTTCGTCCGGCACATCCGCGGCAGAATCGACGATTATGCTGCTTTCGGCCATGAGATGGCTGCCTGGCTGGAGCAGCAGAAGCCAGCGCACCCCGAGCTAACCGGCATCCTGGACGATATGCAAGACATCACGCGCAAGATGGACGGTTTTGTTGATCGCCGCAAAGAAGGGATCAAGACGCCCGAGTATGCGACTCAACTGGTCAACGATTTCCGCAGCGCCGTGGTTGATTTCGAAGGCGAGGACGCACTGATCAAGTGCAAGAAGATCACCGCAGCACTGGTGGATATTGGCGGTAACCAGGACGAACTCGTCGGCGAGTGCCGGATGGTGGTCAAGATCCTGCGCCAAAAGGCGGCCATGGCTATGGCCGGCGATCCCCGGACCGCCAGTATCGCCCGAGAGGTTCGCCGTCGTACCCAGCAAATGCTACGTAACCCCACCAGCTACGAAGCTCCGAGACACTGAATGAAAGAGTTCGATATCCCAATTCACTCTGAGCCATCCTCGAATTCCCAGGCGCCAACCCGAAAGCTCTTGGGGATGGCTGTCTGGGTCTTGGTCTTGTTAAGTCTTACGGCATGTAACCAGGGCCCAAAAACCGAGCCTGCCGCCGAAGAGAAATCAGCCGCAACGAAGCCGATCACCACGCCGGGCGGCCTCACCATGGCGCTCGTTTCTGCCGGTGAGTTCGAAATGGGCGACAACAATGGAGACCCGGACGAACGTCCCGCTCACAGAGTCCAGGTGAGCGCATTCTACATGGACACGCACGAAATGAGCCAAAAAGCCTACGAGGCTCTCATGCAGCAAAACCCTTCCAAATCAAAAGGGCCGGACAAGCCGGTCGAGCAGGTGGACTGGTACCATGCAGTCCTCTTCTGCAACATGCGTTCGCTCAAAGAAGGGCTGAAGCCGTGTTACGACTCAAAGACCTTGGCGTGTGATTTTACCGCGCACGGCTACCGGCTCCCCACAGAAGCAGAATGGGAATATGCCTGCCGCGCGGGAGCGCGGGGAAGTTATTCGTTCGGCAGTGACGCAGCCAAACTCAAGGCCTGCGCCTGGTTCAAAGCAAATGCTGGCCAGACATCACACCCCGTCGGACAAAAAAGCCCAAATGCATGGGGCCTTTATGACATGCACGGCAACGTCGCCGAGTGGTGCCATGATTTTTACAGCGAGACCTTTTACTCGCAGAGCCCAGGCAAGGATCCTCGTGGACCGACCAGCGGCGATAAATGTGTGCTGCGCGGCGGCAGTTGGCGCACCAGCGAGGACGGGTGCCGCTCTTCCGCCCGAAATGGTGAAACGCTTCGTTTTGCCGACGCGTGTTTCGGGTCTGACGCCTTCGGCTTTAGGTGTGTCAAAAGCGCGAAATAGCAGCGGTTAAAGCTTAACGGTGGCTCAAACCATAGCGAGTATCAATTCGTCATAGAAAGCGGCCAGGCTCTTATCCGTATTGCGCCACATCCTCCGAAAGCCGGTCGGGGAGGGTTGCCTGAACCCTGTCAGGCTTCGTGGAGAAGTTCGATATTCGATTGAGGTGCTGGAAGAATTGAATGGCCTACCTCAAGGATAGAAGAATCCAGGGTTCAGTCCCTCCAGACGGACGCCTGATTCTCTGTCCTAAGGGTGGAGGGTTGCCGGTCTGGCGCAGGGCGGCATGATACAACATCCCGGCGTACCGTTCCACCAGGGCCCGGAATGCCTCTTGCGAGTTCTTCGTTGCGTAATCGTTGAGGAGTTTCCAGTCGTCCATACTCGCGTCCGTTCTACCAATAAACAGCAGCCTCGCGAAAAATGTGACACCTTTTCCGCGAAGTCCCAGTCAAAACCATGGCACACGCCGGAGGTGGTTTGGTGAGTTCCGAGCAAGGTTGCGATTTTGTAAAGTGTCAATGTGCGTCCCGCGGCGGAGTATTTCGTTGCTTGATCGAGGATGGCGAACACGGCCAGTTAGTCGTGAGGATCGACGATGAGCATTTAAACCTGGAGCAGTTTAGTCGGTTGCTGACAACGCACGCCGTTTGGAGATGCGCATTGAGTTTGTCCCGGAGGATGGCAGCGGACGACACCCATCCTCAAGGCTGCCCTCGAAAGTGCCGGCCTTTTCTCGGTGGAGGTCGCCACCTGCCCGGCTCAAGGACAGAGTCTGGCCGGATTCAAACCCGAGTTCGCCCAGTGCGGCGTGATCGTCTCCAACTATAACGGCGAAGATTGGCCCGAGCCCACCCGGCGTGCCTTCGAAGATTACGTGAAGAACGGTGGTGGATTCGTGGCCGTGCACGCCGCGGACAACGCATTTCCCAAATGGACCGAGTACAATCGGATGATCGCCGCAGGAGGCTGGGGCGGCCGCAACGATCAAAGCGGGCCGATGATCCGCTGGCGCGACGGTCAGGTGGTCAGGGACCTCCACGGCGGCGCGGGCACGCACGGCCAGTTCTTCTCTTTCGTTGTCGAGACCCGGGATGCCAACCATCCCATCACCAAGGGTCTGCCCGAGAAATGGATGCACGCCCGCGACGAGCTTTACTCCACCCTGTGCGGGTCGGCCGAAAACGTGACCGTCTTGGCTACGGCCCAGTCAGACGTTTCCCACCAGCAGGAGCCGATGTTGATGGCGATCCGCTATGGTCAGGGACGCGTTTGAGCGTGTGCACGATATTTGACGGCGAACGTTTCGCAAACAGTGATGGAGAAGGGTGCTGGAGTTTTCGGAAGCGAGGTTGAGGGAGGTGGCATCTGGGGGACCTGTCCCCCAGACCCCCTGGAATTTATCGCTTTTTACCTTGCTCCAGCAAGGGGTTAATCGGGCGGGCCGTTACCAGCCCGCCCGACCTTGCCGTTTGCAAGGCTCCAGATCGGCGCTCAGGTCGCATCCCTGCGTTGCCCTATCTTCCGCTGGAGCAAAGGGTGTATTTCCCGTTTCCGTTTCCATTAGGGTCCATAGGGCGGGAAACGGGAAACGGCAGTTTGAGTTGATAGCCTCTGGCGTCACGAACGACTTCACCCTTGGCGGAGAGTTCGGCCAAGGCCGAGCAAACATTGGCGGTGCGAATGCCACAAAGCTTTTGCAGCTGCTGAACGGAGATCGGTTCTTGTAGTTGCGCCAGAGTCTGGCGCACCTGCTCTATCGGTGTGGGGGGTGTTTCGGGTTGTGCGATGGGCCGTTCCAACACTGTCAGGGCCAAGGCGGAGCCCGATTGAGTGAGTTGGATCGGGATATGGTCCCGGGAAGGAGCGGCGCGACGCTCGGTGGACAAGGTCAGTTGGGAACCTTTGCGGCGCAGGTAGAGATTGGAGTCGCCCCAGCCGTGGAGTTCGCTGGAACCGCGCAAGGCCTGTCCGGGGCGGCTGGATTGGGAGTCTTTGCGGGCGTGGCGAACCAGCAGGACGGCCAGTTGAAACTGGCGTTGGAGTTCCCGTAGATACGAGAGCAGCGCAGCGATTTGAGTGGCGTCGTTTTCATCGACCCGGTGCAGGCGGATGAGTGGGTCCAGGACCAACAGGACGGGGTGTTGCTCTTGGACGGTCTGGGAGAGGCGCAACCGGTCGGTGGCGGTGTCCAACCGGAGTGATGGGGCGGTAATGACTTGCACCGGCAAGGAGGCAAAGGGGACCTGCGCGGCTGCCGCAATGCCTTCCAAGCGCTGGCGCACAACTGGCAGCGAGTCTTCCGCCGGGAACAGCAACACCGGCCCGCTGCGCCGCACCGGGAACTGGCGCAAACAGGCAGTGCCGGAAGCGACGCTGACCGCCACATCCAAAGCCAGGAAGCTTTTGCAGCATTTAGGTTCCCCGCCCAGGATGCCGACGGCCTGCTCGGTCCAGAGATCCTCGACCAGCCATTGGGTTTGCGGGCCGCTGCTGGCCAGTTGGCCGGCCCGTTGAACCGGGAAGGGGTTTATGGCTTTTTGGCGGGTTTGGGATCCAGAGCAAAGACCTCGAAGTAGAGCTTTTCGTCGATCTGCTCGCGCTCCTGTTGGCAGGCGGCGGCTAGCAGGTCGTTGGCCAGGTTCATGAGCAAGCGCAGGTTGCCGGCGGCATGTTCGCAGAGCGTTTGGATCAGTGAAGAGGTTAGCAGTTTGGGATTGCCGGCGGCTTTGAGCAGGTGATTGAGGCATTCCTGCAGTTGCTTGGGCGGCAGGGCTTCGAGACGCAAGCGGCTGCGAATGCGGCTGGCGATGGGCAACAAGTCGGGCTCTTCCAAACGGGTGGCCAGGCGGTGGTCGCCGGCCAGAATGATGGTCAGGATCGAGCGGGAGTCCAGGTCGGCGCTGGCCAGCAGGCGCAGTTCGGACAAGACCAGGGAGTTCATCTCCTGGGCTTCGTCGATGATCAACACCGGCCGATAGGCCGCGGCCTCGATGTGGGCCAGCCACTTTTCCCGGAGGGTTTTGGAGCTGTGCCAGCGGTTATTGGGCGAGAGGACCACGCCAAACAGACGGCCCAGTTCGCGGTAAAAGTCGGCCATTTTAGCTTGGGGTCGGGTCAAGGTGCCGACGCACAGATCACGCAACCCCTTTAGGTGCTCCGAGAGGATGCGCAGCGCCGCGCTCTTGCCGACGCCGGGCTCGCCCACCGCCAGGGCAAAGCCGCCTTCGCCGATCTGGTGTTCAATGCGCCAGCAGAAGCTTTGGATCTGCAGCATCACCCACAGGGCTGTGGCGGGCAGTTGGGAGGAGAAGGGGTTGAACTTGAGGCTATAGAGATTGAGGAGTCGTTTGTTCATGATGGGTTTTGTGGATTTTGGGGTTGAGGCAAATAGGCCGGAGGCAATCCGGTCGTGGCGTATTGATGGATGATCTTTTGGAGCAAAGGCGCCATGCCCGGAGGCGAGAGCAGCGGTGGTGAACCGGGCGCGGAGGTTCTGGGCGCGCGTAAGCCTTCGGCATTTTTCTTTTTGTCCCCGGGATAGATGCGGCAGAGGATGGTGCCGGTTTTCGGATCGGCCAGATAGACCGTGCTCAAGTCCCAGGAAGCGTAACGCAGCCAGAGCTCTTGGAGATGGCCGAACCGGGAAGGGACTTCAAAGCGAATGCCTTCCAGAGTGAGGGTGCCATCGCTGCGGCGCTGGATGCGCCGAACTTCCGTGGTAAAGGCCAGTTGGAGCTGCTCGGTGGAGGGACAGGGTTGGGCCACATTTTTGTCGTTGAGAAAGCGCTGCAACGGAGTCTGGCCGATCTCGGAGTGGACCTTGCGGTTGTATTCCAGCTCGACCCATGGCTGGCTCACGTCGTTGAGTTGGTCCAGAGTCAAATCGACCACGCCTTCGAGCATCGGCAAGAGCCGCCCCTCGATCTGGCCCCAAAAAACCTCCTGCTTGCCATTTTGGTAAGGCGAATAGACGAGCGTGTTTTCAAAGAGCACGCCCAGCCGGGTGAGTCCCTGCTCGGTTTCGGCTGCAATCATGGCTGAGCCGTTGTCATAGAGCAGGCAGCGGGGCAGATCGCGCTTTTGAAAAGCCTGACCTAAGCCGTGGCACAGTTGGCGAGCCCCTTCGGCCAGATACCATTGCAGATGGCAACAGAGTCGCGAGTGGTCATCCAGGATGCCGAGCAATATCGGATACACCCATTGGCCGTCGGTCAGCAGCACGCGTAAGGAGCCGTGATGAAAATCCAGATGCCAAAGTCCATTAACGTATTCGCTCTCGTAATCGAGCCAGGGCGTGGGAGCTTAATTCACAACTCACAGATCTCATCGAGGGCCATTCTGAGACTACACGCCGCCGTCCGAAGATGCTCGCAAAAGGAACGCTCAATCCAAAGGCCAGGAGTTTCATCGGTGTGCGTAAGGAGAATCGCTCTGAACGTGAACACCAGGAACTCATCAACGACTTAAAGAGACAGCCCACGGAGTTTATAGAAGACGTGACGGAGGAAGTGGCTTTGGCGGCCTGATGGAAAACGCCCAATTGTATAATTGCAGATTTCGCTTGTACTGCTCCGCACGGCTGCTTATAATGCTAGGGCCTTCGCTCTTTGGCGTGGGTGGATGGTTCTGCACCGGGCTTGCCCTTATTCTCTGGCGGCGCTGGAGGGTGATGGCGGCCGTGAGCGCTGTCATTGCTGCGCTTCTGGTATGCGCAGGTCAGGTTGAGGAACTGGTTAAGGGAAAGGAAAGCACCTGGGACTTGGGTCTCTGGGTGTGTCTGGTGCTGCTCGGAGTCACGAGCGGGGCGCTTCAATGGCGGCGCACCCGAAAGCACAAGATCCCGGAAGGCCACCATGATAGGGCCGCGTAACTTGGCTGCTCCAGTGGACGCGCCGATTCGATCTCTCGCGAGTTGGTTGCGCTCTCGGCGGCGCGCCACTGAGCAGCGGTGTTAACTCAGTGCCGGCACATGCTTGCGGGCTGAGGATTGGTCCTTTGCCCGGAGCACGACGGCGGGTTAGCCCGCCAAAGCATCTATCCCCGTCCTTTCCTACGCCTTCGCGACTTCCGCGCGGTGCGCCCAGACCTTCTCGAAGGCGGCGACGTACTGGTCGATCAGCTCGGGCGCTTGCCCGTAGAACAGCGGCAGGAAGACGTGGTTGGCGTTGATGTAGGCGTTGCCGGGCATCGAGGCGGGGATCGTCGGCGCATGATGGAACCACTTGGCCTCGGAATAGATCTTCAACTTGTGCTGCTCGGGGTAGTCCCAGAAATTCACGTCCGCCCCTTCGGCCTTGAGCGACTTGACCAGTGCATCGCGTGAGAAGCCAAGTTTCTTGAAGTCGAGGAGCAGCATGTTGCGGCTGTAATAGACCCGTTTCTGGTCAGCCCGGCAGTGCGGCTCGGTCAGGCCGTCCAGCTTGGTCAGCCGATCATTCATGGCGCGGACATTCTGTTCCACGAGCTGATTCATGGCGTCGAGTCCCTTGAGCTGCTGGCGAGCCAGGGCGGCGGCCAGCGGGTGCATCCGGTATTTCTGGCCGAACCCGGTGCCGGCGTAAGCGCGCACGGGGCTGTCCTTGGGGAATGTCTCAGGGAGGTCGTAGTGACCGAACGCGGCGGCGCGCTCGAAATACTCCCGCGTCTGATACATTCCCATGCCGCCTTCGATGCACGGCATGACCTTGGAGGCCTGGAAGCTGTAAATGCCCATCGCGCCCCAGGTGCCCATCTTCTTGCCCTGCATGGATGCCCCGTGCGCGTGGGCAGCGTCTTCGAGAACGATGAGGCCCTTCTCTTTGGCCCAGTCGCTGATGATGTCCATCTGGCAGGGGAGCCCCCACGAGTGCATCGGCACCACGGCGTGCGTGCGGGGAGTGAGCTTGCGCTTGGCGTCTTCCAGGTCGAACGTCGCGGTCTTCGGATCGATGTCGATGAAGATGGGCACGTAGCCGAAGAAGCGCATTGCGAGGCAGGTGGCGAAGAACGTGTAGGACGGCACCATGATTTCGCTGCCGGCCGGCAGGTCGAGGGCGAAATACATGCTGGTGAGCGCGCTGGTGCCGTTGATGTGATTCTTTACGAATGGCGCCTGGGTGTAATCCTTCCACTCCTGTTCGAACGCGGGCAGCTCCTCATAGAACTTATTGCTCTCGAGCATGGCGCCCAGGGCATTCTTCTCGGCGTCGCCGTAGCGCGGCCATTTGGTCAGCGCGGCAAACTGGTCTTTGGGAAAATTGACCGCCTTTTCGCCGCCGGATAGCGCCAGCGTCTGGGTCTTGGGCGCTGCGAAACCGTAGTCGGCAACCGATAAGCCAGCGACTGCCACAGAGCTCGTCTTGAGAAAACTCCGCCTGGTATATTTGCCTGAGTCTTTATTCGTTGGGTTTAACATAAGAATGTCTGGCGAATATGCTCTGGCAAGCGTACCGGGATTGCAATGCCAATTGTTGAAGGCCATAACATGAATATCAGGCTCTACGACGCACATAATCATTTGCAGGACGCCCGCCTGGCGCCGCATCGGGAGGCGGTCCTGGCGGCAATGCAAAAGGAGGGCGTTGCCAGCATGGTCGTCAACGGCTCCTGCGAAGAGGATTGGCCGGAAGTTCTCGCGCTGGCGCGGGAATGCCCCCAAGTGATCCCCTCATTCGGTTATCACCCCTGGTATGTGAAGGAGCGGTCGCCGGACTGGCAAGCGGCGCTGGTGCGCTATTTGGACACGGTGCCGTCCGCTATCGGAGAGATCGGCCTGGACCGGTGGATCAAGGACTACGACCTTGTGGCGCAGGAGGAAGTGTTCGGGTGGCAACTGCGCCTGGCGGCGGAACGAAACCTGCCGGTAAGCATCCATTGCTTGCAGGCATGGGGCCGGCTGCTTGAGCTGCTCCGTGCCGGGCCGTGTCCGCGGTGCGGCTTCCTCCTGCACTCCTTCGGCGGGCCCAGCGAGGTGATCGCTCCGCTCGCGGAGCTGGGCGGCTACTTCTCTGTCCCCGGCTACTTCGCGCACGAGCGCAAGGCCCGCCAGCGCGAGGCCTTTCGGCACGTGCCGCCAGATCGGCTGCTCATCGAGACCGATGCGCCCGACCAGCTCTTGCCCTCAGAGCGTATCCAGTATCCCCTCACCGACCCGGCCACCGGCAAGGCGATCAATCACCCGGCCAATTTAGGCGCCGTGTATCGCTTCGTAGCGGAGTTGCTCGATGAGCCGCTAGAGGAGCTTGCTGAACGCGTGGAGCAGAACTATCAACGGTTGTTTGGGACGCTCGCGAGGGGAAGCTAAGAACGCCGAAATCAACCACAGATGGACACAGATTCTGAGGGCTGAACTCCATTGTTACTTCGCTTAGCTGTGGGGCACCTTTTGGTGAGGGGATTGCCAACCTGAGAAAGCCCGGTTTTGAGCAGTCCTCATCTGTGTCTATCTGTGTCCATCTGTGGTTGATTTCGGCCTTGGCTAATCCGGCTTTACGACGATCCGCTGCATAATCCGCGACACCGCCACCAATCCAAACACTCCCGTCACAAAGCATGCCGTGCCGAAGCCGGTGTCGCAGTCAAGCCTCAGGTCCGGCGCCGAAGGCCGCTCGCCACAAACCGCGCCGTCCTTGGCCGGATACACGACGGGCTCGCGCGAGACGACGCACTCGACCCCAAAGGGCTGGTCGCCGCGCGGGAAGCCGTGCCGCGTGCGCAGTTTCTTGCGGACCTCCTGCAGCAGCCGGTCGTGACTGGAGAATGCCAGGTCCATGACCTGCACCGCCGTGGGATCACGCCGGCCGGCTGAGGCGCCGGTGGTGATCACCGGGATGCTGCTCTGGCGGCACATCGCAATCAGCAGGCACTTGCGGGCCGGGCTGTCGATGGCATCGAGCACATAATCGTAGTGCGGCTGGAGAATCTCGCGGGCGTTGGACTTGAGGAAGAACGCCTGGAGGGGATGCACCACGCAGTCGGGGTTGATGGCCCGCACGCGCCGCGCCAGGACTTCCACCTTCGGCTTGCCCAACTCGCCGTCCAGCGCATGCAGTTGACGGTTGACGTTGCTGATGCAGACATCGTCCAGGTCCACCAGCGTCAGTTCGCCTATGCCGGAGCGCGCCAGCGCTTCGACCGCCCACGAGCCGACCCCGCCCAGGCCGATCACGCACACATGGGCGCGCCAGCTACGCTCGAGCCCTGCCTTCCCATATAGTCGGCCAATGCCGCCAAAGCGCCTTTCAAAATGGTGCATCTAAGCCGTCTTCTACGAAAAAGGGAACCCCTTGCCAAGCTGCGACTGGCCCGAGCAATGCTGTTACAACTCCTGCGGCGCACTTGCTGATTGATGCAGCTCGGCGAGTGCAGATCCGCAGAATGCAGATGTCCCAATAACGGACATGCGTGTCGCTGCGCCTTTGAAGGCTTTGAACCGCGCGCTGTGCCTCGGTTAT
>Ga0265337_1000467_pt1 | contig 21420 bp, 18 predicted proteins | sample 42122metaG_FD_192441 | JGI IMG/M metagenome (GOLD analysis project Ga0265337, IMG submission 192441) | Rhizosphere microbial communities from Carex aquatilis grown in University of Washington, Seatle, WA, United States - 4-21-22 metaG | ecosystem: Host-associated > Plants > Roots > Rhizosphere >... | reverse complement strand
CCCGTCCGGGTAGCGGATATATAAATCGCCGCCGCGTCCGCAGGAAAACGGATCGCCGCGTTGATTGCCGAATGTGGACGCAATGGTGCCGAAATCCGCGGGAACGGGCACTTGCGTGACGAACAGGATGGAATTGGTTGGGGCGGCGAACAGGACCGATGACGTGGAGAGCAACAGGGAAAAAAGGAAACGCCTCATAAAACAAATTTGGGAATTAGAGAGCAACCATAGCGCACGAGTTGTGGCGGCGCAAAAAATGAGAAGAAAAAAATGAAGTGAGCCGGAATTTGCGACTCAAAAAAGGACAGGCGAATGGACAACTGCACGAGCCTGGGGCTGAAGTGTCTGCAAACTGAACATCGAACATCCAAGTTCAAGAGGAGCCAGGAGTCAGAATCCAGAATTCAGAAGGTGAAAGAACGACGTGGGCGTCTGCAAACTGAACATCGAATATCCAACGAGCGCAAACTGGGACATGGAATGCAGGTGCGATCTGGGGGAAGCCCGGCAACTCATCGCCATATTCACGACGATCGACAAGAAGGCTAAAGGTTGAAGCATTGGAATTGAGCGGAATTTTTTGCATTTATTCTTAAGCTTCAGCCTTTAGCTTTCAGCTTTTGAATTGATGGTGGACCCGAAGGGAATCGAACCCCTGTTGCGGGGCTTGAGTGAAACCAATTATTTTTATGGCCTCAACAAACCCCTGTTCTGCCACTGAACTACAGGCCCAGGACGAATGGTGTATTGCCGTCACAGTACGCGCCACATGGGGACTTCACCATGGGGTTTAACCCGCAGGTTGAAATTCAGAAGGTGGAAGCTAAATACCAAGGTGGATTTGTTTTTCTTCGCCGCGGTGTGCCGGTTAAGATCAGCCCGGAACAGACGCATGAGCGGACAAAATCATATTCCCACCGACGGCGGCCAAAGCTTGAGTCACAATCCCTTTGGCGCGCTGTCCAGCGAAGGGCTCCCGCCGGCACCGGAAAATCTGCCAGCGGCTTCAGCGCCCTCACCGAAACCAGCGCGAAAGAATCGCGGTCGCGTGGACATCATCCGGCAGAAGGCTGGGCGCGGCGGCAAGACGGTGACGGTGGTGAAGAATTTTGTCGGCATCGGGCTGCCGGAAAAGGAGCAACTGGCCAAGGCAATGCAGCGCGCCTGCGGCACCGGCGGCACGGTGAAGAACGGCCAGATCGAGATTCAAGGCGACAAACGTGTGGAAGTCGCCCGCATCCTGACCGAAGCAAACTTTCGACCGGTATTTGCGGGTGGGTGAGAGTTCAGAAGTCAGAATTCAGGAGTCAGAAGCTGAAGGCTGAAGTTTCTTAAAACGGAACATTCAACTCCTATAAATCGCGAGCGGGTCCGACTGGCGTCGCGAACAGGCCGGGGCTGGAGGAGTTTCAAGTTTCAAGTTTTCAGTTTCAAGTGTGCAAAAAAGGAAGACAGAAGTCAGAATTCAGGAACCAGATTCCAGAAGATTCAAGATTTCAGTGTTCAGTTTTCAGGCATTGCGCTCTCTGCGCTCTTTGCGGTTAAAATTCAGCCCCTGGCGCCCGCTCGCGATCGAATCGCGATTCATCGGAGTTCAGCCTTTAGCCTTTTTCGATCCGCCGCTAACCGACGCTGGGGCGCCTTTTTGGCTCAAGTGCGGTGCCGGGCTGCCGATAGGGAATTGGACCCGCAGACATGCGGTCGGCCATCTTTTACCGTGGAGTGTCGGCACGTGCCGGAATTCTGGTTATGAACATCGATCTGATCAGCGAGAGTGCGTGGACTTCGGTCATCCACGGCACGCGCCATGTTCAGTTCGAATTCCTGGCGCTCCAGCTCTTTCTGGTCAATTTGCGGAACCGGCTGCAGGCGAAGGAAATCTCCACCCAGGACTGCATCCGGGAATTAAAAACGTTTTACGCAAAATTCAGCCGCCTGCCCATGGCGGAGAAGGATTTCAACAAGATCGCCAGCCCGGAACCGCCGATGACCAGCCAGTTGCTGGACCCGCAGGAAACCGCCCGGAGAATTATTGCCGGTCAAAGCCTGATGCTGGCCGGGGAGGAACAGCTGCTGGCCACGTTGCCACCCGGCAACTGGATCGGTGGAACCATCCCTTATTTCATGGCCGGCGACGGGGGCTGTCTTTGCAAGGACAAGATTTTTGTCACCCAAATCCCCGGCGAATTCCAGGCTTCCACGCACCGGTATGCCACCGCGGAACTGCCCGGCATTTATCGGGATGCCGGGGAGGGTGCCGTGAGTTTTGTGATCCTGCCGGCGAACAGTGCGGCCCACACCGAGTTTGCCTTGCACGCCCCGCGTTATCCCGGTTTTGCCCTCCACCCGCTGGTGGGCTGGATCGCCGGCATTGACCTGGAAAATCCCGGCACGGCTGCGCCGAAGGTTTTCTGCGGCAGTCCGCAACCGCTCGGCGACGCGGCCGCCGTGATGCGCCTGAAACTGCCCGCCGACCGCCTGGCCTGCATCAACATCATCAACCCGTTCCAGCCGGGTCACGGCGACACGATCTGTTTTCCGACCACGGGTTTTTCCGCCACCACGGCACTAATCAACGGCAAGGAACAGAACTTTGCCGAATATCTCCAGCGGATCGAGGCGGACTCACGCCTGCCGCTGGTGGCCAACTACTGCGGCGCCATGGTCAACGTGAGCCTGAAAAACATGGGCGGGCAAAGCGGGCGGGTGGAATTCTTTGCGCCGGTGGTTTCCGGCATTGAATACCGGCTGGCCAAGCCGGTCGCAGATTACGTTTCGGAATTTGAAGCCCGTTTGAGGGAATTGGCGCCGGACCATGTGTTGTTCTCCTGCAATTGCATCCTCAACTACTTGCATTCCAAGCTTGCCGGCCGTCGCACGGGTGCCTTCGTCGGACCGGTCACGTTTGGCGAAATCGCCTTCCAATTGCTGAATCAGACCCTGGTCTATGTCGAGATCATCAAGGTCGCGCCCTCCGAACCTCCCCGGGCCGGCCCGGAATCAGACGCCACCGCCATTGAACTCTCCGCGGCCCACGAGGAACTTCAGGCCAGTGAGCGGAGGTTTCGCACGTTAAGCGAATCCGCGCCGCTGGGAATCTTTTTGACCGATGCCGGCGGGAGGGTGCTTTTTGACAATCTCCATTGCCGGAAACTCAGCGGGCTTCCACCGGGAGAAGCCGTCACGGGCAACTGGATGCGGAACGTGCATCCGAGCGATCTGCCCGGCCTGATGGCTGCCATTCAGGAAAGCGAGCGCGAAGGCAGGGACTTCAAGCATGAGTTCCGTTTCGTCGGCTCCGATGGAAAAATCTGCTGGGTTCACTCACGCTCGACCCGGTTGCGGTCCGAAACCGGCGCGTTCGCCGGGCGCGTGGGGACGCTCCAGGACATCACCGAGCGGAAGGAGGCGGAAATTCAACTGGAGCGGCTTAACCAGGATTTGATGAAGGCCTCACGGGAGGCCGGCATTGCGGAGATGGCCACCAGCGTGCTGCACAATGTCAAAAACGTCATCAACAGCATCAACGTTTCGGCCGGCATCATCGCCGATCAATTGCAGAAGTCCAAGTCGGCAAATCTCACCAAGGTGACGGCCTTGTTGCGTGAACACGCCGGCGACCTCGGATCCTTCCTCACCGAGCATCCCCAGGGAAAGCTTCTGCCCGATTATCTCGAAAAACTGGCCAGCCGGCTGGTCATGGAGCATGCCACGGTCCTGGAGGAATTGCAGCAGTTCGAAAAGAACGTGCAGCACATCAAGAACATTGTGACGATGCAGCAAGGCTACGCGAAGCTGAGCGGGGCGACGGAGAAAGCCAGGCCGGATGACCTGATGGAAGATTCCCTGCGAATTGTTGCCGCCGGCCTGGCCCGCCAGGGGATCCAGGTGATTCGCGAGATTGATGCCCACCTGCCGGAAATCACGGTGGAAAAACACAAGGTCCTGCAGATCCTGGTCAACTTCATTCGCAACGCCAAGCACGCCTGCCAGGCTTCAGACCGGCCCGACCGGAAATTGGTCCTGCAGGTGACGAATGGCGGCGAGTTTATCCACTTCGTCATAAGGGATAATGGCATTGGCATCCCTCCCGAAAATCTCAGCCGCCTTTTTGAACACGGATTCACCACCAAGAAGGAGGGTCATGGTTTCGGATTGCACAGCGCCGTCCTGGCCGTGCGGCAACTCGGCGGTGACATCCAGGTGCACAGCGATGGAGTGGGAAAAGGCGCGACTTTCAGCCTCAAATTGCCGCTTTGCCGGCCGGCCTCCAGTCTTGAGGACGAGTGACGTTGACCCTTCATTTTGCTGCATCCAAGGCCAGATTCAACGTCAGCACGTTCACGCCCGGCTCGCCGAGGAACCCAAGGCTGGCAGGGTCGGTGTTCGCATGAACAAGCGCCAGAACCTTTTCCAATGACATGTTCCTGACCTTCGCCACCCGCAGAGCCTGGAGTTTCGCATTTTGCAAACTGATGTGCGGATCAAGCCCGCTGCCGGAAGCGGTCACGGCGTCGGCAGGGACCGGGGCGTTCGTTGCCAGACCGTTTCCCGTGCGGTAATCAGAGATGCGCTGCGCGATGGTGGTGGCCAGGTTCGTCGAGGTTGGGCCGAGGTTGCTGCCGCCGGAACTGGTGGCATCGTAGCCGTTGCCCGCCGCCGAGGGACGCGACTGAAAGTATTTGTCGGCGGTGAATTGCTGGCCGAGCAACTTCGACCCATGCACCGTGCCGTCCTTGTCCACGATGAGGCTGCCGTTGGCCTGGTTGGGGAACAGGACCTGGCCGATGCCGAAGACGACGAGCGGATACAGTCCGCAAAGCACGACGGCGAAAATCAGCGTGACCATCACGGCCGCGCGCAGTTCAGAGAGATGCTTTTTCATAAACGTTTTTTAACCACGGATGGACACGGATGATACCGCAAGCAAATGTGCAGAAACCTTAACGCAGAGGCGCAGAGGGCGCAGAGGGCCGCAAAGAAAATCAGACTCTGCGAATCTCCGCGCTCTCCGCGCCTCTGCGTTAAAAGAGTCGGTTTCATCTTAAACGAGCTTCAGGGTGGTGATGAGGACGTCGATGGCTTTGATGCCGACGAAGGGGATGATGACGCCGCCCAGGCCATAGATGAGCAGGTTGCGTTGCAGGATGGCCAGCGCGCCAATGGGTTTGAATTTCACGCCGCGCAACGCCAGCGGGATGAGCGCGATGATGATGAGCGCGTTGAAGATGATGGCGCTCAGGATGGCACTGTCCGGACTGCGCAGGCCCATGATGTTGAGCGGGGCGATGGCGGGGAACGTGGCCATGAGCATGGCCGGGATGATGGCAAAGTATTTCGCCACGTCGTTGGCGATGCTGAACGTGGTGAGCGAGCCGCGAGTGATGAGCAGTTGCTTCCCGATTTCGATGATCTCGATGAGTTTGGTCGGGTTCGAGTCGAGGTCCACCATGTTGCCGGCTTCCTTGGCGGCCTGGGTGCCGGTGTTCATGGCCACGCCCACGTCAGCCTGGGCCAGTGCCGGGGCGTCGTTGGTGCCGTCGCCAATCATCGCCACCATGCGTCCCCCACCCTGTTCCCGGCGGATGAGCGCGAGCTTGTCCTCGGGTTTGGCCTCGGCGAGAAAGTCGTCCACACCCGCCTCGGCGGCGATGGCGGCGGCGGTGAGTTTGTTGTCGCCGGTGATCATCACGGTGCGGATGCCCATCTTGCGAAGCTGGGCGAACCGTTCCTTGATACCGCCTTTGACAATGTCCTTCAGGTGAACCACACCCAGCACTTCCCGACCGTCGGCGACAACGAGAGGCGTGCCACCGGAACGGGAAATGTTGTCCACGGTATCAGACACGGCTTTGGGGAACAGACCGCCTTCGCGGTCCACGAAAACGCGCATGGCCTCGGCCGCGCCTTTGCGGATGCGGCGTGCTGGCTGGCCGTCAACAGCGGCAAAGTCCACGCCGCTCATGCGGGTCTGGGCAGTAAAGGGCACGAATTGCGCGTGCGGCTGGGCGACGTCGCGTCCGCGCAGGTTGAATTTTTCCTTCGCGAGCACGGCAATGCTGCGGCCTTCGGGGGTTTCGTCGGCGAGCGATGCGAGCTGCGCGGCATCGGCGAGGCGTTCGACGATCACGCCCGGCGCGGGTATGAACTCGGTGGCCTGGCGGTTGCCGAGCGTGATGGTGCCGGTCTTGTCGAGCAGCAGGACGTCCACGTCGCCGGAGGCTTCCACCGCGCGTCCGCTCATGGCGAGAACGTTGTGCTGGAGCAGGCGGTCCATGCCCGCGATGCCGATGGCGCTCAACAATCCGCCGATGGTGGTGGGAATTAAACACACCAGCAGCGCAATCAGTACCGGCACCGAGAACACCGTGGCGGAATAAAGGCCGAACGGCTTCAACGTCACGCAGACGAGCAGGAAGATGAGCGTCAGCGCCGAAAGCAGGATGGTAAGCGCGATTTCGTTGGGGGTTTTCTGGCGTTTTGCGCCTTCGACCAGCGAAATCATGCGGTCGAGAAACCCTTCGCCGGGATTGATGGACACGCGGATTTTGATTTCGTCCGAGAGCACGCGGGTGCCACCGGTGACGGCGCTGCGGTCGCCGCCGCTTTCGCGGATGACGGGGGCGGATTCGCCGGTGATGGCCGATTCGTCCACGGTGGCCGCGCCTTCGATGACGTCGCCGTCGGCGGGAATGATTTCTCCCGCGCGCGCGATCACGATGTCGCCTTTGCGAAGGTCATTGGCGCTGATGTCCTCGGTCTGGCCGTTTTTGGCGAGGCGATGCGCGATGGTTTTCACGCGGGTGCCGCGCAGGGCTTTGGCCTGGGCCTTGCCCCGGCCTTCGGCGACGGCTTCGGCGAAGTTGGCGAAGAGGACGGTGAACCAAAGCCAGATGGCGAGCTGGGCAATGAAGCCGCGGTCGGTGTGGGCGGTAAAAATCCCGACGGTCGTCAGCACGGCGCCGACCAGGGTCACGAACATGACGGGATTTTTGAGCATCAGGCGCGGGTCGAGCTTTTTAAAGGCGTCGCCGATTGCCGGGCCGGCGATGGACCAGTCGAAGAGGGATGGAGCTTTTGAAGGCATGGTTGATGGTTGAAAGTTGATAGTTGATGGATCAGAACAGTTTGCCCTGGAGCATGAGGAAATGTTCGACGACCGGGCCGAGGGTCAGCACCGGCAGGAAATTCAGCGCGCCGACCAGCAAGATCGTGCCGAGCAGCAGGATGATGAACGTGCCGCCGGAGACCGGGAAGGTGCCGGTGCTGGCGGGGACGAGTTTCTTTTGCGCGAGCGAACCGGCCATGGCCATGATGGGCACAATCATCAGGAAACGGCCAAAGAGCATGGCGATGCCCAAGGTGGTGTTGTACCAGGGCGTGTTGGCGCTGAGACCGGCAAAGGCGCTGCCATTGTTCCCGACGGCGGACGAATAGGCGTAGAGCATTTCGCTGAGGCCATGCGGACCCTGGTTGTTCAATCCGGCCAGGCCCCACGGACTCACCGATGCCCAGGCGGCAAAGCCGAGGATGGTCAGGCAGAGGATCAACAGCGAGAGCATGGCCATCTTCACCTCGAAGGACTGGATTTTTTTGCCGAGATATTCCGGGGTGCGCCCGACCATCAGGCCGGCGATGAACACCGCGAGCACGACGAACACGAGCATCCCGTAAAGTCCGGCGCCGACGCCGCCGATGATGATTTCGCCGAGCTGGATATTGAACAGCGGTACAAACCCGCCGAGCGGGGTGAACGAATCATGCATGGCATTGACCGCGCCGCACGAGGCGTCGGTGGTGATGGTGGCGAACAGGGCGGAATTGAAGATGCCGAAGCGGATTTCCTTGCCTTCCATGTTGCCATCGGCGGCGGCGATGCCGAGTTGCTGATGAATGGGATTGCCCCTGGCCTCGGCCCACCAGCACAGCAGCACGCCGGCAAGGAACAAGGTCATCATGGTACCCCAGACCGACCAGCCGTGCGCCTGATTTTTGGTCATGCGGCCGAGGTAATACGTGAGGCCGCTGCCGATGGCGAAGATGGAGAGCATCTGCAGGAAGTTGGAGAGCGGCGTGGGATTTTCGAACGGATGCGCGGCGTTGGCGTTCACGTAGCCGCCGCCGTTGGTGCCGAGCATCTTGATCGCGATTTGGGAGGCCACCGGTCCTTGCACGATGGTCTGGTTGGTAATCGTTTGTTCCTCCATGACCTGTTTGCCATCCTGGTCAAGGACCGGTGCCCCCTTCGCGTCCACCTTGGCGACTGAAATTTTCATCGGCTCGAGCAACTGAGCATTCGTATAAGGTTTGAAATTCTGGATGATGCCCTGCGAGACAAGGAAAACGGCAAACACGAGGCAAATGGGCAGCAGCAGGTAGTAAGTAATGCGGACGAAATCCACCCAGAAATTGCCGAGCAGCCGCGTGGAATGCCGGGCGATGCCGCGCACGAGGGCGGCGGCGAGCGCGATGCCGGTGGCGGCGGAGCCGAAATTATGAATCACCAGCGCGACCATCTGCGAGAGGTAGGACATGGTGGCTTCGCCGGTGTAGCTCTGCCAGTTGGTATTGGTGGTGAAACTGACGGCGGTGTTGAACGCGAGATGCGGGCTGAGCGCGCCAAGCCCCTGCGGATTGAGCGGCAGATGATCTTGCAGGCGCAGGATGGCGTAGGTGAACGCGCAGCTCACGAGGCTGAACAGCAGCATGGCCCAGGTATATTGCCGCCAGTCCTGTTCCTGGGCCGCGCGCACACCCATGAGACGGTAGGTGAGATGCTCGAGCGGCTGGAGCACGGGGTCGAACCAGGTGCGGCCGCGGGCGTCCAGCACCTGCGTGAGGTAAAGGCCCATGGGCTTCGTGATTGCCGCGAGCAGGGCGATGTAAAGGGCGAGTTGGAGCCAGCCGGAGGTTTCCATAACGTTGGGTTAAAATTTTTCGGGACGCACCATCGCGATGAACAGGTACGCGAACAGCGCGAGGGCAATCAGGCCGACGACCAGGTTTTCGACGAGGTTTTCCATAAAGTTGTTACAGTTTTTCGCACCAGCGGGCATAGAGCCCGCTCGCGACAAAAAAGAGCGCGATGACCGCGAGATAAATTAAATCGTACATACGGTTCGTTTTTGGTCCGTGTCGAAACGCTCAATCCGATTCCGGTTGAACGGAACGGGCGTCACGTTTCACCGCCTCAAAATGACGCAAATCAGGCAATAGGGGTAGTTAAGAAGCCGCGGGAACCTGTTAAGAAGTTGTTAAGATAATAGAGTAGACATATATGAACTCTAGGGCCGGCAATGACTTAGCACAATGGGGTCTTCACCCTTAAAATAAGAACATTCCTGCCGCCACCGCATACATAAGCAAGTTTGTAACAGTGTATCAATTTGAACTTCCGTTGCACCTAAAGCGTTGAGCCATAGCCGACCTGCGACGCGAACCGCGATAGCGGAATTGGCAGCGCCACAGTCGTTGTTGGGTGGGGAAACACCCCATGGCTCCGTCAGGTTCTCCCGTCTATTGTAAATCACACAAAAAAGGAAGTTCTCTGCGAAAAACCAAACACAAAAAACATATGAAACGGAAATTACAAATCATCACCAGCGCGTCCGCCGCGTCTCTCCTGGCGTTCTCGGCGCTGGCTCAGGAAACGCTCACTCCTCAAACGGCTGAAAACGCCACTGCTCATCAACGGCTAACCCAAGCCGGCACAGAACGGCTGAACGGCGCGGCCAAAGCCAGCGATATCATCGGAATGACGGTCGATAACTATCAGAACGAAAAACTCGGCAAAGTGGAAGATCTCGCTGTGGATGTGGAGTCCGGGCGGATTGTGCAGGTGATCCTTTCCCGCGGTGGATTTCTAGGCATGGGCAACACGCTGACGGCGGTGCCGCCGGGAGTATTGCAACAAGATTTCGGCCAGAAAGTGCTCCACCTGGATGCCAGCAAAGAGAAGCTCGCTGCCGCCCCCAAGTTTGACACCACGAAATGGAACGACGACGCGCAATCCAATCGAGTGACGGAGGTCTATGGTTATTATGGCCAACACCCTTACTTTGCCCGTGACGGATACGAAACCACCAAGACGGATGCAGCATTTGCCAATTCACTGCCCCGTAACATGGATGGAACCATCAATACAATCAGCGGACGCCCGGCGGAAACAGCGCACAATGTGGAAGTAGTCCGCAATGTGGAGGAGCAAAACAACAATGTTTCAACCCGCAACCCGGATGGGACTTGGACCCGGACTTATTACTCAAATGGTCACGGGGCTAACAATTCCTGCTCTCGACTGGGTTATGTCCAGAAGGCGAGCAAGCTCATGGGCACATCGGTAAAAAACTTTCAGGACGAGAAAATCGGCAAGGTGGACAACTTCATCGTGGATCTATCGGCGGGCCGCATCGTGGCGGTTATCATTTCGTCTGGTGGATACCTCGGGATGGGCGACGAGTTGAGCGCCGTGCCGCCGACAACCTTGCGATTCAACACCCAACATGACCGCCTCCAACTGGATGCTTCCAAGGAGATGCTGGCCAGCTCACCGCACTTCAAGGCCAACCAATGGCCTGATTTCAGCCAGCCCGGTTATGCCGGCGGAGTGTATCACGCCTACAAGGTTGAGCCTTACTTCAACACCGAAACGGCGACTGCCGCTGATAACACCGGCCAAAATGTTCGTGAGCGTAACAATCGCGCGCTGACCCCGCTCGACCAAGGGAACAGTCAAGCCGACGTGGATACCACGGCTCAGATTCGCAAAGAAATCATCGCTGATAAAGGAATGTCCCTAAACGCCAAAAACGTGAAGATCATTACCCTGGATGGTCACGTCACCCTGCGCGGGCCGGTCAACAGCGCGGAGGAAAAACGTCTCATCGGAGAAATCGCCGACCGGATCGCGCAAGTCGGGAATGTTGACAACCAACTGGACGTGCAGTTCACCACCAGCAGCAATTGATCTCCGTCATTAACAAACACACCAACCCAAGAAAGAAAGCCATTATGTCAAAAAAATCTGTATTCTGTATTGCCACCTCCCGTGGTCAGGCTGATCAAATTGTCAATCAACTCAAACAATCAAACTTCTCCAACAACGATATTTCCGTGCTGTTCCCCGACCAGGAGACGACACGTGATTTCGCGCACGAGAAGAACACGAAAGCCCCCGAAGGCGCAGTCACCGGCGCAGGCACCGGCGGCGTCATCGGCGGAGCGTTGGGATGGGTCGCCGGGATTGGCGCATTGGCCATTCCGGGAGTCGGTCCCTTCATTGCCGCCGGACCGATTATTGCGGCATTGAGCGGTGCGGCCGTGGGTGCGGCCGTGGGCGGCATTGCCGGCGGGTTAATTGGGCTGGGCATTCCTGAGATCGAAGCGAAGCGTTATGAAGGCAAGATCAAGGCAGGTAATCTCCTCATCTCGGTCCATACCGAGAACTCAGAGGAAATCACCCGCGCCAAGGAAATCTTCACCCAAGCCGGGGCACAGGACATCTGCACCACGGGTGAGGCTTCCACCCCCAAGGCCAGCCGAGCCGACAACCGTCCAGCGCGTTCGGCCGAACCTGTTCGCCATGCCCCACGCATATGATATGAGCAAAGTACCCTGCGGCTGAGATGACTTGGTCGCAGGGCCGTTCCAAATCAATCAATGACCGATAGCCAATTCCAGTACCAAAACGTTTCTTCTTGAGATGCTCACCGCAGGTCGTGGGCTCTTTGGCGATTGGAAAACTTCGAGTCCAAACGGGTGCAATGTCTTTGCGAGGAACGTTCTCAAGCCTGTCGCAAAAGGCAACATCGCGCACTCGGCTCATGGCGGTCATCTGACAATCACGACAACGGGTCGCCGAACCGCCTCCGGCTAATTCTCCGACCAGCAACGCCACTTCCGTCGCAAGACACCCTTGGTTCTGATTGGTAGCGGAGGCCGGAGCGACTTCATCATCCTTTCGCATTTCGCTGCTACGGCCCTAATGGGCAACAATAGGATTACCCAGCTTGCTGTGCCAAGCATGGCAATCTGTTGCAGTGCAAAACCCGTTGAAAATAACGACTGTATTGGTGCTCTTAAGCCCAATGCTCAACAGCGCAGCATTGGCCGGTGTGATTATCTCTTCTCTTCCGACGCCGCAAAGAGTGCCGGGGCTTGACTCCGGTCATTATCGCATGGTCAACGTCGGCCAAACTTGCAGGTAATATCCTGTGACCTGCTAGGAAACCCCTAGTTTAGGGTTGGATGAACGATGGTATAGTTTGTCATGCAGGGTTACGAAATAACGACGATTGGGGTCCCGATCATTATCCTGCGGCTGCGCTTCAACGATGGATATGCGGTCTAGCATGAAGGGCGCGAAAGTCCTTTTGACGATTGCGTTGCCAGTGCTGGTCAGTCGGTTGACAACATTTACTCTAAGCGCATGAAATTTTTGAAAAACACCAAACTGATGGTCGGGTCCGCTTTGCTTGCGACCGGCTTGACCTTCCTCGGCCTCTGGTGTTTCCGGACCCCATCGCGCGAGATCACGCGCACCGAACTGGACCAGTTTGTCCAGGCAAAAACCCTCACCGACGGCCGCATCAGGCCAACTCCCTACGCCGGCATTTACCATCTGGAAGGCAAACACAAGCGGTTCGGCAATTCCGAGAGAGTCTTCGTCACCACGCACCTCGATGAGGCCCAGATAAAAACCCTGTTCGACCAAAGTTGGGCAAAGGTCGAAATCCCCGACCAAAGCATTGGCCAATGGGTCATGGTCCTTTCCAACCTGCTGATCGTCGGCACGGTCATCGGTGTGATGGTATATCAACGCAACATTGGCCGCGGGAAAAATGCCCGCGTTACGGAGCGGCCGACCGTCAATTTCAACGACGTGGCCGGTATCGAAGAAGCCAAAGGCGAGGTGTCCGAGGTGGTGGATTTCCTGCGCGACCCAAAGAAGTATGAGCGCCTTGGTGGCCGGCTGCCCAAAGGCGTTCTGCTGGTCGGGCCGCCGGGCACGGGCAAAACGATGCTGGCCAAGGCGATTGCCTGTGAGGCTAAGGCCCATTTCTTCAGCGTGCATGGCAGTGATTTCACCGAGGTCTTCGTCGGTGTCGGCGCCAAACGCGTGCGCCAGCTCTTCCGCCAGGCCGCCAAGAACAAACCGGCGATCATATTCATTGATGAAATTGATTCGGTCGGCAAGAACCGCAAGCTCGACACGCACGGCGAACATCAGCAAACGATCAACGCCTTGCTCGCCGCGATGGACGGTTTTGACAGTAGCCAGGGCATAGTGGTGATCGCCGCCACCAACCGCCCCGAGGACCTCGATGAAGCGCTGCTGCGGCCCGGACGTTTCGACCGCAAGGTCTATGTGCCTTATCCCGACATGAAGGGTCGGCGCGCCATTTTGCAGACCCACGCCGCTGGCAAACCGATTGCCGACGCACAGAAGGCTTTGGACGTCATTGCGCAAACCACTCCCGGCATGTCCGGCGCCGACCTCGCGAATCTCCTCAATGAGGCCGCCATCTTTTCCGCTTTGCAGAATGCCACGCAAATCTCGCAGAGCGACCTTGAGGCGGCGCGCGACAAAGTCCGTTACGGCCAGGAGCGCAAATCCATGGTTCTGAACCAAAAGGAGCGCGAGATGGTGGCGTATCATGAGGCGGGCCACACCATCATTCACCTGCAAACGCCGCGGTTGCCGCCGCTTTACAAAGTCAGCATCGTGCCGCGCGGCCAGGCGCTTGGGGCCACCACCTTTTTGCCCGACGAAGACCAGCACCTTCAAAGCCGACAGTTTCTCCTCGAAGAATTGCTCGTGCTGATGGGCGGCCGGGCCGCCGAAAAAACTTTTTACGGCGCCACCACCAACGGCGCGTCCGGCGACCTCGATGTCGCGCGCAAGATCGCGCGCAAGATGATCCACGAATGGGGCATGGGCGAGAAACTCTACTACGAGCCTGAGCAGCACGATGCCGAAGCCGAGATCAACTGCCTGCTCGAAACCGCCGACCGCCGGGCGCACGAACTCATCCAGGCGCACAAGGAGAATACCGACAAGCTGGCCAAGGCGTTGCTCGACCGGGAAACCCTCACAAAGGACGAGGTGCTGCAACTGCTCACCCCGGCAAATGTCGCCATCCCAGCCAGCGAAGCCCTGGCCTGATCAGAGAGTCCTTGCGTGGTTTCCTCAAACCCGGCGCGATCGAGGCCGCCAGCCGGCGAGAGACGACCCCGAAATTCCACCACCTGTTAAGCAGGCTTCTGGGGTGAACACCCCATGGTGCGAAGTCCTTGTTGGCCCGATACTTCAAACATGGATACTCAAACTCTATTAATTATCGTTGTTGTGGTGCTATTGCTCAGCGGCGGCGGATTCTTCTACAGCCGACGAGGACGCTGAAACAGGTCTATTCACGATGCCGGTATACGATGCCAATTTGAGAATTGGGGTTGTGGTTCACTGTTTACCAAGCAGGGTTACACCCCATAGCTAAACACCGGCCCATCACGTAATGTTTCTTCAGAAAATGATGGCAAATGAGTTGCCGTCAGAAATGAAATAAAAAATATGCATCTCTTATTTACACCCGTTCTGGGCAGTGCCATCTGGATTGGCGGAGGTGGAGTTGGACTCCTTCTCGTCATCGTTGTTGTAGTTCTGTTGCTTCGTTAAACTTTGGTTCTTTCCGGCGAAGACTCAGGACACAGGCATCCGGGCGTTGCAGGGCGTCCGCAGAGAAGGAGCTGCAGCTTGCAAGCCATTCGTTCATTTGGAATGTCAAAAATCCTGCGAACCATACGAACCCTGTAACAGCTGGGGTGTCAACCAGTACGTCTCGGGATAAGTTCCGATTTCAGTGGACGAACTTCCCTGAAAAGTGGCACACCCGGAAAGAACACACGCGACCAGGAACAACAGACAATAAACCCGCAGCGTGTTCATACCGCATCCGCGGCTCCGGAATATTTCGATTTGCTTATGGAAAGCCGGGTCTGGCCGGATCCATTTTTCTGTATCACCCATGAATTTGTCCGGAGACGATCGGGCCGGGTCTGTCGGTATGGTTGATTTTGACCTGGCTGCGTGTTCAGGATGAAATCCATCACCATCCCCTGGGCCAGGTAACATTCCCGGAGCGCCCGGGGCAGAGTGGAGAAATCCCGGACCCACTCGCGACACGTGGGGGTACCGCAGCGGCATTGCATGGCGAAGGAATCTTCCTCCATGGTGGTCGAATAGTCGTAACGGATTTCCTGTCCTTGCCGGATTTCGCGCAAGGCCACGAGGTTTTGGTTCTGTCGGATGCCGGCGTTGGGTTCGCAGGAGTGGTTGACGAACACGCCGGGAGCCTGGGTGTCAATGTATCGATCAAATCCAATCTGGATGGCCATGCATTCCCGCGGGCCGCGCCGTTTGGTTTCCGCAAAATCGATGATGGGCCCCTCGATGGCCAGAATGGTTTCTCCCGGCATAAGATCACGACTGGCAAACACGCCCAGGCCGACTTCACATGTCCGGATGTGGAATTTGTTGGTTGAGTAACGCGCATTCAACCACCCGATGTCATGGGATGCACGAAAGGACAAGGATTGAATCATCGGTTCAGAATTCATCGTGGGCGGGTCTTTGGCCTTTTTTGAGTCAGATGGCGGATTCATTACCGGACGAATTCCAAACGCTCCTGCGGGGTGGTTCAGTTTTGCGATGCCTCGGCTACCGCAAAGCAGGCCGGCGGTATTTTCAACTTTTCGCCCGCGAAGATAGGGTCACTGTTCAGGCGGTTTGCGGTTTTCCAGGCCTTGACGGTTGTCCCATGCACTTTGGCGATACGCACGAGGGTGTCCCTGGATTTGACCACATATTCGCCGGTGAGGTGGTGAACAGGCGGGGCTTTACGAAGCTCTTTCACCAGTGATGGGGAACGGGTGGAGATCACATGGGGTGTCGGTGTCGCCCCAGACTCCGGCAAGGTTATGTTTTCAGGGAGATTGGCGGAGCCAGGGTTGATGCAATTCGTCTCCATCGATTGCTCCGGAACCGGCTCCGGAACGGGCGGCAAGCTTTTAGTTAGCGTGGTCAGATTTGTTGTGTTGCTATCCGCCATGCTGACCGGCTTTTCCGCGATGATTTTCACCGGTTTTTGTCGCCGGCTCTGGCACCCTTGGATCAACGTTCCCAACAACAAAACGGTGGTGACAATCAGCACAGCATAAACCCCAAGCTGGAATCGCCGGCGGCGACGAGCTTCCCGCTCTGCCAGAATCACCCTCGGGAGGCCAAATGGATTCGTCATATGGAAATCTTTCAATGCTGTTGGGATACGTCACGTGACGTGTCTGCAAGACGAATCCCTTAGCAGAGCGATTGCCATGGCTTTGAGATCGGCAACAACGCCCTTAAAATCAGTACAATATGACCGTGACGTGCCATTCGTTGACTTGATGCGCGGGCAATTTGAGCCGGCCTTTGCGCAGTTTCTGCACCGCCAGGGCCCAACATGTGCAACCGTATCAGGCGATAGATGGTTGTTGGTTGGAAAGCGCCCAAAACCCGGCGAATTAGGCAAAAGCTGGCCACCCTTCAACAAAATCCGGTTCGCGGGAGAAGGACCAGGCGGTTTAACTTGTTCAGTTGGCGATGGAAAATCTTTTGGCAAAGGCACTCGGCCAGGACGAATCGGAGCTGGCCGCTGTGGAGAAGCACGGCCTGCTGGCACGTTTGCTGGGCCGGCTGGCGCACGAAATCCGTAATCCGCTCAGTTCGCTCGACATCCACGTGCAATTGCTCGAGGAAGACTTGGCCACGCTCGCGCCGGAAACCAGGAAACCGCTGGATGCCCGGCTGGAAATCATCCATGGCGAACTGCATCGACTCGAGAGCATCGTGGAGCGCTTTCTTCGGCTGGCCGGGCCGTCGGCACTCGATCTGGAGCCGGCCGAGATCTCCAAAATTATCATGCACGTTTGTGAATTACTGCGCGCCGAGGCCTCCACGCGCCAGATCGAAATCACCGCGCAAATCGAAAACCATCTGCCCTCCGTCAACGTCGACTCCGTCCGGCTGACGCAGGCCCTGATGAACCTCGTCATCAATGCGGTGCAGGCGGTTGAAAAAAACGGCCGGGTGCAGGTGAGCGCAGCGAAATCCGCCGCCGGAGATGCCCTGGTTTTGCGGGTGCAAGACAACGGACCTGGCATTCCAGAGAACAAACTGGAGGAAATTTTTGACCCGTATTTTACCACCAAGCCCGAAGGCGTCGGACTCGGGTTATGGATTGCCCGGCAGATTGCCGTGGCCCACGGCGGCACCTTGCGCACTGAAAACGTGCCAACGGATGGCGCGCTTTTCACCTTGTTGCTGCCCTTGGGCCGAAAGGAAAACCCCGGTGGATAAATCGAAAATCAAAATTCTGGTGGTGGACGACGAACAGGGCCTTTGTGCCGGTTTGCAAGAGGCCTTGCAACGGGAAGGCCACCCGGTGGACGCAACGATCGACCCGCAGACGGCGTTGAAGCTGGCCACAGAGCATTTCTACCACCTGGTCATCTCGGACATCAAAATGCCGGGACTCAACGGGCTGGAATTACTCACGCGCGTGCGCGAAAAGCACCACGACACCCTGTTCATTCTCATGACGGCCTACGGCACGGTCGAAAGCGCGGTCGCCGCCATGAAACAGGGCGCGTATGATTATTTACCCAAGCCGATTGACATGAAGCGGCTGCGCGCACTGGTGCAGAAAGCCATCGAATTTCAAGCCGTGGTCGCGGAGAACAATGAACTGCGGTTGCGCCTGAAAAAAAGTTCCCCACCCGGATTGCTCATCGGCGAGAGTGAAGCCATGCGGACGGTAACCCGGCTTATCGGGGAAGTGGCCAACAGCGACGTGACGGTCCTGATCGAAGGCGAGAGCGGCACCGGCAAGGAAATCGTCGCCCGGGCGATTCATGCCCAGAGTCCGCGCCAGGGCAAACCGTTCATCTCCGTCAACTGCGCCGCGCTGGCGGAACAGTTGTTGGAGGCCGAACTGTTCGGCCACGTCAAAGGTGCGTTCACCGGCGCGGTGGCGAACAAACCGGGCCGCTTTCAACTGGCGGATGGCGGCACGCTGTTTCTGGATGAAATTGGAGACCTCTCGCCGAAAGGCCAGGGCGATTTGCTGCGCGTGCTCGAAGACAGCGCCTTTCGCATGGTCGGGGGCTCGGAATTGATTCGCGTCAACGTCCGCATCATCACCGCCACCAATAAAAACCTGCAGGCGGCCGTCGCGGACGGAAAATTTCGCGAGGATCTTTTCTACCGGCTGCAAATCGTTCCCATCGTCATGCCGCCCCTGCGTGAACGCGCCGAGGATGTTCCGCTGTTGATCGACAGCTTTTTCGAGCACTTCACGACCAAACACAAACGGCGCCGCAAGCGCATGTCCGCCGAGGCCCTGCAAATCAGCCAGCGGTTCCCCTGGCCGGGCAATGTGCGGCAACTGCGCAACACCATTGAGCGGCTCGTCATCACCTGCCGCGAATCGGTGGTCGGGGTGGAGCACCTGCCGGATTTTCTGCGCGAATATGACCAGCATTCCACAACGTTCACGGTACGGCCCGGCATGCCGCTGGCCGAAGTGGAAAAACTGCTCATCCGCCAGACGCTCACGCATGTGACCAGCAACCGTGCCGAGGCGGCGAAGGCGCTGGGCATCAGCCGCCGCGCGCTTCAATACAAGCTCAAACACTACGGCTTGCTGGAGGCTGACGAAGGGTCGGCCGCATAATGGCCGGAATTGGGGTTGCACCTCCGGGCAATCCCAGGTGCAGCAATTGCGCAAAACAGTGATTCTTCAGTTGAGAGGCCTTGCCCAATTTCACCGCTTTTCAGATACAACCCGCTTTGAATAAACGGTTTAAAAATCCCCGCCGGCGGATGGCACGTTCCCTGCCTAGGATTGAATCGGTTGTTTAAACAACCATGACTGACAATAAAATTAACCATCATATAATTATGAGCGAATCAAACATCCCCGTACCGACCTCAGCGAACCACAATTGCTGTGCACCCAAGTGCGAAACCAAACCCGCCGCGCCTGCTCTCACTCAACCGCAGACGGCCACCGCCACGTCCGCGCCGGTCGCCCCGAAACTTTCCAAACGCCAGGGACGGAGACAGCACTAAACACTTTCTTGGTCGTCACGTTTCGACGTGCCGGCCGAATCCATGAACCGGTGCCGGAAGGAGGAACACGGCATCGGTTCTTTTTTTGTAGCAACGCCCGGTGACGTGCTCCATTTTCCTCACGGGTTGCCCTTGCACAGCAAAAACATCCGCCGGTGCAAAGACTGCGCTTTAAGCAACATGGTTGAAGCCTTCAGCCCGCCGGTCCCGACGCCAAATCCATCCATTCAATTGAATTTCAAGCCGTTGCAGATAACTGCCCGGAAGTGGTATGAAATAAGCGCTTGATCCGGCATGAAAAAACTTCTGCAGGATCTGTTGAAACTTCAAACGCTTGAATTCGATGTAACGGTCGATCCGGAAATGGAAAAGGAGATTGACGCGTTGCGCGCCCGGATTGCCCCGCCGATTCTTGCGCACTACGATCGTCTGCTGGACCAGGGCAAGCGAGGCATGGCGGCGGTTTGCAATCAGGTCTGCACCGGCTGCCACATTCAGGTGCCGCGATCCTTCGTGCTGACCCTCATGCATGGGACGGACCTCCAGGTCTGTGAAAATTGCGGGCGTTATCTTTATTTGTCCGAATTCCAGAAATCAGAAATTTCAACCTCCCACAAGGCCGTCAAGGTTTCCATGAAGCCGCGCCGACACAAAGAGCTTTTGCATGCCGCCTGAAAACACAACCGCGGCAATTACCGAAGGTTCACTGGCAGATTTTACCCGGCGCGAGTTGATCGTGCTTCAACTGCGGGAGCGGGACGCGGCGGGGATCATCGGTGAATTGAGCCAGGTTTTGCGGGAGCAGGACTTTGTGCCGGATGTCCTGCCCTTCTACCAAGCGGCACTCAACCAGGAACTGCTCGCCAGCTCCGCCAATGGATTCGGCATTGCCCTGGCCCATGCGCGCTTGAGCGGGGTGAAGCGCCTGCAATTTGCTTTCGGTCGCACCACCCAATCCGTGGTATGGGGCGCCAAAGGCTCATGGCCGGTCGGACTGGTTTTTCTTCTCGCCGTTCCTGCCACCGATGCTGCCGCCTATTTGCACCTGCTCTCCAGTCTCGCCCAACTGAGCCGGAGTCGCGAAATTCTAGCGGAACTGCGCGTCGCCCCCGACGCAGCCACGACATTGACCATACTCAGGAAAATAAAACTTCACTGAAGCAGTCCAGTGTTTGCCAGCCAGCCGAATCCCAATTTTTCCAATTTGGAAAATTGGAAATTGGCGGAAAGGGTCAGTTCTGAACCAATTTTGCCACTTAGTGATCAAGGCCATAAGGATGGATTCGCACCCCGGCCAAAAAGGCACCCAATCTTTGGCGGCATAGCGGGCATTGAGCCGGTCCGCTGCTTTGGCCGTCGGAATGCTGCAAGCGCTGAATTCTGGATCGAGGAGGTCGGATCTGTTTTGAGAACAATGCAATTACCACTGGCTTTTTGGAAAAACGGCTTGAAGCCGGTTCGATACGAGGATATTTAACCCTGAATCGAACCATGCTTTTTTGCCGGGTGAATTGAAAGAAAATTGAGACTTGATTAAATGAGGCCGAAAGTTGTCATCACAATTTTATTGGTGGCGTCAGGCGTGTTAGGGATCGCCGTTTGGATATCGCAAGTTTCCCGCCCACAACCGACGCCATCGCAAACGAAATCCACAACCGGTGATTCGCCTGAAGCTCCAGAAGTTTCCACCGGGCATGTGGCCGGTCTGACAGCGGTGGCTTCGGTCGCCCCATCGACCGGAATAACCAATAGTGAAACGACAAATGTGGTCGTGGTGCAAGGTGTGGAACACACAGCATATGTTCGCATGCGCGCCGCCGAATTGGACGAACTGGCCATGCAAAAAAGTTCGACGGCGCATCAGACGATTGTGTCGGAATTGAAAAATCCTGACCGGGCGATTCGCCAAGCGGCCCTCGATGCGCTGAAGCAGGCCGATGATCGTTCGGTCGTCCCGCAAATGCAGCAGATTGCGGATCAAACCGATGATTCCGATGAAAGAAAGGCCATTCTCGACGCGATTGATTACATCAATTTGCCTTCTCTCACCGAATATCTACAGCAGCAGAAAGTTCAGAAGGCAGCCGGAAACCCATCTACGCCGTGAACAAATACGAGGTAGCCGGGGGATACCTTCTGCCCCTGCCGCATAAACCCCACGGTAATGCAAGGCACGTGAGGCGCCTGCCAACCTTGTCAGATATGCCAACAGCCCAGTTTCACGTTAGAACATCTGAAAAGCTTCATTAATA
>Ga0265337_1000466_pt1 | contig 21440 bp, 20 predicted proteins | sample 42122metaG_FD_192441 | JGI IMG/M metagenome (GOLD analysis project Ga0265337, IMG submission 192441) | Rhizosphere microbial communities from Carex aquatilis grown in University of Washington, Seatle, WA, United States - 4-21-22 metaG | ecosystem: Host-associated > Plants > Roots > Rhizosphere >... | reverse complement strand
CTCGGCGGCGGCGCCGCGGCGCTGGTCGCGAGCCTGGAATTCATGCGCGGTTCGCACAGCCTCGAAGGCATCACGGCGTTCATCGCGGGTTCAATGCTCTTTGCGACGCTCATCGGCTCGCTCTCATTTTCAGGCAGCATCATCGCGTATCTGAAACTGGAGGGAAAATTTGAGAAGCCGCATACCTTCCCCGGCCAGAATTTTCTGAACGGCCTCATTTTGCTGGTAATTCTCGGCTTGTGCGGATGGCTGACGTTCAACGCTTCCGGCGGCAATGCCAGCACCTTTTTTATCGTGATGTTTGCGCTGGCGCTGGTGTTTGGCATCGCGATGGTCATGCCCATCGGCGGCGCGGACATGCCGGTTGTGATTTCGTTGCTCAACTCGTTTACCGGCCTCGCGGTCGCGGCGGACGGCTTTGCCATCAACAACCTTGCGATGGTCGTCGCGGGAACGCTCGTCGGCTCCTCCGGCACATTGCTGACGCTGCTCATGTGCAAGGCGATGAACCGCCCCGTCACAAACGTTTTGTTCGGCGCGTTTGGTTCCAGCGGAGGGACCCAGGCTGGCCCTGCCGGGGTTGCGGGAACCGTCAAGCCCATTCAGGCCGACGAGGTGGCATTGCTGCTCACCTACGCGCAGCGCGTCGTGATCGTTCCCGGCTACGGCATGGCCGTGGCGCAGGCGCAACATTCCGTGCGCGAGCTTTCCGATGAACTCGGCAAACGCGGCATTGAAGTGCAGTTTGCGATACATCCCGTTGCGGGCCGCATGCCCGGCCACATGAACGTTTTGCTTGCCGAAGCCAACGTTCCTTACGACCAGCTCGTCGAAATGGAAGCCATCAACCCCACGATGGACCGCGTGGACGTGTGCCTCGTCATCGGCGCCAACGACGTGGTGAACCCCGCCGCGCGAGAGGATAAATCCAGCCCGATCTACGGCATGCCCATCATCGAGGCCGACCATGCCAAGACCGTCATCGTGATGAAACGCTCGATGGCCGCGGGTTTTGCCGGCATCGAGAACCATCTTTTCTACAAGGACAACACCCGGATGCTCTTCGGCGACGCGAAAGCCTCGTTGAACGCGCTAGTCGCGGCGGTCAAGGCGAGTTGAAATTCGCAGCCGTCCGAAAGCTGGCGGCAGACAAAACCCCGCGGCCAAACGCAGTCTTTTACGGGCTGCAAAGAGAAGGTTGATGGTTCAAAAAGCGGTTTGGGCCACTTGCACCAGCCGGTTGTTGATCCAAACGCGGCGGCGATGACCGAAGAGGGGGCGGCGGTATTTTTCAATCATCACATCGTTCTTCTCCTGTTCGCCGATCGTGAGCTGGTAGGTTTCGCAGACCGGCTCATTGATCAGGCGCTGCGATTGCACGACCAACTGGCTGTCCACGCGGATTTCGAGGGTTCCCGTAAGCTGGTTAAAGCTGAATTCCACGTTGTGTTTCTCTTCCCGTCCGACTTCGATGTTGAATTTCATAACTTGAATAGGTTTTCAATCATGGGTTAGCACGTTAAATGCCAAGTGCTTACTAACCAGGAAGACCGCTCAATCACCTAGAAAAACCGCGCCCGGAAATACTCCGCCGGTAATCCAGCCATCCGTTCCTGTCCAATAAACCACCAAAACAGGACATTCATCGTCTTTCGCCGAAGGATTCCCCCCGAACAGGTCGGCTCTGTGTCTCTGCGCCCCTGTGGTTAAATAAATTCTCTTTGCGCCGTTCGCGCCTTTGCGTGAAAATGAAACCATGAGCGCAGTTGCCAGATCCAAATTACCCGACGCCACCGGCCATTTCGGCCTCTACGGCGGACGCTTCGTGCCGGAGACGCTGATGCACCCGTTGCAGGAGCTGGAGGCCGAATACCGCCGCGCGCAAAAGGACCCGGCGTTCAAGCGCGAGTTCGAGTATTACCTGAAGGAATTTTGCGGCCGGCCCACGCCGCTTTATTTTGCCGAACGCCTCACGCGCGAACTCGGCGGCGCGAAGATTTATCTCAAGCGCGAGGATTTGAACCACACCGGCGCGCACAAGATCAACAATTGCATCGGCCAGGTCCTGCTCGCCAAGCGCATGGGCAAGACCCGCGTCATCGCCGAGACCGGAGCGGGCCAGCACGGCGTCGCCACCGCCACCGTCGCGGCGATGTTCGGGTTGAAATGCGTCGTTTACATGGGTGATGTGGATTGCAAACGGCAGGAGCTGAATGTCTATCGCATGAAAATGCTCGGCGCGGAGGTCGTGCCCGTCCATGCCGGACAAAAGACGCTCAAGGAAGCCGTGAACGAGGCGATGCGCGACTGGGTCACCAACCTCCGCACCACGCATTACATCCTCGGCACCGTTTATGGCGCGCATCCGTATCCGGAGATGGTGCGGAATTTCCAGCGCGTCATCGGCGACGAGGCGCGCCGGCAGATTCTGGAGCAGGAGGAGCGCCTGCCCGACCTGCTCATCGCCTGCGTCGGCGGCGGCTCGAACGCCATGGGACTGTTCTATCCGTTCCTCAAGGACAAATCCGTGAAGATGGTGGGCGTGGAGGCGGGCGGGCGCGGCATCAAACCGGAGCAGCACGCGGCGCGGTTTCACGGCGGCTCGCTCGGCGTGTTGCAGGGCACGCGCAGCTACATTTTGCAGGACGAAAACGGCCAGATCCAATCCACCCACAGCGTCAGCGCCGGGCTGGACTACGCCGCCGTGGGGCCGGAACACGCCTTTCTGCACGACAGCAGGCGCGTGGAATACACCTACGCCACCGACGACAAGGCGCTGGAGGCGTTCATGAAACTGGCGCGGCTGGAAGGCATCATCCCCGCGCTGGAAAGCGCCCATGCCGTGGCCGAGTGCATGGTGCGCGCGCCCAAGATGGGCCGGAACAAGCTCATCATCGTGAACCTCTCCGGTCGCGGCGACAAAGACGTGGCGCAAGTGGCGGCGAAGGTGAAGTTGGGAATGCCGAAATAAAAAGCTCGTCGGACAGCCAATTAAAAAATGGAATTGGCTCAACTTAAAAAAGTGAAAAACACAGGCACAACCGAAATTGGTCTAGTTTTGGTTGCTTTGTTTGTTCAATACAAAAGCGAAGCGACAAATTTTGGCTTTTCATTTCAAGCAAACGCACAAGACCCAAACATGCGGCAGGTGATATTTCGCGTCGAAGACAATGAATATCGGCGCACTATTGATATACGAGAAAAATACAATTCAATAAGCCAAGATATTTGGGTTGATGATGCCGGAACAAATATTTTGTTGGTTTTGAGTGCGGTATGGGTCGAAAACGGAACGAATAATTTACCCAAAAAATTCTCCGGAAGCTTAAGTCTTGGTGTTTACAGCAGCACAAACGAAACGCCTGCGACCAGCATTGGCCAAGGATCTTGGAAAATAAATTTCAACCCGGGATCCACTTCGCCAGAGATAGCCCCATTTACTGTTTCTCGAAGCGATCTGGAAACAAATCGCTCTTTGTATTTTTGCCAACTGTATTTGTCAGTGCCAGTGCATCCCGCATTATCAAATTCAAAATGTCCCGAAGACATTTGTATATGGATGTCTGACGGGAGCGAATTATTACACTATCAAATTAAAGCAAAAGATTGGATTGCTGACCCAACTGAAAAAGCATCAAAGCAGCCCTCTCGAATTTCTGCCCGCATTGCTTCTCAAGGCAGAACAAACGAAAATAATGAACCAAAAGAAGCCGTCGCAGATACCCTTGTAGGCATAGGACAAACAGGGATAGTGTCTTCAAACAGTCTTCCAGTGCTTGGGATCACGCTGAAGAATGGGTATGTTCTGATTAACAGTTCACCCACGATTACAAATGGTGTTTTACAGGAGGCTAACCCCGAGTCATACCCACTTGTTTGGCAGCCGGTAATTGAGAGTTCAAATACGCCTGCGGGTTGGCAACTGCCACTCAAAACAGGCGCAAAATTATTTCGCTTAAAAATACCCGATGCCGCTCCTTAAGTAGTGTGCTTGGACGCAGACACCGGCGAAGATTCTGCCTTCATCCGATTTTTGCGCGACAAGTTGGCGGAAGGAGTCCGCAATAAACACATCCGTGATTCTCGAACTGGAAGAACCACGATGCCTTTGAACTCGCCTTCGCCCGTCTGGAAAAAGATTTGCGCGCCTCATCTTCGTAGCAGCCGACGTAAGGAGGCTCCATCTGAAAAGCGGCAGGTGGAAAGTGGAAGGCCGGAAACAAGTTTGAGCCTCCTCACGTCGGCTGCTACGGGTTGCCGCCGTAAAACCTTGCGTTTGCAAACCAGTCGGCTTTCCTGATGCCGACGTGAATGCAGTTGAATATCAAGCAGGCGTGAACCCGCGCCGGATCAATTATTGGCGGTTCTGGATTTTTGATGCCGTGCTGGTGAGCGCCGGCGTGCTTTTCCTCCTGGCCACGCAATACGGCACCTACGAGTTCTTCGGAAAGGCCTGCACCATGGCCTTGTTGCCGTTGATCCCGGTCATTGTGCTGGTCGGGGGAGCCGGCAGCACCGTCTTCGCCCTGACCAAAGTCTTGATCGAAAAGCGCGCGTTGAAGACGCCGACGGCGCTGGCGTTGCTGGCAGACCCCGCGCTGGTGGTGACCTGGTTGCTCGTGCTGCTGGGAGCAGGCAAGTCGCCCGGTCACCGGCTGGCCTACATTTGTCTGGGAAACGCTCCCGCGTCGGCCAGTCATGTCCAGGTCACCGGCTATTCAACCTTCCTGCGCGAAGAATGGCTGGCGGTGTTCAACGTCGGGCCGAAGGATTTTCAAACGATGGTCGCCGGGGCGAATCTTGTTCCGGTGGACGACTTTGAATTCAGAAAAATGCTCGAACCATCAGCCCTCAAAAAGACCATGCTGTATCAAAGTCTGCCGCCGCTGAACGGCGCGCTTTGCTTCAAGCGTGTCTTCAAAGAAGGCGAAGAACACGAACTCGGCAGCGTTTATGCGGCATTTGACCCGGCCACCTCAACGGCGATGGTTTTGCGGGGATACCAGGATTGAGCGCCGTCGCCGGTCACAGACGGACGCTACAGCCGCCTTTGAACTCGCCTTCGCCCGTCTTGAAAGGATTTGCGCATCCGCCTGCGCTTCGCTTCGGCGCGACAAGCCGGCCCGGCAAGCGGGCATCGCCTGAAAATTAAAATCAGGTCTTTCCCCAATGCCCCTCCCTTGACTAAGTGTGATGACAGTGCGAGGGTCTTTATGAATATGCAATTATTCCCTTGCACCATCGTCGCGGCACTTTGCCTCGGCGCATTTACAGCACGCGCGCAAAATTATTATACTCAACCGACTTACGCTCCACCGCCGATCTACGCTCCGCGACCGGTCTATGCGCCGCCGGTTTACATTGCGCCGCCGACCTACGCTCCGCGGCCGGCCTACCCGCCGCCGCAGGTCAATTATTATTACTTTCCCGAGGGTGCCGGCCCATATATCCGCGCCGGAGTCGGCCCTTCCTTTTTTGAGAATGGCCGGCTCACGAAATTCGGCGGGCGGGCGAACAGCTCCGTGCATTATGACACCGGTCTGGCAGCTAATATGGCGCTGGGCTACGCCTTCAATCCATTTATCTCGCTCGACTTTGAAACGGGATACATCGGGGCGCGCATCAACAACGTGCCGGGCCACACTTCGGACCATTCGTCCATCGCCAACGTGCCGTTGCTGGCCAACGTCACGGTGTCCATGCCGATTCCGCACTCAAACGTCGTTCCCTATGCCGGCCTCGGCGTGGGTGGCGCGGTGTCGGTCTTCAACACGGACGGTTTAAGCGACGGCGTGACGACGGTGACCGGCAGTGAATCGGACACGGTGGGCGCATGGCAGGCGTTTGCGGGCGTGCGGTTCATGTTGAGTCCGCGAATGTCGCTGGGCGTCGGCTACAAGTATTTCGCCACGGACAACTCGACGTTCAGCTATCCGCCCAGCCCGAAATTTGACGTGGGTTTTCGCGGCGTCAGGACGCACTCCGTTTTGCTCACGCTTCAAGCGGATTTCTGGTAAACAAAAAGCGGCTGTGGAAACTGTTGTCTTCGGCGCGGCGCGGCTGGGGTAGCAACTAGAACTGTTCCTGAACCACTGCGTTACCCCGTCCACTGCGGGTTGCGCGTGGTGGCGTCGAACCCGCTGGAGGTTTTGAACTGTTCATAGTTGCCCGAGGCCGCCGCGTCGGCGGTGCGCGCGAGCAGGGCCGAAACCTGTTCCTGGCTCATCGGCGCGAAGGTGCGCGCCGCTTCGACGGCCTGATCCAGAATTCCCAGGCTGTCAATGCCGGCGATCACCGTCGAGGTTGGCAGGTTCATGGCATAGTGCAGGCATTCGATGGCGCTGACGGTCCGGCTCCGCAGGATTGCGCCCGAGCCTAGGGACTTCATGCCCAGCACGCCGATGCCTTCCTTGACCAATTCGGGCACGACCTGGTGTTCGAAGCTGCGGAAATGCGCGTCCATGACGTTCAACGGCATTTGGACGGTGTCGAAACGGAATTTGTTCGCGCGGGCCACTTCGAGCATGCGCAGGTGGATGGACGGGTCCTTGTGACCGGTGAAACCGATGAAGCGAAGCTTTCCCGCCTGCTTCGCTTCCAGCACCGCTTCCAGCGCGCCGCCGGAGGCAAAAATAGGATCGGGGTCCGTCCGGCGGACAATTTCGTGGAACTGCAGCAGGTCCACGTGGTCGGTCTGAAGGCGCTTGAGCGACTCGTCAATCTGTTTGGCGGCGAGCGCCTTGGTGCGGCCGTCAATCTTCGTCATCAGAAAAACCTTCTGGCGGTAGCCGTCGCGCAGGGCCTTGCCCATGCGCACTTCGCTCCCGCCGTCGTTGTAATCCCAACAGTTGTCCATGAAGGTGATCCCGCGATCAATGGCGCTGCGGACGATGCGGAGGCTCAACTGCTCGTCGCCCTGGATGCCGATGTGATATCCGCCCAGGCCGATGGCCGAAACCTTTTCCCCGGTGCGCCCCAGCGGCCGGATCGGAACCTCATTCTTGGTTTCTGCGCTCCAAAGTTGCGGGCCGGCGGCGACCGCCGCGCCGGCGGCCAGCGCCATTTTTACGAACTCCCGCCGGTTGACATTTGGGAATCCTGTTTTTGAAATCGCACCCGGTCTTTTCATCAGGGAATGTCTATTTCCTTCTCTCGATTTTTGCAACTGGAAAAGATTTGCGGGCGGGTGCCAGGGAAAGGGGAATCTTTGACTGGCGGGAGCGTAGCGGCGGTTGGCAAACCGCCGCTGAAATTTCCGGCTTTCTGCCGAAAGCCGCTACGAGGTTCAGGGACAGCGCTATTGCTCCCGGAACACATTTCTGTTTATAAAACGCGGCGATGAATCGCATTCTTGCCATTGCCACGAACCTTTTCCCGGTCTGGGTTTTGGTCGGCGGCGCGCTGGCGCTGGCGCATCCGGCCTGGTTCACGTGGTTCAACGGCGAATTCATCACGTGGGGACTCGCGGTCATCATGCTCGGCATGGGAATCACGTTGAGCGTGGACGATTTCAAGCGGGTGCTGAAAATGCCGCGCGCCATCGCCGCCGGATTCATCGCGCAATATCTCATCATGCCGTTTCTGGGCTGGAGCATCGCGCATTTGCTGAAACTGGAAACGCAATTCGCCGTCGGCCTGATTCTAGTCGCGTGTTGTCCCGGCGGAACGGCATCGAACGTTGTCGCCTATCTGGCGCGGGCGAACGTTGCGCTGTCCGTGCTGATGACCATGGCCACAACGTTCGGCGCAATTGTCATGACGCCGCTGCTGACGAAGTGGCTCGCGGGCACCTATGTGCCGGTGCCGGCGTGGGGATTGTTCCTGAGCACGGTGAAAATCGTGCTCGCGCCGCTGGTCATCGGACTGGCATTGCATCATCTCGCGCCGCGCTTTGTGAAATTTGTGTTGCCGGTGGCGCCGTTGATTTCCGTGCTGACGATCACGCTCATTTGCGCGAGCATCATTGGCGGCAGCGTCGAAATCCTGCGGAAGTCCAAGGACGGGCTGGAACATTCGATAGGCATTTTGTTGTTGGCGGTGTTTTTGCTGCACGCGGGCGGATTTTTTCTCGGCTATCTGTTCGGGAAGGTGCTGCGTTACGATAAAATCACCTGCCGCACGATTTCGATTGAAGTCGGGATGCAAAATTCCGGCCTCGGCACCGCGCTGGCCAAGGCGCATTTTGCCAGTTTGCCGCTGGCTCCGCTGCCCTGCGCGATTTCGGCGACGTTTCATTCCGTCATCGGCAGCATTCTGGCGGGCATCTGGCGGTTGAGGCCGGTCCTTGCGGACGGCCACCATCGCCCAAACGGCGGGCAGAAGACTGCCCACCCTGCCGATAATTTGAGATGACAACCGGAGAAAAAATCAAAGCGGCGCGCGAACTTTGTGACAAGGGCTTGTGGCCGGACGTGCTGACGTTTACCCAAAAATGGCACACGGAAGATTCGCGGGACGCCAAGGCGCTGTTTTACCGGGGCGTTGCGCTGGCGGCGATGGGAAGATTTGTGGAGGCGGAAACGATTTATCGCCTTGCCCTGGGTATTGACCCGTCGGATTTCAAGACTTGGAACAACCTTGCCGGGGTTTTGTTTGATTCGTTGAACAAGCCAATGGACGCGGTTCGTTGCATGGAGCAGGCGTTGAAGCTGGAGCCGCAGAACAAACTCGGCTGGTCGAACCTTGCCAGCATGGTCGGGCGGCTGGGCCGGCATGAGAAGGCGCTGGAGTTCGCCGGTCGCGCCCTCGCGCTCGATTCGCAAATGGTTGAAGCGCTATTGCACAAGGCCGCCGCCGCGAAGGCGCTCGGTAAAGTGGAAATCGTCAAGAAGGCCTGCGACGCGTTGGCGGCCATTGAGGCGGAAAAATTCAGGCGCGTGCAATAGTTCCGGCGGGAAATGGATGCACGGTTTTAAGTTCACAATACAATGGACGCCATGCGACAACGGCCACGATTCGCGGGACAAGGCTGGGTGGGATTGTTCCTGCTGGCGGTGTGCTGGCCGTTGAATTGGACGCTGCCGGGATTGCGAACGGCCTGGTTATTCTTCCCGCTGTGGCTGGGTTACATCCTCGTCATGGACGCCCTGGTCTGCCGGCGCACCGGCGCGTCGCTGTGGATGCGCTCACGAAAAGGATTCGTCCTGCTCTTTATCCTGTCCGTGCCGGCGTGGTGGCTGTTTGAAAGCATCAACGACCGGACGGGCAACTGGGAATACCTCGGCACCGCCACCTTTACACCGCTCGAATACTACGCGCTCTGCACGCTGTCGTTCTCGACCGTCATGCCCGCCGTGTTTGAGACCGCGGAGTTCGTGCGGACGTTCGGCTGGGTAAAATCGCTGCAGACAGGCGCGCGGATCCCGGACACGCCGCGTGTGAATCTGAGACTGCTGCTCGCCGGGCTGACCATGCTGGCGTTGACCCTGCTCTGGCCGAAATTCTTCTACCCGTTGGTCTGGATTTCCCTGGTGTTCATATTCGAGCCGGTGAACCGCTGGCTGGGGCGGCGGCATTTTTTGGAGTGGCTGCAACGCGGCGACTGGCGGCCGGTGATTTCGCTGTCGCTCGGCGCGCTGATCTGCGGATTTTTCTGGGAGATGTGGAATTACAGGTCGTGGACGCAATGGATTTACCACACTCCGGGCGCGAATTTCCTGCACGTCTTCGAGATGCCGCTGCTGGGTTACGGCGGTTACATTCCCTTCGCGCTGGAGCTGTTTGCCCTGAAGAATTTCCTCTGGGCGCGGGGACCCGGATTGGAGCTCTGAACCACGCTTGGAGTATTCGGACGCGGCGGATTCGCAATGCGTGAGACTTGTGAAACGGAAATAATTCGGTAGTTTAACCGGGTGATTTACGACGCGTCATTGGACGAGTTGCTGCAAAAGGTCTGGGATGGCAGGCGCATCAGCCAGGCCGAGGCGTTGAGGCTTTGGCATCTGCCGCTGGAGGAACTCGGAGCGCTCGCCGACCGCCGCCGCCAGCTTGCCAAGGCGAAGGATTTCAGCGGGCGCGGCAACGAAATCGTCACCTACATCGTTGACCGCAACGTCAATTACACCAACGTCTGCAACGTCTATTGCAAGTTCTGCGCGTTTTATCGCGTGGAGAAGGATGACGACGCCTACGTCATCACGTTCGACGAGATGGACCAAAAAATCGAGGAGACCATCGCGCTGGGCGGCACGCAGATTTTGATGCAGGGCGGGCATCACCCGAAATTGACGAAGCAGTGGTATCTGGATTTGCTCTCGCACATAAAAAACAAATGGCCGCAGGTCAACATCCACGGCTTCAGCCCCAGCGAGTTCATCCATTTCCGCGAGGTGTTCAACGAGCCGCTCGAGAAAATCATCGGCGATTTCAAGGCGGCGGGTCTCGGCTCAATTCCCGGCGGCGGCGGGGAAATTCTGGTGGACCGCGTCCGCCAAAGAATTTCACCGCTCAAGGCGATGAGCAACGACTGGCTCGAAGTCATGGATGTGGCACACCGGTTGGGATTGAATTCGAGCGCGACGATGATGTTCGGCCACGTCGAGACGGTTGAAGACCGAATTGAACATCTGGAACGGGTGCGCGCGCAGCAGGACAAATCGAAGGGCTTCACCGCGTTCATCTGCTGGACGTTCCAGGCCGAGCATACGAAGTTAAAAGCGCCAACGGTCGGCGCACACGAGTATTTGCGGACACAGGCGCTGGGCCGGATTTATCTCGATAATTTCACGAATGTCCAAAGTTCGTGGGTGACACAGGGGTTGGAAATCGGGCAAATCGCGCTGAAATTCGGCGCAAACGACCTCGGCAGCATCATGATTGAGGAAAATGTCGTCTCGCAGGCGGGCACGACCTTCCGCATGACGGTGGCCGACATGCAGCGGCTCATCAAGGATCTCGGCTACGAGCCGCATCAGCGCGACAACTGGTATCGCTTGCTGAATTAGCCCCGCGCGGCCATCCTTTTCCCATGGCCACTTCGCCGACATCGCGGGCGATTAAAAATCCGAAGACGCGCTTCAACTGGCGCGTCAGCGATGTCATCCGCTGGATGAAGTCGCGTTGGCTCGAACTGAAGGCAAAAATCACCGGGCGTAAATATGATTGCGTCGCGCTCGCCGGCGAATCGGAATACAACATCACGATCAATTCCGACCTGACGGTCTCCTGTAACTGCCAGGATTACGACGGCAGCGGGCACCTCGGCGATCTGCGGAAGAATTCGTTCGAGGAAATTTTTTTCGGCCCGGTCGCGCAGAAATTCCGGGACGACCTGGCGAAGGGAAAAATGCCGATTCTGACCTGCTCGCGCTGCGGTGATTTGCGGCGTTTGAAAAAAAATGAAACGCCGCCGAAAACACGCCTGCCGCATCGCGGCATGTTGTTGGAGAACACCGTCATTTGCAACGTGGACTGCATTGGCTGCGCGCGCGAAGGCGCGGCGAACGTGCGCACGAAGAAAACGATGCCACTGGCGGAGTTGGGCCAGATGGCTGACCTCGCAGCCCGGCTCGGAATGCAGCGGATTTTTTATCTGAACCTCGGTGAACCATTTTTGTCGCCGACGATTTGCCAGGAATTGCCGCTGTTGCGCGCCAAAAATCCCGATGCTTACATCCGCGTTTCGACGAATGGCATCTTGCTGAACACGGACGCCAAGCGCGAGGCGGCGTTGAATTTGAGCGACATTCAGTTTTCCGTCCACGGCATCAGCGACGCGATGTGCGAAAAATACATGATGCGCGGCAGTTTTGAAAAAGCGTTCGACGCGATGAAGCAAATGGCCGCATATCGCGACGCGCGCGGATTGAAGATGCCGATTCTTGAATGGAAATATCTGCTGTTCAACTGGAACGATCACCCGAAAACAATCCAGCGCGCGATTGAAATGGCGAAGGAAATCGGCGTGGACATCATTTCGTTCTGGCCGACGCATAATCCGTTTTATGGCATATCGTGGCGCTACCATCTGGGCCGGATGAACCACATCGGCGTGGGAAACTGGAAGGGCCGCGAAGTGAGATTGCGTCCGGATATCGCCGCCGCGGCAAAATGAAAGGCATTTTGCAAAAATGGGGATTGCCGGCGTTGACGCTCTTCACCTTTTTCCTCCTGCTCGGCAGCCGTTCGTTGAACGAGCCGGACGAGGGCCGCTATTCCGAAATCGCGCGCGAAATGATCGAGACCGGCGACTGGCTCGTGCCGCACTTCTGGTATCTGCCGCACCTCGACAAACCGCCGATGACTTACTGGCTCGTGGCGGCCTCGATGAAGACGTTCGGCCAAAACGAATGGGCGGCGCGATTACCGGTCGCGCTTGCCGGCATCAGCGGTGTGTGGGCGGTCTGGTTGCTCGGTTGCTCGCTGGGCGGACGGCGCGCCGGGTTCTGGAGCGCGGTGATTCTCCAAAGCTCGCTGCTTTACTTCGCCATGGCGCGGATGCTGACGCCGGACATATTCCTGACGCAGTTCGTCGCCTGGGCGGTTTATTTTTTCTGGCGGAGCTGGCTTTGCCTGACAAATTCGGAATTCAGAATTCGGAATTCAGGGTTTCTTTTGTGGCATCTGGCCGGATGGGCCGCCATCGCTCTCGGGTTTTTGACGAAAGGCCCAATCGCGTTGGCCATTCCGCTGGCGGCGCTGGCGGCGCTGCTGATTTGCCGGTGGCGGAATGTTCCACGGAAAAAACTTTTATTCAGCGGTTTTGTGGCGGGCCTCCTGGTTTTTTTCGTTCTGGCCGCGCCGTGGTTTCTGGCGGTTTTCCAGCGCGAGCCGCGGTCGGCGCATTACATGATTTGGGGCCAGGCCGCCGGCCACCTGCTGGGCACGACCATCAAAAACCGTCCCGGCAGTCTATTTTACTTCTTCGGGATTCTAGCGGCCGGATTTTTGCCGTGGACATTCTTGCTCGGCTGGTTGTGGAGGCGGCCGCACTGGCGCGCGCTGGCGGACCGGCAAAAGGACGGCTGGCTGCTGCTGAATGTCTGGGCCGTTTTCACGTTCACGCTGTTTTCATTTTCGCACTCGAAATTGCCGGCTTACATCCTGCCGGTTTTCCCGGCGCTGGCCGTTTTGCTCGGGCTGCGCTTTTTTGGCAGTGAACCGGAAGGTAAGCCAGCACTCGTGCCAGCCATCATGTGGCGGTTTTGTTTGATCAGTCCGTTGCTGTTGTTGGCCGCCTTTCCCCCGGCTCTCATTTTCATTTTCCACAATGCGCTGCCCGGCTGGATGCTTTGGCAGATGCCGATCGCGGCGGGTGCCGCTATTTTGCTTTTGTTGCAGCCAAAAACTTTCAAACCGGCGCAATGCGCGTGCTTCGCCACCGGGCTGGCGCTGTGCAGCCTGATGGGCATTGTGGCCGAACTGCCGCAGTTTGAAACGAACTTGAGGGACAATCAGACGCTTAAGCCGCTCGGCGACGCGTTGCTGGAAAATTACCGGCCCGGTGACGCGCTGGTTTGCTGGGGCCGGTTTCCGCAAGGTCTGCCGTTTTACACGGGTCCGGTGATTTCCGCGACGAACCGCCCGTATTTCGGAGGCATGGATTTGACTCAGGTGCCGTTTGAATTTCCCGGCAACCGCGAGCGGCTTGGCGATTTGCGCTTGCCCGATGAAAAAGCGCTGGCACAACTGCTTGCCGGTGACCGCCGGGTCTGGATCGTCAGCTTCGGCGACGAGGCAAATAAAATCAAGCAAGCCCGCGGCGCGGCGCCGCTGCGTCTCGCCGCGCGTGTTGGGCGGTGGGAGTTGTTCGTCAACCGCTGACGCATTTTCGTCTTGGTTTCGCCCGAAAAATCGGATAATCAACCGGTGGTTTCCAACGCCGCCTGTGTGCGTTCGACTCCGTTTTTTCTGATGACAAAAATTCTCTTGCTCGGTCTGGGCCGCTGGGGCGCCAACCATTTGCGCAACCTCAACAATCTGCCCGTCGAATTGTTTGTGGCCGAGGTTGGCGAGAAACAGTTGGAACCGGCGCGCAAGCTTGGCATCCCCGCCGAAAGGCTCACGACGAGTTACAAAAATTTCATCGGCAAAGTGGACGGCGTGGTCGTTGTCACGCCGGCGCAGACCCACTTCCCGTTGTGTAAGGAATTTCTCGAGGCCGGCAAGGACGTGTTCGTCGAAAAACCGCTGACGCTCGCGAACGAAGAATCCAAGGCGCTCGCGGAAATTGCCGGAAAGCACAAACGCATTTTGCAGGTCGGACACATTTTACGTTTTGATCCAGCGACGCTCTGGCTGCGTGACGCGATTCAAAACGGCGAGTTCGGCAAGGTGAACATGATTCGCGGGCATTTCGGCGGCTTCAAGCGCCCGCGCAACGACAGCGGCGTGATGTTCGCCGACGGCATCCATTTCGTGGACTTGTTCAACTTCATCCTCGGCGCGCTGCCGAAGAGCGTGCTGGCGATCCATCACGATTTCATGGGGCGCGGCATGGACGACGTTTCACTCGTCTCGCTCGAATACGAAACGCCGCGCGGCAAGACGTGGGCGACGGTGGAGACGGAATATTTCATTCCCGGCAAATTTCGCGAGGTCATCGTCTGCGGAGACAAGTTGAGCGCGGTGTGCGATTACAACGTCGCGCAATACAAGATCAAGACTTACGCGAACACGCACGTTGCCGCTGGCGGCAAGGATTTCAAGGCGAACGAAGGCGTCGTGACCCAAATCGAAACGCCGCCGGAAGAGCCGCTGCTGGCAGAACTGCGCGCGTTCATTGACTCGATCAAGACCCGCGCCACGCCGCGCGCCGATGCGTGGTCCGGCCACGATGCCGTGCGGGTTTTGAACGCCGCGCTGGAATCCGTGAAAACCGGCAAGATTGTGGCGCTTTAGGAATTTTTCAGTCACGGGCGTTTTTATCCGTTTTAATCCGTGTCCATCCGTGGTTAAATAGAACAAATTTATGAGCAAAATCCCGTTATCAAAATGTTTCGTGAACCCGGAAGTCGAGGAAGCCGCATTGCGCGCCATCCGCTCCGGCCAATATATCCTCGGCGCCGAAAGCAAGGCGTTCGAAGCCGAACTCGCCGCGCACACCGGCACGGCCACGGCCGTTCTCGGCAGTTCGTGGACGATGATTGTTTACCTGCTGCATCAGGTCCAGGGCATCGGGCCGGGCGATGAAATCATTGTGCCAAGTCACACGGCGTTTCCGAGCATGGAACCGTTGATTCATCTCGGCGCGAAGCCGGTGTTCGCAGACATTGACGACACTTATGTCATGGATTTGGCGCACGTCGAATCGCTCATCACGCCGCGCACCGTCGGCATCATTGGCGTGCATCTTTACGGCCATCCGATTGACAACGACCGCCTGCTCGCCATTGCCAGAAAAAACATGCTCTGGGTCATCGAAGATTGTGCGCAGGCGCAGGGCGCGAAATACAAGGACAAAACCGTCGGCAGCATGGGCGACTTCGGCGCGTTCAGCTTCTTCCCGTCGAAAAATCTCACCGTTCTCGGCGACGGCGGCTGCATCACGACGAACAAGGTGGATTACGCCGACCGCCTGCGGATGTTGCGCAATCATGGTCGCCAGGGCAAATACGACCACGAATTCACCGGCTACAACGTGCGGTTCAACGAAATCAACGCCGCCATCGGTCGCGTGATGTTGAAGCACCTCGACGCCTTCAACGAAAACCGCCGCAAGATCGCCGCGCGCTACGGCGAACGCCTCAAAGGCATTGTGCAGACGCCGCCGGTGCGCGAATGGGCCACGCCGGTGTATCACATGTATGTCGTCCGCGCTGAAAAACGCGATGACCTGCAGAAATTTCTCAAGGAAAAGAACATCGAGACCGGCGTGCATTATCCGAAGCCGAACCACCTGCAACCGGCAGTCATCGGCCTGTTCCCCTATATTCCGAAGCTGCCGAACACCGAAAAAGTGGTGAAGGAAATCCTGTCGCTGCCAATCCACGGCGAGATGAACCTCGACGCGGCGGACAAAGTCTGCGACGCGATTGCGGAATTTTACGGAAGAAAATAGCGGGGAAAGCTGCTTTAATCCGCTTCTTTTTGGCCGTCATTTCTGATAAATTGGGGCATCGAAATGACAGTCGCTGCTTCACAAAAACACGAAGTCACGCTGCCTGAAGGCGTCAGTTTGCGACGCGTGGCGCAAGTGCTGCTGGACGCGTGGGAAGCCGACCCGCGCCGCTGGATGAACGCGCCGGCGCAATTGCGTGAAGGCCCGTCGCCTGCGCCGGCGATGCCTGTGCCGCAGGACGCGCTGGACTTGTTCCGGCTGCTTGCGGAACGGCGCGTGGATTACCTGCTCATTGGCGGCCTGGCGATGCTGACCTACGTGAAGGGCCGCAACACGAAGGATGTGGATTTACTGCTCTCGCTCGAAGCGTCGCGTGAAATTCCCGAGCTCGAAATCCTCGAGCGGCAGGATTTTTTTGCACGAGCGCAGTTTCGCAGCGTGCAAGTGGATTTGCTGTTTACTTTCAATCCGCTGTTCAAAACCGTCGCCGAAAAATTTGCCACGGTTCACTCGTTTGCCGAATTAAATGTGCCGGCGGCGACGGTGGAAGGTTTGATCGTGCTGAAACTTTATGCGCTGCCGTCGCTGTATCGGCAATTTCAGATGGATCGCGCGGCACTTTACGAAAACGACATCACCATGTTGATTGCAAACCACTCCCCGGCGCTTGAGCCTCTGATCGCCCAGGCCTCGCACGACATGGAGCCGGGAGACAAAGAAGAGCTTAAAAAAATAATTTCCGAATGCACCGGGCGCGCTAAACTCCTGCGGCAACGTTCTGGTCAATAGATGTCAAACACTCCCGAAATCAGCCTCGTCATCCCTTGTTACAACGAGGAAGGCAATCTGCGCGAACTCGTCAAGGCCATCCAAGCGGCGGTCGAGCCGCTGAAGATTTCCTACGAGGTTGTCATCACCGACGATTGCAGCAGGGACGGGTCATGGGCCATCCTCAAGGAACTGGCGGCGGCCGACCCGCACATCCGCGTGCAGAAATTTGCGTTCAATTGCGGCGAGAGCGCGGCGAGTTTTGCCGGCCTCAAGGCCGCGCGCGGCAAATATCTCTTCACGCTCGACGCCGATTTGCAGAATGACCCGAAGGATCTGCCGAAATTTCTGGAGGCGCTGAAAAGCTACGATTGCGTCTGCGGCACGCGGGTGAAGGCGCGCGGCGAAGGCGACAATTTCATCCGCGTGGCATCGTCACGCGTCGCCAACTGGGTGCGCAACAAGCTTTCCGGCGAACAGATTGCCGACGCGGGCTGCACTTACCGCGCGTTCAGGCGCGAGTGCATCGAAAATTTGAAATTTTTCAAGGGCATGCACCGGTTCCTGCCGACGCTGTTCAAAATCGAGGGCCACACGGTCACGGAAATTGAAGTGACCAACAATCCGCGCTTTGCCGGGCAGAGCAATTACGGCGTGTGGAACCGGCTGTTCGCCTCGTTTTACGATCTGCTCGCGGTGCGCTGGATGAAGAAGCGGATGTTCAAATACACGGTGGCGGAGAAGATCAATTGACGCTCGCGGGTTGAAAAACCGGCGGCGCAAGTCCATTTTGGGATGGTCATGCAGCGGCTTTTCATCACGGTTGTTAACTGCGCGTTGCTGGTGGTTGCTTTCATCGGCGCTCCGGAAGTCGCTGGCGCGCGGTTTTGGAACTGGCAGATTTCCTCCATTTCCGCGTCGCAAACATTGACGTTGTGCGGACTGGCATTCGCCGCAGTCTGCAACGCCGGCATCGCGCTGTTTTTGCTCAAGGGCCGCAAGGAGCGGAAATTGTGCTGGGAATGGGCGGCGGTTTTCGGCGCGTTGCTCGGGGTCGAATACGCCTTCGTTCGCGGCTGGTTCAATTTCGACTGGCTGAAGCAAACCCTGCTCCGGCTTCAAAAACATTTCTGAATCCGGCGCGTGGAGCGGCCTGCGCCTTTCCGTTGAAATAAGCAAAATCTCTTTTAAGTATTATGCTAACTTTAGCATGTTGAATATTTTTTCATTGAATGGCAAAGGCATCTTATGTAAGGTTCAGTGTCTGTTCAGGTTGTCGAAATCGGCGGACATTTTCGATGACCGTAAAACCGTCCGCCGCAGAAAGATGTTTTATGGAAACGATGGCTGTTGAAAAACCCTCGTCGGCGCTGAACACCCTCCCCGGCGACGACGTCCGCCAGATGATGTGGCGCTTCGCCGACCGTTATGAACTCCACATGCTGGTGCAATCCGCGCGCGGCGTGGCGCGCGGCCCGGTCGCCCGGCTCGTCGCCGACGGCGGGCGCAACTCGCACGATTGGACGCCGGAGAAAAACAGCCTGCTCCAGCACTACGACGAAAGCGGCATCACCGCCGCGTTTCTTGATCCGGAATACGGCGGGTTCATTGCCGGACCGAAGAACCTCGTGCTGGCGCTGATTGCGTTTGAGCTCGCGTGGGTGGACGCCGGCGCGGCGACCGGCAGCCTTGCTGGCAACCTGGGACTCGCGCCGATTCACGAGCGCGGCACGCCGGAGCAGCGCGACAAATACATCGCCGCCGCCGCGCCGTTGAAGCCGGGAGAAAAGCGCAAACAAATCCGCGCCGCATTCGCACTCACCGAGCCGCTGCCATTTGCCGGAGTTGAAACCGGCATGCTCGCTGGCAAGGTGCGCATCGCCGATTGGAAAGACGACGGCGAGCCGCTGCTGCAAGTGGAAAAGCGCGGGCGCTTCATCACGAACATGGGTTTTGCCAATGTCGTCACCGCCGCCGTGGATTCGGACGACCCGCGCATCAAGGGCAGTTGCATGGTGATTTTGGAGGAAGGCGATCCCGGCGTATTTGACCGCGGCACCCCCACGAAGAAGCTCGTTCACCAGCTTTCCTCGACGAATGACCCGGTTTTTAATTTGAAAGTTCCCGTCAGCCGCATCGTGGGTGGTTACACTGTCAAGGACGGCGTCATCGTCCCGAATTATTCGCACGGCGAAATCATCGAGGCCGTCTTCCGCCGCACGCGTGTCACGGTCGGCCTGATGACCGCCGCGAAACTGCTTTCCGCCGTCGAGCCGGTGATTCTCTATCAGCGCCGCCGTTTCCGCGGCGGTGAGGGCGCGCCGGGCACGCCGCGTTTTGAACTGGGCATCCAGCAAAAAGAGGACGCATTGCACCGGCTGGTGGACATCTGGGCCACCGGCGAGGCGAGCGCGTCGCTGGGTTTCGCCGCCGCACGGTTGTTCGACGATCTTGATCCGCTGGAAAAGCAAAAAGACCAATGGCTCGCGGTGAAAAAATTGACCGGACGCGCGGCGTTCAAGGAATTGGCGAAGAAACAACAGGAGGCGTTGGAATTGATTCGATTAAATTCCCAGCCCGTCGGCCGCCGCGATCTGAAGCGCGCCGAGGGATTGGAATCCGACCCGCTCGTAAAATTCTCCATCCTCGACTCGATCGCGAACGTCCTTTGTCCCGCGTGCAAACTCTGGAACACCGGCCATGGCGCGAACATGATGCGCGAAGCCGTCAGCCTCATGGGCGGCTACGGCATCACGGAGGATTGTCCGGGTTTTCTCGGCCAGAAATGGATGGACGCCCAGCTCGAAGCGACCTACGAAGGGCCGGAAGCCGTGCAGCGGCTGCAGCTTTCCATCACGATGACCAACGAATTGTTTCTTGCGCAATTCCAGCAATGGGTTGCCGACATGCGGCGCATCGCGTCCGAACGGCCCGGCACCGGCGCCTGCACGCTCGGCACCGCCATGCAACTCTGGCTCTGGGCGCTCAACCATGTTCAAAATGCCACCGATGCCAACGGCGCGAAGCTGTATCACAAAACGCGACAAGGGGTGACGTTCCCGCTCGCGGACGCGCTTTGCTGGCTGCTGGCGGCGCGGCAATTCATTCTCGACTTGGTCGAACTGGAAACCAAAGGCGCGGAAAATCCGGCGCTCGCCGACGGTCTCGCCGGCACCGTGGCGTTCTTCACCGATCTTTGCCATGTCCAATCCGCGTGGGCCGCGGGGGAAGCGGGCCGCATCTGCGCCGAAATTGTCCACGGCTACAACCGCCATCCAGCCTGGGACGAGACGAGCTGCCATGCATGCTATTGCGCCGATGAATTGCAAACGCTTGAAGGCCTCATCCCCGGGATTGATGGTTCCGCCCGCGCTTACTCGGATGTTTTTGAAGCCGGCGACCCGCATCCCCTGAAGGCCGGCCCGTGCGTGCGGTTTGCCGGCCTCGAAGACTTCGTCCGTCTGCGCGCCAAGCTCGACGGCTGCCTTACCGGCTGCCGTCTGGCAAAAGATCGTGCCGCCGAGGCGCTGACGAAAGTGATGACCCGTGAAACCTTGGATTATCCCGCGTGACACTTTGAGCATTTGAATAAAAATCCAAACCCAACAAAAGGAGACCAGTCATGAAAACACAACGAGTGACAACGTGGGCGGCGGCCATCAAGGATCAACCCGGTGGATTGGCCGGCAAGCTTACCGCCTTGGCGGTGGCGGGCGTCAGCCTTGAATTCCTCATCGCGCGCCGCGCGCCCGAGAAGCCCGGCACCGGGGTGGTGTTCATCACGCCGGTTGAGGGGGCGAAACAGGGCCGGGCGGCCAAAGCCGCGGGGTTCCGCAAAGCCGGGAACCTTCACACGGTGAGAATTGAAGGTGATGACAAACCCGGCCTGGGCGCGCGCCTGACCCAGGCATTCGCCGACCAGGACCTGAACCTGCGGGGGTTTTCAGCGGCGGCCATCGGGAACAAATTCGTCTGTCACGTCGCAGTGGACAGCGAAGCGGATGCGGCGAAGGCGGCGCGGATTGTCCGCAGCCTGTAACCAGAGCCAGAATCAAGGTGATGACCCGCACACATTGAATAATCCGGTCTGATCATGGAAGCAGCATCGCCTTCGATTTACCGCCAGCGGATGGACGTGGACATCGTCTGCGTCGGCTTCGGTCCGGCGACGGCGGGATTTCTTGCCACGCTGTCGAAACAACTCGTCAACCCCGACGGCACGTCCGCCGTCGAAAGCGCCGTCATGCCCGGAATGCCGCCGCAGGTGATCTGCTACGAACGCGCGGATGACATTGGCTTCGGCGTGTCCGGCATAGTCACACGGGCGAGGGCGTTGCGCGCGAGTTTTCCAGAAATTAAAAAAGCCGGCATTCCGATGACCGCGCCGGTTGGCGAGGAGAAGGTGCTTTACCTGCTTGATCCCGTCGGCGCGAGCCGCCGCTCGGCCACGCTGCGCCTCGCAGATTCATTGATTCACGCGATGAAATTTGCGCTGCCGGTCGAGAACCACGCGCTGAATTTGCCGTGGACACCCGCGTTTCTGCACAAGCACGACGGAATGATTCTCTCGATGGGGCAATTCATGCAGTGGGTCGGCGCGCAATTGCAGAGCACCGGCACCGTCCAAATCTGGCCCGGCACGCCGGTGGCGGAAGTGCTGATCGAGGAGCGCCGA
>Ga0265337_1000461_pt1 | contig 21535 bp, 25 predicted proteins | sample 42122metaG_FD_192441 | JGI IMG/M metagenome (GOLD analysis project Ga0265337, IMG submission 192441) | Rhizosphere microbial communities from Carex aquatilis grown in University of Washington, Seatle, WA, United States - 4-21-22 metaG | ecosystem: Host-associated > Plants > Roots > Rhizosphere >... | reverse complement strand
CTTCCCTTTGCACGCCGTCCAACCTCCGGAGAACCATCGAGCCGATGATGTGGCGCTCGTTTCGCAAGGGCCTGCTGAAGGTCCATCTCTGGCTTGCGATTGTTCTGTGTCTCCCGATGGTGCTTATCGGGCTTTCCGGAAGCGCGCTTCTGCTTCAGCGCGAGATTCTGGCCCATTCGCTTCCGGGCGCGTCTGCGGGCGAGAGAAAGCCCATTCCGGACCTCGTTTCGGCGGCGCAGAAGGCAGCACCCGCAGGCACCAAAGCCAAGCGCGTCGATCTCCCGCGAGCGGCCGGCGCGCCTGCGACCGTCCGCTTTTCCCCGCGCGAGGAGGGAAAGAACGATCTCGACATCTATGTCGACCCGGTATCGCTCAAGGTGCTCGGCAGCGAGGAGGTCGTGGAGCGCGGACCCGTTCTGGCGGTCTTCATCACCATCCACGCATTCCTGGCGATGCCCCCGCCCATCGGGCTTCCTTTCGTGGGTTGGAACGGCGTGGCGATGATTTTCATGGCGCTTTCCGGCCTCATCCTGTGGTGGCCGCGAAAGGGGCAATGGGGCCGTGCCTTTTCCGTCCGCAAGGGAGCGCGGGGGCTGGCGCTTCATTTGGATCTGCACCGCACGATCGGCATCTGGAGCCTCGTTCTCCTCATCGCGGTCGCCACCAGCGGCATCTATCTGACCTTTCCGCAGAAGATCGGTCCGTTCGTGAAGCGTCATTTTCCAGGCGAGGACGTAACCACCGATCCGCTTCCCTCCTACAAAAGATTTACCGGCGAGATCGGGCCGGAACAGGCCATCGCATCGGCGGAATCCGCCGTTACGAATGCGAAGGCCATGAGCGTGGAACTGCCCGGTGAAGAACCGGGCTACACCGTGGAGCTCGAACCGCAAGGGTTGAGCCCGACCGATCCGCGCGTGATCGTGGTGCTGGACGGGAAATCGGGCGAGATCAGCTATATCGACGATCCGCGCAATTACGCCCTGCGCGACCAGGCGCTGAATTGGCAGCATTTGCTGCATTTCGGCGTCGGCCTCGGATGGTTCTACGCGGTGCTCGTTTTCGTCTCGGGGTTTTTGCCGCTGGCGTTCGCGATCACCGGGCTGACGGTGTGGTGGAAGCGGCGCCAACCGCAAACCGCAGGCGAAGAGGCATCGGCGGCGGCAATCGTTCAGCCCTCGGAGTAGCGCGCCGAAGCGATCATTTCGGCTTTGCTCCGTGGCGGACCGGCTGCGTGCCGCCGACGCTGGTCGCGGCAAAGCGCGGTAAATCGTCAGCGGTCTCGAACCAGGGCAATTGTTCGGCGACGAAGACGTGCCGCCCAGGCGTCACCTGCGACGAGTCGGCGAGTGCAACGGCGCAGTAATGAATCTCGCCGGGCCACCGTTCGTTCTGATAGACCAAGGGCGAGCCGCAATTGCCGCAAAAGCCGCGCCTCACGCCGGGCGACGAATTAAAATAGCGCGGGGTCCCCTGCTTGAAGCGGAAAGACTGCAGCGGCACGCAGCTCCATGTCGTGACCGGCGCCGAATTGGCGCGGCGGCAGGTTTCGCAATGGCAATGCACGGTCCATTTCGGATTGGCATCGCATTCGAAAACGATGTCGCCGCAAAGACAGTGTCCTTCGACAGTCGCGCCCGCCATGTTGGTGTCGCCCCCTCACCCTGTGCCATCGTAAGGGGAGGTTCAACGGGAGCGCAATTCTTCGCGCCTTGGAAGCGCCGGAGGACGTGGCGCACCACGTCCTCTCATGCGCGCCGTAAGAGCAATCCGGCTCAACCCCGATCAGTGATGGTCGCCGTGGCCGCCGCCGCGGGCTCCACCGCCGCCGCCGCCGCCGCCATGGAATCCACCGCCGCCACCGCCATGGAATCCCCCGCCGCCGCCGCCATGGAAGCCACCGCCACCGCCATGGAAACCGCCGCGGTCGCCGCCGCGGAACCCACCGCGATACCCGCCGCCGTAGTAGCCGGGGCCGTAACCATAGAAGCCAACCGATGGGCCGTAATAGCCGCCATAGCCGTAATAGGGCGCCGGAGCGCAGTAATACGGATCGTAATAGCGGTCGTAGGGATCGCAGCTATAGTAGGGGTCTCCGTAATAACCCGGAGCCGAAAAACCGAACGCAACCGCTGCATTCGCGGGTGCCGCCGTCCCGAAGCTCGCGGCGGCCAAAGCCAAGGCTCCGGCCAAGCCTGCTGCAAAGATTCTCATGGCACTCTCCTTTTGATTCGACGCCTCCCCCTAACGGCGCCATGCGTGCCGCGAATGTAAGTCGCGGGCCCTGAACCTCCCGTGAATGGAAAGGGGCCGTATGTGGCTGAAAAAAGGTTTTATTACAGAGGCTTGCCTTATTCTGCCTCAGAGTGGCTCGGGCCTCGCCGCAAGCCCGTCACGTCTCGTCGTCGGGACCTTGCTTGTCCCAACGGCCGTCGAAATCGGGCAATAGCGCCATCCAGGCGAAAAACACGCCTAGGACGCAGATCACTTCCAGAAGCTCATTCGTGGTCGGCTCCTTGGGTCCTGCAATTTGACGCGCCAAACGCTCCTCGGGCGAGAGGGTCCAGCCCAAGGGCATCGCGCCGGGCGTCCCGCAGCGGACGGTCTGGCCGTTTCCATTCTGGCAGGTGGGTGCGGCGATGGCCGCGGGAGTGGCGAGGAGTGCGGCCGTCGTGGCCGCGGCAAGGATGAACGAGCGCATGACGGTTCTTCTCGACGAGAGTGACCTGACAAACCGCATATACATTCCCGGCGATTGAAATTTCGTGGATGTCCGAAGCGGAAACGCGGCCTTCGCCTTTTTGTTGCGAGGAAGATGCCTTCCTGTCGCGCACATGCGCGGATCAGGGCGCCGCCGTCAGCGCGTAATTGATGAGATCGGATAGCGGATTGCCACCGCCGCAATCATTGGGGCCGGTGGGACCGCCATGCTGCTGGCCGCTTTGGATGGACACGACCCGCGGCCAGGGCTCGTTGGCCCACCAGCCAAAATAGGGACCGCCGGATTGGCCGGGAATGACGTCGATGTCGTGATCGATCAGATAGGAATCGCGGCCGCCGGTCGATTCGGTTTCGGTGTCGATGAACGACTGGTAGCCGATGAAGGCGGGCCGCTTTCCACCGGCGAGATCGGTGGGATACCCGACATGGCCCCAATAGTTTCCGCCGTTCCAGCCCGAATCGTAGCCGCGCGACCCCATCCACCCCGTCAGATTGCCCATCCGGCTGTCGAGCACGCACACGACGTAGTCGAAGGCCACGTCATTGTCGCTGAGCGAAGGCGGATTGTTCTGCTTCCACCAATAGATCGTCTGGACCGACGCCACGCCAAAGGGCGCGCTGCCGTCGAAATAAAGCGGCGTGAAGTTCAGCCATCCCGCGGTGTTGTTCGGTCCCCACGGAACGACGTGGCTTGCCGTCATCATATGACGAGGACCCACCATGACTCCGGAACCCCATCCCGCGGCGGTATCGACGCGGCCGCACGTGCACCAGGGAAACGAGGTGTCCGAGAACGTGTAGCGGTCGTCCGTGCCGAAGATATTGGTGGCAAGGCTGCGCCCGCGGAGCGCCTTCTGGCCGAACCGCGGCGGACGGCGCAATTCCCTGGGCAGCGTCTTGGGAAATTGCGCCAGCGGCAGATGCAGCGGCCGAAATCCTTCGTGCTCGGCGAGGGCTTCCTTCTTCTTCATGGCGGAAGTCGGGACCTTCACGGTACGGATGGACGGGGGAAACCGGTGCACCCCGATTTCGCTGGTGCGGGCGATAAGGGAAACCATTCCCGTTTCACGGTCGGTCTTCACCCGAACCGACTGACCGGGCGCAACCACAAGACGATCAAGCGCCACATCCGCTTGCGCCTTGAGCCGGGTGACTTTTACCTTGGGCACATGCGTTGCCCATTCATGAATGCGCAGAGGACGGGAAGATTTGGGCGCTTTGCGGTCCACGATGCACCTCCGCGAGGAGCGTTGAAGCGGCGCGTAATTTCCCCCGCGCAAAGCATATCGCTCATCGGCGGACCGCGCAAACGCTGCCGCCCAAGTTCGGTTCTGGAGAGAGGCCGTTCGCGATTTACAACAGTTCTATAACAATCGCCTCTTGCGCGCGTTTCCGGGCGGCGGGGACAGGCGGTTCTGCTATTGCCGCGCCAGCGGATTGGGAGTCGGTTCTCAGATCCTGGTGAGCAGGCTGCGGTCGGTGTGATGAAACGGTTCGCTCTGGCCGCGAACCATCAGCACGGTGTCCTCGAAATACGACCACGTATCGTCGGGGTTGATCGTCACCTTGATGCGATATTCAAGCGTGCGGAATGCATATTCGAGAAACGGGGTCGAGCAGATGCCGTAGGTTTCGGAGCCCCTTGTGGCGGCCAATTCGAATTCCGTCGCCCCCGGCGATGCTTTCCCCACGGCCATGGCGATCTGCGCGCGCGGTATCGCGAGAGTCTGGATCACGGTTTCGGTCGCGGGCTCCCACAGCCAATAGCCGATCTGATCGTGATAGGTCTCAACCTCTCCGGGCTTGACGATATGCTGATGGTAGCGGAGGCCGTAAAACAATTGCGGTCCGTTGGCCTGCGGATCGATCGGCTGCAGCTCGATGTGGTCGATGAAGACCTGTCGCAGCGGACCTGCCGCCTTCGGATTGATGTCGAGCCCGCGCGTTCCCGACCAGATTCCCGCCAGCGGCCTCAAGGGCCCGAGATTCTTGAGCGTATCGACGTCGACGTCCGATGGTTCGGTGAAGATGTCTTCGGCGAATGTGCTCATGTTCGTTCTTGCCCCGTCTCAAACAGCGAAGTCAGCCCGGCTTCGTCGCGATGAAGACCTTCTCGCCGCGTTGCAGCGCATAGGTCAGCACATCCTCGCCTTGGGCGGTGAATTCGTCGAGCCCAAAACCTGCCGCACGGATGCGCATCCGGACATCGGCGCCATACCAGCGCACATGATCGGATTGACCGTAATGGCGCTTCCTCTCTTGCGGCGACGTCAGCTTGGGGTTCTCGTAGGTCACAGCCCAGCCTTCGATGACGGGCAGCATGATGAGCGCCACCCCGCCCGGCTTCAGCACGCGGGATATTTCGGCGAGCGCCTTGGCGTCATCGACATGTTCGAGCACATGCGAAGCAACCACGCAGTCATAGCTCGCATCCGGCATCGCGATGGCCTCGATGTTCAGCACGCGGTCCGCGCGGCCGGGAAGGATGTCGGCCGATTCATAGCGTCCGACGCGGGTCTTCAGCATGGAAGCCAGGCCCGCCTCGGGCGCGAAATGCAGAACGCTTGCGGTCTTGAGGAACGCGCCATGCCGGTCGAGCCAGAGCGCCAACAGCCGGTAGCGCTCGGCCGAACCGCATTTCGGACAGCGCGCATCGATGCGGCGCGGCCGTCCCGCCGCCTGGAAGCGGCCACGGTAGCCGCACACATTGCAGGTGCGCGGGAATGACGCGCCCTTCGAGCCGGACGTGCCGGTGACGCGCGAAAGCCAGTCAAGCACAGCGTTCATGGGGTCTTCGCATACTGCATCGCGCGGGCGATTGCATCATGCGGGAGCGGGCGAGAACGGCATCCGGATTCCCGCGGCGCGCACGGACTCGACGATCTGGAGCAGGCATTCTCCTTTGATGTTGGAAATGCCGTTCATTGGATCGGAAATCCAGAAGCGCAGCTCGAAATTGAGCGCAAGTTCGGTGTAGCCCGTCAGAAAACAGACGGGCTGGGGCGATTGGAGGATGCGCGGCAGGGAGCCGGCCGCTTGCACCGCAAGAGCGGCGACCTTGCGCACGTCGGACCCGTGCCCCACCACGAACGGGACCTTCACACGGATGTTCTGGTCGTCGCGCGTCCAATTCTCGACCCCATTGCTCACCAGGCTGTCGTTGGGGACCAGCACCTCTATGCCGTCGCGGTTGCGAACCGTAACGAAGATCGCTCCGACCGAGGTGACGCGGCCATAGGTCTTGGCGCCCGCCACATCCTTGACCGCGATCACGTCACCGGGGCGAACCGATCCGCCGCTGAGGAGCAGAAAACCGCTGAAGAGATTGGCGACGGCCCTCTGCAGACCAAGACCCGCCCCGACCGCGAAGGCGCCGCCGAAAACGGTCACCGCCGTGAGGTTCAGTCCGACGACAGGCAGTGCTGCGAGAAACGCGATGACCGGAAGTCCGAGCTTCACCACCTGAACCAGCATCGCCTGAAGCGACGGCGTCAGGTTCCGCGATTGGGAGATACGCCGCTCCAAAAAGCCGCGGAGCCGGGTCGCGAGCCACAGCAGCGCCGCCAGCACGATCACCGCGCGGATGATGTTCAGGGCCGTGATGCGGGCATTGCCATAGGGGATTGCAATCCGGTTCAGCTCCGCTTCAATCGGCGCGAGCAGGCCCAGAATGTCGAGCGCGGCGATTGCATAGGCGGTGACGAAGATGGCGCCCGACAGGAACGGATGCCGCACCACATGGGAGAGGAGGCGAATCACCACCCAGGCGGCGAGAAGCGAAACCGCCGCGCTGGCCACGCCCACGGGCAAGCCGGCTCCCCTCTCGGCTTCCCTGGCGGTCCACAACAGCAGCAGCCACAGGACGGAAGCGGCGACGTCGCTCGCCATATAGGTGAGACCGGAGAGCCATTGCCAGGACGGATGCGACAAGCGCCCGAGCAGGCGGCGCGCTGCCACGGCAAGCCACAGCGCCAAAAGGCCCGTGGCCATGATCGTCGCCAGCTGAATCAGGAAATCCGGGGATTCGAGTTGAGCGATGGCGCGGTCCAGGAAAGTCTGCGCGAGGTCCCGCCAGCGGTTGAAATCGGTCAAGCTACTCACCGGCAACGCCCCGTCATCCGAGCTGTTCGAACAGCCAGGCGCATTCGACAGCCTCACCCCGCCATTCGCAATGAACCACGATCTGCTCGGCGCGCCTGGGAGATCCGCCGCCGAAATAGACGCTTTCCTCGAGCGCGAGCGGTATGCCGCCAGAGCGGAAGCGCCAGCCTTCGCCATTGGGCAGTTTCAGGACCACCGAGCCCCCATCCTGGCTCAGCGACACGCGGACATCGGGATGGATATGGAAGCGGATGGCGAAAGGAATTCTTGGCGGCTTGCGGCCGCTTCGTTGCGGGCCTTCAGGAAACAGCCGGTCGGCGCCGGTGAGCGAGGAGCCACGCGGAGAAAGCATCAGCCGGCGCTCATGCAAGATGCCGAAGGGCGCGAGATAACCGTCATGATTGGCGACCGCCGCGATGCCTTCGCGGCCCTCGGTCCGTCCGGTTTGGACACGGACCGGCCCCTCGATCAGGCGCGGGCCCAAGAGCCGCCCATAGCGGCCGCCGAGAATCGCGGCCGATGAGGTTTCCCCGATTGTCAGTGTCGAATGCGCGGCCGTACCGCGAAGCGCGCTCGCCCAAAGGCCGGATTCGCCTGCCGCGAATCCGCAATTCACAATCAGGCGGTGCGCACCGGAACTCATCTCGAAAGCGAGGCATCCCGCGTGCGCGGCGGTGGAAAGGACGCCCGCCGGCGGCGGTGCGACATCGAACAGCACGAGCGCTCGTCCCGCCGCGAGCCGCTGATAGCCGCTATAGGGCGCATGCCCCAAAGGGCGGCCGAGCGTTTCGTCGCGTTCGAGCAGCGTCTTCAGCGCCTGCGCGTCGCCCTCGCCGCCGCCATGGAACATGCAAAGCGCGCCATCGCCCATGCGGAAGAAACGCAGCATCGGCGCCATGCGGTCGAGCGCGCCCCGCAAGGGCCGGCTCACGCCGGCATGCGCGAAATCGAGCCCCTGCTGAACCATGGCGAGCACACGATAGGCTTCGAGCAGCGTTTCCGGCGCGCGCGCGACATGCCCCCCATCGGGAAGTATCTGCCGCCCGATCTCGGAGGCGAGACGCTTCAGGCCGCTCGACACATGGCGCGGCTCCCCGAGGCAGGTGCCCGCCAGCACAAGGGCCGAAGCCGCCTTCAGCTTCGGCAACCCATCGGGCGCCTCCTCGAAGCTGCGCGACAGCACAATCGCCTGATTGCGCAGCGAAACGAACAGGCGCGAGCGCCAGACGAGATCGGAATTGAGCAGAAAGAATCGCCCATGGGCGAAGAGATTGAGGAAGCGCTCGGCGATGGTCTCCGGCCGCCAGGCAATTGGGTCATAGCGCCCATGGCGGTTCAGCCAATGCTGGGTCAGCCGCATTGCGAACAAGCGGGCCGGTTCGCCGGCGCCGTCCAGATCCCGCAGCCATTCGAAGCCGTGCAGGGCCGCCGCAAAGGCGTCCCCCGGCAACGCGGCGTCGAAAATCGAGCCTTCGCGGATGTCGAGCCTCTGCCCGCCCAGGCGGAAGCGGCCGCGCATCAGCGCATCGGCCTGTTCCAGCCGGCGGGCGCGCGGATCGTCGGGATGAAAGAGAATGCGGTCCGGAACCGGCCCGCGGAAGCTTTGCCGGTAGAGCCAGCCGGCGCGGAAGCGATGAACCACCGTCAGCCAGGCCTTGCGCAGTCTCGCGCGCAAGGCTTCGGGCCAAAGTCCCCATCCCGACGGCGCGCGCTCGCGCGCAAGGCGCGGGCTCGAAAGCGGAGCGCCTTCCGCTGGCGGGGCCGGCCTAGGAGCGGAGGCGAGCGATGTTGCCGGCATAATCGGGGGGACCCTTGCCGTCTGGATTGTTGAACACCGCGTTGCCCGCGACCAGCACATCGGCACCGGCCTCTATGGCCTGTCTTGCCGTTTCAGGATTAATCCCGCCGTCCACCTCCAGCATGATGTCGCGCTTGGACGTATCGATGAGGGCGCGCACGGCCGCAATCTTTTTCACCTGGCTTTCGATGAATTTCTGGCCGCCGAAACCGGGATTGACCGTCATGACGAGAATGAGATCGAGGAGATCGAACACGGGATCGAGCACGTCGATGGATGTGCCCGGATTGAGCACATAGCCCGCCTTCTTCCCGAGCCTGCGGATCTCCTGCAGCGTGCGGTGCGGATGAGGCCCCGCTTCGGGATGGAAGCTGATGATGTCGGCGCCGTATTCCGCGAACTTGGCGATATACGGATCGGCGGGGGAGATCATCAGATGGCAATCGAAGGGCTTCGACGAATATTTCCGGATCGCCTTCACGACATCCGGGCCGATGGTGAGGTTGGGAACGAAATGCCCGTCCATCACGTCGATATGGATGATGTCGCCGCCGGCGGCGTCCACCGCCCTCACCTCTTCGCCGAGCCGCGCGAAATCCGCGGACAGGATGGAGGGTGCAATGCGGACAGGTCTTGCCATTGGGAGAAACTATGTGCGCGATTCGCGTTCATGCGACAAGGCGAAACGCGCCCCGTTTGCCTCAAACCGGCGCTACTCACGCAATAGGCTCGGGCCTAAGCTCGTCCGTGTTGCAAATTTTCGCTTCCAAGGATGCGCGATGCGCGTTTCGCATAAAGGGGCATTGTCAGGGTCCGAAGGCCGCTTCATCGCGGGCTTGGCAGCAATCGCGATTCCCCTGTTCGTGTTCGGCGCCATCGCGCAGGACGTGGTGGAAGGGGAGCCCTTTGCCTTCGACAAGGCCGCATTGCTCGGCTTGCGCCAGCCGGGGAACCCGAGCGTGCCCATTGGCCCACGCTGGCTCCCGGAAGCCGCCCGCGACGTGACCAGCCTCGGCAGCATGACAGTGCTTGGCATCGTCCTGTTCGGCGTCGCCGGTTATTTATTGTTGGAGCGGCGCCGGGCGGCCGCAAGCTGGATTTTGGCTGCGGTGGGGGGCGGCGTATTGCTGGAGAACGGGCTGAAGCTCCTGTTCCTGCGGCCGCGGCCCGAGATCGTCCCGGCCGCAGTGCAGGTCTTCAGTGCGAGCTTTCCGAGCGGCCATGCCACGATGTCGGCGATCGCCTATCTGACGCTCGGGGTATTGCTGGCGCGGACGCAGGAAACGTTCGGCGTGCGGCTCTATGTGATGGCGCTTGCGATCCTGCTGACATTCGCGGTCGGCGTCAGCCGCATCTATCTTGGCGTGCATTATCCGAGCGATGTGCTGGCAGGCTGGTGCATCGGAGCGGCATGGGCTGCGCTGTGCTGGGCGGCAGCAATTTGGCTGCAGGGCCGCGGGCGTGGCGAAGCGTTGCGTCCGCATTGAGGCATGTCCGGCACACCACCCCTGAAGATCGGCGTGCTCATGAACGAGCATGCGGGCGCCGTGGAGGCGCAAGGGACCGATGCGATAGAGCAAACGGTCTTCAACGCCTTTACGGCCGCGCAATTCCAGCCGCTTATGTGGACAGTTTCGGGCTCAGAATTGCGAGCGGCCGCCGAAAAGGCGCTTGCCGAGCTGCGTGCGGGCAGGCTTGATCTCATCGCGGTCGTGGGCGGCGACGGAAGCATCCGGGCGGTGGCGAGCGTGTTCGCCGGAACCGGCATCCCGCTCGGAATCGTGCCGATGGGCACGCTCAATCATTTCGCGCGCGATCTGAAGATTCCGCTCGATATGGCCGAGGCCGTGGCGCTCATCGCATCGGGGAGCGTTCGCGACGTCGATATCGGAGCGGCGAACGGCACGGTCTTCATCAACAATTCCTCGCTCGGGTTCTATCCCCATCTGGTCCGCGCCCGCGAAAGATGGAGGAAACGGCGGCACCTGCCGAAATGGCTGGCGATGCTGGCCGCCGCGATTCCATTGCTGAAGCATCTGCCGCTGTTCCGTTTTCGCGTCCGCATGGAAGGAGCGAGCGAAACCTGCCGGAGCCCAATCGTGCTGGTCGGCAACAACGAATATCAAATCGCTTTGCCGGGGCTGGGCCGGCGCATGCGGCTGGATGGAGCGGAACTGGCCGTCTATATCGCCAAAGCCCAGACCCTGGCCGGCCTGATCGGGCTCGGCTTGCGAGCGGCCTTCAGGCGCTTCCGCCCCGAGCGCGATCTGATGGTGCTGAAAGGAAAGACCGCGGACATCCATACCCGAAAGCGCCGCCTGCTGGCGGCCTTCGACGGAGAGGTGGAACTGCTGCACCCGCCACTCCATTACGAGATCAGGCCCAAGGCGCTTCGCGTTTTCGCTTCCGAAGGCCATATCCCGTGATGCCATGCGCACAATAGCCCAGATTTCGGATTTGCATTTCGGCCACCACGATTCCCGCAAAGCGGACGATCTGGTCGAGAGTTTGCACGCGGCGAGCCCCGATCTGGTGATCGCCAGCGGCGATTTCACCCAGCGCGCGCGGCAGGCGGAATTTGCCGAAGCGTGCCGGTTCCTGGACCGGCTGCCCCAGCCGAAGCTCGTCGTGCCGGGCAATCACGATCTGCCGCTGTTCAATCTGCTGCGCCGATTCAGGCGGCCGTTGAAGCATTATCACCGCTATATCGCACCGCATGGGCCGGAGGACGATTTCTTCGGCGATGCGGAAATCGCGGTGCTGGGCTTGAGCACGCCGCGACGGCTGCTGCGCAAGGGCGGGCGTGTGTCGTTCGAGCAGGTCGACCACATAATGCGGGTATTCCGGGCGGTGCCGCAGGGAGTGTTCAAAGCGGTCGTCACGCATCATCCGCTTGGCTCTCCGGAGGTCGAGGGGAAAGTCACGCTTGCCGGACGGTCGGGCCGCGCGCTGAAGGCGTTGGCCGAGGTGGACGTGCATTTGCTGCTGTCCGGACACGGCCACCGGCCGATGAGCGGGTCGGTGCGCATCGAGACGGACCCGGAGCGCTCCGTGCTGGTGCTGCATGCGGGCACGGCGATTTCCACCCGCACGCGCGGCGGCTACGACAACAGCTACAATCTGGTGCGCGTCGATGGGGACGCGGTTTCGATCCGCGTCATGGCGTGGTCGGAAGCGGGATTCCGTGCCGGCGAAACCAGCGACTACCGCGTGGAACACGGAAGGTGGCGGAAGATTCGATGATTCCCCGAGCGTGCAAATTCTTCAGGGAAGCTGCTATCTTTGGCCCATGAGCAAACTGCTGGAAGAAGCGATCGAGAAGGTGAAGGCCCTCCCTGAGCCGGATCAGGAGATTGCCGCGGAGTTCCTCCTCGGTTTCGCCGATCCCGAGCGGAACCGCTTCCACCTGTCCTCCGCCCAGCTCCATGAAGTCGAGCTGGCAAAAGAGGAGGCCCGCGAGGGCAAATTCGCTACGGACGCAGAGATGGAAACCCTGTGGCAGCGCTTCGGCCGATAGCGCTCCGCTTTACGCTACGCGCCCAGAAACAGCTTCAAGCCATTCAGGGTTACATCCACGAGCGCAATCCCAGCGCCGCGCGCAGCATTGGCCAGCGAATCAAGCGCGCCACGGAGATGCTGCGTTATTTCCCGCTTGCCGACCGCCAGGGAACTTCACCGGGGACAAGGGAATGGGTCGTTACCGGGCTACCTTACATTATCGTCTACGAGCTATCCGAGGATAACGCGGTTGTCGTTCTCGGCGTCTTCCATGGTGCGCAGGAGAAGCGCGGCGTCTGAGCGAAAACCGCGAAATCGCGGCATCGGCGCGGTTGACACGCCCCCCTTCGTTCCTACACTCCGGCGCACACGAAATTCGACCTTTGTTCCTTAAGGAAAATCGATGGCCGATGCCCCCAAAAGCCCAGGGCCCAGCGGAAGGCGCTCTGGGCGGCCACTCTCGCCTCATCTGCAGATCTACCGCTGGCCGATCACCATGGCCGCCTCCATCACCCATCGCGCAACCGGCATGGCGCTCGCCACCGGCACGCTGTTTCTCGCCTGGTGGCTGATGGCGGCGGCCTCAGGCCCGGACGCCTATGCCCTGTTCGCGCGGGCGGCTGCGAACCCGATCGGCGAAGTCATCATATTCGGCTTCCTGTGGGCGCTGTCGTTCCATCTCTTGAACGGCGTCCGCCACCTCGCCTGGGACACGGGCTACGGCTTCAAGGTCAAAACCGCGAAACTGACCGCCGCCCTGGTCTATGCCGGGTCGGTGGTGCTGGCGGCCGCAGCCTTTATCCTGGGGCTGATGGTCCGGGGAGGGCTCGGCACATGACGACGCGCCTCCGCACGCCGCTCGGGAAGATCGAGGGGCTGGGCTCGGCCAAGTCCGGCACCCAGCATTTCTGGCGTCAGCGGGTCACCGCGGTCGCCCTTGTCCCGCTCGCGATCTGGTTCGTGGCCTCCGCGCTGGCTTATGTCGGCGCCGAACAGGGCGCGGTCGCGACATATTTCTCCGAGCCGGTGAATGCCGTTCCGATGCTGCTTTTCATCCTGGCGGCGACCTACCATATGTCGCTGGGCGTGCAGACCATCATCGAGGACTACGTCCACAAAGAAGGCCAGAAGATCGCGGCTCTGATTCTCAACCAATTCGTTTGCTGGGCGGTGGGCGCGGCATCGGCTTTCGCGCTGGTCAAGATGGCGCTCGCAGGACATTGACATGAACGCTTACCCCATCATCGATCATACCTTCGACATCGTCGTGGTAGGCGCGGGCGGCGCGGGCTTGCGCGCCACCCTCGAGGCCGCCAGGCTCGGGCTCAAGGTCGCCTGCATCACCAAGGTCTTCCCCACCCGCAGCCATACGGTCGCGGCCCAGGGCGGCATCTCTGCCGCGCTCGGCAATATGAGCGAGGACGACTGGCGCTGGCACATGTACGACACGGTCAAGGGCTCGGATTGGCTCGGCGACCAGGACGCCATCGAATATCTATGCCGCCACGCGCCCGAGGCCGTCTACGAACTCGAACATTACGGCGTGCCGTTTTCGCGCCTGGAGGATGGGCGGCTGTTCCAGCGCGCCTTCGGCGGTATGACGCTGAACTTCGGCAAGGGGCAGGCGCTTCGCACCTGTGCCGCGGCCGACCGCACCGGCCATGCCATGCTGCACACGCTTTACGGCCAGTCGCTGAAATACGACGTGAACTTCTTCATTGAGTTCTTCGCGCTCGATCTCATCATGGAAGAAGGCGCCTGCCGCGGCGTGATGGCCTGGAAGCTCGACGACGGCACCATCCACCGCTTCCGCGCGCATCGCACGATCCTGGCGACCGGCGGCTATGGCCGGGCCTATTTCTCCTGCACGTCGGCCCATACCTGCACCGGCGACGGCAACGCGATGGTGCTCCGGGCGGGTCTTCCGCTGCAGGACATGGAGTTCGTCCAGTTCCATCCAACCGGCATCTATGGCGCGGGCGTGCTGATCACCGAAGGCTCGCGCGGCGAAGGCGGCTATCTCACCAATTCGGCCGGCGAGCGCTTCATGGAGCGCTATGCGCCCAACGCCAAGGACCTGGCCTCGCGCGATGTGGTGTCGCGCTCCATGACCATCGAGATCCGCGAAGGCCGCGGCGTGGGTCCGCTGAAGGACCACATTTACCTCAACCTGTCGCATCTCGATCCGAAGGTGATCCACGAGCGGCTTCCCGGCATCACCGATTCGGCGCGCATCTTCGCGGGCGTCGACGTCACCAAGCAGCCGATTCCGGTGCTGCCGACGGTGCACTACAATATGGGCGGGATACCGACGAATTATTTCGGCGAAGTGCTGACTCTCATGGACGGCAACCCCGACAGGATCGTGCCGAACCTGTTCGCCATCGGGGAGGCCGCCTGCGTCTCCGTACACGGAGCAAACCGGCTGGGCTCCAATTCGCTGTGCGATCTCGTGGTGTTCGGCAAGGCGGCGGGGGCGCGCGCGGCCGAAGGAATCGCGAGCGGCGAGAACCACGCGGACCTCAGGAAGGACGCGGGCGAGGAGTCGCTCGCGCGCCTCGACCGCTTCCGCAACGCGAAGGGCAAGACGCCGACCGCGCAGCTTCGCGCCGGCATGCAGCGCGCGATGCAGGAGGATGCCGCCGTCTTCCGCACCGGCGAAACGCTCGAAAGCGGGCAGCGGCGCGTGCGTGACGTTTATCGCGCCATTCCCGAGATTGCGGTATCGGACCGCGGCATGATCTGGAACACCGATCTTTGCGAGACGCTGGAATTCGACAATCTGATCGCGCAGGCCATCGTCACCATCGACAGCGCCGTAGTGCGCACCGAATCGCGCGGCGCGCATGCGCGCGAGGATTATCCGGAACGCGACGACAAGAACTGGATGAAGCACACCCTCATCTGGTTCGACGGCAAGACGGCGGAGACCACCATCGATTACCGCCCGGTGCACAATTACACGCTGTCGAACGACATCCAGTACATTCCGCCCAAGGCGCGGACATATTGATTATGCGGGAACGACAAGATCATTTCGCGAATTAACTCTATACGCTCTGTGGAGCCTGAAGCTCGAATTCGTTCCAATCAGTGTCGGATGGTAAATGTCCCGAGTCAACTACTGACGAAATCACTCGCGCACAAATCTTCACCGCAGCTTCGACACCTTCTTGCTGAGCGTCTTTAGCAGTTCCGCCATGCACCAGGGCACTTCGCGTGTCGTAGAGTTTTTGCAGTATTCTCCTGTTGCCGACGCGCTCGACCACCTTATCTGATGATAGCAACGCGGACCTAAGACTAACCTTCCACCGTAGTTCACCAGGACTCCTATCTCCGACAAGGGTCTCCAATGCCACACAAAGGTCAACTGCTTTGTCCCCTGTTTCTGTCCTCCGCATTGATTGATTTAGCCTTTGCAGGGCAATTCGAATGCGTTTCTTCAGTGGTTCAGGCAGAGCGAGATATTTGGAAACGAGCGTCCCAACTGACAGTTCATCGAGCATTGTTGGCATGTGACCAAAGTGTGGATTGATTTCCAAATGTGAACTGGAAGAACCACTAAGACACACCTCCTGGAGGTCTGGATCGGAAAACTGAAACCACCGCATCATTGGAATTGGCATAGATGGGCCAATCAACGTCAAGCACAGACAAATATCTTCCAACGGAATGTTTTCGGTCGAAAACTCGCCGAGGGGTTCCCGGCTAGGATCAAAAAGGACAGGCTCAATCTGAGTGCGCGCAATCAATGCTACGGACGGGGCTTCAAAGGACATCGCATTGATAGGGAACCCGGGGTAAGTACCTTGCAGATGCCCGCTGACTAGCGCTTGCTTCTGAGCAGAGGGCGGTAAGCACGAAAGACGAACAATCTCGACTCGCTCTGTTAATCGGACGGCATCCATTACTTGCACACCCCAAATGGGCAATACATACAATCCGTCTGCTTTCCGTGTTGCTAAAATTCTTTCCAGCCAACTAACGGCTGCCTCCGGCGTTTCAGCGACTGATCGCCTCAGAAGTCTATCTGGCACCGTAACGATCAGGCTGGAGGCACCTTGGCCCGAACGAACCATTACGTTTTGTTCGAACTCTGGCTGACCCTTGAGAAATTGGGTAACTTGCTCCCTAAGGCTCATCCAATTTGGGCCGTGGTCGCGGCTATCTCTGTCCTGACCGTGGACCATGTCGATGCACAAGACCGCCTCTTTGTTCAGCTTACGAAGCAATTCGACTAGGCCACCTCGATCCATAGTTTATGTATCCACAATTGGCTAAGCACTCGGCGAAGCGCGCTTCGGGAGCGTGTTTGGGCGATGCGATAGGCATGGAACAGCGGACTGATTGTTTACTATGTACCGTGCGTCGGCAAATTTAGCATCGCTTTTGATGCATTGCTCAATCGCAATTGGTGGGAGTTAAGGAGTTAAACACCTGAGGCCGCGAGAAATTTTTTCGCCGACACCCCGGTTCGCGTTGGCCTTTCGGGGAACCTTCGCCCGAAAAATATCGTTTTCTGTTCAGTTGAGGTTCAGCCCGGCTGGACCAGATTCAGCGATATCAAAGGGGGCCGCGGTGTCAGCGAGAGCCAATCCGAACCGAAGGACCCGAACCGAAAGGACGACCACTATGTGGACGAAAAAGACTCTGGCGCTTCTCACCGCCGCCGCGATGGCCGGAAGCGCAATCGCGCCGGCCGCGGCTCAGCCCTACGGCAATGGCTACAACAGCCAGTACAATTCCCAATATGGGCCGCCGCCGGACGATCGCTACGGAGCGCCACCGCCCAACAACTCGTACGGTCCGCCGCCGCCTAATGGCGGCTATGGCCCACCACCGCCCAATGGCGGCTATGGCCCGCCACCGCCCAATGGCGGCTACGGCCCGCCACCATCCGATAGCGCTTATGGCCCGCCGCCTCCCTCGGATCAGGATGCCCCGCCGCCGCCGCCACCGGGCGTCAGCTATAACCAAGGTTACGACCGAGGCTATGCCGACGCACAGACGCGGTCCCCTGCCCGCTTCGACCGGGACGCCTATTACCGCGATTGCGAGCAGCAGCGCTCGGGTAACACGGCGGGCGGCGCTATCATTGGAGCGATTGCGGGCGGGCTTCTTGGAAACGCGATTTCGCGCGGACCCCAGCGGGGCGCAGGAACGGCGGTCGGTGCGGTGCTCGGCGGCGTCGTCGGCGCCGGCATCGGCAGCAACCTCAACTGCGAAGAGCGCAGCTACGCGGTCAACACCTACTACACCGGATTTGAAGCTGGCCGGCCGCACGCGCGCTATGAGTGGCGCAGCCCCCGCAGCGACGCTTATGGCTATCTCACGGTCGGCGATTACTATTATGACCGCGGTGTGCGCTGCGCCACCTATTCGCAGCGCGTCTTCATTCATGGACGGCCCGAGATTGAGCGCGGCTTTGCCTGCCGCCGGCCGAACGGCACTTGGGAATTGAGGCGCTAGAAACGCCACTCCGTCCACGTTCTGAAAGGCGCTCCCGGCTTCGGGGCGCCTTTCTTTTGGCCTGTGTCGGATGGTGTCCGACACGCAGCCGCAACGCCGAAGTAACCATTCGGCTCTAGGTTTGGCTGGACTGTTGAGGAGCGTGAGCCGATGGCCGGCCAATGGATGATGAGCGTCGCCGGACGGTTCTATGGCCCGTTCTCCGGTGCGCGGATGGAAGCCTTTGCCGTGGAGGGCCGCCTTGCTGCGACTTCGCTCGTCGCGCGCGAGGAGAACTCCGATTGGCATGAAGCCGGGGCAGAGCCGGAATTCGCCCATTTGTTCGCGGCGCGCCCGGAACAGGCGGCAGAAGCGGCGCCTGCGGCCGTCATCGAGACGCCCGTGCCTCAGCCTCATCCGCAGCTACAGCCTCAGCCTCAGCCTCAGCTACAGCCTCAACCTCAGCCCGAAGGGGATACCCACGAGGGTACCCGCTCCCAATTCGCCATCGTCGTGGATGTGAAGTCGCGGGGCGGCGGTGACATGGAGCAGGCGATCCTTTCGCTGGGGCCCGCTTACCGGCTGCTGCCGAACATCTGGATTCTCTCGACCGAGCAGACCGTCAACGCCGTGCGCAACCGGCTGGTGCAGGAACTGGGCAAGGCGGATTCGCTGTTCGTCGTGGATGCCTCGCGCGGCAAGGCATCGTGGTTCAATTTCGGCCCCGAAGCCGACGTGCGCATCCGCAAGGTGTGGCAGAAGGCGTCCTGACTCCCACCCGGTTCGCCGTCGCGCAGGCGCGCGGGCTCATCGGCCTCCCCACAAGGGGGAGCGCGTTCAATCCAATCTTTTCAGCTCGTGGCGGTAGCGCTGCCAGCGCTCGAAATAGATGTCCGCGTTCGTGAGCAGCAGCGGCACGTCGCCTTCCGTCAGTGTACGGATCACCTTGCCGGGCGTCCCCACGATCAGCGAATTGTCGGGATATTGCTTTCGCTCCGGGATCAGCGAATTCGCGCCGACGATGGAATTCTTCCCGATGCGGCAGCGATTGAGCAACGTCGCGCCCATGCCGATGATGGTGTTGTCGCCGACGGTTGCCCCGTGCACCACCGCGCCATGGCCGATGGAGACGTTCGCGCCCACCGTCAGCGGAATGCCCGGATCGGTGTGCAGGACCGCCAAGTCCTGGATGTTCGTGCGCTCGCCGATGCTGATCCAATCGTTGTCGGCGCGGATCACGCTGCCGAACCACACGCTCACGCCCTTGGCAAGACGCACGCGTCCGATCAGGGTCGCATCGGGGGCAAGCCAATATTCGCCCTCGGGCGGCAGTTCGGGGCGCCAATCGTCAAGCGCATAAAGCGGCATCGGTTTCTCCGGCTAGATCCCGCTGCATAAGACATCGCCATCGCTGCCTGAAACAAGAGCAGCGAATTCGTGAACGCAAAACTTTTGTGAAGCCCGCGACGGACCGGGACAAAGAGACTACGATTCGAATCACGTTCAGTGAGTCGCCAACATTGGGGGTGTCCATGGCCAGACGTGCCGCGCGTAGCAAAATGCGGGAACGAGGCCATGACGAGAACGCGAACATCCACACGCTCTATCCACCGTCCACGGCCTGGTCGCCGCTGGAGAGCGATGTCCGCGACCGTAAATATGTAAAGAACGTACGGGCGATGAGCGCGGGCCAGCAGGCCCTCATGGACGCCATCGAGGAACGCTCCGTCGCCGTTGCGCTGGGCCCTGCGGGAACCGGGAAGACCTATCTCGCCATCGCCAAGGCGGTGGATGCGCTGGATGCAGGCCGCGTGTCGCGCATCGTGCTGTCGCGCCCCGCAGTGGAGGCCGGCGAAAGCCTGGGCTTTCTTCCGGGCGATGTCGGCGAGAAACTCGCGCCCTATTTGCGCCCCCTCTACGACGCCCTGACCGAGCGTTTGGGGACCAAGCGCCTGAAAGCGCTGCTCGCCGAAGGCACCATCGAAATCGCGCCCGTCGCCTATATGCGGGGGCGTACGCTCAACGACTGCTTCATCGTGATCGACGAGGCGCAGAACTGCACCTATGGGCAGATCAAGATGCTGCTGACCCGGCTCGGCTGGCGTTCGACCATGGTGCTGACGGGCGATCCCGACCAGACCGATCTCCTTCCCGGCCTGTCGGGCCTGCGCGAGATCGCAGGGCGCCTGGAACGGGTGGAGACGATTGCGGTGATCCGGCTCGGCGATGCCGACATCGTGCGCCATCCGCTGGTGGCGGAGATGCTGGGCGTGCTCTGAGGGGGCGGGCGGCGCGCTTTCAAACGTGCAGCAGGACTTCGAGCACGAGCAGGCCGAGCGCCAGGCTCCAATAAAGCACGCCCGCGGTCGCCAGCCAAAATGAAACCGGATGCCACGTCCGCGCCTTGAGGCCTTTGACCGCGCTTTCGAACAGAACGCTTGGCCCGGCCACCACCAGCACCGCGGCCCTGACCGCCATATGGCCGTCCCTCGGGGAGCCCACGCAGATGCGGTACAGATTGGCGGCAATCGCCGATGCCGTGAAGCCCGCGGTGATCGAAAACAGCAATAGCCATAAGGAGTGCATCGGGAGGGCCTTTGAGATCAGGCGGGCAATTGCAGGGCCCGTGCCGCGAATTGGGCCTGCACTTTGTGCCGAAACGGGGCGAAAGCATTCGCAATGGGCGCGTGGCCGTCTCTTTTGGAGCCAGCCGGGCATGCTAGAGAGAGCCTGGGACCACCCCGGGGAACACGGGTATTGCCATGAGCCATACGGGCGACGAATTGGGGCACGCGAGGCGGCGGTCGGGCTGGCTGATTCCGCTTGCCGTCTTTTTCGTCACGGCGTGTCTCTCGGCGGCGATGCTTGCCTATTATTTCGCGCCGGTCTCACCGGGGGCCGGTGAGGAGCAGCCCGCGCCCACGGATGCGACCCGCCCCATCGCGCTCTCGGTCGGGACTGAGCATTTCCACATTCCCGCGAATTACATCCTGACGGCGGGTGCGCGGCGCGGAGGCGCCATGGACGCAGTCCAGCTGATCGCGATCCTGCCCGATCTCAAAGGCTATTCGCTCGGCGCTGCGCCGGACTTCACCGCCAATGCGCCCGATTCCCGCGTGGTTGCGATCACGCTCAAGCTTGGAGCGACGGTGCTGCCGGAACAAGAGCGCCTCGACCGGGTGTACCTGACCCAGGTGGAGGACCCGAAGGGCCGGGTTGGGCCCTATGGCCTGCGCCAATATGCCTTTCGCGCCGATTCGGGTTATCACGACCAGGATCTGTTCCTGGGTGCGAGCGACGCGGGCCCCGTGGTGCTGCTCTGCACCAAGCTGACGCCGGATGCGGCATCACCGAGCTGCCTGCGCGATCTGCCGATGGAGAAGGGGCTGTCGCTCAGCTACCGGTTCAAGCGGGCCCATTTGGGGGAATGGCGGGCCATCGCGGCGGGCATCGGCAGCCGGATCGAGGCGTTTCGGGATAAGGAGTGAGCCTGGTCGCCCCCTCCACCGCCTCCGGCGGTCCCCCTCCCCGGCAAGCGAGGGAGGAAAATAAATGAGCTAGCGGGCGCGGGAGGCCGGCGGCTCAGGCAAATCCATTTCCAGGATGGACATATTGAAGGAATAGGAGATTTCGCCGTCTTCCTCGTCCCGGAAGATGAGGCCGATGAACTCGCCCCCGACATGGACCTCGACGGAATCCGACTGGGGCCGCTCCAGGAGCGTAATGGTGTCCAGGCGGAACAGGCTCCGCAGATATTTTTCGAGGCGCCAGATTTCACTGCGGGTCAAAGCTCCAACTCCCAAGAACAAGAAACGTGACCTCGCACGAGCCCCGGCGGAGCGTCAAGCGAGAGCGAAATGGACGGTCAGCTTTCGGGATCGGGTTCGGGCAGGCAGTGATCCATCTCCTGCGAGGGGCACGAGGAGCCGGCCCGGCCGATGATGCGTGCCGGCACGCCCGCAACGGTGG